>TARA_B110000977_G_scaffold154747_2_pt1 | contig 81966 bp, 70 predicted proteins | sample TARA_B110000977 | Tara Oceans TARA_B110000977 (sample SAMEA4397798) | marine metagenome | biome: Polar Biome; feature: [SRF] surface water layer (ENVO:00010504); material: water (ENVO:00002006), including particulate matter (ENVO:01000060) such as... | depth 5 m | reverse complement strand
GTTTGATAGCAATTTGAGTTATATCACTTTTCAAACTTGCAAGAGCAACCATATCTTTATTTAATAAAACCTCTACACCTAAATCATTAATGAGCGTGAGAAGTATAGGAGTACTTTTTTTAAAAAAGAGTGCTTTTTTATTATTTAATAAAGAGTTAATATTATTTTGTTTATCAGCCTGCTGTGTTCTAATTTTTTTCACTTTTAAATCGAAGTCAAAGGTCATGACATTGAATTCTGATTTCGATACTATTTTTCGCTTCTCAGTCAATATAAGTTCTTCGAGTTCAAGATTATTTTTAATAGTTTCATTTTCAGTATTTAAAGAAGACACTAATAATTCGATTTGATTTAATATATCCTTACCCCATTTAGATTTTCTAAATAGTGCTTCTTGATCAACTACGGCAATTGATGGTATTTCATTATAAATTGGATAGATCTGAGAAAAAGAACTATTGGTAAAACCAAAGTAAAAAATAGGTATTATTAATATAATATTTTTTAAAAAAAACACGATTAAAACCGAGTATCAACTGTAAAACGGAAATTTTCTGTAACATCGTATATTTCTTTTTGTAATGGACGCGAGAAATTGAAGCGCAATGGTCCAATTGCTGTATCCCAAAATAATGATACACCTGCAGCAGCTCTTATTTTAGCAGAATCATCGACTATTTTGGAAGAATCGGATAAAACATTATCTAATCCCCAGACTGATCCTGCATCTAAAAATACACCCCCCAAAATACCATATTCTTCAGGAATTCCAATCGGGAACGATGCTTCAATATTGGCAGCTGCAAACATCTTACCGCCTAGAGGATCCCCATTTGAGTTTGTAGCAGTGAAATTTGTATCTCGGGGCCCAATACCATAATTTTGAAATCCACGTAATTTGTCACCACCAAGAGAAAATCTGTTTGAAATAGTAGAATCTGATCCAAAAATTGCTCCAGCATTTACCGCACTTGATAAAATAATATCATCATTAAAAATAGCAGTGTAGGTCTTCAAATTAATAGATGTTTTTGAATAATTAATATCCCCAAATAAACCATTAATCTCCTGATTTATTCCAATTTTAAAACCAGAAGTTGGAGCTATTATAGAATTAGTTTTATCAAACTTATAAGCTAAAATAATACCACTTTTCACAGTATCGCCCACATCAGCTTTAATTATAGGTGAAGCTGAAATCCCTGCTGTTGAAAGTTTTATTTCATCTTTTTCGACTTTATAAGTTAACATAATACTTGAATCACGACTTAATGGATATCCAATACTTGGTGCGAAATACATTTTATCTGTTTGTAATGGTAATGATGCAGGAGAAGCTGATGAATTTCCAAGAGAAACACCAAGATAAATATCTCGGCTTAAAAATGTTGGATCAGCAATAGAAAGTGATAATTCTTTTTTATCAGAGCTATTAGATAATCCAAAACCGACTGTTTGACCTCTTCCCAAAAAATTTCGCTCGTTTAAATTTAAAGTAAATACCGATCCATCTGAAGAATTATAGCCGGCACCAATACCTAAACTACCAGTAGGTTTTTCAACCAAATTAACAATAATTACAATTTGATCAGCTGTAGATCCCTGTTTTGTTTTTACATCAACGGTACTAAAAAATCCTAGCGCGCGAATATGATCAGTAGCTTTTTGAATTTTACCAGCATTAAATCCGTCCCCCTCCGCAAAATCAAATTTATGACGAATTACTTCGTCTAATGTTGTAGAATTACCTATGATATCAATTCGCTCTACTAAAATTCTTTTTCCGCGAATTAAATTTATATCTACATTAATTAATAAGTTATTATCATCTCTCGATATGTTTGGACTTGCCTTAACAAAATTCAAACCATTATCGGATAATTTCCTATCAATTTTTTGAATTAATTTTTCTAATTTACGCGAGTCATATTTTTTATTTTCACGGATTAAGTTTAAATCAACGTATTCATTTAAATTTATATCATTTTCATTCGTGACAATGTTTATTTGTCCAAAGTTATATTTTTGACCTTCTTTAACAGTAAATGTAAGCAAAAATGCATCTTTAGAACGTGTAAGTTCAACTGAATGAGACAAAATTTCAAAATCGACATAACCTCGATTTATATAAAAATCTCTTAGGTTTTGTTTATCTAAATTTAAACGATCTTCGATGAATGTATCAGAAGAAATAAGGCGTCTAAAAACTCCTGCTTGTTTGGTTGCTAAAACACCACGCAAGCGGGTATCTGAGAAAAGGCGGTTACCAACAAAAGTTATTTTTTCAATTTCTGTTATGCGATCCTCTATTATCTCAAAAACTAAATCAACACGATTGTTATCTCTTTGAATTATTTTTGGAGTTATCTGTGCTGATATATGTCCTTTGGAAAAATAAATTTTTGCAATTTTTTCTGCATCGTGTTCTATCTTCGCTGCCAATAAAGTTTGTCTTTGTTGTGATGTTATAATTTCAAATAGATTTTCATCTTTTAAAATACTATTTCCTTCGAATGAAATAGTATTAATAGATGGATGTTCAGATACTTTAATTATTACGTTCTGTTCAACAATAACTATGTCAACTGTTTTGAAAAAAGTTGATTTAGTTAAGCGCTGTAAAGCTGAATTAATTTTTGCGTATTCATAGGATTTTCCAGATTCTAGTTCTGTTAGGTTTAGAATTGTATTAGTTTCAATACGTTTATTGCCCTCAACAACAATATTAGAAATATCTATCATTTCCGCTGCGACTTTAGTTGGGCTAAATACAATAAAGGAAACCACAAATATAATTAATGCAATATTTCTTATAAACGCACTATATATAAAAATATGCTTTAATAACTTTGATATGTTCAAATAACGCATAATAATTTCCTTTTTCAATTACTTATATACTTAAGCTAATTAAGAATAAATTTAAAGTACGATTGTTTTATTCTCATAAAAATTAATTTTAAATCACTTCCAAAATAATACCATTCTAATTATGTCATTAAATGATACAAAAACCATCAACGTTAAGAGTGCTGATATTGCCAATAATGCACTATAATGAATAAATAATTCATTAGGCTTACGACGCGAGATGGCTTCATAAGCAAATGATAATAAATGCCCCCCATCTAATACTGGTAGAGGTAACAAGTTAAGAAACCCAATGGATGTAGATATAATAGCAATAAGTGAAATAAAATCTATTACTCCAGATTTGGCAATATCGCTTGACACATGGGCTATGCCAATAGGACCTTGAAGGTTTTTAACGCTAATTTGGCCAGTAAATATCAAAGATATTGATTCTATTGATCCACGTATTATTTGGAGTGTTTTTAATGCACCAAACTTAATTGATTCAACAATACTAATTGTTTTAATTGTAGGCGTAAAAGCTATTCCAGAAGAAACACCAATTGAAACTTCCTTTGATAGAGCGCCATTCCCAGACTGAAATTCTCTTACCCGAGGGAAAATTTTGAGGCTTATTTTTTTACCATTACGAATAACTGTCATCTCACGTTCAGCAGGTTCTGAAGCAAAAATGATTATTCTGAGCTGATTAAATGACACAATTGGGAGTTTATCAAAACTCACGATTAAATCGTTAGTTTTCAAACCAGCCTGACTTGCTGGTGAAACAGGCATTACGGACCCAACTATAGCAAGAAGTGGAAATGGTCCGTCTACCAATAATTGTTTATTATTGCGTATAATTTTATATTTCATTGATTGCGGTGCATTTTTCATAGTCAAAAAAGTATTAAAGTCAGAAAAATTATCTATTTTTTGACCATGTATACTTTCAATTAAATCTCCTACCTGTAAATCAAAATTTTGTTCTATTGTTGAATGTATTGTTCCTATTATAGGTTCTTCAGAAGGCTTTCCGCTCCAAAATATTATGAATGAAAATATTATAATTGATAAAATAAAATTTGCCAAAGGACCTGCCGCAACAGTTAAAAAACGGTGATGTAGCTTTGCACCTGAAAAATAACGTAATTTTTCATACTTACCTACGGTTTCTGTTATATTTTTTGAAGAAGTACTAGAAGCATTAATGTCTCCAAGAAACTTTACATATCCACCAAGAGGTATTAATGAAATCTGCCATTTTGTGCCATTTTTATCAATTTTTGAAAATATGGGCCGACCCATTCCTACTGAAAATACTTCGGCGTGGATTCCACACCACCGCCCAACAATATAATGGCCATACTCATGTATGAATACCACTATTGAAATAACAATTAAAAATGGGATAACTAATGAAATTGTTCCACCAATTATTGGGATTGAGGCTAAAAGCTCCATCATATTATAAACCTTTTGCCATTTCTATTACGCGTATTCGCATGTGTGTATCCAGTTCCATTATATCTTCAAATATAAAATTATGTTGTATGGGATTTAACTCATATTCGTTTAAAGCAAATTCAACACATCTTGCCATATCTAAAAACCCTATATTACCTATTAAAAATAAATCTAAGGCCTGTTCCTTAGCGGCATTAAAAACAGCACCCGCCATACCACCAATCATTATTGCTCGTATAGATAAATTAATGGCAGGAAATTTTAAGTGATCGACAGGTAGAAAATCAAGTTGTCTCAATTCCAAAAAGTTAAGTCTTTCAACTGTCAAAGGGTCTCTGTTTGGATAATTTATAGCATAACCTATTGCACCAGACATATCAGCAGGTCCTAATTGAGCCTTAATTGATCCATCATTAAACCCTACCATAGAATGAATAATAGATTGTGGTTGGATTACTACTTCTAATTTATCTACTGAAACATTAAATAATTCTTTTGTTTCAATAATCTCCATAGCTTTATTGAACATGGAGGCGCTATCTATTGATATTCGTTGCCCCATTGACCATCTAGGGTGTGATGCAGCTTGTTTAGGGGTAACACTCTTTAAATCTTCTATTGATGTATTTAAAAATGGACCACCTGATCCTGTTAAAATAATTTTCTCAACTGTCTCAATACTTTCTCCAAGCATACATTGGAAAATAGCTGAATGTTCACTATCAACAGGAACTAGTTTAGTATTATTTATTGTGCAGATATTTTGTAGCAACGGCCCTGCACAAACTAAACTTTCTTTATTTGCTAGAGCGAGAGTTTTTGAAAACTTTGCAGCAGTTAAGCTACACTCCACGCCAGGAAAACCAACAATACCTTGAAGTGAAATATCTACTGGGATGGATGCTGCATTAATTAAGGCTTGTCGTCCCCCACTAATCTCGAAATTATAACCAATTAATAAGTTACGTAATTCGTTTAAATGAGTTTCATTAGCTATAACTACATATCTAGGTGATAATCTAATTGCTTGCTTTGCTAACTCAGTAACATTATTTCCACCTGTAATTACTGTGATAGTAAATTTATTTGATTGCCCTGCTAAAATATTAGCAGCGGTACATCCAATTGACCCCGTTACTCCAAATATAGATATGGTACGCATTAAAATATCCACTGCTGGATATTTATAATTGATAATATAAATAACAAAAAGAAAGCACCAATCATACCATCAAAACGATCGAGAAAACCACCATGACCTGGAATAAGATTACTACTATCCTTAATTCCAGCACTGCGCTTTAATGCACTTTCTGCAAGATCACCCAATTGGGCAAATATTGCAATCATTACAGCCCAAAATATATTAGTATATATAATTTCATTAGTTAAATTAATAAAAATAAATGTTATTATAACAGCTAGTCCCCAGCCACCTAATGTTCCTGACCAAGTCTTATTTGGACTAATTTTTGGCCAAAGCTTAGGCCCACCAATAGTACGACCTATGGAATAGCCTCCAATATCAGCAGATATTACACAAGCAATTACCCATAAAGTTTCAATTAAACCAATATTTATTCTTATGTTGGAGATAGAAATTAATCCACATAATATAACTGTAGTATATAAAATTCGCCAAATTAAATCTTTTGGTTTTACAGTAAAAATATAAATAAAAACCCAAAATAAATAAACACTAAATGCTAGTAAATAATAATTTAAAAACATAAAAAGTAATGACAATGTTAAAACTAATGAAACTAAAATACGTATTTTATTTCGATTACAGTCAAATCCAATAAGTTCCCATATAATTACAAAAGAAAGACTAATCAAAGTCCATTCAAATAATTTACCACCAAATGTTATAGAAAGACCCGCAATAAATAAGATTATCACACTCGAAAATATTCGAGTAATAAGTTCAGATTTTTTAAAGTTTATTACCATGTTTACTTGGCTGAGCCATATCGTCTATTTCGTGATTTGAATTCTTTTATTGTTTTTTCATAGATTGAATTATTAAAATCTGGCCAATTCACTTTTTCAAATACATATTCTGAATAAACAGATTGCCAAGGCAAGAAATTAGAAGTGCGGTATTCACCAGATGTTCTTATAATTAAATCTGGATTAGGCAAACTACCCGTATCTAAATGCAATGAAAATACTTCAGGTGTAATATCATTTTCTATTAATTCACCTAACTTTACTTTTTTTACTATTTGCTTTGTTGCTCTAATTATTTCATCACGGCCACCGTAATTCAATGCAATTGTAAGTGTAAGTGCATCATTACTTTTAGTGAGAGTTTCCAACTCATCCATCAAAAATATAAGTTTAGGATCTAACGGAGTTCTATCTCCAATAAACAATACTTTAATATCATTTAATTGTAGCTTTGCAGACTCTGATATTATGTAAGCCCTAAATATACTCATAAGTCCTGCAACCTCACGCTCTGAACGCCTCCAGTTCTCTGTAGAAAAAGCAAATAATGTCAAATGGGTCACGTTTAAGCCAAGACTCGCTCTTACAATGTGACGGACACGTTCAGCACCTTTTGCATGGCCTTTTAAGCGTTCCAAAGCACGTGCATTGGCCCAACGCCCATTTCCATCCATAATTATTGCAACATGGAGAATTTCATTTTTCATACTATTCATATAAATTTATTATTAATGCGAATTTAAACTTGCATTATCTCCGCTTGTTTTAATTCCAGGGCTGCATCAATCTTTTTAATTGATGCATTAGTTAATTCTTGAATTTCATCTGCCCATATTTTTTGATCATCTTCACCTAAATCGTCAGATTTTTTTACTTGATCCATTCCATCACGTCGTACATTTCGGACAGATATTTTTGCTGCTTCCGCATAGCTTCCTGCTACTTTTGTTAGCTCGATACGCCGCTCTTCATTTAATTCAGGAATAGGTAAACGTAACATCATTCCATCGCCAACTGGATTAATACCTAGGTTGCTCTCACGAATAGCTTTGTCAATTGAATCAACAAGTGTTTTATCCCAAATAGTAACCGTAATCATACGTGGTTCGGGTACATTTATACCCGCACACTGATTTAAAGGTGTCATAGCGCCATAAGCATTTACCATAATTTTATCTAATAATGAAGCTGATGCTCGCCCTGTTCGTAATGCCTGGAACTCAGACTTCATCGCATTAACCGCACCAATCATGCGTTTTTCAATTGCATCTATATCTATATCATCTGACATTTAAATATCCTTTTTCGCAGTATTATCACCTACAACCGTAAATGTACCTTCACCACACATTATACCTTTTAAACCACCTTTTTCAGATAGTGAAAAGACAATAATTGGTAAGCTATTATCTCGTGCTAAAGCTATCGCAGAAGCATCCATAACCTTTAAGTTTTTTTGAAGCACTTCGTCAAAACTAACAGTATCATATCTTACTGCATCAGCGTGTTTTTTTGGATCTTTATCATATATACCATCAACCTGTGTACCCTTGAAAATTGCTTCGCAACTCATTTCTGACGCACGTAAAGTAGCAGCTGTATCTGTAGTAAAATATGGATTTCCTGTTCCAGCAGCAAATATACATACACGACCTTTTTCTAAGTGCCTTACAGCTCGACGCCGAATGTATGGTTCACATACTTGATCCATCGGAATTGCAGATATAACACGAGTATTGACCCCCATGGCCTCTAAAGCACCCTGCATTGCTAAGGCATTCATAACCGTGGCTAACATCCCCATATAGTCAGCGGTAGTACGCTCCATGCCTTGAGCAGATCCCTGCAAACCTCTAAATATATTACCACCACCAATAACCAAACATAATTCTACGCCTAGATCATTAACACGTTTCACTTCTTTTGCTATACGTTCAACAGTTGGAGGATGAAGACCAAAACCCTGATCACCCATTAAGGCTTCACCAGAAATTTTCAAAAGGACTCGTCTGTACGAAAGTTGTGTCTGATCAGTTTGATCTGCCATTTGATTTCTCCATCCTAATTTAAGAAAATACATAAAACATCGTAGTTTAAAATAAAATTAAATAATAATAAGCGCTATTTAGCCTTTCTTTGACTACATAGTTGTATCATAAATAACCATAGGCAAAGGTACTTTCTTGTGAAAACAAATTTTGATGGCGAAAAACCTATATTGATTGCAGGTCCAACTGCCTCTGGTAAATCAGCTTTAGCTATAAAATTAGCTCATAAATATAATGGTGTTATAATAAATGCTGATGCTTTGCAGGTATATAAACAATGGCAAATCCTTACAGCAAGACCCAATTCTTTTGAAACTTCACAATGCCCACATTCGTTGTATGGACATATTGATATTGGAACGCCCTATTCTTCAGGCCATTGGTTAAAAGATATCAGAAAAGCATTAGTAAAAGCTAAAGAACAAGGTCTGCGTCCAATCATCATAGGTGGAACTGGATTATATTTTCAAATTCTCACACAGGGCATTGCAGAAATTCCTGATATCTCAATTGAAATAAAAGACCAAGCTGAACAAATGCAAACTGAAAAAGGTAAACATGTATTTAGAAAACAATTGGAAATATTAGATTCAAAAATACTAAATAGGATTGATCTACAAAACCCAGTAAGAACACGAAGAGCTTGGGAAGTTTTAATCCAAACAGGAAAAAGTTTAGCAATATGGCAAGATGAAACCCCTACACCATTGTTAGCTGTAAATAACTGTATTCCGGTTAAACTTGATTGTGATACTGAATGGCTAAATAAGCGCATAGAAAAGCGTTTTGACATAATGATTGGTTTAGGCGCACTTGAAGAATGCCACGAAGTTTTATTATCTGGGCTATGGGATGAGAATCATCCATCTTGTAAAGCTATTGGGGCAAAAGAATTGGTAGGCCATATTAAACAAAAAAATACTTTGGAAATAGCAATTAATAAAAGCAAAATTCAAACACGTCAGTATGCAAAACGACAGCGAACATGGTTCAGATCTAAAATGTTACAATGGAATAGCATAGAGATTGATAAAATCTAAAAGATCATAAGATTAGTAAGTTAAGTGGTTAAGTTAATGTTAAATTGATTTATTTGGTGCAATATCTCGTGGGTCTGCAATCATTTCAATAATGAACCCAGATGATGATATTTTAGCCACTTCAAATGCATCTGCAAACTCTAACTCATCTGTAATGCGCGCATAGCCAAATCTATAAGCTTCTGCTAGTGATCCAAAATTAGGATTTATTAATTCCGTTCCACTTACTCTATTTGGATACCGCATCTCTTGATGCATCCTAATAGTTCCATAACTACCGTTGTTATGAACTAAAATTATGGGGCATAAATTCTCCTGCATGGCAGTACCTAAATCATTACATGTCATCTGAAAGTCACCATCTCCAGCGAAACATATTACTTGTCGGTCTGGAAATGCAGATTTAGCGGCTATAGCAGCAGGAATTCCAGCACCCATCGCACCAGCTTGAGGGGCTAATAATCGATGCTCCTTACTAAAGTTAAGGTATTTACCAGGCCATATGGCAAAGTTGCCAGCGCCATTAGTATATATTGCATCATCGTCTGCATTCTCGTTAAGATAATTACATATTTTAGCCATATTCAAACTGCCCAAGACTTTTGGTACCTGACGAGATTTTTCAAATTCTAAACGTGCTATTGTTAGGAATTTGTGAGACTTAACTTCAACATTGACAGCATTTAAACCTTTTATAATTGAATCTGGGCTTGCAACAATTCCAACTTCACAGTGATAAATCTTATTTATTTCACTTTCATTGATGTGTGTGTGAATTATTTTTTGTTTAGGGTGGGGGAAATCAAACAGCGTCCATCCATCAGTAACAACTTCACCAAATCTAATATTAAGAGCTAATATTAAGTCGGAATCTGCAATTAAATTTTTGATAGCTTTTGATTTACCGAATGAAGCGTCCCCTACATAAGCTCTGCTAGTTGAATCCATTAAATCTTGATTTCTAAAGCCACAGGCAACAGGAATATTTTTACTTTCAGCAAAAGATTGTAGATTAATACGGCCCATATCAGACCATCCACCTCCACCACAAATTATTAGTGGATGTTTTGCTTTATTTAAAGCTTCAGTAATTACTTTGATATGTTCAGTACTTGCTTGTGCTGAATTTGTTAATATTTTTCCTACAGGAGTTGAATCTGTAATTTCACGTAACATATCTTCAGGTAAGGCTACTACAACTGGACCAGGTCTACCTGAATTTGCAACTGCAAAAGCACGCCCAATTAACTCAGGTAATCTATCTGGATCATCAATTTGTGTCACCCACTTTGCAATTGAACCAAAAAACATACGATAATCAACTTCTTGAAATGCTTCTCTGTCAGTCGTGTTGCGACCAATTTGCCCAATAAATAAAATCATAGGAGATGAATTTTGCATTGCAGTATGAACGCCTATAGATGCGTTTGTAGCACCTGGACCACGTGTTACAAAACAGACACCAGCGTTTCCTGTAAGTTTTCCATATGCTTCAGCCATAAAGGATGCGGCGCCTTCATGTCTGGCAGTAACAAATTTTACTTTATCATTAACATCCACTAAAGCATCTAGAACGGAGAGATAACTTTCCCCTGGAATACCGAAAATTCTTGTAACGCCTTGATTAACAAGGCATTCAACCAATAAATCAGCTGCTCGTTTGTGGCTCATTTTTTGTCCTTAAGCTAATAAATTAAATGTGAGTTGAAATGATCTCATTGGCATTAACAGAATCATACAGTTTTGCTCATTATCAAAAGCTAATTTTCAACTTCTTGCAACCTAACGGATGTTTGCTTTTAATTTTTGACAACAGGTTTTTGAATTTGAAATATTTTCATCAAACTAGATTATTTGCAAACATGACATAAAAAAAGAGCTTTGTAATTGCTTACAAAGCTCTCAATATTAATTTTTTCAAGCTTAATTATAAGGTAATCAACCATTCATAGTTTTAGCTACTTCAGCCGCAAAATCTTCTTCTTTTTTCTCAATACCATCGCCTACTTCTAAGCGAACAAATGAAAGTATCTCTGCACCAGCATCTTTAATGGCTTGGCCCACAGTAATATCAGGATTCATTACAAATGCTTGATTAATAAGAGTAATTTCAGAATAAAACTTTTTAATGCGCCCATTAATCATTTTTTCTATGACCGCTTCAGGTTTTCCTGATTCACGTGCTTGCTCAGTAAGTACAGCTTTTTCGCGTTCTATAACTGAAGGATCTAAATCATCTTCGGATAATGATGCTGGATTTGTAGCAGCAACATGCATTGCTATCTGCTTCGCTATAGCGCCATCACCACCCTTTAATGCTACTAAAACACCAATCTTACCCATACCTTCAGCAGCAGCTGTATGAATATAAGTACCAATAACATCACCTTCAACTTTAGCCATGCGTCTAACAGACATATTTTCACCAATTGTAGCAATTTTATCCGTTACTATCTCGGATACAGTTTTTCCACCCATATCCGCGGTCTTTAAAGCTTCAACTTCAGAAACACCTAAAGCAGCATTTGTGATGCCAGCAACCATTTCTTGAAACTCTGCATTTTTGCCTACAAAATCAGTTTCAGAATTTACTTCTACTGCAACTGCAATACCGCCACTTACTGCAATGCCAACCAAGCCTTCAGCTGCTGTTCTACCAGCTTTTTTTGCAGCTTTAGCTAGACCTTTTGTTCTCAGCCAATCAACTGCAGCATCTATATTTCCGTTTGTTTCAGTTAACGCTTTTTTAGCGTCCATCATGCCTGCGCCTGTTAAATCACGCAATTCTTTTACCAATGCAGCTGTAATAGCCATGATATATCTCCTAATGGAATTTAGAAAAGCGGACGGCTAACCGTCCGCAAAGAGTATTAGCTCTTTATTAATTCTGATACTTGACCAACCCAATCGTCACGTTCAATGCGGCCTTTTACTGATAAGCTATCATCAACCCACATAATTTCATCATTTGTCCATGATGCAACTTGAGAAAATTGATAAACGCCCAATTTGTTCATTGCCTCTTCTAGTTTAGGACCAACTCCAGAAATCTTTTTCATATCATCTTTTTCTGAAGGCGCTTCTGTAAATAATGTTGGCTTAGAACCAATACTTTCAACAGCAACTTCTTCAATTTCAGATGCTACTTCAACAACTTCTGTAATGTCCTCAACAGGTGCATTTTCTAATGCACCCAAATCAACACCAGCAGAACCCATTTGTGCAGCCATGCCATCTAGTGCAGATCTTGCTATTAAGTCACAATACAATCCAATTGCTCGAGCAGCATCATCATTACCTGGAATCGGATAATCAATTCCTTCGGGTGCAGAGTTAGTATCTAAAATACCAATAACTGGAATGCCAAGTTTATTTGCTTCAGCTACAGCTAAGGATTCTTTGTTGGTATCTATTACAAACAGTAGATCAGGCACACCACCCATTTCTGCAATACCATTTAAAGAGGCAAATAATTTACCATGCTCTCGCTCCATACCAAGACGTTCTTTTTTTGTGAGACCATCAAAACCAGTTTCCATCTGTGCAGAAATAGTTTTTAGACGTTGAATTGATTTTGAAACTGTTTGCCAGTTTGTCAATGTACCACCTAGCCAGCGATGATTCATATAGTATTGAGCTGAACGCTCAGCAGCTTCAGCAACAGCCTTAGATGCTTGGCGTTTTGTACCCACGAATAAAATTCGTCCACCTTTTGCAACTGTTTCACGAACTATGTTTAACGCTTGGTCCAATAATGGAACAGTCTGTGTTAAATCCATGATGTGAATACCATTACGTGAACCATAAATATATTGGTCCATTCGAGGGTTCCAGCGATGTGTTTGATGTCCAAAGTGTACGCCTGCTTCTAAAAGTTGGCGTAATGAAAACTCAGGTAGAGCCATCGTAATATTCCTTTTCCGGTTTAGCCTCAGCGGGATCGAAGGACGTGATGTCCAACCGGTGGAGTTATTAGGATTTCTCCCTAACAACCCGCAAGCCCCGCCTGTGGATTTAAGTAAATTTCGTATAAAACCGTTTTTAGATAGATGCAAGTTAATTAAAGCTGATAAATACACATAAAGATATAAATAATTAGGTAAATATATTATCTTTATGTATTAGTATTAATTACAAATTAATAAGATAATATTAATACTAAATTTAGTATTAATTAAAACTGATTTTATCTAATTAAAATGCGGAGATAAATATTTACCTCCGCTTTAAGCATTAGGATTTTACGGCTTGCATAAATCTTTCGCGTATTACTACGGGATCTTTAGTTATTACTGGAACTTTAATATTCCCAGATTCACATTTAGCGACGATAATGGTCATTTGCTTACTATCAATTGCAGCTTGTAATACTTCGCCAGTATCTTCTGCCTTACACTCAATAACGTTTTCACAACCACAGGCACGAGCAACCGCTGTTAAGGACGTTTTTTGACCAGCATATGTAGGTTGATCTCCAGTTGATCCATAGCTCCCATTATCAATAATTAACAAAATATAATTATTAGCAACATTATTAGCAATTGTTGGTAATGTTCCAAAATTTGTTAAAACAGAACCATCTCCATCTATCGAAATTACTGTTTTGTCTTGAGCTAATGCCACGCCCAAGCCAATAGAAGAAGATAATCCCATAGTCCCAAGCATATAAAAATTAGTAGGTTGATCATCAATCAAATGCATTTCCTGACTAGGTAGTCCAATATTACATACTACTAATTCATCACGCAAAATTGGCGCAATATTACGTAAAATTTCAGAACGTATCATTCTCCATATCCTCCCCAAAAAGATGCATCAGTTAAAATAGCAACAGGTTTATTGCACATAAATGTATATTTTAAAATTTCATCAAATTCATCAACATCGCTTTCCTTATGAAAATGGTATGTTGGAATATTTAATTGATTTAAAAGTGCCTTGGTATGAACAGCCATTTCTACTTGGCAAGCCACTGGTTCACGCAATTCACCTCTATAGCTTATCAGCATAGGCAATGGCATACGATAATATTGTGTTAATGTGACCAAAGTATTTATAGTTACGCCAATTGCTGTATTTTGCATAATAATAGCAGGACGCTTACCACCCATATAGGCTCCAGCGCACAAACCCATACCTTCATCTTCTTTATTAGACGGAATATGATATATGTCAGGATTTTTATCTACCGCATCAATGACGCCAGCTAATTGTTTACATGGAACGGTTGTTACAAATTGCACATCATTTGCAACCAAATCGGCAACAATTTTTTCACTTACTGTCATTAAAATCTCCTAATTATGCACAAATATTAATTTAATAAGCGCGTTGATGATATTATTAATAGGTGAAAATATAATTTTATATACTTTTAATTTTTTGTTTCGGCAAAGCCAAAACTAGTTTTTGTCTTTCACATAAAGAACATAAACTAGTTATAGCATCTATGCAGATTAAGCCTTCAAAGTTCATACACCCTATTTACAAAAGCAAATTGCACATCTAACAATTTGGATATGTCAATATTAGATAAAGAACCCATAATAGAACGTAAAAAATCTGGACTTTTTTCTCGGTTACGAGGCAATTTTTTTACAGGTTTAGTTATAGTTCTGCCAGTTGCACTAACTATATGGATGGTTTGGTCTTTTATAGGTTTTGTAGATAATCGCGTATTACCATTAGTTCCAAACAATTATAATCCATTAAGCTATGTTGATTTTAACGTTAGAGGCGTTGGAGTTGTAATATTTTTATTATTCACAACAATTATGGGTGCTGTAACTAAAGGATTATTTGGCCGGCAATTAATTAAGATTGGTGAAAGCATTGTTGATCGCGTACCAGTAGTACGTTCAATTTATAATGGTGTAAAACAAATTGTTGAAACAATAACATCATCGTCTGACAATAATTTTGATAAAGTTTGTATGTTTGAATACCCTCGCAAAGGAATATGGGCACTTGGATTTATATCTACTAAGACTGGTGGAGAAATTTTAAATAAAGCAAAGTCTGGAAGTCTATATAGTATTTTCGTTCCTACCACACCAAACCCTACGTCGGGTTTTTTACTATTTATTCCCCAGAAAGATACTATTGTGCTTGATATGGACATTGAGGAAGCTGCTAAACTTATTATATCGGCTGGCATCGTTGAACCACCAACTGCAGATCAAATAGCCAAGAACAAAGCGCCCCGGAAATCACAAAAATGATTTCAGCCGGACTAACTGGCTTTTTTACCTCACTTTCTCTAATCTTAGCGATTGGTGCCCAAAATAGCATGCTCCTGCGTCAAGGTTTAGCGGGGCATCATGTATTCTGGGCTTGTGTCTTTTGCAGTGTGAGTGATTCAATATTAATTGTGTTAGGTGTGGCAGGGTTTAATCTTGCTATAGAACAATATCCATTATTACCTCTAATATTAACTATTGGTGGCATAGTATTTTTAATTATTTATGGATCAAGACGATTATGGACAGCTTATAAAGGGCATTACACTGCAGAGTTAAGTGGGGAACCCAAATCATTTATAGCTCTTTTTGCTAGCTTATTTATTGTCACATGGTTAAATCCACATGTGTATTTAGATACATTGATTTTATTAGGTTCCATATCAGTTCAATACAATAATATATCAGAAAAAATTATATTTGGAGCATCTGCAGTTAGTGCCTCTTTTATTTTTTTCTTCTGCTTAGGCTATGGAGCCAGAATTCTGGCACCATATTTTCAATCTGTAAATTTTTGGAAAGTTTTAGATATTGTGATTGCTTTTATTATGTATTCAATCGCAATAGGTTTAATTAAATCACTCTGAATTCAATTATCTGTTATCCACCAAACATCGGGTAAAAATCCAGACCAATCACCATACATAGGTAATCTTTTTGGAAATCTCATAGAACTATCATGAGCTAAACGACTAATATTATCATACCCAAATGGCACAACGTATCGGCCTGCAGTCAATACACGATCAAGTGCTTTGGTAGCTGCTACAAACTCAGACTGCTTTGTTGCTGTTAATAAATGATCAATTAAAGGTTCAATGGCAGGATCTTTTGCGCCCATATAATTTCGAGTACCTGGTTCTGTTACACCTTTTGGACCCCAATATAATTTCTGTTCGTTACCTGGCGATAAAGATAACCACCAAAGATTTGGCATCATATCAAAATCATAAGATTTCTTTCGTTCACGAAATACAGCACTATCTAGAGTTGCTACGGTAACTTGAATTCCTAATCGTTTTAAAGCATCCACATAAATATTTGTAATTGCCTCAAGTTCGGATGCATTGTTTTGCAACATTATTTCAATTTCAAATGCATTATCATTTTTATCTTTCAGAACTCCTTGGACAGTGTCCCATCCAGCATCAGACATAAGTTTGGTGGCCTCTCGCAATCCTTTACGATTACGCTTACCATCACCTTCAGGATACAAGTATCCATCTAGTGTACCTGGTAAAAGACTACTTTCAAATGGCATTAATAATTCTTTTACACGCCCATCCGCAGGACCATGGCTCATACCTAATTTAGAATTAGAGAAAAACGAACCAAATCGTATTTTTGTTCCACCATAGACTTTTTCATTGAAATTATCATAATCAAATGCCCTAATTAATGCCTCACGGACACGCCAATCCGAAAACTTTGCGCGACGCGTATTCATTGCCAGGCCCTTCATGCCTGATGGGCGTTTGTGAGGTATAACAGATTTAGATGCTTTACCAGATTTGATGCGCTCAAAATTATAATTTTCTAACCATTTTGCGCCATTGCCCTCACGATAATAGGAAATTTTACCAGCTTTAAATGCTTCAAAGATGACGTTTCCATCTAAGTAATAATCGTAGCGTAATTCTGAAACATTATGACGCCCCCTATTAAAAGCAATATTGTTTCCCCAATAATTTTGATTGCGCTTAAACTGAATAAATCTTCCAGCTTCGAATTTATCAATAACATAGGGGCCACTTCCAGTTATGGGTTCTAAGCTACTGGCAGCAAATTCTCTATCTTCAAAATCAGCTTTCTTTAATATTGGACGAAGGCCTAGTATTAGTGGCAGTTCTTGGTCACCACTATCAGAGTAAAGACGTACAGATCGTTCGCCAGTTTTTTCTATGCGAGATACCTTACCCCAAGACCTAACATAACGAGGATGACCTTCTGAACCTAAAGTTTCGAAAGACCAAATAACGTCTTCTATAGTCAATGGCGTATTATCTGAAAACCGGGCTTCTTTTCTTAGTGTAAATTCGACCCAGTCTCGAGCGTCTGAAGTTTCAACTGATTCTGCTAAAAGTCCATAAAGAGTGAATGGTTCATCATACGAACGTCCCAAAAGTGACTCAAATGTGTGCGCCTTCACACCGTATGGAGCTTTACCTTTTAGAATAAATGGATTGAGAGAATCAAAACTTCCACGCTCTCCTAAAGTAATACGTCCACCCTGTGGCGCATTTATATTAGCGTAGGGTAGAGACACAAAATCTTGTGGTAAGACAGGTTCGCCATACATAGCTATGCCATGCTTGGGATCAGCAACAGCCATTCCAGCTGCTAGTATAAAAAGTATAGAAATGAGTGTTTGAAGTTTTATATGACGTTTCATTTGTACAAGAGCTTTCATTTAAATCATGTTGTTTATGACTATTGTAAGCAGTCATGAGAATAATTCAATTTTTTACTTGGCCTAAGCATAGATCATAGTTTATATAAGTCCTACTGCTCGATAGGTTTCTGCCTGTATGAAACCTGCCTCAATACTTGGCGCCCTCATTGCGAGGGCGCTTTTTTTTATTTTTAACTTTTATTTTCAACAAAGAAATTTAATGATATTATTAAATAAATTATATTATTATGGTAGATGATAACAAATGAATATTTTTATACTTTGCACTGGAAATTATGCATGCTCCATTTTGTTAGAGGCAGTTTTTTAATATTAAAACAATGGTGCGGTTTAAAGCTTTATCTGCAGGCTCTAAACCAATTTGAGCTGATCACGCACATTTTCTTTACCTTATTAAATCAAAAAATGATTAATATCTCAAATTTATATTTAAAGTCTTGGATGCTTTTTGCAAATAATGAAGCAGTTAATATGTATATTGTAGTTACTATTTGTGGAGATGCGCGTGATGAATAAAGTCCGTAGTGGCCAAGAAAACCTCTGCGCGCTTATTTGGATGACAAAGATTCAACTAAAGTAACAGACAGTAAAACACAAATTAGTAAGCTAGGATAAAAAATGATTAATCGCGCCTATTTATCAGAATTTTTGGGCACAGCCATACTTTTAGCTACCGTAATAGGTTCTGGCATAATGGGTGAAACCTTATCACCTAATAATACTGCAATTGCATTATTGGGTAATACTATAGCTACTGGAGCAATATTGTATGTAATAATAACAATTTTTGGATCAATTTCTGGTGCTCATTTTAATCCTGTAGTAACTATAGCTTTTCTGATTAACGGAGAAATATCTAAGTGGGATAGTTTAATGTACGTGTGCCTACAAATTTTAGGTGCTATTTTAGGCGTCTGGGTTGCACATCTAATGTTTGACCTGCAAGTTATCCAAATATCTTTAAAAATACGTGCGGGGCCATCTCAGGGTTTTTCTGAGGCAATAGCAACATTTGGATTAATACTTGTTATATTTGGTGGACAAAGATTTCAAAAAAAATCTGTACCTGCTCTAGTTGGATTATATATTACCGCTGCATACTGGTTTACTGCATCAACAAGTTTTGCAAACCCAGCAGTTACAATTGCTCGATCATTATCTAATACATTTGCTGGTATAAATCCTGCAAATGTGTGTCTGTTTATTTTATGTCAAATAGTTGGCATGTTAATCGCAGTAAAAATTTCAAAGATTTTACATTTTTCAGATTAGGATTAAATATAAGATAACTTGTAACTTTCTTTAAATTAGATCACAGAGCTTTTATGATAAAAATAGATATAATATCAGATCCTATTTGTCCTTGGTGCTTTATTGGAAAAACAAGATTGGACCGTGCTTTAGAAGCTAATCCATCACATGATTTCATAATAGAGTGGCACCCATTTCAATTGAACCCAACTATGCCAGAAGCAGGTATGGACAGGCGGGAATATTTAGAAACAAAATTTGGTGGGCAGAAAGCTGCAATAGACGTCTATAGCCAAATTGATGATACTGCACGCGAAAGTGGTATTAAAATGAATTTTGGAGGTATTAAGCGTACGCCAAATACTATTAATGCTCACCGTTTAATCCACTGGGCAGGTATAGAAGGTAAACAAAATGCAGTAGTTGACCGTCTGTTTAAAGCATACTTTCAAGAGGGTCGCGATATTTCTGAACACTTTGTTCTTACACGAATAGCTTCCGCTGTTGGTATGGATTCAGAGGCTATGCGCCGTTTACTTGAAAGTAACGCTGATACAGATGATATTAGAGCACGCGATGCAGACTCTCGGCGCAAAGGAATTCAGGGGGTGCCTGCCTTTTTGGTTGCCAATGAATATGTTGTTCAAGGCGCTCAAATGACTGATGTTTGGAATAACATTATTACCGAAATTCAAGAATCTACAAAATAATATGGGTAAGCTTTTATCACCCCATGAATTTATTGTTTTAATAGCTTTCTTATTTTCACTTATAGCTATTGGTACAGATATGATGTTACCAGCTTTGGGTGCTATAGGTAATGATCTAGGTATAATCGATAAAAATAAAGTACAATTAGTTATTACAATATTTTTACTTGGTACTGGGTTGGGACAATTGATAGCTGGTCCTGTCTCAGATGCATACGGACGTAAAATTGTATTAAGTACAGGTATACTTTTATTCATAGCTGCCAGTATATGGGCAATGGTGACAACAAGCTTTACAATGCTGTTAATAGCTAGATTTGTTCAAGGATTGGGCATATCTGCGCCACGTTCAGCAGGAAATGCAATGGTCCGAGATCTATATAGTGGTAGAAAAATGGCACGCGTTATTTCTTTAGCTATGATGATTTTTGTACTGGCACCAGCAGTAGCCCCTCTACTTGGTCAAAAGATAATGGTAATTTACGGATGGCGAGCAATTTTTACTGCCTGTATGTTTGCTGGCTTATTGGCATTCCTATGGATGTCTATTCGTCAAAAAGAAACGCTCATATTAGAGAAGCGTACACCCTTTTTAATATCTAATATTATAAGTGGATATAAAACAATTTTTACTAATAAAAGAGTAATCATATCAACCTCTGTTCAAGCCTCAGTTTTAGGGGGATTATTTTCATATATAGCAAGTGCACCACAAATATTTACTCAATGGCTGAATGCTGAAGAACAGTTTCCAATTTATTTTTGCTGTATCGCATTAATTTCTGCATTTTCGAATATAATAAATGCAACACTAGTTGAACGTTTAGGTATGTGGGTAATGTCAACTTTTGCTATTGGTTTTAATATGATTTTTTCAGCGATAATTTATTTAGTATTATATATGGAGATTGTATCTGATATATATTTATTACCAATATTTTTGATTTGGTCAGTTGTTGTTTTTCTTACTATGGCGATGTCTATTGGTAATCTAATGGCACTAGCTATGGAGCCAGTTGGCCACATTGCGGGGCTTGCGGCATCGATAATTGGATCAACATCAACACTTATTAGTATTTTATTAGCCATTCCAATTGGCATGATGTTCGATGGAACAGGAATGCCATTAATTGCTAGTATTACAATTTTAGCGATAACAGCTTTTGGTTTAAATATTATTAATCCGCGATCTGCTAATTGATTAGACGGATTTAATTCATAGCTTTGGCAATTACAGCTAAATCTCGTGTAATTACATAAGCTCCTTTAACTTTTTTATCATCATCAAGCCAATCACGAAATATAATAATTTTATTTTCCTTCACTTTAGCAGTACCACGTGAATCAGCTAAATATTTAGCTAACCCTGCAGGATTACTGAACTTATCACGATGGAATTGAACAACGGCACCCTTTGGCCCACTATCCAGCTTAGCAATTCCAGCAGCACGGCACATTCCCTTTATGCGAACAATGCGTAGCAACATATCGACTTCAACTGGTAGTGAACCAAAACGATCAATTAATTCGGCGGCAAAGGCTTCTAGCTCAATTTTTTTGGCTAAACTAGACAAGCGGCGGTATAATCCCAAGCGGACATCAAGATCAGGAACATAAGTATCAGGGATTAATACAGGAACTCCTAGGTTAATCTGTGGTGACCATGAACCCTCATCAGATAACCCCTCCATTTCACCTGATTTAATTTTTGCAATAGCTTCCTCCAGCATCTCTTGGTATAGTTCATAGCCAACTTCACGAACATTACCTGACTGCTCTTCTCCAAGTATATTTCCTGCACCACGTATATCCAGATCTTGGCTTGCAAGCATAAAGCCTGCACCCAAGCTATCTAATGATCCTAAGACCCGTAATCGCTTAGTAGCAGCAGGTGTTAATTTTTGACATGGTTTTGTTGTTAAGTATGCATATGCTCGTGTCTTAGAACGCCCAACTCGACCACGTATTTGGTACAGCTGGGACAGACCGAACATGTCTGCACGATGAATTATAATTGTATTTGCAGTTGGTATATCTAATCCACTTTCCACAATGGTTGTTGCTACTAATATACCATATTTTCCATCATAAAACGAATTCATTCGATCATCTAATTCACCGGCGGCCATTTGACCGTGTGCTACAACATGCGTAACTTCAGGAACTTGAGTTCGAAGAAACTCCTCAACTTCAGGAAGATCAGAAATACGAGGCACTACAAAGAAACTCTGACCACCTCTGTAATGTTCCCGTAACAATGCTTCACGCAAGGTTATTGTATCAAACTCACTTACATATGTTCGGATAGCAAGACGATCTACAGGTGGCGTGGCTATAATTGATAATTCTCTTACTCCTGACAAGGATAATTGTAGTGTACGGGGTATTGGAGTAGCCGTTAATGTCAGCACGTGAACATCTGTTCTAAGTTGTTTCAATTGTTCTTTATGTCCTACACCAAATTTTTGTTCTTCATCAATTATTAGAAGTCCTAAGTTTGCAAATTTGATATCTTTTGATAACAAAGCATGTGTACCAATAACAATTTCGACTGCACCATCTCGTAATGCTTCACGGTTCTTTTTCATTTGTCCCGTTGAAACAAAACGCGATAATTGCCTAACTCTTATTTCAGTTCCTCTGAACCGCTCTTCAAATGATTTAAAATGTTGACGTGCTAATAGGGTTGTTGGCGCGACAACAGCAACCTGAGTTCCAGAGCTTGCAGCAACAAATGCAGCACGTAAGGCAACCTCGGTCTTACCAAATCCAACATCACCACAAATTAGCCGATCCATAGGCCTTCCCGATGCCATATCATCTAGTACATCTTCGATAGCATTTAACTGGTCATCCGTTTCTATATATGGAAAACGTGCACAGAATGCATTCCATTGGTCTTGGGATACTTCCATAACTTCAGATTTTCGCAACAGCCTTTCTGCAGCAATGCGAAGTAATTTATTTGCCATCTCACGAATGCGATCTTTTAATCTAGCTTTCTTAGCTTGCCAAGCACCACCACCCAAACGATCTAGAAGTCCCGAATCATGACCATAACGACTTAATAAATCAATATTTTCGACTGGTAAGTATAATCGATCATTGTTTGCATATTCTAATAACAAACAGTCATGAGGAGCACCTGCAGCCGTAACAGTTTCAAGGCCACGGTACCGACCAACGCCATGATCTACATGTACAACTAAATCATCAACCGACAAACTAGATGCCTCAGTTAAGAAGTTTTTAGCACGTTTTTTACGTTTACCAGCGTTAACTAGGCGATCACCCATGACATCTTGTTCAGATATAACAGTCAAACAAGGCGCCTCGAAACCCTGATCTATGGGCCAAACTACAAGTGATAAAGCTCCAATTGATTGGTTAATATCTAACCATGATTTGGCATTAGATATTCCAAGTATGCCTTGATCACTCAAAAGCCCACTTAATCGTTCACGTGCACCTTCTGAAAACGTTGCTATTAAAACTGAAGTTTTTTTTCTTTTTTCATTAATATGTTCAGCAAGTCCCTCAAATAAGCTTGTTTCTTCATTTTGGCGTTCAGGAGCAAAATTTCTACCTAAGCGACCGCCCATATCTAAAGCATTAGGACCAGTAGGTTGTGGTAAGACTAATAATTTTCGTTGTTCACGATTCTTAAGAATATGAGACAATACATCAGGTGATATATATAACGTATCTGGTGAAATTGGCTTATAAATTGTATCTAATCGTGCCTTGGATTTTAACGCGTCAAGCCGCGCTTCATATTGATCAACGATACTATCCCATCTGCTATCATGAATTTGAAAAATACTTTCATCTGAAAAAATAGTTGCCTCAGGTAGATAATCAAATAATGTTTCCATTCCATCATGAAAATATGGAGCCCAATGTTCAAATCCTTGATGTTTACGCCCTGCACTTATTGCTTCATATAATGGGTCATCCAGACCTGCTGAACCAAATTCAGTTCTGTAATTATTACGAAATCGAGCTATAGATTCTTCATCTAAGATAACTTCAGTTACAGGTGCAAATTCAATACGAGATAGTTTTTCAATAGTTCTTTGAGTAATTGGATCAAATCTTCTTGCAGACTCAAGTTCATCACCAAACATGTCCATTCGTACAGGCCCAGCTTCACCTGGAGGAAAAACGTCAATAATACCTCCACGTATAGCATAATCACCAGGTTCAGTAACTGTTGGTGTCTGAACAAACCCCATTCGGGTAAAATAAGATCGTAATTTTTTGTCACTAACTGTCCTGCCAACAGTTGCAATAAAGCTGTTATCACATACAATATTTCGCTTAGGCACATATTGAGTAATAGCCGCCAAAGTTGTCAAAATAATGAATGGTTTATCAAATCCTGATGACAATGCTGCTAAAGTGGCCATGCGAGCAGCCGCAACCTCAGAGTTAGGAGAAACACGGTCGTAAGGAAGACAGTCCCAGGCAGGGAAGCTGAAAACAGGCAGCGTGGAATCAAAAAACCACAATGCGCTGCGTAATGCTTCAAGTCGTTTATCATCACGCGCTATGTATGCTACCGATGTGTCGTTTTTTGATATATACTTTGTTAAAACATGTGCATCAAAACCTTCAGGCACGCCAGATAAATTAATAGTATTGGATGAATATATGCTCATAAGTTTTGCTTATCTTGGGCAATAAAAAGGCGCAACCCCTGCCCTTAAATTCATCCTAAAATAATTGAGTAATAAGAGCTGAAAAAACTTATAAAAAGTATAATTAACAATCCAAAAAATTGTTTTTGATTCTTGCATTTAAGGTATGCTTTACATAAATCATTTCCTGATAGTTTTTTTGTTTTGATTTTAGACGCTAATCTAAGTGTTGAGATATATGAATAATACAATAAAATTAGCAAAAAAGTGCTTGCTTGCATGAACTCATAAGAAAACCAAAAACCCAGTGTTGCAGAAGCGGACAATAAAAACATCCCAATTGATATTATCCATAAACCAAATTCATCAATATATTCAGTACGTCGCCGCGAATTAATCAAAATAATTGTTTCAATATCAATTAATGCTGTTCCACCTGATAATTGCGCTTTTTGTATTTGATTGATAGTAACTCCAAAAGTAAAATTAATTATTTTAACCCAAATAATAGAAACTAGCACCCAAAACCAAACGTTATTAAAGCTATTTGCATTAAGAAACTTAATTAATTCAAAATCCATTTTTATATTCCTATGCTAATAATTAGCCACTTATAATTTTTAGTATTTGTTTTCACTTGAACTTCCATGCAAAGTTAGGTCAATCGATAATAAAACAAAATAGAGATTTTTATGACTTACCAATCAGCACCGTTTCCAATGTCCCGTCCACGTCGCCTTCGACAGACTGATTGGATGAGAAGAATGGTTTCAGAAACAATGATAAATCCTGATGATTTTATTTATCCTATGTTTATCTGTGAAGGAACAAAAATATCTGATCCAATACAATCTATGCCTGGAGTAAATCGTTTAAGTATTGATATGGCTATAGAAATGGCAAATCATGCTGCAAATGTTGGTATTCCTGCAATTGCGTTATTTCCTTATACGGAAAAAAATCTAAAAAACTCTGAATGTACTGAAGCATTTAATCCTAATAATTTAGTAAATCGCGCAACCAAAGCAATTAAAGCTGCAGTTCCAGATATTGGTATAATGTTAGATGTTGCACTAGATCCATATAATTCTGATGGACATGATGGTATTGTTCGTAATGGCGAAATCATAAATGATGAAACGCTATTAGCACTTGAAAAACAAGCTTTAGTACAAGCAGAAGCAGGTGCCAATATTTTAGGCCCTTCAGATATGATGGATGGTAGAATTGGCATTATTCGCCAAGCTTTAGAAAATAACGATTTTCAAAATATTACTATTATGGCCTATTCAGCAAAGTTTTCTTCATCATTTTATGGCCCTTTTCGTGATGCAGTTGGTGCATCAGGCGCTCTTAAAGGAGATAAAAAAACATATCAATTAGATCCAGCTAATTCAAACGAAGCCATAAGAATGATTGAACGTGATATCTCAGAAGGCGCTGATATGGTTATGGTAAAGCCTGGAATACCATATTTAGATATATGCCAACGAATTTGCAAAGATATAAATGTGCCATGCTTTGCATATCAGGTATCTGGTGAATATGCTATGATTGAAGCTGCGGCACAAAATGGTTGGATAGATAGAAATCAAGTGGTTGCAGAATCTTTACTTGCATTTAAGAGAGCTGGATGTACGGGAATTTTAACCTATTATGGAATTCACATGGCTGAAATATTAGATAGTCCAATATAAAAAAAATATAAATCCTCTAAGTATAGGTGACACTGAATCCTGTTTCCTCTATAACTCTATTGAAAGTTTACCACAGAGTAGACAAATTGCAGTTTTACAGGAGTTTAAAATGAAGAATTCATCACGTAGACAATTTATTGTTGCATCTAGCGCCGGCCTTGCTTTTTCAACTCTTGGCGCACCAGCCAATTCAGCTAGTCGCAGTAGAATTGATAGCCGTATTGATCTTGCAATGAAAAAATTAGCTAATTTAGGGCCAAATTTCTCTAAATTAATTGATAGTTCAGCAGGCATATTAATGATGCCAAGGATACGTCGTGGTGGTGTTGGCATTGGCACTTCATATGGCGAAGGAGCATTATTAATTGGGCGCGCACCTGTAGAATACTACTCTGTAGCTTCTGCATCTTTTGGATTACAATTTGGAATACAGCGATATTCATCAGCTATGTTTTTCACCTCAGAAAATAGTTTAAGTAGTTTCAGGCGGAATGATGGATGGACCCTAGGAGCTGATCTAGGTTATACCATGATTGATCAAGGTGAAGTAATTGACATAGATAGTAACACCTACTCAGATGATGTTTACGGCGTTATATTTGGACAAGAAGGTTTGCATTTTGGGGTAACCCTTGAAGGATCAAAATATTCACGAATTATCCGTTAAATTAAATGCAAGAATTTCTAATTTCTAATATATTACTTTCATAATGTTCGCGTGAACCACCTTTGAATACTGCAGAACCAGCTACTAAGACATTAGCGCCAGCATTTAGGCACAATGGAGCCGTTTTGGGGTCGACACCTCCGTCGACCTCAAGCCATATAGGTCGATCTCCTATCATTTCTCGTGCGGCTGCAATTTTATCTAACATTGAATATGTAAATTTTTGCCCACCAAAACCTGGATTTATTGTCATAATCAAAATCAAATCAATTTTATCCAAACAATATTCTATAACAGATAGTGGAGTAGTTATATTTAAAGCTACCCCGGCCTTACAACCATAACTCCTAATAGCTTGCAATGAGCGGTCCAGATGTGGTCCAGATTCTGCATGTATTGTTATTATATCAGAGCCTGCTTTAGCAAAGGCTTCTAAATATGGATCAGCTGGAGAAATCATTAAATGTACATCCATAATTGTTTTTATATACGGACGAATTGCAGCAACTACATTTGGGCCAATTGTTAAATTTGGGACAAAGTGCCCATCCATTGGATCAACATGTATCCAATCCGCTCCAGCGGCTTCTACTTGTGTTATTTCCTGTCCAAGAATTGCAAAATCAGCAGACAGAATCGATGGCGCAATAACTAATGGCCGATCATGAGTAAAAATTAATTCCATAGAAATCCCTTATTTTAAAAAATTAAATTTATTTTAGATAGCAAAGCCTTATCAGTCCAGCTCCATTTAAGTTGCCACATTTCAATACGCCTGATAAATATATCAAAAATGGATTACATACATGAAACTTACTTTTCAATGGTTATTGAGACTTTTAATAACTTTAATTACCATTGCATTGTTAAGTATTTTTTTAATGTATTATTTTTCATTACGTTCTATTCCAAATTATAATAAAGAATATGAAGTTAATAATATAATTAAAGACATAGAGATCGTGCGCGATAGTAAAGGCGTACCTCACATATTTCCTAACTCAGATAATGATGCATATTTTGGCCTTGGGTTTGTTCATGCTCAGGATCGCTTATGGCAAATGACATTGATGCGTAGAGCGGCTCAAGGCCGCTTATCTGAAATATTTGGTAAAGAAACAATAAAATCTGATGAGTATATTCGTCGTTTAGATATTTATAATATTTCAAAAAATTCAGTGATACATCAATCACCTAAGGCTATTGATGCATTAAACTCATATTCAGAGGGAGTTAATGCTTGGTTGAAAATTCTCCAATCTCAAGCATTAGGTCGTGGTGCACCAGAGTTTTTCTTATTCAAACCAGAAATTTCACCATGGGTACCAGCTGATAGTTTAGCAATTCTTAAACTTATGGCGGTGCGGTCAAGTTATCATTTGAAATCAGATATATTGCGTGCTCGCACATCTTTGACTATTGGAAATGACCGGATGATGGATATTTTACCTGATGATCCCACACAAGGATCAATCTTGACGCCTGATTATAGTGATTTGTTTCAAATCCCCAAAAATTCAATATCTGAATTAACAAGATTGCACGAATTAAACAGTTTAGGAAAACCAAGCTCCATTCCAGCATCCAATATATGGGCTGCGCATTCAAAAAGAACTTCAGCAAAAGCTAGTTTGTTGGCTGCTGATCCGCATAACTCATTATCGGCACCGAGTTATTGGATGCTCGCACGCCTTGAATTATCAAGTGGTGGAGTGATTGGAGCTTCAATCCCTGGTCTACCATTAATCATATCAGGCAGATCAAAAGATTTAGCTTGGGGTTTTTCAGCAAGTAATGCAGATGATTCTGATATTTATATCGAACAATTAAATCCAAATAATAAAGACGAATACAGAGTAGAGAATACATTCGTTCCATTTAAAACTAAAAAGGTATTATTAAAGATTAAAGATGCTCCAAGTAAAACTTTAGAGTTACAATGGACAAGAAATGGAGTTGTATTACCCGGTTCTGCTTTTGGCTTAAGTCAAATTACTCCGCGTGATCACATTGCAAGTATAAAATTTACAGCTACAAATAAAAATGATAAATCATTTAGTGCATTATTGAACTTAATGTCTGAAAACAGTGTAACTTCAGCACAGTCCCAATTTATAAATTATATAGCACCAGTATATAACATGGTAATTGCTGACTCTAAAAATATTGCGTTACAAATTATTGGACGTTTACCACACAGAAAAAAAAGCCATTTAGGTGAAGGCCGTATACCAGCTCAAGGCTGGCTTAATAGTAACCAATGGCAGGGGTTTTTTTCTTATGATAAAAATCCAAGTACATATAATCCAATCAGTGGTATAGTAGCTAATACAAACAACAAAACTACGAATAAACCTTTCCCAAATCACATAGCACACAGGTGGAGCGATAACTTTAGAATAAAACGACTTTCACAGTTAATGAGTTCACGCCAGATACATACTCGAGATAGCTTTATGGAAGCTCAACTTGATACAGTTTCAATTGCAGCAAGAACTGTTTTACCACTCATAGCAAAAGAACTTTGGTTCACTGAAACGTATGTAGATAATAATGATCAAAATGATTTACGAAAAAAGGCGCTTCAATTATTAGCAAATTGGAATGGTGATATGAATGAACATCAGCCGGAACCTTTGATATATGCTTCTTGGATACGAAACTTTCAAAATTTTTTGATACGCGATGAACTTGGGCCACTCTCACAAGAGTTCCTAGAAATTAATCCAATTTTTTTAGAACGTGTTATGAAAAATATAAATGGAGCATCAATTTGGTGTAATATAAAAGCTTCTACAACAATAGAAACTTGCACCGATATTGCAATACAATCATTGGATGCAGCACTATTAGAATTGTCAATAAAGTATGGAAAAAACCTGAAAAATTGGCAGTGGGGCGAGGCACATATTGCAACTCATAAACATTTAGTTTTTGGTTCTATTCCTCTGGTTAATTGGATTTCAAACATTAAACAAAGGACATCTGGCGGTGACAATACTTTAATGCGAGCAAAAAATCAAAACTTTGGCGATGAACCTTATGCTAATATTAATGCAGCAGGATTTAGAATGCTTATTGATTTCTCAGATTTAGAAAGCTCTTTATATATAATATCTACTGGCCAGTCTGGGCACCCACTATCGCGTCATTACGACGATTTAGCACAATTATGGCGGCGTGGTGAATACATACCAATGGTACTTGATCCAAAGCTAGCGCGTGCAGGTTCAATTGGAGTGTTGAATATAAAACAGATGAAAAATTAAATTTTTAAGAATTGTGCAGCTTGTTTAGATGTCCAAGTTACTGATAATTCAAGTGTGTTTAAATTTGTTATTTCCTTATTTACAACAGCTTGTTCATAAAGCCAAGCTCTCCTGCTACCCTCAGAGAAAGCTAATATAATAATATCATTTATTGTAACTTCTTGCAGGCAAATTTCTATTTCGGCTAATAAATTTTTTAGTCCATAGCCTGTTACTGCGGAAACTGCTTGAACTTTATCATGTCTTGAAGAGGTATTCTTAGCTCCAACCCAATCTTTATCAGATAATAAATCCGTTTTATTCCAGACTTCAATCATATCAGCTTTAGCGTGGCTAGTAATATTCAGATCATTTAAAATATCTTTCACGTCATCAGCTTGTGCTTGTGTCTCTTCGTGAGAGATATCTCGAACATGTAAAATCAAATTTGCATCTAAAACTTCCTCCAAGGTTGCTCTAAAAGCAGCAATAAGTTGTGTAGGAAGCTCAGATATAAATCCAACTGTATCCGAAAGGATTATTTTCTGCCCCGATGGCAATTCAACCTCTCTCATAGTAGGATCAAGTGTTGCAAATAACATGTCTTTAGCAAAAACATCTGCTCCAGTCATACGGTTAAATAAAGTTGATTTTCCAGCATTTGTATATCCAACTAGTGCAACAATTGGATACGGAATTTTTTTTCGGGCAGCTCTATGTAAACCACGAGTTTTTGCAACTTTTTCTAATTGTTTCTTCAAACGAACTATAGCATCATCAATTTGTCGACGATCACTTTCAATTTGAGTTTCTCCAGCACCACCAACAAAGCTCAAACCACCGCGTTGTCTCTCAAGGTGTGTCCAGGAACGAACTAAGCGTGAGCGCTGATAATTCAATGCGGCTAAATCTACTTGTAAAACGCCCTCACGCGTTTGAGCCCTATCTCCAAATATTTCTAAAATTAATCCTGTCCGATCTAAAACTTTTAAATCCCAGATTTTTTCTAAATTACGTTGCTGAACTGGTGTTAATGAACCATCAATCATTACTAGCCCAACATCTTCAGCTATAAATATTTGTTTGAGTTCTTCCATTTTACCGGACCCAAATAATGTTGCAGCATTTGGCTTTCTTATAGGGACTACAACGCTATGAAAAATTTCTACATCAAGTGCATTAACTAAAGATATGGCTTCCGCAAGTGAGTTTTTACTAGAGCGCCTTTTTATATTGTTTGCGATATCTGGGTGAATTACACTAACACGCATCATTTATTCGGCTTGAACCTCTTCACCATCATATAAAACTACTGGTTGTGCTGGCATAATGGTTGAAATCGCATGTTTGTAAACTAATTGCGATTGACCATCTCTACGCAACAAAACGCAAAAATTATCAAACCAACTAATATTTCCCTGAAGTTTAACACCGTTTATCAGAAAAATAGTCACCGATATCTTGGTTTTACGCACATGATTTAAAAAAGCGTCTTGTAAATTTCGATTATCAGCAGCCATCTTTTTAGCCCTTTGTTTTAATTATTCTTCTCCACTGACGGGGAAGCTTTGTAATAAGTATACCAATAGAATATGATATAATGATGTCAATAACCTAAAGAAAAAGTAAAGTCTTATTTAAGTTTACTTAAAGATTATTTTTTCCAATAGTTAGGATTTAAAATAGCAATAATAGCTAGAGCTTCAAAACGACCTAGAACCATTGCTATACAAAAAATAAATTTTGCTGGCGAAGAAATAGTTGAATAGTCTAGCGAACCATCCCCTGCGACATATATCAATGGGCCTACAGTAGATAAGCCTGAAATTGCTAAAATTAAACTATCTTCAAATTTAATACCTGTTAACGAAAAGCTTAGTACAATTAATGCAAGACTTACTAAAAACAACATAAAGAAAATCCATGCAGCATATGCACCTTCCCGACGAAAACCTCGTGCTTTATTGCCTGATCCAGCAACTGAGTGTGGATAACTAAGTCGAGTCATTTCCCTTATTCCATGTTTGTATAAGGCATAAACCCGTAATAGTTTAACTCCTCCAGCTGTAGTAGCTATTCCACCTCCCATAACAGATAGACCCATTAAAATAAGTCCTGAAGTTCCAAGGCCAGACCAAGACTGAGATGTTGCCCAATGATTACTTTCAAAGCCTGTAGTCGTTAGAAAAGACATAACCATAAATATACCACCCCAAAGAGCAGAAAATGCAGCATAGCTATCTATATTTTCTGATAATTCAATAGCTCCTGACCAATGTCTCATGAATAATAATAGGGGAATTAATGTAATGCAAATCAGCATTAAATTTACTTCTTTATCACGTTTTAAGAGACGAAACCCACGTCCTTCAGCATCTTGCTGATACATGAATCGTGATATCGCAAAAATTAAAAATAACGCGATAATAATCTCACCAATAATACCAGAGTTAGCACCTTGAATACCATAAACGTTACTTATTCCACTTGTTGAAAAAGTACTCATGGCGTGAATCACAGCAACAAGCGGCCTATCACCACTAATAATTAGCATTATACTCATGATTATAGTTAAACTTAAATATACGGGTATTATAGAAATTGAATAGGTAATCATTCGTGATCGTATGTCAGCTCGCTTTATGCGTGTTTCCATTGCTGAAGTATCAACTGAACGAGTGTAAACTTCAAAACCAGCTAAACCAGCAGGTTGAAAAATACCTAACGCTGCTATCAACATTAATAAACCTCCAGACCAACCGACTATAGCACGCCACAAATGTAAAACATCAGGCAATCTATCGTTAGCAGAAAATAAGGATGCACCAGTAGTCGTAAAACATGAAAGCATTTCAAAATAAGCATCAAATAAATTTATACTTGGTACAAGGTAATCAACAGGAATAGCCAAAAAAATAGGTAAAAATACAAAGCTACAAAATAGATCAAATATCCTACTAACTATTTTTTGATTTAATGGTTGTGAAGAAAAAGCAATAGCAATTAATATGGTTAAAACTAAAAAGAAAGTACCATGGTAGAAAAATGTACGCGCAAACCACCATTGTTCTAAACGTGCAGAGAAAAACACTGGTACATACATTAAAAAAGAATATGTACCTAATAAAATTACAAATAGAGGTTGATTTTTAAGCCATTCCATTTTTTAGGAAAAATCAATGTTAACTTGGAACAAACGTTCAACTTCCGATACATCATGGGAAAGTGTAAAAATAATCACAAAATCACCTTCTTCAATTTTAGTATCACCTTCAGGTTTTAAAACTTTCCCACTTTTTTGAATGGCTCCTATAATTGATCCATTTGGCCATTCAACTTCTCTAATCTTCAAACCTACAATTGGTGAGGTTGACATTACTTGAGCTTCTATTACCTCTGCTTCGGCATCTCCAATAGAATAAACTGCTTTTACGCGCCCATGGCGTACATGTCGTAATATAGATGATACTGTAGTAGCACGAGGGTTTACAGACGCATCAATATTTAAAGGTTTCAGTAATGTTGTAAGTGTTGGGTCGTTAATCAGTGCTACTACCATCGGACATCCCAATGCTTTAGCTCGTGCGCAAGCCAATAGGTTTGTTTTATCATCGTCAGTCACTGCAAGAACAGCATCAGCTTTAGATATATTAGCTTCTTCAAGAATATCCATATCAAGTCCATCACCATGAAGAACTATTGTTCGTTCCAATTGATCAGCTATCCGTTCAGCACAGTCACGATTTGCTTCAATCACTTTGGTATGAATTTTAACTGAGTTGTTTTCCAACCCTTTGGCAACCATTAGTCCAACATTACCACCACCAATAATTATTACACGATCTTGTTTTTTATTAGTTTTACCAAATATTTCTAAACAGCGCTCTTTGTCTTCAGAATTTGTACATAAGTAAACTTGATCACCAACAGATAGTTGCTCTTGGCTATTAGGCACAAATAAAATTCCATTTCGCCGAACCGCAACAACGGTTGACCTAAGTGTGTAGAATAATTCGGATAATTGTCGTAAAGAAGTATTTAAAACATTACACTCATCAGTCAAAGTTAAGCCTAATAATTCAGCTTTACCTTCCATAAAAGGTTCAGTGTCAAATGTTGCTGTAGATCGCAATTGACGAAGTGCTTGTATTGCAACCTCTTTTTCTGGAGAAATAACAACATCAATTGGTAAATGATCTCGTTGATATAAGTCAGAATAAATTGCATCAAGATACGATTGGCCACGTAAACGAGCAATTTTACGGGGGATTTTAAAAACTGAGTGAGCAACTTGGCACGTCACCATGTTAACCTCATCAGAATAGGTTGCAGCAATGATCATATCAGTATCAGCCGCACCAGCAGATGCCAGTACATCAGGATATGATGCATTACCAGCTATTCCATTTACATCTAATGTATCAGCAGCTCGTGCTACTAAGTCTGGATTGTTATCAACTATTGTAACATCATTTTTTTCTGATGACAGATGTCTAGCTATTTGCCAACCAACCTGCCCTGCACCGCATATAATGACCTTCATGTATGGCCTCCATTTAGGAAATAATCCCACAATTTGGCCAGTCTTGTCAAAATAAATGTATGGACAGGCATTGTGAACTTATTTATTTATATCAGTATCAGCCTCATTTTTTTTTGCAACCCGCGCACCATTTTTACTGGATGTCACAACATTTAATGTTTTTAGCTTTCGATGCAAAGCAGAGCGTTCCATACCAACAAAATGCGCAGTTTTTGATATATTACCACCAAATCGATTTATTTGAGCAACCAAGTAATCACGTTCAAAAAGCTCGCGCGCATCACGTAGCGGTACACCAAGTAAATTATCTATTGATGTTAATGAATTATCAGATGTAGCAACTTGTTTTATTTGTAATTCTGTAGGTGAAATATCCCCAGACTGAGAGCCTAAGATTAATGAGCGCTCCAAAACATTACGCAATTGACGAATATTACCAGGCCAATCACGAGTTTGAAGGTAAGCTACAGCTTTATCACTTAAAGAGCGGTTTGGTAGACCTTGAGTTTTATTAAGTTCATTAATAAAATGATTCGCAATTAATGGGATGTCATCTAGTCGTGTTTCTAATGATGGCACTGAAATGGGAATAACATTTAATCGGTGATAAAGCTCTTCACGGAAATTCTTTTTTTCTATTTCAATTAATAAATTACGGCTACTTGATGATATAACACGAATATCAAAAGATATTTTTGTTTTACCACCAATACGAATAAACTGTTGGTCAACAAGTACTCTTAAAATTTTTGATTGTGTACCGATTGGCATATCTGCAACTTCATCAAAAAATAAAATGCCACCGTTTGCCTGCTCTAAAAGTCCAATCTGAATATTGTCAAATGTTTCAGATCCAAATAAAAGCTCCTCCATTTTATCAGCAGACATTGAGGCAGAGTTCACAGTAACAAAAGCATTGTGTTGACGCTGTGATTGTTCGTGAATGTAACGGGCTGCAACTTCTTTTCCTGATCCAGCTCCACCAGTTAGCATTATTCTACTATTACCCGAACTAACTTTATCTAACTGTTGTTTGAAACTTTTAAAAACAGCAGATGAACCTACCAGTTTTGATGATGGTATCTCTTTTACTCGAAGAGCCGCATTTTCTGAGCGAAGATGCGACGTTTCCATGGCACGCGAAATAACAACTGTGAGTTGATCAATATTAAATGGTTTTTCAATAAAGTCGTATGCACCTTGTTTTATTGCAGCTACGGCAATTTCAATATTGCCATGACCAGAAATAATCACAACCGGTATAGAAGGATTATTTTTTCGAATATTTTTCAATATATCAATACCATCTAAAGAGCTGCCTTTCAGCCAAATATCAAGAATGATAAGTTTGGGCATAGTATCCAAAATATTCTGAAATGTTTCATCAGAGTTTGCTGCTAAGCTTGTTGAATATCCCTCATCAATAAGAATATCCGATATTAAATCTCTAATATCTTTTTCATCATCTACAATTAAAATATCACCCATTTTTTTCCTTGTGCTGCAACAGCAACTATTCTTTTATATTATTGGTTATAATTTGAGGCAATCTAATACGTATATTAGCTCCATAATGTTTATTTTTTGAAAATGGATTTGCATCTAATAATTCTAATGTCCCATTATGTTCTTCAATTATTTTTTTAACTATAGATAAGCCTAAGCCAGTACCATTTTCACGGTTTGAAACATATGGTTCGAACAATCTGGAACGTTGTTGAATTGGCAGACCTATGCCATTATCCTGAATGCTAATTTCAGTACCTCTTGCATATGAAGTTAAATGTATTCTAATTTCTGGTTTAAAAGACTTATGAGTACCAGCATTTATTTTGCTATTAATAGCTTCACCTGCATTTTTTATTAAATTTGTGATTGCTTGGTTTATCATAGTTTCATCCACAGTAGCATTTACATCTCCAATTTCATTGATAAATACAATTTTTATTTTTGATAATGAGACTTGAAACAACAAAATAACATCTAACAATAATTTAGTTAGATTAACTGGTCGTTTATTTGGCTCTGGCATACGTGCAAATTTAGAAAATTCATCAACAATTTTACGCAAATCATTAGTTTGGCGAATTATAACGTCACAATATTGGGTAAGGTTTACTTCTTCTTTACCTACCATTGGGCCAAATTTGCGCCTTAGCCGTTCTGCAGACAATTGTATTGGTGTAAGTGGGTTTTTTATCTCATGCGCTATTCTACGCGCAACATCAGCCCAAGCAGCCAAACGTTGTGCCGAGACAAGATCAGTAACGTCATCAAATGTTACAACATAACCCTCTATATTATTATCTTTTGAAATACGTGCTGAAACGCGAACCAATAGAATTTCAGTGGTACCTTTTCGTGTTAAACTAATTTCTTGCTCTTGAATTTCATTATCAAACTTTTGAGTAGATTCAAATAAACTTACAAATTCAGGAATAGCTATTTGAATATTTTTTCCTTCATCATTTTTAGCATTTAAATTTAACAATCTTTCGGCTGCAGAATTAATAAATCCTATATTACCATCTGAGGATAAACCAATAACGCCAGCAGTAACTCCTGATAAAACACTATCAAATAATCTACGCCTTCTTTCAGTAATATCGTTTGCCGTTATCAAATCATCTCGTTGACGTTTTACCTGCTTTGTCATTCGATTGAAAACCCTACTGAGCATAGCAATTTCATCATCTCCGGGTTCTTCAATCACTTTAACATCAAAATCACCTGCCCCCACACGTTGTGCGGCGCCTGCCAAGCGTCCAACAGGCCTTGAAAGGCGTTCAGCAAATTGCATACCTAACCAAATTGAGGATAAAATTACAAAAGTGGCAAAACCAAGATATAAAAGGCCATAATACCATAGAATTTCTCCCCTTTGTGTCTCCATTTGATTATAAGTTTTTGCAGAAGCTACTGTTTTATCAAGGAGATTTAAAATACTGCCATCCACAGTCCTTGATATATATAAATATTTGTCGATGTAACCTTCAAGCCGTACTAATCCACGAAATTCGTTGTTTGCCCAATCTTCAATAACTAATACTTTAAAACCTTCAGCAATTTTCATATTTTCAGCAGATGGTTTCTCATATCCAAATAGGTAACTTAACTCACCGCGTGATCTTAAATTAGAATTACTATCAATAATATATGCCTCTTTTAAACCACGTTGAATTAACTTTTGTTGTTGGATCAATTGAATACGTATTTCGCTATCACTAACAAAATAATTATCTTTTTTGTATTCAGACAGCCTGGCTGCCATAAAATTTAAATCAATTTGCAAATCATTACTTTGTTCATTTTTGTAGGCTTCAGCAGCAGATAAAGATGAAGTAACAACATTGCGAACGTTCTCAGAGAACCAACCTTCAACACCTATACTGAGAGTAACGACAGCAAATATGGCAACCAGAACTGTAGGAATTAATGCCACAATTGCAAAAACACGGCTTAATCTCAGATGTAAACGTGAACCAGCCGACTTTGCACGGCGCGCTGCAAATAAACGCATTACAGAATAACCAACAAAAGAAATAACTAATAAAAGATAAATGCCATCAATAAGAATGATACTTTTTACCATTCCTGCAGAAAGGTCACCAATTACTCCTTGAAGAAGAGCTACAGTAATACAAGTCAGTATTGGCCCAAATAGAATTAAAGACCAAATTGATATAACCTTAACATTACGTTTTCGACGCCATGTGCTTATTTTGTATATAAAATCAACCAATGTGATATTTTTTCAACTACCTAGTGTTCTGTTTCTATCGCACTCATGTGATAACATTACATCATTTTCTTACTTCTTGTTACTATAATGTCTAGGTCTTTTATTTTTTTGCGCAATGTGTTTCTATTAATTCCTAATAGTTCTGCTGTTTTTATTTGATTGCCTCTAGTAGCAGATAAAGACAATGCTATTAAAGGATATTCCACCTCTCTCATGATGCGATTATACAATCCAGGCGCTGGCAAAGTATCTCCATGTAAATCAAAGTAACGCTTTACATGGGATTCTACGGATGATGAAAGTTTTACATTATCAGTTTCTCCACCAGTTGAATTAATTAACGGTATTAGTCTTAAACTTTCGTTAACTTGAGATTCACTTATCTCTTCATCTGGTGACAAAACTATTAACCTACTGATGAAATTTTCAAGTTCTCGAACATTACCAACCCATCGGTGATAGCGGAGTAACGCTAAAGCATTGATGGAAATAGTTTTTAATGGTAAACCAGATAAGGCAGATAATTGTAAAAAATGGCGAACCAATTCTGAAATATCCCCGACTCGATCCCGCAAGGGAGGCAATGCTACAGAGACTACATTTAAACGATAAAATAAGTCTTCTCTAAACAAACCTTGATTAATTAAATTTTCCAAAGATAATCTTGATGATGAAATAAATCTAAAATTTTTACTACCTACTAATTCTGATCTTAATAAATCTAATAGGTGTAATTGTATTTCTGGAGACATTTCAGATATTTCATCTAAATAAATTGTAGAACTCTTTGATGCAGGTTTTATACCTAAATCCTCTTTACCACCCAATAATATCCCTTCAATTTTATTTATACTCGCCGTAGATGCATTTATAGTTATAAAATCATTAGAAACCCTGTGCCCTAAATTATGAAGAGCGTGCGCTAGTAAATCTTTACCAGTTCCGCTTTCACCAGTAATCATTGTTGATAGATCAGTCTTTAATACACGTGCAAAAAATCGGTAAACTTCTTGCATTAAAGGTGATGAACCAACCAATGGCAAATCTGGTTCAGCTTTACCATCAATGGGAATTACACTCGCTTTAACTCCTTGATTTGATAAAGCTTTATTAACTTTAGATAGTAATTCTTTAAGGTCAAATGGTTTGGGTAAGTAATCATATGCACCTAACTCAGATGCCTTAATTGCAGTCATAATTGTATTTTGTGCTGAAATAATTATCACAGGTAAGTTTGAACGTTTTTGATTAATTAAAGGCAATAACTCCAATCCATTACCATCTGGGAAGTTAACATCTGATATTACAACATCCCCATCACCCTCCTCAACCCAGCGCCATAATGTATCTAAACTACCAGTGGAGCGGACTCTACAGCCAGCGCGGGTTAAAGCTTGTGTCAAAACAGTTCGAATAGTCCGATCGTCATCCGCAACTAATACTGTACCGTCCATTATTTACTCTCCTTAGATGATAATTTCCATACTGGCAGCCGAACTATAAAACTTGCACCTTTTTCATCTGATGCGCATTCGACTAAACCACCGTGACCAGTTACTATTTTTGAAACTAGCGATAAACCTAAACCAGTGCCATTAACCTTTGATGAAACAAAAGGTTCAAATATTTCATCAATAATATTAGGGGAAATACCTTTTCCATTATCAATAATTTCTATTTGCAAAGGTAAAGTTTCAATTTTATTGCCTAAAACAGAAAATTTAACACCAGATTTATATGAAGTTCGTATTTTGATTTGCCCCCTAACCGATCCAATAGACTCAGACGCATTTTTCAAAATATTTTGAAATACTTGTAACATTTGGTCTTCATCACCTGAAGCATCTGGCAATGAAGGATCGTATTCCTTAATATATTCTGCAGATGCTCCAAAACCTACTGATGAGGAACGAATAGCTCGATCTAAAATATCATGAATATTAAATGCATGGTGGGATGCCAGCCTAACATCTGAAAAACTCTCAAAACGGTCAACTAATGTACCAATTCTATTTGATTCTTGACCAATCATCTCAGCCAATTCAATGTCATCACTATTAGCATTCATGGCTAGAAGTTGTGCAGCACCTGAAATACCTGCCAATGGATTACGTATTTCATGAGCTAACATAGAAGCCATGGCAGTTACTGAACGTGCCGAGGTACTATGCGTCACAGATTGGCTCATTTTTTGAGCTCCACTAGTTGGCTGAATAATTATTAAAAGCGAACCATTATCATTATCTAAAAAATTTATATGTAAATTACAGCTTATGGTAATACGATCAGCTGAGGTTAAAGCTACATCATATTGAGTTAGTGATGAATTTTGATCTTTAGCTTGCTTAATAGTTTCCAAGATTACAGAATTAGATCCAAAGAAATTTGAAACTAGCTTGCCACGCATTTGATTTTGTGACGTATGAACCATTTGCTCAGCAGCAGAATTTCCATCAATAATTATTGTATTAATATCTATAATAAAAGTTGGAAACGGAAGTGCATTCCAGATATGTTGATAATCTAATTGCTTCATGCAATTGCCTTTTCTGCTGGTAAATTTGCAATTATATTAAGTACCTTATTAGGATTTAATTCTGTCTGTAATGAACGTCGAATTGATGTGTCTACACCGATATAATCCATGTACCAACCAAGATGTTTTCGAGCAACTTTATTTCCATGAAAATCACCATAAAAATCTAACATAGACATGTAATGATTTGATATCATAATATTTAAATCATTACCCTGAGGGACGATAGGCGGAGCAGTGCCATATAAATCAGATGCAATTTGTGCCAAAATCCAAGGTTTTCCCTGTGCACCACGGCCTATCATAACACCGTCAGCTCCTGAGTTTTTAATTGCTTTTTTTGCCGTTAGCGTATCTATGATATCACCGTTTGCAATTACAGGAATATTTACTGCATTTTTAACGTCACGGATACGATGCCAATCAGCAGAACCTTTATAAAATTGGCAACGAGTACGCCCATGAATTGTAATCATTTGAATACCTATTTGTTCAGCACTAACTGCTAATTGAGCCGCATTTAGGCTGTCGTGATCCCATCCTAACCTAGTTTTTAGAGTTACAGGAATGTCAACTGCATTAACTACAGCTTCAATTAGCTCTAGAGCTAAGTCCGGTGTTTTCATTAAAGCAGATCCAGATGCACCGTTTACTACACTTTTTGCTGGGCATCCCATATTAATATCAATAATTTTAGCACCCTTATCAGCAATTAATTTAGCGCATTCAGACATCCAATAGGCCTCACATCCAGCAATTTGTACAGATGTAGATTCTACATTTAAGCCTAATTCAGCTCTAGCGTGGGCTTCTTTACCTTTTTTCATCATTTCGTGACTTGCGACCATTTCTGAAACTACAAGTCCCGCACCAAAGCTTGAAACTAAATTTCGAAATGGCAGATCAGTTATTCCTGCTAAAGGAGATAAAAGTACAGGAGGCGAAATTGCCTGTTTTCCCACCATAATTGTGCTCATGATTATTTTATGGGCACAATCAATTGAAAGCACAAGCTCAAACTCTCTTGCATAGATAAAAAGGTCAACTATAACGAAAATATGAAAACAATAACTGCTCTTATTGTTGCTGCAGGTCGGGGAACTCGCGCCGCTAGTGACATACCAAAACAATACCATAAAATAGCAGGTAAGCCTATTTTATACTTAACAATAAAAGCATGTCTCGAACATAACGATATATCACAAATTGTTTGTATTATTCATAAAGATGACGTTGATTTATATAAAGAAACTGTCTCTGAAATTAAGGATACGCGGCTATCACCACCAGCTTTTGGAGGTGATACACGTTCACAAAGTGTACTTAATGGCTTAAATGAAATTTCATCGAAGTTTGTTCTTATTCACGACGGAGCTAGGCCATTTTTGCCAAAAGATGCACTCTCACGCATTATTGAAGGCGTACAAAAACACGACGCATGCTTTCTTGGACTTCCAATAGTGGACGCAATTTGGAAAATGTCTGATAATAGAACATTAGAACCGGTAGAACGTGAAAAACTTTGGCGAGCCCAAACACCTCAAGCATTCGTGACCAAGACTATTCGTAACGCACATCTAAAAAATAATAATTCTGCAATTGATGATGTCGAAATTGCACGTAATGCAGGCATTACAGTTACTCCTATATTAGGGGCTGAAGAAAATATAAAAATAACTTGGCCAACAGACCTTAGTTTTGCAAGGCGCTTAATAGGAAAAAATATGGATATAAGAGTTGGAAACGGATACGATGTACACGCCTTAGGAAAGGGTGATTTTGTGGTGCTTAATGGTATTAAAATAATTCACAGCCAAGCGCTGATTGGCCATTCAGATGCAGATGTTGCAATGCACGCAATTACAGATGCTATATTTGGTGCATTGTGCGAGGGTGATATTGGTCAATGGTTCCCTCCAACCGATGTTAAATGGAAAGGCGTCTCTTCAGATATTTTTCTACGAAAAGCAGTATCTCGATGTCGCGAGCGTGGACTTAAAATAAATCACTTAGATTGTACTATTATATGTGAATCACCCAAAATAGCCCCATACACAAAATCCATGCAAGAAAATCTTTCTCAAATAACAGGTATTAAAATTAATAGTATTTCCATAAAAGCTACCACATCAGAACAATTGGGCTTCACAGGACGCAATGAAGGTATTGCTGCACAAGCAACAGCTACGTTAATAAGTTTATGACACGCTTTATCGCTACGTGGTTTTATTCAGGTCTTTTACGACCAGCGCCAGGAACGTGGGGGTCACTAGCATCCCTACCCTTCATATACTTAACATTGATTTGGAGCTGGGGTATTTGGCATTTAATAATTACCAGCCTATTCATATTTTTATTGGGCTGGTGGGCTACGCATTATGAAACAAAAGATAAGGATGAGCATGACCCGTCAGAAATTGTAATTGATGAAGTTCTTGGGCAATTAATAACTTTTAGTCCAATATATTTCATGATATCATATAATGATACTTCAATTTCATATTTAAGCTATACTATGAATTTTAATGTGTTCGATATAAATCATTCAGTTGGCCTTATCACTATTTTTTTAGTTGCATTTGGCTTATTCCGTCTTTTTGACATTTTAAAACCATGGCCAATAAGTTGGGCTGATAATAAATCTACACCAATTGGTGTTATGCTAGATGATGTATTCGCTGGAATTATTTCTGCTGTCATTTTATCTGGGTTTTTAATTATTGGCTACTTCTTATGATTTTAGATATAAATACCAAAATATTGAAATTAACTCGTGATCGTGGTTGGCTAATTACAACAGCTGAGAGCTGTACTGGTGGATTAATTTCAAGCTCTTTAACGGAATTACCGGGATCTTCAGAAATATTTGATCGGGGCTTTGTAACTTATTCTAATAATGCAAAAATTGCTTTGCTTGGCGTATCGTTAAAATCACTTGAAAAATATGGGGCAGTTAGTGAACAGGTTGCCGCGGAAATGGCAGTCGGCGCTATAAAAAAATCTACAGCAAATATAGCTATTTCAGTAACAGGAATAGCGGGTCCAGGTGGATCTGCCAATAAGAAAGAAGGTACTGTTTGCTTTGGCATGGCATTAAAAACTGGTATAATACATACAGAAACTGTTCAGTTTGGCGCTATTGGAAGATCAAACGTTCGTGTAAAAACTGTTCACTATGCCCTAAATTTGATCTTAAATACTCTCAAATAAAATATCTTATCATTTTTAGTTTGCCCTAAATAGTGCTCTATATGGTTTTTTTGCTTAATTTTTAATCAATCATTACACACTTTCATTTATAAATTATGAAATCCTTTTGATCTAAACCAGCTTCAGTCAAAACATCCCAAATTCTAAAAGGAATATTTAAATGAATGGTGCAGATACAGCATGGATTATGGTAGCAACCGCTTTGGTTTTATTTATGACAATACCTGGTCTTGCTCTTTTTTATGGTGGATTAGTGAGAGCCAGAAATGTTCTCTCCGTATTTATGCAATGCTTTGCCATAGCTTGCCTTATGTCAATTCTGTGGCTGGCATTTGGATACTCAATAGCATTTGGAGACCAAAATATTTATTGGGGGGGGCTTGGTAAGTCTTTTTTAATAGGAATTACTTCAGATACACTTTCTGGTACAATTCCAGAAGTTTTATTTTTTGCTTTTCAAATGACATTTGCCATTATTACACCAGCTTTAATTGTAGGTGCATATGTTGAACGTGTTTCATTTGCGTTTGTTTTATTATTTTCATCATTATGGATGATATTAGTTTATGCACCAGTAACACACTGGATATGGGGCGGCGGCTTACTTTCAGGTTCTGAGGGGGCAATATTTGCAAACGGAGTTAAAGATTTTGCAGGTGGTATTGTTGTTCACGAAACAGCAGGAATCGCCGCTCTTATAATTGCAATAGTCCTCGGCCCTCGTTTAAATAAAAATGTTCCACCACATAACCCAGGGTACGTAATGCTAGGAGCAGCCATGTTATGGGTTGGTTGGTTTGGCTTTAACGGTGGTTCACAGTTGGCAGCAGATGGTGGCGCAGCAATGGCAATTACTGTAACACACATATCCGCGGCCTCAGCATCACTCACATGGGCGCTATATGAACGAATAAAATACGGAAAATCATCATTAGTCGGATTGGTTACTGGCACAATTGCTGGTTTGGCCTCAATTACACCTGCATCTGGATGGGTTTCTCCAGTAGAAGCACTAATGATTGGGGCAATAGCTGGTGTTGTTTGCCAAATAATGTGTGAAATAATAAAAAGATGGTTTAAGATTGATGATACCCTTGATGTATTTGCCGTTCATGGTGTTGGTGGAATATTTGGTACAATTATGTTGGCAGTATTTGGGTATGCAGGCTGGAGTGAACAGTTGGGTTCTTTAGCTATTGTTGGCTGCTTCACAATAGTTGTTACATTTATAATAGTTAAATTTGTTATATTAATTTTTCCAATCAGAGTTTCTGAGGAAGATGAAATAACTGGCCTAGACCAATCATCACATGGTGAACGTGCTTACGACATGGCATCCTAAAAGTAAAAATGGTTCCTTGCAATTTAGAGCATGGAACCATTTGTTTAATTATATAGTTGCTGTGCTCGTGCCTCAAATGCTCTAACTATGCGTTGCATAGCTTCCCCAAAAACCACACCGATCAAGACTTGTAAAATTTTAGATTTAAACTCAAAATCAACAAAAAAATCTGCCTCACAACCACCGTCTACATTTGTAAATACCCAATGATTGTTTAAATATTTAAATGGTCCATCCAAATATTCAACATCAATTGTAGTTTGATTAGGTTTTAATGTTACTCTTGAACCAAAACGTTCACGAAAAACTTTAAATGCAATAACTAGATCTGCATCTACAATTATTTTTTCATCCTGAGGTATAACTTTGCGAGTTCGAACAGCAGCACACCATGGTAAAAACTCTGGATATGAATCGATATCAGCCACCAGATCATACATCTGCTGCGCGGTGTAGGGCATTAGTCTTTTTTCTGTGTGCGTAGGCATGAGATTGTTTTATGCAAAACCACATCGTTCGTCATCAATAAACGCAAAAAACCATGGAAATAATACAGTTAATATTTTTTATAGAGTATAAAAATAGTCTAATCATTAAATTGGTGTTTTAAAGGCCATAAATTATTATAATTTTAAACCTTGTTCATTAACTGTGAATAATTTACCAAATAATAAATGTTAAATTTACAAAATTTTTAAATTAAAAATATATTGCAAGACTATTCAAATTAATATTAAAAACTATGGAAATTACAATGGATCATACAAACTATACGGTAGAACCTATGATTTCAGCAAAATCAATCGCCGCAAGGTGTGAGGAACTTGCTAAGGAAATTTCATTATATTTTAAAGATACTGATAAACTTATCGTTGTTGGCCTACTTCGTGGTTCTTTTGTTTTTATAGCTGATTTAGCTCGCGAATTAAATTTACCTTGCGAAGTTGATTTTCTAGAAACTTCATCTTACGGAAATGGTTTAGAGAGCTCACGGGAAGTAAGAATACTAAAAGATCTACGCGGAGAAATTGAGGGTCGAGACGTTTTGGTCATCGAAGATATTGTCGATACAGGGCATACTCTACATCATGTCAAATCTTTACTAGAATCTCGAAAACCTGCTCGCCTAAAGGTCTGTGCACTTCTAGATAAACCCGCAAGGCGCGAAGTGGAAATAACTGCTGACTGGATTGGCTTTGAAATCCCTGATGAATTTGTCGTCGGTTATGGCATAGATTATGCACAACGGAATAGAAATTTAGCTCACATAGGTAAAGTTGTATTTGATTAGGTGTTTTCAAAAATTCTACCAATCTATTTCACACAACCCACCACACTGAATAACTTAGCTTCAGGAATTCCATTAAACAAGCTTGCCTGTTATTCATTCGTCGCTTATGAGGACATCTTAGGCTGGCCAGATGTAATAACATTTGTCGGCGATTCGCATCGCGGGTCCCTAGGTTTTAGCCAATCATAGCTTGTAGTAGCGCCATTAGGCATACAAGCCCAAACCCTAGAGAGCGTATATCCCATGCTTACCGGCACAGTAATTTGGTACAACCCAGTAAAAGGCCTTGGCTTTATAAACCCTGATCAAGGTGGTGACGATGTATTTGTACATATGTCAGCCCTTAAAGCTTCAGGGTTAAAAGTTGTCAAAGAAGGCGACATGCTAACATATGAATTATTACTTGATGAAAAAACTGGCAAAAAGGCAGCTGCAACAGTTACTGTTCTTAAGAAAGATGAGGCATCTCTCTTAACATCAGCTACCCCCAAAATGAAAGTACTAAAGGAAAAGAAGAAAGAACGTGCTGAGCAGCCAAAATCAGATGCAAGCGCATTTTCTGATCTTGGCTTAGATGCAGAAATAGTAAAGGCACTTGGTTTTTTGGGTTATTCACAACCAACACCTATTCAATCACAAGCTATCCCTGCTGTTTTAGACGGTAAAGATCTAGTTGGTTTAGCTCAAACTGGTACAGGAAAAACAGCCGCTTTTGCTCTTCCATTGATACAACAATTACTTATGAATCCAACTGCTTTAAAAGCGCGTTCCGCTAGAGCTGTAATTCTTTCACCAACACGCGAATTAGCGTTACAAATTCATGATGCTTTCGTAAGCTTTGGTAAACGTTTACCTTTAAATTTTACTCATGCAATTGGTGGTGCACCTATCCGTAAGCAGATGCGAGATCTTTCTAAAGGTGTTGATATCCTTGTTGCAACTCCAGGCCGATTAGAAGACCTGGTTGAACAAAAAGGACTTCGTTTGGACGAAACTAAATTTTTAGTTTTAGATGAAGCTGATCAAATGTTAGATATTGGTTTCCTGCCAGCAGTAAAACGTATTATTTCAAAAGTTAGTAAAGAACGTCAAACGTTATTATTCTCTGCAACTATGTCAAAAGAAATAAAAAAGCTTACCGAAGCATATCTAAAAGACCCTGTACAAGTTTCGGTTACCCCTGAAAACTCTACAGTTGAAAAAATTGAACAAAGTTTGATGCATTTGTCCAAACAAAATAAAGGACTTGCACTCCAACGTATAGTTTCCGCAAACCCAAAAAAACGCGTGATAGTTTTTTCAAGAACAAAACATGGTTCTGACAAACTGGTTAAATGGTTAGGTACTCAAAACATAGCTGCCGATGCCATACATGGCAACAAATCTCAAGGCCAGCGTCAACGTGCACTTGAAGATTTTCGAAAAGGAAAAACATACGTTCTTATTGCTACAGATATTGCTGCACGCGGTATTGATATTCCTGATATTGAGATAGTTATAAATTTCGATCTACCAAACGTTCCAGAATCTTATGTTCATAGAATTGGACGCACGGCACGGGCTGGCGCCGAAGGTCGCGCAATTGCTTTTTGCGCACCTGACGAACATAAACAATTATGGGATATCGAAAAAGTTATAAAAATGGAAATACCAGTAGTTGAGTTAGAAGGTCTAACACAAAATTTAATTCCAAATTTTGAAAAACCAGCTCCACGTCGTCGCGGTGGAGGGGCAAATTCCAAACGTGGATCCGGCCCACGTGAGGGCAAGCCACGTAGCAACTCAGGCGGTGGTAAAAAACCTTTTAAAAGTGGTGGAAATAGAGCTCCTCGTCGTTAGTAGAAGCTTTTGTTATCAATCAAAATTTGGCTAGAATTAAATTTGAAGTTCTAGCCAAAAAACAAACTATTTACCAAACTTTGCTAATCTAGCTGAACGTAATTGTGCAAAATCATCTCCAGCATGATAACTTGATCGAGTTAAGGGTGAGGATGATACCATTAAAAAACCTTTATTAAATGCAGTTTTTTCATAGATCTTAAACTCATCTGGAGTAACAAACCTATCAACAGCATGGTGTTTTGGAGTTGGCTGTAAATACTGCCCTATAGTAAGAAAATCTATGTCTGCAGCACGCATGTCATCCATAACTTGTACAACAGATTGTTTATCTTCACCCAAACCTACCATCATGCCTGATTTAGTAAACATAGTTGGATCTAATTCTTTTACACGTTGTAAAAGTCTTAAAGAATGAAAATACCGCGCGCCAGGTCGCACTTCTGGATATAAACCAGGAACAGTTTCAAGATTATGATTAAATACGTCTGGTTTAGCATCAACTACTACTTTTAAAACGCTGTCATCACATCGAATAAAATCTGGTGTTAATATTTCAATAGTTGTATTTGGTGACTGTTGTCGAATTGCCCTAATAGTTTGCGCAAAATGTTCTGCACCACCATCTTTAACATCATCACGATCAACTGATGTTATTACAACGTGGTTTAAGCCCAATTTTTTTACCGCATTAGCAACACGACCAGGTTCAAATACATCTAAATCCTCTGGCGGCTTACCCGTAGCAATATTACAAAATGTACATGCGCGAGTGCATACCTCTCCCATAATCATCATTGTGGCATGCCCTTGAGACCAGCACTCACCAACATTTGGGCACCCTGCTTCCTCACAGACGGTAACTAATTTATTTTCACGCATGATATCACGTGTTTTTTTATAACCCTCTGAAACTGGTGCTTTTACTCTTATCCAAGAAGGTTTACTTGGCTGAGCGTTGTCAGGCTTATGAGCTTTTTCAGGATGACGCTCTGCCGGGATATTGAGATCACGCATAAATTTTTCCTAATTATAACATCATTATATATGCAGTAAAACATAATGTCTCGTATGAAAATCATCTAATACTATATATCAATTAATAATGAATTAGTATTTTTCTTGCAAAATTGTATCTTTTAAATATTTAATACTTTTAGCAAATGCATCCTCTAAAACCTTTAACCATTCGCTGTCACCACTAATAGAGCGGCGTACCAATCCAATAGTACGGTGAGGTTGATCACCAACAAATCTATGCACGCATAAATCTGGTGAAGCCCTTAATTCACTGGCTGCGGCTAGCTCCGGTAAAAGTGTAAATCCGAAACCTTCAGATGCTAATCGGCATAAAGTTGTTAAGGATGACGCTCGTAAGTCCATTCGCGCGGATGGTATAATTCGACATGCTGTCATCGCTTGATCTGATAAGCAATGTCCATCGTCTAATAATAGTAATTTTTCTGCATTAATTTGAGTTGGAATTAAATCTTTTTTAGATAAAGTTTCTAAAGGTTCCTTAGCCCCAGCTAATAAAAGATTATCTCTCATTAATGGAGTTTCTATCATATTTTCTACATTAGAAGGTAATGCAATTATTATTGCGTCAAGCTGCCCCCTGCTAAGTTCTTCCAATAAGATATTAGTCTGCGCTTCTCTTATTCCAAATTCCAAACCATTATCATTTGATCTCAATATTGGAAGTACATGGGGAAGCAAATATGGCGCTATAGTTGGAATTAATCCGATATTAAGTTTTATTGGCATACTAGACTGAAATCTAGATAATTGTTCTATGTCTTTTACTTGTTCCAAAACTTTAATAGCCCTAGATGCTACCTCGCGACCTATAATAGTAAGGGTTACACCACGTTTATTTCTCTCAACCAATGCACTGCCTAAGGATAACTCTAATTCCTTAATTTGCTGTGATAATGCAGATTGAGTAACAAAAACAGCGGCAGCTGCGCGACCAAAGTGTCGATGTGTATCCAATGCAGTTAAGTATGTTAGTTGTCTAAGTGTAATAGTCATAAGTTTTACTAATCGATTTTTATATTAAATACAATTTCCAATAATCAGTAGAATCGCTGTAATATAAAAATATATTTAAAAAAATGGGGGAATAAAATGTCCGATACACAAGGAAAGTGTCCAGTAATGCACACCGGCACAAGCGGGCGTACTAACAAAGATTGGTGGCCAAGCCAACTGAATCTGAAGATACTATCCCAAAATAATCCAAATACTAATCCACTAGGTACAGATTTTGATTATAACGCTGAATTTTTGAAACTAGATTTAGACGCTTTAAAGGCAGATTTAGCTGAAACTATGACAGACAGTAAGGATTGGTGGCCAGCCGACTACGGAAACTATGGTCCGTTATTTATACGCATGGCATGGCATTCAGCAGGTACATATCGAACAGCTGATGGGCGTGGTGGAGCAAGATCAGGAACACAGCGTTTTGCACCATTAAACAGCTGGCCCGATAATGTTAACTTAGATAAAGCACGTCGTCTATTGTGGCCAATTAAACAAAAATATGGCAATAAATTATCGTGGGCTGACTTAATGATATTAGCTGGCAACGTTGCATTGGAGACGATGGGGTTTCAAACCTTTGGCTTTGCAGGTGGGCGTCAAGATGTGTGGGAACCTGAAGAAGACATTTATTGGGGGTCAGAAGACGAATGGTTAGCCGATAATCGCTACACTGGACATCGTGAATTAGATCATCCCTTAGCAGCAGTACAAATGGGCTTAATATATGTAAACCCAGAAGGGCCAAACGGTAACCCTGATCCGTTAGCATCAGCAGTAGATATACGCGAGACATTTGCACGTATGGCAATGAATGATGAAGAGACTGTTGCATTAGTTGCTGGTGGCCATACTTTTGGAAAATCTCACGGCGCTGGAAATCCTTCTCAAGTTGGTCCTGAACCAGAAGGTGCAAACATTGAGCAACAGGGCTTTGGTTGGGCTAATTCACAAGGTACAGGCCATGGTACAGACACAATAAGCAGTGGTATTGAAGGACCTTGGACAGCAAACCCAACAAAATGGGATATGGGTTATTTTGATGTATTGTTCGGCTACGACTGGGAACTCACTAAAAGTCCTGCTGGAGCACAAATTTGGAACGCAAAAGAATTATCTGAGAGTGACCATGCTCCAGAAGTTGACGGTTCAGATGTAAAAGTTCCTCTAATGATGACAACTGCAGATATGGCTATGCGAATAGATCCATCTTATGAAGTAATATCACGTCGTTTCCATGCAAATCCAGCTGAATTTGCAGAAGCCTTTGCACGTGCATGGTTCAAACTTACGCACCGCGACATGGGACCAAAAGAACTTTATCTTGGATCAGATGTACCTAGTGAAGACTTAATTTGGCAGGATCCAGTGCCAAAAATAAATCACGCGTTGGTTACTGATGAACAGATTAGTTCATTGAAATCAGACATACTAAATTCTGGCTTAAGTGTCTCTGAAATGGTTTCAACTGCTTGGGCATCAGCATCCACGTTTCGTGGTTCTGATTTACGTGGTGGTTCAGATGGTGCCCGCCTACAATTGTCCCCTCAAAAAGACTGGGCAATAAATCAACCAGAAAAATTAGTAAAAATTCTTGAAAAATTAAAAGAAATTAAAGAAAATTCAGATTTTCTAATATCAATGGCTGACTTAATTGTTCTTGCAGGAAACGTAGGAGTAGAAAAAGCTGCAAATGACGCAGGTAATAAAGTAAGTATAGTATTTAAACCTGGCCGTACTGATGCAACCCAAGAACAGACTGATATAGCGTCATTTGCCGTTATGGAGCCACATGCAGATGGCTTTCGCAACTATTTAGTGAAGGAGTTTAGTATGCCAGCTGAACATCTTTTATTAGATCGAGCACAATTATTAACTTTAAGCGCACCCGAAATGACAGTTTTGATTGGTGGTTTAAGAGTATTAGGAGCAAATTTTGGAGATAATACAGATGGAGTTCTTACAAAACAGCCTGGCCAGTTATCCAATGATTTCTTTGTTAACTTATTAGACATGGGAACAGTTTGGAATGAGACAAGTAAAGGCGTGTATAAAGGAACTGATCGCAATTCAAATAAGGAAATATGGACAGGCAGTAGAACAGATTTAATATTTGGTTCAAACTCTATATTACGCGCATTGGCTGAAGTTTATGCACAAGATAATTCAAATTCGAAATTTATAAATGATTTTGTAAATGCATGGACTAAAGTTATGGATTTGGGTCGTTTTAACTTAAAATAAATAATTACATATTTCTAAAAATTGGGGCCAGCCTTCTGGCTGGCTCTTTTCTTATAGGTTTGTTAAAAAATGATATGACACTCACACCTAAAAATATCGCTGAACATAAAGATCAAGAACATCAGATCAGTCCAATTGCAGAGTTTATCAAACAGATAATCTATGGTGGTAACGATGGCATTGTAACTACCTTTGCTGTTGTTGCTGGCTTTGCTGGTGCTGGCGCTGGTGGAATAGCAGAAATTGGTGGAATAGCAGTTTTGCTCTTTGGACTAGCAAATTTGTTTGCAGACGGAACAGCAATGGGACTTGGTGAATTTTTATCTGCACGATCTGAACAGGATTTATATCATTCAGTTCGTGAAAAAGAACTATTTGAAATTGAAAATAATCCTGAAATGGAACGAGCAGAAGCAATAGAAATGCTTCAAGATCGTGGTTTTACACTTAGACATGCACACGAAATGACTGATATATTAGAGCATTACCCAAACCATTATGCTGATTTTATGATGGCATATGAGTTACAAATGGCTGATCCAAATGGAGAGAACCCTATTTTAAATGGCTTAGCTACATTTGTAGCTTTTATATGTTTTGGAATAATTCCATTATTGCCATATTTTATATATGAACCAATTAACTCTACATTTCAACTATCTGTTTTTGCTACATTTTGCGCTCTAGTAGCGTTGGGATTACTTCGCTATTCAGTTATCAGACAGAACATTTTTAGAAGTGTTGGTGAAACAGTTTTAGTAGGAGGCGTATGTGCAATTGTGGCATATTTAGTCGGAATGGCATTTGCATAATGACGCTTATACTCAAAAAATCAGTGGCAGAAATGGTAAAAAAAGCAAATAATCAAATTACCTGCTTAAATACCACTCAAGCACATGAATTACTTAATTCACCCAATCATATATTTATAGATTTACGTGATTTTCGAGAGCTGAAAAAGGTAGGGAAAATTAATAATGCATTTTCATGTCCTAGAGGTATGTTAGAGTTTTGGATAGATCCAAATAGTCCCTATCATAAGGAAATATTTAACCAGGACAAAACCTTTATATTTTATTGTGCAAGTGGATGGAGATCTGCTTTAGCAACTAAAGCAGCTTCAGATATGGGTTTAGCACCTGTCGCACACATGCTTGGTGGAATTACTGAATGGATAAAAAAAGGATATAATATTGAAGCTACTTAATCGCCATATGTAGCAGATGAAGGTGGATTTGAAACTTCTAAATAAGTATCTTTTGAAATCCATTCTAAATCTATAATACCTAGAACCTTTTTATCAATCATATCTAAATTTTTAATTGCCCTCTTAATTGCATAAAAATGAATTTTTGAATTATATCCAATAGCAGATATGTATGGAAGGCCAGGTGAAGGTTTAGTTTCAGCAATAACTTTTAATTTTTCGCCTATCATTGAATAGCGCTGCAACAGTCGCCACGAAACTGAATCTAAACAAGCTATAGCAGCCTGACCATTGGCAACTAATTTACTAGATTTTGTATGCCCTCCACTAATTAAACGATTAGAAAACCAAAATCCTATTTTTTGAGTATGGTCAAAAGCAGCCGCTAAACCAGATTGGGAATTCTCCATGTTATAAGCAAAAACTGAGTTTTTAAATTCAATTAAATCAGAGCGATTATCCTGAATATTTGTAATAAAAACGCTATTATAATAACCAGCAGGGCAACCCATAATGCCAAAGTTTGGTGTTCCAATGAGGGAAACTTTATTATATAAAAATTTACGATAAGGCATCCCACACGTATGCCCAAGAACTAAATTAGGGTGTATCCATGCATCCTTTTCATTCAGCATTAAATCTAATGATTCTGGAGCTGATAGACCACTTTCCAACAACTCATATTTGATTAATTGCCAATATTTATTTAGAGATCTACGCATCTCAGGCCATTCATACATACGCAGACTTGCAATCATATATGAATAGCTTTGTCGTAAGCGTCCAAAACACTTTCATGCATCATTTCTGATAATGTTGGGTGTGGAAATACAGTATCCATTAAATCTTGCTCTGTTGTTTCCAGCTGTCGAGCCACAACATATCCTTGAATCATTTCCGTTACATCTGCACCAACCATGTGTGCTCCCAATAGTTCTCCATTTTTGGCATCAAATATTGTTTTAACCAATCCCTCAGGCTCACCCAAAGCAATAGCTTTTCCATTACCCACGAATGGAAAGCGTCCAACTTTAATATCAAAGCCTTTTTCCAAAGCTATAGCCTCTGTAAAGCCAACAGACGCAATTTGTGGATGGCAATAAGTACATCCAGCAATACTCTCTGGCTTTACTGCATGTGGATTATTGCCAGCTATAAGTTCAGCAACCATAACGCCTTCGTGTGATGCTTTATGTGCCAGCCAAGGAGCAGCAGCCAAGTCGCCTATTGCAAAAATACCATCAACATTAGTTCTGCAATAGGAATCTGTAAGAACATGACTGCGTTCTTCTTTTATCTTTAATAACTCTAAACCTAGTCTTTCAATATTTCCAACAATACCAACTGCAGAGATTACTGTATCGAACTCTTGAGTTTCAATTTTTCCAGCTTTTTCAATGTGCGCAATAACAAATCCTTTTTTACGATCAAGTTTTTTAATCATCGCCTTTTCTATAATTTTCATCCCCTGTTTAACAAAGGATTTTTTGGCAAAAGCTGATATCTCTTCATCTTCTACCGGCAAAATACGATCCAAAACTTCAATTACCGTAGTATCAGCGCCTAACGTGTTATAAAAACTTGCAAATTCAATACCAATGGCACCAGAACCTATGACTAATAACTTTTTGGGCATACGTGGTGGTGTGAGAGCAGATTTATATGTCCAAACCAAATCACCATCTGCTTCAAGGCCAGGTAATTCTCGTGCACGAGCTCCAGTAGCTAGGATAATATTTTTACCTTGCATCTCTTGTGTACCTTTTTCAGTTTTAACTGATACTTTATTTTTTGACGTTAATGTTGCAGTACCCATTATAGCGTCAATTTTATTCTTTTTTAACAAATGACCAATTCCAGCATTTAATTGCGCAGCAATACCGCGTGAACGCTTAACTACAGCTTGCAAATCATAAGAAATATTTTCAGCGGATAACCCAAACTCACTGGCTCGATGCATAAGGTGAAATACCTCAGATGAGCGCAACATAGCCTTGGTGGGAATACACCCCCAATTAAGACAAATTCCACCCATGTGTTCTCGTTCTATAATAGCAACTTTTAGACCTAATTGGGCGCCTCTAATAGCAGCTACATAGCCACCAGGCCCTGCCCCAATTACAATCATATCATATACAGATGCCATACTCGCCTCATAAATTTGTTTAATATTAAACTATGTCTATATTGCATGATTTTTGATAATTTTACAAGCACTGCAATTTTACTTTTAATTGATGTATTTTTTAATAAACATACTGCATTAACCAATTTAAATAAGGCATATCTTTCCTAATGCGCTTAAGCACTTCAATAGTTAATTTATTGAGTTTATGAGTAATATCATAATCTGCAATATGTGCATAAAAATTCTTAGATAACTTAAATACTAAGCAATCGTATTGGTTAATATTTTTCTTAATTAATAATTTATTCAATTGCACCTTCTTCTTCCTCTAATGCCATTTCGATAGCATATTCTTGAGCAAACTCTATTGCAATAGGAGTAGAAGCAGGGGTCACTGGCGCATATGCACTAGTATCTTCAACTGCAATACTCGACGTTTGTGTCATACGGTAAAGCGCATAACCTGCCATAATAGTAAGCAATCCACCAATAAAATGAAAATAGCTATCTGCACCATAAGTACCGAGAAGCCAACCTACAATAATAGGTCCAAAAATAGCACCAACGCCTGTTAAAAAAATTAAACCACCCGAAGCTGAAGCCATATCTTCGTGTTCAAGATAATCATTAGTATACGCAATGTATAAAGAATATAATGGATTGGATACTCCGCCAATCATGAACGCTACGATTAATAACCAATTAAAATTATTGGACAGGTTTGCTGTAAAACTAAAGAACATCCCTATTATGCAAACAATAAATATCAGAAATCTTCGATCCATACGGTCTGAAATCCATCCAATTGGATATTGTAAAATCATACCACCAAAATAAATAGCAGCAACAAACAATGATATGTCCTTAACTGAAAGGCCTCTTTCAGTTCCATAAACAGATGCCATACCAAATAATGCAGCAAACACTGCACCCAAAAAAAACTGACCAACTACGCCTAATGGCGAAATATGCCACAATTCAATTAAAGTCATACGCTTTGATGTTTGAAACTGGGGCGCAGGACTGACAGATAATAAAATAGGTGCAAAAGATAATGAAACAACAACCGAAATAACTATAAACAGTGTATAACCTGAGGGATCCGCAAAATTCAAAACACCTTGAGCTAATACAATTCCCATCATTTGAACAATCAAATAAGCAGATAAAGTTTGGCCTCGCGTTTCATTAGTAGAAGAGTCGTTCAGCCAGCTTTCAGCTACAACATAAATACCTGAAAAGCAGAACCCAACAATAACTCTTAATAAAAACCAAAAATATGGATTCGCCCACGCTGCATATAAAATCAAACAAGCTGAAACTAAAGAACCCAGAGCTGCAAATACTCTAACATGTCCTACGCGCCGGATCATATTTGGCGCAAGCTGTGAACCAAACAGGAAACCCACAAAATATCCAGTCATGACCCAGGACATGATTTGAGGCGACATTCCCTCAATAGCACCCCTAATGCCTAAAAGCGTGCCTTGGAGGCCATTTCCAAGCATTAATAGAAGCATACCAAGCAATAAAGCCCAAGAATTTTTGACAACGAATAACATAAGCCAATTCCTTAAAATATTTGTAAAGAATAGCAGAATCATCAACAGTGATCTGCGTATTTGCGACGCTTATAAAGTCGTTTATATTTTAGGGAAGGAGTAAAGAGCCATCACCATAAGAAAAAAATCTATATTTATTTTTTATTGCATGAGAATAGATCTTTTTTATTTTATCAGTTCCCATTAATGCGCTGGTTAACATTAAAAGTGTTGATTTTGGTAAATGAAAATTTGTAATCAATCCATCAGCTACATTGAAGTTAAAGCCAGGTCTGATGAAAATATCTGTATTTCCTGACCAAGGTTTAATTGAACCCTTCCGTGCTGCAGTTTCAATCAATCTAAGAGCTGTGGTTCCAACAGGAATAACTCGTCCACCATCAATCTTAGTTTGAGCTATTTCTGTTGCAGCTAATTCATTAACTTCGCCCCACTCAGAATGCATTTGATGATCCGATATATTGTCAACTTTTACGGGTAAAAACGTTCCAGCACCAACATGTAATGTGACCCTAGATTGTGTAACACCTAATTCAGAAAGTTTTGCCATTAACATGTCATCAAAATGTAAAGAAGCCGTTGGTGCAGCAACTGAACCTAATTTTTGTGCAAAAATAGTTTGATAATCTTCATTGTCTTGTGTGTCAGCTGGACGCTGTGCTGCTATGTATGGAGGCAAAGGCATTGCTCCTAAAGACTGTAACTGCATATTAAAATCAAATCCTAGACAATTAAAATTAAGAAGCAGGCCTTTAGAGCTTTTATCTATAACTGTTGCCTGAAATTCATCACCAAACCAAATAACTTCTCCAATATTCACACGTCTTGAGGGTTTTGCTAGCGCTAGCCAATAACCATTTTCATCTATTGATAGTAAATTTACACCAATATTTGCTAATGTTTTTCCATTATCAGATTGCCGAATGCGCTGACCCTTCAAGCGAGCTGGTATAACTTTTGTATCATTTATAACTAAGCGATCACCTTTGCGAAGGAATTTAGTTAAATCCACGAACTGACTATCTTGAATAGTACTGCTAGTAGCAACTAGCATACGAGAAGAACTTCGTGGAACGGCTGGACGTAAAGCGATCAAATTATTTGGTAATTCAAAATCGAAATCAGATAAATGCATAGTTGAGCTTTTAAGAATTTAAAACAATGACGCAAGCTTTACTTTTTAGGTTCTGGAATATCTGATCTGAATAATTTACGAAAAGCACCAGGTGTTAAAATTGATAATGGTTGTACTCGTACCTTTGGAGCATCTGTGGGACCTTTCATAGTATAAACAAAACTGAATAATCCTTCGCCCTTTTGTTCTCCAAATAATTTACCTGCTATTCTTTCAAACACGCCATTAATTGCATAAATTGGTGTAATCACACCTTCAAAATCTACAGTTTTTGTGTTTTTTGCATACCAACCATTAAGACTAAGGCCCATTGAAAGTCCTATTAAACTAACATCACGCAGTTGAATGCCTTCTGGTGTTATATTTAACCAACCTTTGGCTTGATGAAACTGTATTCCTTCATTTTCTAGCTTATTTAGTAAACCAATTAAACTTAGACTATCCAAAATGGATGCTATTGGGTTAGAATGTAACATATGTAATTTATCGATAACAAAACCTCCCGTGTAATAACCATTCCTTTGAGCTGGCTCCAACTCTAATTTTAACATACCACCTCTAATATTATCTAAAACTCCAGCTGATCTTAGAACATGACCTGCGTCCTCACCTTGAATATTAATCTTGATGCCATATGTACCTTTAGATAAATCACCTGTTATTGGGGCCCCACCATTAATCTTAGCCTGAAAAGTTCCAGTAAACTGATCATTACGATTAATGTTAGCTGAAAAATTTGTTAATTCTAAACTGTCACTTATTCTTAAACTATCCAATGTTACATCTAAAATGCCAGAACTCTCACTAAGTTCCTGCCCAAGATCAAGTTCCCGCAGGTCAATTTTACCACCAGATATTTGTATTAGTTCAGTATTATTTAATTTACTTAAAATTATAGAGGTTGATAACCAATCTTCAATATTAAATGTTGGAAATACTACTGATTTAAATTCACCATTTTCGCTTAAGTTTACTCTGCCTTTAGCCTCAAGGCCATTCACAGATAGTTCTATGGCATTAACATCTAATGGTTTTGCAAAAGCTCCACGTACCTTTAACTCCCCTCTGCTAGCCTTGTCTTTGCTCCAACTCAAAGAACCAATTTTCAAATTGGCCCCTTCCAAGTTACTCAACAATAAAAATGTTGGAATATCTTTGGCTTTCATTTCAATTTTCATGTTAGCAGATGTGCTCCCAGAAAAAGTATTTGGAGGCAATGCAATATTAAACACATTAAGAAATTCTTGATCGATGTTTAATTTTGCATTTAATGTGCTAATCTTGGTTGGATTTAATTTAAGCTGCTGTCTCCATTTAAAATCAACAGGTATATTATCAATATCACCTAAACCAAATAAGGTTAGACTTTCATCGGAAAATCGAATGGAAACTTTATCAGATTTTAATATATGATTTTTTATTAATTTTTTACTTTTAACATTTGCCATTGTACCTAGTAATTTATATTTAATTTGATCCACTTTAATGCCCTTCACTAAGGGCAATTCTATCCAGCCATCCACTTCAATATTTGCAGTAGCAATATTAGATTTAATACCAGATTTAGTAATATATTTAAACTTCGGTGAATCGAGCACTTCAAGGACTGATTTTAAACTACCTATTGCTGATAACTTAATTTTCCCAATCACTGGTTTAGATTTTGTGTTAGAAATATGAAAAGAACTATTCTTCAGGTCTACTAATTCACCTTTGACAGGTTCTATTGTTCCGCTATCTAAGTTTAATGTAATTTGGCTTTGTGATAAACTACCATAACCTGATGCATTTCTAAGCGGTTTAACCGTATCAACCAAATTCAAAGTGACATCATCAAACTTAAAATTAACATTAACTTTAGACTTACCACTTGCTCTTAAGAAAGTTCCGTTTAGGTCAGAAATGTTTCCTTCATGAAAGTTTTTAACAACCCAATTTCGCGCATTTGGTCCATACAAAACTGGCCAATATTTTTTAACTTCTTGAGAATTGAGTTTATTTATATTGAGTTTAAATCGGCTTTCCCAATAATCTTTCAAAGCATATAAATCGCCTGAAGATTTAATATAGTTTTTACCTTGAAAAATTTTACTTTTTTCTAATTTTATTTGAAAAGGATTCATAGTAAATTTTATTTCTGCTAATCCATTCTTAAAATGCATTTCTTTTTTAAAAAATTCAGGCATATTCAATTCAAGCGATTTAATAGTTAGTTCAGTTTGTGAGCCAACAACCCCTAATGATAAATCTCGGATCAATTTATTAGTTGCGGATCCATTAACTACTATCTGGTCAGATTTAAATTCAAATTTCGAAAAATTTAAAATATCAGCATTTTGATTATATCTAAAATCAGCTTTAGCGTACTGAAATTTAGAAGATGAATTCATGGGAGTAGCATGTAACTTTCCTTCACCAAGCTCTAATGAACCTTTTATGTCTAAAACTTTAGTATCAGCACCTATTTTAGTTATAATTTTTGCATTTAAGTTTGCATCAATATTGCGCAACCAATCAAGTGCGGGTATTTGATCAGCCAATGTAACAGGATCTGCATTATTAACCTTGATCGAAACATCAGAGGTGCTTGCACCTAATGTACGATTACCCGATAAATTCACGAATGATTTAGTTTTTTCACCTCTATTCAATTCAAAAGAAGTATGAAGAGATAATTTATCATTTTTTAATTTTAAATTAAGGTTACCAGATTGAAAGTAGGTGGTTTTTTCAGTTTTAGCATCTAAATAATTAACCTCAATATCTACAGCACTGATTTCTTGAATATTTTTTGCAATAGGTAATTTGAAAAAACCATCAATCGACGTATTTAAATTTTTAAGAAAACTATCTGGCACTTTTTTATCAGATATTGATAAATTAAATTTATCAAAAGCATCACGTAAAACAAACAATTTCGCATTTTCCAAGATAATTTTACTACTATTTTTTGATATTGAAATGCCAGTAAAAATATCTAAATCAGCTGAAATCTTTGGTAACTTTAAAATTCTTGCTCCATTGCTTTCTCTAATATCAACGTTAAAAAAAACGACTTTCGGAGTTAATAGCCCCTGCCCTTTGGCCAGGCCAATATAATCAATATTTAATTTAATAGCATTTATTTTTTGGTCTAGTTTTTTTGCCACAAAACTTTCTATAGTTGGGATGTAAATTACTGACTCATCATCTTGAAAATTTATAAAAAATAGTAAAAGAAACGGGGTTAAAGCAATAATTAAGACAACAGTATAAAAAAATATTAAAAGACGCCTTATTAAATTGGTTTTTATGAGTCTGGAATTTTGATTGGATTCACTATTATTATCCATTAAAATATCTCCTCATCTAAAATACCACTCTTAAAAATCTAATAACATAGGTTTTATTTATACTTTAGTTTTATGGAAGACTAGCTAATTACCAATAGTTTAGGTCTTGTAAGTAATATTATTAAATATTTTTATTATTATAAATATTTTTATGATATTTACATATAATTTAAGAATTCGTATTTTTAATTAAAATACTGTTTACAAAAAATAATTAAAATTGATTTATTTTAAGATATTTTAGCAAAAAACCTTTGATTAATACTAAAATTGGCTGTTTATTGCTTGTTTTATGTATTTCGAACTGATTAATAAATTTTTTAAATCAAAAACATTGATTTAAGGTCTATTAATAACTTAATAAAACACAATTGTAATACGTTAGATTAGGATTGCATCAAATGACAATAAATTTTGTTGCTATAAATAACTTTTTAGGAAATCAAATTCCTGAACAACGCATTTACTTGCGCTCTGATAAGGCTGCAAGATATATAAAATTATCACCACTAATACAAACTTTATCTGGTACATTTTTTGCATTAGCCTTCTGTTGGATGATAATAGCCTCGTTAATGCTTGCAGTGCAGGCTATTTCATCAAAGTCTGAAAAAGAACAAGCCATAGTATTACAACAAGCATACGAGACACGTCTCGGACAACTCTCAAGCGAAAGGGACAAACGTTCACTTGAAGCACAAACATCTCTCGAACGTTTTTATATTGCATTGAGACAGGTGTCAGCTCAACAATCTGACTTACTTGAACTTGAAGAACAGCGTCGCGAATTAGGTAAAGGGCTAAGTATAATGCAACGTAAGCTGCAAGATGCAGTTAAGTCACGCGACAAGGCAGAGGAACGCGCTGATAGTTTATTAAATGAATTTAATACGGTTACTAGTCAAATAGACTCAGAGTTTGGTTCTAGAGCCGATCATCAAGCTACGCTAACCTTTTTAACAAATGCTTTAATAAAGACCGTTTTAGAGCGCGATGAGCTAAATACTAGTACGGGAGAAATGAAAAAACGCGTTGTGTCATTAGAATTAGACGCCTCCTTACTTCAAGAACGAGGCAATCAAATATTTAGTAGGTTAGAGGAAGCCGTTGATGTTGCACTGGCACCACTTAGCAAAGCATTAGGCAAACGTGGGATTAATACTAAATCTTTGGTGAATGAGGTTAAGCGCGGATATTCAGGAATAGGTGGGCCAATTACACCACTTGAAATATCCTCAGAAAGTGTTCTTTCTGACATAATGTCAAAGCGTGCTTCAACTTTGTTGCGGGATTTAGATCGTGTAAGTTTATTGAAGTTAGCAATCGCTCGAGTTCCCTTAGGCCATCCAGTTGTAGGTTCCCATCGTTATACTAGTGGATTTGGTTATCGCAAAGATCCTGTATCTGGTAAACGGCGCATGCATAATGGTACAGACATTGCGGCTCCTTTGGGTACAAAAATAGTAGCATCAGGAGATGGCGTCGTAATATTTGCTGGTAACAATGGTGGATATGGGCGTCTAATAAAGATCAAACATAGTCAAGGCTTTATAAGTTATTACGCTCATTTACACCGAATAAATGTAAAAGTTGGACAAAAAGTCTCGCGTGGTGATAAAATTGGTGCTATGGGGAATTCTGGGAGGAGTACAGGTGTTCACCTCCATTACGAAATTCGACTTGGCGGAAAGCCATTAAATGCAAGTAGCTATATGAAGGCGACAAACAATGTTTTCTAAAAAACCAGAACAACCAAAACCATCAAACATACCCAATACAGTTTCACAAAAACCTGTGAATACATCTTTATCACCATCTTCTTCATTGAACCCCGCATTGGCTGTACCAAAAGCGAAGCCACCAGCATCTACTCTGTCAACAGATTTACACATTAAAGGTAATATGAAGACAACAGGAGACATTCAAATATCTGGAACTGTTGATGGAGACATCCGTGCACATCTCCTTACTGTAGGTGAAGGATCAACTGTAAAGGGTGAAATTGTCGCCGACGATATAGTTGTTCATGGCCGCGTTGTTGGACGTGTCAGAGGACTTAAAGTTCGCTTAACAGCGACTGCACGTGTTGAAGGTGATATAATTCATAAAACAATTGCTATTGAAAGTGGTGCTCACTTTGAAGGTTCAGTCACACGTCAAGATGATCCTTTGAATTCTAGTGCGGCAAAAATAAAACCTCCATTAAAACCTATTGAATAAGTCTAGATTAAAGAATTGCTCAAAATTATATGGGCAATTCTTTAAATGTCTGATTGAGCTTCAGCACGTGTTTTTCCTGCAACATCAAGTGCTAATGTAGCGGCCATAAACATATCAAGATCACCATTTAATACACCCTGGCTATCAGAAGTTTCTACATTTGTCCTTAAATCTTTAACCATTTGGTATGGATGTAAAACATAGGATCTAATTTGGTTTCCCCAGCCTGCATCACCCTTATTGTCGTGTGCCTCTTGTATTCCTTCAGTACGCTTACGCATTTCAAGTTCATATAAACGCGATTTTAATGCAGCCATACAATTAGCACGGTTTTGATGTTGAGATTTTTCTGAACTTTGTACAACAATATTTGTAGGAAGATGCGTTATGCGGACAGCAGAATCTGTTGTGTTTACGTGTTGACCACCCGCACCTGACGATCTGTACGTATCCACACGAATATCAGAAGGGTTTATTTCAACATCAATATTGTCGTCAATCACAGGATAAACCCACACAGATGAGAAAGAGGTGTGGCGCTTTGCATTGCTATCAAATGGTGAAATTCTAACTAAACGATGCACACCACTTTCTGATTTCAACCATCCATAGGCATTATGGCCTTTAATTTGATATGTTACAGATTTAATACCTGCTTCATCTCCGACACTTTCCTCCATTCGATCAACTTGATAACCTTTTTGCTCTGCCCAACGAACATACATGCGTGCCAGCATATTTGCCCAATCACAACTTTCAGTACCACCAGCACCAGCATTTATCTGCAAAAAAGTGCCATTTCCATCGACTTCACCGCTTAACAATGCTTCTAATTCTTGCTTAGAAGCCTCTTTTTTAATAATAAGAATCCCCTTCTCAGCATCTTTAACAACTTCAGCATCGTCTTCGGCTTCACCTAATTCAATCATATCAATGTTATCTTGGAGATTTGATGTAAGTTCTTTAAAATTAGAAATAGTGTCTGCCAACATCTGACGATCACGCATTAGTTTCTGAGCTTTTTCAGGGTTATTCCATAAATCAGGATTCTCCGACATGGCATCAAATTCTTCCATGCGAAATTCAGCGGTTTCCCAATCCATACGTTGCTTAAGTAAATCTAGAGATTTACGAATTTCAACAATAACATTTTCAATTTCTGCACGCATCAATTTGCCTCAAATAAAGTTATAAGCTTCTACAAAGCTGATAAACTGAGGTAAAGGGCTAGTAAAGGCCGCCACTTGATAGGCTCCCAAAATTTACCTTGTTAGAATTTTTTTTCTTTTTATCTATATAATTTTTTATCCAGTTGTCTCCAGTATTCATACCCAAATCATCTGAAAATTCAGAAAAGATCTCTTCGTCAGCAGTAACCGAAAAACCACCATCAATTACTGTTATTAAGCCGTCCAAAACTGGGTCTTCACCAATACGAAATAACTCTGCCGTAACATTATTACCTGGAATATTATTAGGATTTCCACCAGTGCCACCGTCTGGCAAATGAGCACCAGTAGTTCTGTCAAACTTTGCAAAATATGTGTTTGGTGGTTGACTGAAGGTACCTGCACCATACTTTTCTATAGCTGATAGCATAAATTGTTTAAAAACAGGACCACACATGCTACCCCCTGATGCGCCTTTTCTAAGTGGTTTAGGCGTATCAAAACCCATATAACAACCAGCAACTATGTTACGAGTGAACCCAATAAACCAAACGTCTTTAGCTTCATTGGTTGTTCCAGTTTTACCAGCAATTTCAATACCATCAATTGCTACAGCTTTGGCAGTACCTCGCTCAACAACACCCCGCATCATTGATTGTAGTCGGAATGCCGTAACTGGATCTAAAACTCTTTCACGATTATTGGTAATAAAAGGTGTTTTTCCAATTTCTAAGATATTATCATTACATTCAACACAGTTTCTTTTATCATGTTTAAAAATAGTTCGACCAAATCGGTCTTGCACACGATCAACCATTGTAGGAAGTATACGTTCGCCCCCGTTTGCAAACATTGCGTATGAAGAAACCATTTTAAATAAAGTTGTTTCCTGCGCACCCAATGAAGCCGCTAAAAGTCTCTGCATATTGTTATATACGCCAAAACGTTCCGCATATTCGCCGACAACATCCATTCCAACATCTTGAGCCAAGCGAACAGTCATTAAATTTCGAGACTTTTCAATACCAACGCGTAAGGGTGTTAGACCATACTCCTCTCCCGAATAATTTTTAGGACTCCATATACCTTGAGGAGTAAGAATTTCGAATTTTTTATCCATAATCATAGCTGCTGGACTATAACCAACATCTAAAGCTGCTGCGTAAACAAAAGGCTTAAAAGAGGATCCTGGCTGACGCTTTGCTTGGGTTGCTCTATTAAATACAGAATGTTGGTAAGAAAACCCACCCTGCATGGCTAATACTCTTCCTGTTTCAGTGTCCATAGCTACAAATCCACCTTGAATTTTAGGGATTTGACGTAGTGTCCATCGTTCTAAATTACCATCAAAATTATATGAAGGTTTAACATAAACTACATCACCAACTGACCACATATCCTTTATTTTATTTATGGTTGTACTGGTTCCATTGGAGAATTCACGATTTTGAGCCCATTTAATTTCATGACCAAAGTTTAAAAACTGATTTTTATCACTTAAAAAACCTTCGATACCTATATCAGCCGTATTCTTGTTAATTTTAGTAACTACAGCAAGTTTCCATTCTGCTATATCACGAGGCAGATTTTTTTTAATTAATATTTCACGCCACTTATCATTTTCTAAAAATTCCTTATCGATTGTGGTTATAGGACCACGCCAAGGACTATACTTACGATCATAATCCTCCAAACCAATACGAAGAGCTTTTGCAGCTTCATTTTGCAACTTAAAGTCCATGGTAGCTCGCACAGATAAACCACCTGTAAAAAATTCTTTCTCCCCAAAACTTTTGGAAAGCTGGCGCCTAATTTCATCTGTAAAATACGAACGAGGTGCGCGCGCCTTTCGCGCAGAATCTAACTGTCCACTTTGAACTGTTATTAAGTCTTTTGACTTAGCAATTAACGCGGCCTCTTTAGTTATATATCCATTTTCAGCCATTTCACGAATTACAAAGTTACGACGTGCTAACGCACGTTTTTTCTGTCTCACAGGATGATAATTACTTGGTGCCTTTGGCAAAGATGCTAAATAAGCAGCTTCTTCCAATGTTATATCATCAAGCGGTTTGCCAAAATAGGTATCGGATGCAGAAGCTATGCCATAAGAATTTTGACCTAAAAATATTTCATTTAAATATAGTTCTAATATCTTGTCCTTTGACATTGATTTTTCAATTCGAGTCGCCAAAATAATTTCTTTAATTTTTCGTTCCATCGAACGTGATCTTGTTAATAAGAAGTTTTTCATTACTTGCTGAGTTATGGTAGATGCACCACGCAAATCTTGACCATTAAAAGCATCAAAAATAGCTTTAGCTATTCCAACAGGATCATACCCAGAATGATTATAAAAATTCTTATCTTCAGCAGATATAAATGCTTGCTTTATAATGTCAGGGACCTCTTCTGCTGAGATGAAAAGTCGGCGCTGTTGTGCAAACTCATCAATAACCTGTCCATCTCCAGAATAAACTCGACTTATTGTGGCTGGTTGATAATTAGATAGCTGCTCGTAATCAGGAAGATCATTACCATAAGCAAAAAAAACTGCAGTAAAAATTATTGCAAATAATGCACAACCTAAAGTTAGCAATGCAAAAATTGACCCAAAAAACGAAAAGATTAAACGTAACACTTATATTATCCTAATTTTGTATAGATATTGTAGCACTCATTATCATTTTGGAAAAGAATCTAAGATCAATATCAATTAATAATAACAAATTTATTGTTTAAATTAAGACCTAATTTAATTTTTTATTTTTCTAAGGCCAATAATAAAAATGTATAATAATGGGCGTTTACAATGTAAATTTTAAAAAGCGTTCATTCGCTCATAGCACTTTAAGCAGTTTATATAATTAAAAACACATTGTAATTATGTGCCCTTCAACTTATTATAGTTATAGGCAATTAAATTATCAGATTGTTAAAACAGATTCGTTGGATGCGTATTATGTGACAGGCAGTGAATTAAATCACGCCAAAGTCCACTTCTAATCCACCAACAGGCCATACGGCCAAAGGAACAGCTATATTACACATTTAGTGTAAGAACAGCCATTTTAGTGACCATGATAAGGTCACAGGAGAAACCCGCGATGAAACGCGTGTGCAAAGATAAGATGTTATCACAAGGGGCTATTTCCTCTTTTAATAATCTGCATACAAACGTTTACGCCACAACTATTCATGCAAATTTATATTGTTTTTTATTTAAAGCTCCGTTGAACTTGCCTGACGAAAGTACAAAATGCCAAAGAAAATGCTTATCGATGCGACACACGCGGAAGAAACCCGCGTTGTTGTCGTGGAAGGAAACAAAGTCGATGAATTCGATTTTGAAAGTTTAAATAAACGTCAACTTTCTGGAAATATATACTTAGCGAAAGTCACACGCGTTGAGCCATCACTACAAGCTGCATTTATTGATTATGGTGGCAATCGACACGGTTTTTTGGCATTTGCTGAAATTCATCCTGATTATTACCAAATTCCAGTTGCTGATCGTGAAGCATTACTTGCTGAAGAAGAGTCATATACTAAATCTTTAGAAGAGGCTGAAAAAGAAAAGTCTAAAAAATCACGCATTCGAAAACGTAAAACTAAATCAGTTGCAATTGAAACATCTGGTGACGCCACAATAGCATCAGATGTAATTGAAAACCTCGAAACTGAAAGTAGTTTAGTTGAAGTTTTAGATACATCAAATGCTGGAAATAAAATAATTGCTGAAAGTGAAAGCAATGAAGAAGCCTTGTCAGGAGAATCTCATGGTAATTCTGTCCAGAACAATACAGAAGAACCTACTTTAGACATTAGTAATGATATAACTAACGAAATAGAGACGTTAGAAGAAAACAATATAGACGAAGATATTCAACCCCGCAAACCACGGCCACGACGCTATAAGATTCAAGAAGTAATTAAAGTTCGTCAAATATTACTAATTCAAGTGGTAAAAGAAGAACGAGGCAATAAAGGCGCAGCTCTTACAACGTATCTATCTTTGGCTGGGCGATACTGTGTTTTAATGCCAAACACAGCTCGTGGTGGTGGAATTTCTCGAAAAATAACGAATATTCAAGACCGTAAAAATATTAAAGAAATAACAAATGAATTGGAAATCGCACCAGGTGCAGGCTTAATAGTTCGAACTGCTGGAGCAAAGCGAAACCGCGATGATATTCTTCGCGACTATGAATACTTAATGCGCCAATGGTCTCAAATTAGAGATCTAACGCTAGAAAGTATTGCCCCTACCCAAATCTATGCTGAAGGTGATATCATAAAACGCTCAATTCGCGATCTTTATAATAGTGAAATTGACGAGATTATAGTGGATGGTGAGCGAGGATTTGCGGCTGCAAAAGCTTACATGACTATGCTAATGCCAACACATATTGATCGTGTAAAAGAATATAAAGATAAAATGCCTCTATTTGCGAAACATCAAGTTGAGAACTATCTTGGCAGTATGTTTAATCCAACAGTACAACTTAAATCAGGTGGATATATAGTTATTGGAGTTACTGAAGCTTTGGTTGCAATAGATGTTAACTCCGGTAAAGCAACCAAAGAGACTTCTATAGAAAAAACAGCCCTAAAGACAAATCTAGAAGCTGCTGAAGAAGTTGCCAGACAATTAAGATTACGTGATTTAGCTGGTTTAATTGTAATTGATTTTATTGATATGGAAGAACGTCGAAACAATATTGCCGTTGAAAAACGGATAAAGGATAAATTAAAAACAGACCGTGCGCGAATACAAGTAGGACGAATTTCAGGATTTGGTTTGATGGAGATGTCGCGTCAACGCCTTCGTCCTGGAATGATAGAAGCTACAACAAAAGAATGTCCACATTGTTTGGGTACAGGATTAGTGCGCTCTGACGATAGCCAGGCACTATCAATATTGCGCGAAATTGAAGACGAAGCGGTAAAAAAACGATCAAAAGAAATATGTGCAACAGTTCCTGTAGGAATTGCAAACTATTTAATGAATCATAAACGCGACAATATTATCTTAATTGAGAGCCAGTATGGCATATCAATTATTATAGAAGCTTCTTCAACAATGATTGGAACAGAGTATAATCTTGATAAACGTAAAAATTCTTCTAGAATCGTAGCTGATGTATTTGAAATGCCAACAGCACGCGAGATGGAAGCTGTTGCAAATATAGAAGTATCAGCGCCACAATTATCAGAAGAAACTGCACAGGTAGCAGAAGAAACCACTACACCATCAATAGAAGACGAAGATAAACCCAAGAAGCGTCGTCGTCGTCGTCGTCGTCGCACCCGTAAAGATGATCCACAGCAAGCTGATGGTGCAGAAAATATAACAGAATTAGAAACACACCCTATTGCTACAGTTATTGACCCATCTGAAAGCTTAAAAGAAGACGCGGTAGAAATAAAAATTCCAAAAAAGCGTTCTGTTCGAAGCCAAGCGCCAAAAGAAAAACAACCGTCTGAAGTAACCATAATATCAAACAACAATATTGAAACAGTTCAATCACCAATAAACAATGAAGGAGAACTCATCAAAGCTCCTCGTAAAAAAAGACGGACCAAAGCTCAAATCGCCGAAGATTTAGCAAGAAAAAGCATCGATCAGGCACCTATAATTAAATCTGATATCAATGAAGAAGCAAAGATAAAGCCTAAACGTACACGTGCTAGTGCTAAAGGGGTTACTCCTAAGACAATTCCTTTAGACAAAAATCAAACTGATTTAAAAGAAGCCAAAATACTCACTCCAAAAAAACGTGTCCCCAAGAAGGCTAAAAAGTTAGAAGAAGAAATTGTAACTGAAAATGCCTCGGTTGGAACAATAGAAAAAAATGACACACAAGCTGTTCCACCGAAGCCTAAAAAGCGTGGTTGGTGGTCAAAATCATAAAAATTAGGGCCCATATTTTGTGGGCCCTTTCCATAAGCATAATATTGCCTTTTATCAATTTCAACTAGACGCTTTGGTATTTACATTGCACCATGCCATATGAGAAGAAATCTAAAATATATATTTATACTAATGTTAATTTTGACATCTTCGATGTCTCAAGCAAGAGGCTTACTTCGAGATGCAGAGATTGAGCGAACTTTAAGGTTAATGACGCTTCCATTAATCAAGAGTGCTGGTCTTAATGAAGAAAATGTTCATATTTATATTGTAAATGATAATTCAATGAATGCATTTGTCACTAATGGGCAAAATATATTTATTAATTACGGTCTAATCATTCGCTTGAAATCTGTTGAACAATTACAATCAGTTATAGCACACGAAATAGGCCATATTACTGGGGGCCATTTAGGTCAACGCATTTCGAGTATAGACAAAGCACGCACAACTACAGGCATGGGCTTGCTTATCAGTGCTGCCATTGGCGTTGCCTCAGGAGATGTAAAGACAAGTTTGGGTCTTGCCGCTGGAACTAGCAGTGCCGTCAAACGAGCCTTTTTAAGCCATACTCGTGCCCAAGAAGCGAGTGCTGATAGATTAGGAATACAGTTTATGGTAGATGCAAATATTAACCCTAAAGCATCTTTGGAAGTTTTAAATATATTTGAGAATCAAAACTTACTAAGTGCAAATAGGCAAGATCCTTATGTGTTAACTCACCCACTGAATTCGCAACGCATATCAAACATTAAAGCTTTTATAAATAATTATATTCCAAAAAAAATTACTAAAAGAAATGATTTAGATTACCTATATGCGAGAATGCGTGCAAAGCTTATTGGATTCACCGGTAAACCAAAGTCTATTTTGCAAAATATTGATATAAATCAAGATATCGAAATAGCTACATATACTCGTGCTATTGCTTATCACCAAATGCCTAATATCAAATTAGCCCAATCAGAGATTAATAAATTAATAAAAATTAAACCTCGTGATCCATTTTATAATGAGTTAAAGGGACAATTTATGTTAGAGATTGGAGATGCATCATCTGCAGTAGAAGCTTACAAGTTAGCTGTTGAACTTGCACCTAATGAATTACTAATCAGTTCAGGCCTTGGACGAGCACTTAACTCCGTTGGTAATCATAAATCGGCTTTGAAAGTTTTAAAGAGTGTCTATCATCAAGATCTAAAATATGGCCAAATGCTATATGAATTAGCAAGAGCTTATTCACATGAAAATCAACCGGGCTGGGCATCTTTAATAACAGCAGAACGTTATGCTCTATATGGTAATTTTCCATCTTCTGAGATACATGCTAAGCGCGCGCTCATTTTATTAGTTGAAGGTTCAGTAGGATGGCTAAAGGCAGAAGATATATTAATACAAGTCCAAAAAAACTTACGAAAAAATAAACATTAAAACAAATGACCTAACGTAACTATCAGACTTTCCATGACTAATTAATTAGCATATACATAAAAACATAGAGTAAAATTTAAAATTTTTCTTGAGGGACACATGACGAAAAAAGATCAAGACACAGACATTAAGTTTATTCAGGCATTGGCCGAAGTACTTACAGTTAATGATTTAGCAGAAGTTCGGGTAAAGCGTGAGTATGGTGTAGATAACACATTAGATATACGAGTCACTCGTGCCTATGCACCGCTAGCAGCCACAACTATGATGACTAATCCTTCTACATCGGTTGCTCCAATTGCAAATAATATTGAGGCATCGGTTGTCACAAAAACTACATCTGATGACCCTGCAAGTCATGCTGGTGCAGTGGCTTCGCCAATGGTTGGAACTGTTTATCTGCAAGCGGAACCAGGTACAGCAGCATTTATTTCAGTAGGTGATAATATTACCGAAGGCCAAACTATTTTAATCATAGAAGCCATGAAAACTATGAACCAAATACCTGCGCCAAAATCAGGAAAGGTTGCTCGTATTTTAGTTGATGATGGAACACCTGTTGAATTTGGCACACCACTGATCATTATAGAATAATAAAAAAAGCGAGTAAAATCTATGTTTTCCAAAGTTCTCGTTGCAAACCGTGGCGAAATAGCATTACGAGTTATTCGCGCATGTAAAGAATTAGGTGTTGCAACAGTTGCAGTTCATTCTACGGCTGATAGCGATGCAATGCATGTAAGAATGGCAGATGAAAGTGTTTGCATTGGACCACCCTCGAGTACTGATAGTTACCTAAATGTAGCTGCAATTATTGCTGCTTGCGAAATAACCGGCGCTGAAGCTGTACACCCTGGTTATGGATTTCTTTCTGAGAATGCTGCCTTTGTACAAGTTTTAGAAGATCATGGAATTACATTTATTGGTCCAAGTGCAGAACATATTCGCATGATGGGTGATAAGATTACAGCTAAGGAAACAATGATTAATCTTGGTGTTCCTTGCGTACCAGGCTCTCCTGGTGGGGTTCCAACCGTGGAAGAAGCACATCTTATTTCAGATGAAATGGGATTTCCTGTAATTGTTAAAGCAACTGCAGGTGGTGGTGGTCGTGGTATGAAGTTAGCATTAACCAAGAATGATTTAACTGAAGCATTTGGCTCTGCAAGATCAGAGTCAAAAGCTGCATTTGGAAATGACGAAGTATATATTGAAAAATACCTTCAAAAACCACGTCACATAGAAGTTCAAATTTTCGGTGACGGTAAGGGACGCGCAGTACACCTTGGTGAACGTGACTGTTCACTACAACGTCGCCACCAAAAAGTATTTGAGGAAGCCCCCGGCCCTACAATAACAAATGAATTACGCGAGAAAATTGGATCAACTTGCGCTGAAGCCGTAGCGGACATTGGTTATTCCGGTGCTGGTACAATAGAGTTTTTATATGAAGACGGTGAATTCTTTTTCATTGAAATGAACACTAGATTACAAGTTGAGCATCCAGTAACGGAAACCATATTCCGTGTTGACTTAGTAAAAGAGCAATTACGTGTTGCCTCTGGTGAAGAGATGACATTCAAACAAGAAGAATTAGAAATTAGAGGCCATTCTATTGAAGTAAGAATAAATGCAGAAAAGTTACCACATTTCACTCCTTGCCCTGGTAAAATCACTACGTTCCATGCACCAGGTGGTTTAGGTGTCAGGATGGATAGTGCACTTTACGCTGGCTATTCGATTCCACCATATTATGATAGTTTAATTGGAAAGTTAATAGTATCTGGCACAAGTAGACCTGCAGCATTAGCACGACTTCGTCGTGCTCTAGGTGAACTAATAGTTGATGGTGTAGACACTACAACATCACTTTTTCATGAATTACTTGATGAAAAAGATATTCAAACGGGGAACTATGATATTCACTGGCTTGAAAAATGGCTCGACAAAAACGCTCAATTATAATGGTTAGTGGGTGAAATGCCCAATAATAGTATTCTTACTCCAGAGAAGCTACTAAACGGATATGCAATTGGCGTATTTCCTATGGCTAATAGCGCTCATGATGATGAAATATATTGGGTTGAACCTAAAATGAGGGGTATAATTCCTTTAGATGGTTTTCATATCTCTCGTTCGCTCAAGAGAGCCTTAGATAAATCAGATTATGAAATTACATTTAATACCCAATTTGAGTCAGTAGTAAGAGCATGTGCCAATAGAGAAGAAACTTGGATAAATACAACTATTTTTGAACTCTATCAAAAACTACATAAAATGGGATCAGCTCATAGTATAGAAGTTAGCCGAAAAAATATCTTAATTGGTGGTGTATACGGTATAACGCTAGGAACTGCGTTCTTTGGGGAGAGTATGTTTTCAACAGAAACTAACGGATCAAAAATAGCACTCGCCCACTTAGTTAAGCATTTAAAACAACGTGGCTTTAATTTATTTGATACCCAGTTTCAAAATGCCCATCTAAAAACATTAGGTTGTGTTGAAATACCTCAATCACATTACATAAAATTATTAAAAAGCGCTTTGATACATAAAGTTACCTTTTGAGTATGGCAAACATTTTAAAATCCAAACGTCATAACGTGGGTGCTCCAAAGAGGATAGTGCTGGACTACTAGCAATCATCCAGCCCTCAAAAATAATTTTTTCTGAAATTTTTCCAGATATAGTTAAAAATGCAAAAGCATCATTATCGATAGAACTTGATGGATACCTGCATTCGCGCATTAAGACACTCATGTTACCCCGGACAAAAATATCACCATTTTCAAGTTGGAAATCTTTAACCTGTCCTGAAATTCTGTCTAAAGTACGTAAGATAGCCCCAGAACCATTTGTTGCTTTAATAGAGCCCTGAGCAAATAATTCATTTGCAGAAAAAATAAATATTAGGATAAGAGCACGCATTATTTGCCACTAGAAACAAATTTTAGTAATAAAGAAACTAAACTTACAGAACCTTGAGTATCCAAAAATTCTGCACCATCTTGCAATTCGAATTCAGATCCACCAGGAATTACTTCAACAAACGTTCCACCTAATAAGCCATCCTGGCTTACGGCAACACCACTGTCATCTGGAATCTTTAGATCTTCTCTCAAACTAAATATTATTTGGGCCCGAAAACTTTCAGGATCTAGCCACATATCAGTTACAGTACCAATTTTAACTCCAGCCATTCTAACATCTGTACCTGCAGTTATCCCGTCTGCCGATCTAAACGATGCCTTTAGTGTTAGGCCATTATTTCCACCTACAGAATTTGTAGCATTAGCTACGTAAAATATAAAAACAATTGCTATTAAAAGTACTATACCACCTACGGCTGTTTCAATTTTAGAATTTGACATACTGATCTCTATTCTGGCTGCCAAGCCTCATAATCGCTGCGTGATTTAGGCTCTAATATGCGTATGCTACCGTCTGGCGCATAAGCCATTGAAGTGCCTGTTAGGTTTTCTTGATGCGGTTTTTCCCATTTTTTATGAGCAAACGGTTTATTTTCTGGCGTATCCTTAAAGGTGTGATGCAGCCATCCATGCCAATCTGCATTTACGCGAGATGCTTCTGCTTCCCCGTTAAATATTACCCAACGACGTTTAGAATCACGTGTTGTATAATAAATATTACCTTGCTCATCTTCACCAACTTTAACACCATTGCGCCAAGTGTGAATACGTGTATTCAATGTCTGCGAGTTCCACCAAGTCACTAAGCTATTCAAAAATTTCATTGTATGAGCCTTTAATACATCTTTTTATTATTATCTAATGTTCAAAATCAAGTATATTAATAGTAACATACTAAATCAAACCTTTAAAAATAGAATTAAAAGGTTTTGGCCTCAAAACTCAAACTTTAATATGTTGCCTTATGTAGCTACTAACCACAAACCATATTAGCCAGCAGATGCTTCTTCAACTTTATCTACGTAAACAATAAGTGGCTCACCTTCACCATTAACAGCTTCTACGTTTACAACTACTTCCTGAACATTTTCCAACCCAGGCAAGTCAAACATAGTGTTTAACAATATATCTTCTAAGATAGATCTTAGACCACGAGCACCTGTTTTTCGTTTTATGGCACGTTTAGCGATTGCATTAAGGGCATCGTCTGTGAATGTAAGTTGAGTGTCTTCTAAAGAAAATAACGTTTGATATTGTTTAACTAATGCATTCTTTGGTTTTGAAAGGATTGTAACTAATGCGTCTTCATCTAAGTCGGTCAACGTAGCTAAAACAGGTAAGCGGCCTACAAATTCAGGTATTAAACCAAATTTTAATAAATCTTCAGGTTCCATTTCAGTAAATATTTCACCAATTCCACGGCTTTCTTCATCTTTTACATCAGCGCCAAAACCAATGCCAGAACCCTGGCCACGTTGGCTAATAATGCGATCTAAACCCGAGAATGCGCCACCACAGATAAATAATATATTTGTAGTATCGACTTGTAAAAATTCTTGTTGTGGATGTTTGCGTCCGCCTTGGGGAGGAACTGAGGCAATTGTACCTTCCATTATTTTCAGCAATGCTTGCTGGACACCTTCACCTGAGACATCACGTGTAATTGATGGATTATCTGATTTACGAGTGATTTTATCAACTTCATCAATGTATACAATACCGCGCTCGGCACGCTCAACATTATATTCAGATGCTTGAAGTAATTTTAAAATGATGTTTTCAACATCTTCACCAACATAACCAGCTTCAGTTAAAGTTGTTGCATCCGCCATTGTGAACGGCACATCAATTACCCGCGCTAACGTTTGAGCCAGTAGTGTTTTACCGCAGCCTGTTGGACCAACAAGAAGAATATTAGATTTTGATAATTCAATATCACTGCCAGTATCTGTGTGATCTAGTCGTTTGTAGTGGTTATGTACCGCTACTGAGAGGACACGTTTTGCAACGTCTTGCCCAATTACATAATCATCCAGAGTTTGACAAATAGTTGCTGGTGTAGGGACACCTTCACCAGACTTAACAACTCCAGCTTTTGCTTCTTCACGAATAATATCCATGCATAATTCAACACATTCATCACATATGAATACTGTTGGTCCCGCAATTAGCTTGCGAACCTCATGCTGACTTTTACCACAAAAAGAGCAATATAATGTATTTTTAGCATCAGTGTCTTTAGAATTGGACATTCATTACTCCACAATTCGTTTGTTAGTTGCATTTCAAAGAATATTTCAGAAAGTGGTCAAGGACAATGGTATATTTTGATTACAATATGTTTATAAATTTAACCAATAAATTAATCTTCACGTTTCTGTACAATTTCATCAATCAAACCCCAATCTTTAGCTTCTTCAGCAGTCATAAAGTTATCACGATCTAAGGCAGCTTCAACAGTACTTAATTCTTGAGAACAATGTTTTACATAAATATTATTCAAACGATCCTTTAATTCCAAAATTTCTTTCGCGTGCAATGCTATATCAGATGCTTGTCCTGAAAAGCCACCAGATGGTTGATGCACCATAACTCGAGCATTCGGCAACGCAAAACGCATGCCTTTGTCTCCAGCCGCCAAAAGTAGAGAACCCATGGAGGCTGCCTGACCTATACACAGAGTGGAAACCTTTGGGCGTATGTACTGCATGGTATCATATATAGCCATGCCGGCAGTAACAACGCCACCTGGACTATTAATATACATAGAGATATCTTTTTTTGGATTTTCAGCTTCAAGAAACAACAGCTGAGCAACTATTAAAGTAGACATTCCATCGTGGACAGGTCCTGAAACAAAAATAATTCGTTCTTTTAGTAAACGTGAAAAAATATCATATGATCGTTCACCCCTTGCAGTTTGCTCAACCACCATCGGAACTAATGTATTATTATAAACTTCTAAAGGATCACGCATGAATTTCCTGCCTATTAACTTTGATTTTAACTTTAACTGTAATGCGCACCCTAGCTCGCTTCAAGTCATGTTTGACATATTATTTCTAAGGGTGAAATAAAACAAAAAAACCTGTTCAAGTATATGAACAGGTTAAATTCTTAATAATCAAACTTTAGTTATCAAGAGCTTCAACAGCCTTCTGAAGATCCTCTTTGGACACTTCTTTGTCAGTCATCTTTGCAATGGAAACTATATGATCAACTACTTTTTCTTCAAACAAAGGTGCTCTAATTTGTTGCTGAACTTGAGGGTTTTTTTGAACATACTCAAAAAATTGCTGGGCATTAGATCCATATTGTTGAGCTTGTTGAATAACAGCTTGTTGCATCTCAGTATCAGAAACTGTGATTTCTTTAATATTTCCAACTTCTGCTAGTAATAATCCTAAGCGCACACGTCGAACAGCTAGCTTTTTATGCTCCTCAGTAGTTTCAATTTCTGGATGATCATGGCCCTCAACTTCAGGATTATCTTCATGCCATAATTGGTGAGCAATTTGTCCAGCTTCAGTAGATACTAAACCTTCTGGCAATTCAAAATCAACCAGCTTTTCTAAACTATCCATAAGGTCACGTTTCATAACTATACGTGATGCGCCCTTAAATTCTTCTTCCAAACGCTCAGAAATTTTACCTTTTAGATCAGCCAAATCCTCAGCGCCAAATTTCTTTGCTAACTCATCGTTAATCTCTGCTTTGATAGCACCTTTGACAGCGTTTAACTTACAAGTAAAAACAGCGTCTTTGCCTGCTAAATTTTCTGCACCATAATCACCTGGGAAAGATACATTTACTACTACATCATCTCCAGCTTTGGCACCAACCAGCTGCTCTTCGAATCCAGGTATAAAGCTATTTGATCCAAGAACTAATGGGTAGTCATCTGCTTGCCCACCATCAAAGACTTTACCATCAACTTTACCCAAAAAATTAATTACAACTTGATCGCCATTTTTTGCTTTTGATCCAGTCTTTTTATCAGAAAAATCTTGATTCGTTTCTGCAAGATTTTCAAGTGCTTCTTTAATGTCTACTTCAGCAGCTTTAACAACCATTTGTGACAGTTTAATTTTTGAAAAATCTACTTCTGGCACAATTGGTAAACATTCATAAGAAACATTTACCTCGACATCATCGCCCTCTTTCCAGTTTTCATTAGTCATTTTCATTTCTGGCTGACCTGCTGGACGATCACCAGAAGTTTCAAGATGTGCATTCATTGCGCCATCAACAGATTCTTGCATAGCTTCGCCCAAAACTGCTGGTCCATGTTGTTTTTTCAACATTGCCATAGGCACTTTACCTTTGCGAAAACCTTTTAATTCTATGGTTGGTTGGGCTTCTTTAAGCTTTGCATCAACTGTGGCATTGAGATCAGCAGCAGTGACTATAATTTTATAACCGCGCTTCAAGCCTTCATTTAAGGTTTGGGTGATTGCCATTTTTAGGTCCTTTAATTTAGTGGCGCATCCAATCAGATACGCACACACGCATGGAAAAACTGAGGTCCTTTTAAGGGTGCATGAGCATGCTTGCAAGGGCGAATTAAGTTTATAGTGGCGCAAAAAAAACAGCCCTTAAAGCCAAAACTATAAGAAAGTTTTAATTTTAAGATTAAAGGCCAAATATAAATCATTTAGATTGAAAAAATTAGCTCAAATAATTAGTGTTAAAAATAAAATTTTATATTTAAATATATTATCATATCGAATATAAGAATACGTTAAACTAACGATATTGGAGTAGCTAAAATGAAAACTATAATCTTAGTTATATTTATACTGCTAGCCAATACTGCAGTTGCAGAGAATGCTCCATCATGCCCAGACAGAGGTACTGACCCAATGACTTTTTGTTTGCCAGGAATGACTTGGGATCAAAACTTAAAAGCTTGCGTTGGAATGGTATAGATTTAAGATATTTTGGATGTACAAAAAAATAATTTAGGCTGCAAAATGAAAAAACTTTTTACAATTTTACTCTTTTTGTTGTCGACACCTGTATCTGCTCAAAATACGCACTCTTCATATGTTGATCCTAACTTTACAATTAAAGGTAAATTAATTTCAGTTTTTATCATAGATAAAGCCACAACTGCGTGCTGGACTAACATTGGTGAAGTCAAAAGTTATGCAGAAAAAAAACTATCAGATGCTGGAGCTATTATAATAAAATCAAAAAGTATGGCTAAGTCTATGCTTAATAGTAATACTGAATTTGCATTAAATATTGCTCTACTCGCTCAGAGGGTGGAACCAACTGGCTGGTGCTATGGGCATATGAGTATGAACCTTTCAAAGCCTGTAATTTATAATTCAGAAATTCTTATGGGTTTTGCCTCTAAAAATGATGCACAAAAGTTTAAACGTAAAAATTTCAACATGGAAATACTGGATTGGGTTGGTAAACATTTGAAAAATTATGATTAAAGCTACAAATAAAAGTGGCGCAGGTGAAAGTATAAGTTACCTTAAAGAAGAAGCTAACATGATTCCAACACATATTTTGATATGAAAATTAGTGCCTGACAACTTAGGATGATGACTCGACGTGTGCTAATGTGTGACACGATGTGTGATTAAAGATGAATACATAATAATTTCATCCATTACATATTTATAAAATAACTACCAAAGCATTAACTATAAAATATTATCCAATGTTCATGTTCCATAGCTTCTCCTCAATAAATACCCCAGACAGGCCAAATTGGCTACATACGTAATATACAGATGATGTTTGCCAGTGATGTTTATTGTGAGCGTGTTAAGCACTTTGACCTACACTTAATTAAGATAACTCAACTCTTTTGCATTGCTCAACAAACTGAACTATTAATATCTAAATTCTCAATAGATCAAGATTAGAAATCTTTCATGGAAGATACGACAAAAATAAATT
>TARA_B110000977_G_scaffold171397_2_pt1 | contig 86570 bp, 58 predicted proteins | sample TARA_B110000977 | Tara Oceans TARA_B110000977 (sample SAMEA4397798) | marine metagenome | biome: Polar Biome; feature: [SRF] surface water layer (ENVO:00010504); material: water (ENVO:00002006), including particulate matter (ENVO:01000060) such as... | depth 5 m | reverse complement strand
GGCGTTGGGTGAAGAAGCGCAGGCGGCGCTCACGGCGAAGGACTTCGCCGGCGCGAAGGACATGTGGCAACGCGCCCAGGCGATGTGCGAAGCCAGTGATGCGAAGCCCGTGAAGCAGTCAAAGACGCCTAAACTGGAAGGGGGCGGTGCGGAAGGTGCTGCCAATCCCGGGAAGGGAAAGGAAGCTGGTGAACCTACAGCAGAGAAGGAGGTGCATTTACCTCAGCCCGGATCTGAAGGTCACAAAGTCGCGAAGAACAAGCACAACCTAGGCGACCTACCCAACTACGCGATCAACAGCGACGAGAAGCTTCAAGAGCATTTACAATCGACGAATTCAAAGTGGCGAACAAGGTTCCCCCCCGAACCCAACGGGTACCTCCACATCGGCCACGCCAAGGCGATGCATTTCGACTTCGGCGTCGCGAAGAAACACGGCGGCGAGACGCTTCTGCGCTTCGACGACACGAACCCGGATGCGGAGAAGCAGGAGTACATCGACTCGATTTTGTCATCGGTGGAGTGGCTGGGGCATACTCCGGCTAAAGTGACGTATAGTTCCGACTACTTCGATAAGTTGCACGAGCTAGCAATCGAACTCATAAAAGCCGGCCACGCGTACGTGTGCCACCAGACTAAGGATGAAACCGCCGCCAGCCGCCAGCTTCTTCAGGGGTTCCAGTTGATGTGTGCCAAGGGGGGTTTGGTGAAGAAAGACACGGAGTTACCGGAAGGCGCTGCATCTCCATACAGAGAACGATCTGTTGAGAAAAATTTGGATTTATTCCAACAGATGACGGACGGAAAGCTGAAAGAAGGCGAGTGTTCGCTGCGAATGAAAGGCGACTTGCGTTCCGACATCACGTCGATGTGGGACCTCGCCGCGTACCGGATTAAGTTCGCCACGCACCCGCACTCCGGTGACAAGTACTGCGTGTACCCCACGTACGACTATACGCACTGCCTCGTGGATTCATTAGAAGACATCACGCACTCACTGTGCACGCTGGAGTTTGAAACGCGGCAAGCGCCGAACGGACCATACTACTGGCTCCTTGATTCGCTGAAAATGTACAAGCCTGTGACCTGGGAGTTCGCGCGGTGTAACATCACGTATAATGTTATGTCCAAACGGAAGCTGAATAAATTGGTCACAGATGGGTTTGTGAACGGGTGGGATGACCCGAGGTTGTTGACGTTGGAAGGTCTGAGAAGACGCGGGTACACCCCGTCGTCGGTGAACAAGTTTTGCGAAGAGCTCGGGGTCACGAGGAACGACAACGTGCAGCAGCTCTCTAAGTTAGAGAAGTGCATCAGAGAGGAGCTGGAAGAGGAGGCTGACCGGATTTTTGGAGTCCTGGATCCGATTCCGGTGACGATTACGAACCATCCAGGCACGGAACTTCCCGTGGAGTGCCCGCTGCACCCGAAATACCTAGACCGGGGATCCAGGGTCATTAAACTCACGAAAACCGTGTTCATCGAGCACTCGGATTTCCGCGAGGTTGACGATAAAAACTTTTACGGCTTGGCGCCGGACAAAGCCGTGCGTCTTTTGTTCGGGTACAACATTACGTGTGTGGGGGTGGAGAAAGACAACAACGGCAAGATTACAGGGCTCACAGCTACATACGACCCCGATTCGCTAGGCACCAAGCCGCCCAAAGGAACGTTGCACTGGGGAAGCACCGAGTTTATCAACGCGGAAGTGCGGGTGTACGACAAGCTGTTCACCGTGGAGGTGCCTGGGGTGGCGGAGGTGGATCAGGGGAAGGTGGATGGTGGAGTTACACCGGCTGATGTCATTGAAGTAGAGGACAAAGAGATGGACGCTTCCGGTGATCTCTGGCTCACGCAGATCAACCCCGATTCGCTCGTGACGCATGCAAACGCATTGGTGGAGCCCGAGCTCGCCGCATGCGCCAGTGTTCCGCTTTCCCGACGGTTCCAGCTTCAGAGGCTGGGGTACTTCACAGTGGACAAGGACAGCGCGTCAGCGAAACCCGTGTTGAACCGAATCGTGACACTCAAGGAAAGCAAAGACGCGAAAGCGCTGAAGAAATGAGAGGGTGAAAGTTGAGGATATGATGAGTGAGAAGGTTTAGATATGACTCGATATATGACTCGATGATTTAATATTTTCATTTACCCGCTTCGTCGTCTTCGTCCATGCTCGGCAGAATCTCCCCGTACTGGAACGGAAAGAACTCCTTGTGGATCGCGTTAACCGCGGAGGCGCCTTGTTCGTCGTTAACTAACAGCGAGATGTTCGTTTTACTCGCGCCCTGCGAAATCATCTTCACCGTGACGTTCGCGTCGCCCAAAGCTTCAAAGCCGCGCTGCATAATTTCATTGTTACGCGCAACGTTGCCAATCAGGGAGATTAATGAATGGCCGGTGCTCACCTGCACACGCGCAATCCCAGCTGCCTCAAACTCCTCCACTAACGCATCCAGCTCCTCCTGCACCAAATCACGACTCCATACCTTCGCCGGGTCCAATGTCAATGACACGCTCACCTCGGACGTCGCGACGCAATCAACGGAAATGCCAGCCTTGTCCATGATGTTGAACACCTTCGCCAGGAACCCGTACTGTCCTAACATTCGAGTACTGACGATATCAAGCATGGTGACGTTCTTCTTTCGGACGATTGACGTTAACAACCAGTCGTCGTCACCTCCTGGTCGCATGTGACCGATTAGGGTTCCGGGCGCCGTAACGTTGTACGAATTCTTGACGCGCACGCACAAGTCGTCGGAATCCATCGCCGGTCGCATCGATTGCGGGTGCAACACCTGTGCGCCGAAGTAGGCTAATTCCGTGGCTTCCTGGAAGGTCAGGAACGCCATTGCCACGGTACCTTCCACCTCCCTTGGGTCCGCGGAAAGAACTCCATCAACGTCTTTCCACACGTACACTTCAGGGAGTTTCAATGCGGCACCGATGACGGTGGCGGTGAGATCCGATCCGCCGCGTCCAAGCGTCGCGATCGCGCCAGTCTTCTCGCCTCTGCCCAGAAACCCCGTGACGACTGCGATGCTCGCATTGTCCTTCGCCCCCTTCTGTAATTTCAAAGCCTCCGCCACGTGTTCATAAGTAACCGGTAGAATGTTGCCGTTTTCAAACTCATCCGTGGTGACGAAGCCTAATTGATCGAACGCGTCGTATTGGTTAGAACGAAGGCCCATTGAGCGTAAATACGATGAGAATATCCGCGTGCTCATGCGTTCGCCGAAGGACACCAACGTCGCTCTTGTCCGTGCCGTGCACTCCTGCATCAGCGCTACGCCAGTGCACACTTGTTCCATTTTGTTCAAAAGCTTTTCCACTTCCTTTCGCGTTTCAGCGTCGACGTTGAGCTCATCCATCGTCTCTAAATGCAACTTGCGAATAGCCATCACCGGCTCCAATTGAGACACCTCATCCGCGTCGTCGCACTTCATCGCCAACTCACCCGCCATCAACAAGTTGTTCGTGGTCTTGCCCATCGCCGATAACACAAGCACGGGCATCTCGTCCTGGAACGCCAGCACTATTGAAGCAACCTCTCGCATGCGGGTAGAATCAGCCACGCTCGAGCCACCGAACTTCATCACCACGCTGTACGCGTCCAGAGCCTCGCCGGGCTGGCCTGGCGCGGCCACGTCGTCGGGCGCGGAAGGCACGGCCGCGGCGGAGGCGCGGACCACGGGGGCGGAGCGGGTAGGCGTGCGGCGCGCGGAGAGGCGCGAGGGTAACGCAGGTGCTTTTTGAGCGGCGCAGCCCTTTCCTTTCATGGTGGGTGCGCTGTCTCGCACAACCGCCATGGGCATCGGCGCGATTCGGGCCGACATCTCGAATCCAACCGTGCACCAAGGGTTCCGATTCCAAGTGCGAGACGTTCGCGTTTGGGCGCGCGCCTATGTATGCGTCGGCGAACGTTGCCCGATCGCAGATCGCTTTATCGCTTTCGAAAAATATACTTTGCGGCGGCGAAAAAGTGCACTTCTTGAGTTATAGACGGTCGACCGTCGACTCACCTCAACAACGAGAAAATCTTGGCTCGACCTCCGATTTTGCGTTCGACTTCTTTCAGGGGGACTACTATTCGGCACTCTGCTGCTGCGCAGCTCTACGGACGGGCGATGGCGTCGGCGTCGCCCGCTAAGATGAAGGTGGCCGACCTAAAGATATCACTCGGGTCACGGGGCATGTCCACTGCTGGGCTGAAAGCGGAGCTTGTGTCACGTTTAGAGAAGCGCATCGCGGAGGAGCGGCATCCACCTAAGGGGAGTTTCGGTTTAGAGTCCAGCACGCCACCGAGGTCGATACCGGGCAATAACGCACAGGGTGACACTCCAAGTGCTCCGTTCGGCTCCCCTCATCGGCACCACGCGGACGCACACATCACGCTTTCCCCCCACCGGCATCACGAAACCCGACGAGGCCTTTGGGGCGTGCCGTTGTCGGAGAAAGAATCTAACGATGGGGCGCACGCAAGGGACAGGGTTCTAGTCCTATCCAGCGCGTTACGTGAAGAGCAATTAGTAGTAGCAAGAGAAAGGGACGCGCGCGCCAGGGACCGGGAACACAGAGCCGAGGCGGAGGAGAACCTTCGACACGCAAGGGCGCGGTTGGACAAACACGACGCGGAGGTGCATTCGCTGCGGCAAGCGCTGGAACATGCGAAGAAAGAAAACGAGAGAGTCACGAGTGAATTGAACAAAGTATACGGCGAGAACTCCACGGAGAAGGAAAAGAAACGAGAAATGCTGGAAGAGATGCAGGTGCTTAAAGACCGCTTTGATGAACGAGACGAACAATTAAAAGAAACCACGGAGATGCTGCAGGGACAAATAGCGGACGCCGCCGAGGCGAAGGCCAATTCAAGTTTCCTGAAAGAGCAACTCGCCGAGACGAAACAATTGCTTTCCGTGGCAGAGGGCAAGGCGGAGGCGGCGTTCGAGGAACAGCGGAACACCGTTGATAAGTACAAAGCCATCCAGATTCACGACCCAAACCCGGGTATTATAGTGGAGCTGGAGAAGAAACTGGACGAACAAATGGCGGTGAATTCAGCGTTGGACGCCGCCGCGAGCGGCGCCATTGAGGAATCCAACGAGTTTCAAAAGAAGCTCTACTCGGCGAATGACGAAATTTCTCAATTACAAAAAACGATTCAAATGCTTGAGGGGTCAGTGGCGGAGAGCGAAACGCGGTGTCTTTTGCACGCCACGGACTTGGAGCAAACGCGGTGGAGGGAAGCCGCGGCAGGCACCAGGGCTGCGCACCTGGAGGAACGCGTGTTGAAGCTGGAAAGCGAACGGGAAGACTTGGAACGACGCGTCGAGTCAAACTCGAAAGCGACGAGTCATAGCATGCACAGGGCTGAGACTGCTGAAGCTGAAGTCGCTCGGGCTGATTTGAGAGCAAGAGCTGCGGTTGAGGAGAAGGATACAGTGGCGGACGAGGCGAGGGTAGCTAGGGCTACCGCGGCAGCAGCTGCATTGGAACTTCGAGCAGTCACCGCAGATGCTGCTGCAGCAAAAGCGTCCCTGACCGCGGCGTTGAAACGAGCGGAGGATGCCGAGAGTAACCGAAACTTGACCGAAGAGCGGTTCGATGTTTTGAGGCGGGAATCTTCCTCCGCTGCTGCGCGTGCACGGGACGTTTCCAGTGCGCTGCGAGACACGCGAGAGAAACTCACAGCGCTGACTGAAAAGCACAAAGCAAGCGAGCAAATTGCTGAGGCGAAAGATTTAAGAATAAAAGCGGCTGAGAAGCGCATGAAAACGGCAGAGCGAAAATTGAAAGCGCTGGAAGCGCAGACGGTGTCTGAATTAGAATCGCGCGATAAAGAGAACTTGAACAAGCTACAGGAAACCTCGAAAACGTTAGCATCTAGGGCTGAGCTGCTAATTGCAGAGGCGAAGAAGAAGGCGGATGCGTGTCGGCAAAGTTTGGAAAGCGCGAAGGTGACGTACGAGAGCGAAATGAAAAGTATAAAAATGAGACACGCGTCCGTACTCGAGCAGAAAGACGCGCAACTAGCGAACATCGTCACCGCGTGTAAACAGGAAGAAGCGGCGACGGAAGAGGCGGTTGCGCGGTGTTTGAAGAGTGAAGCGCGGGTAAGGGCGTGCGAGGCGTCTTTGGAGCGTCAGCGAGACGATTTGCGAGACGCGGAGGAAGCGCGGAGGGACGCGGAAGCCGCAGCTGAAAAGTTTGAGCGCAAGGCAAAAAGCTACCGCGAGGAACACGAAACGCTGATATACAAGTACGAGCACTTGATGCGGAAGCTCGGGCGGGTCGTGGAAGAGACGCATCACGGAACTCAGATGCGGCAATCAAGAACGAAATCGCACAGCAGGGCACGTTCACAAGTCTCGGGTTCAGTCGTCTCGGAGGCTGGCGACGGGGGCGAAGGGGAGAGCAGGCGAGAGTTTATCGAGGGCGAGAGTTGAAAGACAACGATAGAAAACGCCAAAAAATACCTCCAGTCAAATCTCAGTGATCGACGCGTCGTCAACAACAAGTTTCCAGACACGAGCGCGCGCGATGGCGTCCCGCTTGGCCCTTCTCGGGGAGCTTCGCACGTCGCGCGGGGTGCGTGGCGCGCGTCCCACGACCCTGGCGTTGTCCGGCGAGACGTGCGTGGTGGGGTACGAAGACGGTGCGGTTGAGGCGTGGCGCGCGAGTGATGTCGTTTCGAAGGCGCGGAATCGGGCTGAAGAGGATGTCACCGACGCACCAGTGTCGCCCGTGTGGTCCGTCGTTTCTTTGAACGGCAGCAACGACGACCGGTGTCCTGTCGATGCTTTGTCAATCCTCCCCGCGTGCTTAGCGCACCCCGCCGGGGCGATCGCGGTGGCGCACGGGGGCTTGCAAGTCGACGTGACTGGCGTTGGAGGGTACGACCCGCGGCCAGCGCGCATCGCGATATTGGACCTGGACACAGGGGCTGAGCAAAGGGCGTTGACGCTTCCCATGGCATGGCCTGATGGGGGCATTTGCCCCGTTTCGAGGTTGTTGCCCGCGGACGAGGAGGGCGGCATCGTCGCGGTTTCCGCGGCGAGGGTGTACCGTACGGGCGAGGGCCGTTCCGGGTTCCAGGGATCAAATGCGACGCTTGCGATTTGGTCCGGCGCGTCGTCCGTCCCAATCGCCGTCGCGCAAGCGGGACCGCACCACTCACCTGCTATAGGGTCGGACCCGGGTGAGTTGCGACGCTTGAAACCGGGCGCACCAGCGCCACCCGGGGGGGTTCGCGTTAGGTTACCACCGGCGCCCATACTGGCGCCGTTCGCGGGGCTGAACGTAACGCGAGCAAACGACGCATCCGGCGGCGAAAACGTGGTGATAAAAGCTGCGCACGTCGTGGTGAGCGAAGGAAACAGTGATGCATCATCACATTCCTCACCCTCATCCTCCCCATCGCTGCATTTGTGCGTACACGAGTGGCACTTACACCGCCCATCGTTTCCATCCGGAACGCCGTTGAGGGCGAAACGCTTGGTGGAAGCGCCGGCGGTGCAAATGGGTGGCGACAAGGGACTTGGTGAATTGAATAACTCGCAGCCATTCGCGAACCAAGTGACTGACGAAGGACACGACCACGGTGTCTCCGCCGCTGATGCAAAACACGCTGGCGGTGCGCCATGCGTGTCAGGGTGGTCCTGGGGGCTCGCGGCGAGTTGGAAGGGCAGCATCCCCCGAGCTGGGATGTGGAGGTTTGGAGTTGGCGACGCGCTTGATTCGTTCACAGACCAGCCGTCCTCCACGGCGGCGCTGGAGCGGTGCGTCGCCGGGGTCACCGCGCGGTGCTCCAACCTGGTCGTAGCGCCCAACTTTGGAAGGCTGTTCGCGCTTACGTACGACGACCGAAAGCAATCAACAAAGCTGTTTGTCACGCGGGCGGGGGAAGCCAGTGAGAGTGCTTCAGAGGAGGGAAAAAGTACCGAGACAGAGGAGAAATCTGAGAAATCATCTCTCAACGCTCACGACGTCGCGCTAAAGTTCCCGTCCCTGAACGAAACACCCTACGAGGCTTTAGACGAGGACGACTCTTGTCCCATATGTCTTGAAGTCCCAGGCGCGGGAGGGAATGGCACGGAGCTGTACAAGTACGATTTAAAAACCAACCCGTTTGCAAACGACGAGCGGTTGAAAAACGTCGTCAGGGCGAAGTGCTGCGGCGCGCCCTTTTGCGTCACGTGCTTGCGACAGTATTTAACGAATAATGTGCAAAACATTCAGACTAATAAGAACACACAAAAGGAATGTCCGTCTTGTCGCGACGTAGACCTGTTCAACGCGACGGAAGCGCCGGACTCGAGTAGTGGACAATCGCAAAAGCTTGGGTCTTTCAAAAGGCACAAAGACTCAACAGCGCCGTGGCGGGAAATTAGTTTGGACTTTAGTAGTATTCCGCGGGCGTTTCGGGAGCGGAATTTAGGAAATGAAACGAGTGGAGACAGTGGAGACAGCGAGACACCCGGTTCGCGTCCAGGAACTTCAGGCACCAGTGTCGATAAAGCCATAAATAGCTCACTACAAGGTGGGCTAGCGGACGACTTCCTCCGGATGCCGAGTAGGTCTGGGTCCAACGCGGGCGGGTCAGATAACGGGTCTAACGCTGAATTGTCCTCGGCGTACCGTCCCCCAGACCCTCACGCCACGCCAATGGCGGACGGCAAGCCCGTTACTGGATCTGCCGGTTTGAGTGCCGATTTCTTCCGGGTCGATAAATACGGCGCTGACCTACCCCCGGTGAACATATCAAACGACTTTCTACGAGGCATAGCGCCGACGGATCTAGTCGTGTCTGCGGCGGTGGGAGGGCCGGGTAGAGCGGGAGACTTTTGCGCAGGAGGCAGTGAGTATTTAGACGTAGACAAAACCTCGTTCATCCCGAACCCGCCTTCATTCGTGGGGTACGCGTCCGGGTCGGTTGGCAACGATGATACGTTGGTGCGCATGGACCGAGAAGGATTTGTGATTTGCGAAGCAACCGGCGTCGCGGCTGTGCTCACGAAAAGAGGAGTAGCGTTGTTGGACGCGAGTGAGACAAAGTTGCGGGCTGTGTTTAGGGAAGAATAGGGGTGACCCGAAGAACAGGGTATCTAGTGTTGAATGCATATATTCTCAATTATTTAAGCTCCGAACTAAACGAAGGCATGGCGGGCGCCGCATTGGCGTCTTCATCCTTGTCCTTGCGCCCTCCACCGAAAATCCCACCCCAAAACCCTCCGCTTTTTTGCTTTAGCTCGTCAGGTTGGCCGTGTCCAATTTGCTCGGTGACTAAACCGCCCTCGCTCAGTACGGTTGGTGTGGGCTGCGGGCCGGTGTCAACAGCGCCTCCTGCCGGCCCCGCAACCGGCACGTCGATCATCGCCGGCTGCGGAGGTTGCGGCGCCGTGACTCGCGTGAGCATGATTGAAATGCCTTCGATGACTGCTAATAGGAATCCACCGAACGCGGCGCTCCGCCCAGCGCTCGCAAAACCATACCTCAGCTGTAAAACACCCCCGGTCAACGCACCGCTCATAATAGGGTTCCACGGGTCTTCCTTCCGTCGAATCGCGACCAACGTGCAATCGAACGCGGAAAACAAACCGCCCCACACCGCGAATGATCCTCCTATTTTAGGAGCCTCACGTCTAATAGCCTCCAAACCTCCCGCCAACGCGTACCCCTTCGGGGAGTTGTAGAAGCCCTTCACTAAGTTCACCGCACCGCCTCCAACCGCGCCCATCGCGAACGCACCGCCGATGTCATCGAAAATGCGGTGGGGACACGGCTCGCGTCTGTGTAGGGGCAGAGAAGGGAGAGAGGTGAGTGGTGGATCTCGTAAGAAAGGAGATCGGAGACGGCGCGTGAGAGATTTGATGCACGCAGAGTGACAATCGGTGCGCTCGATCTGGGGCGGCGAGTGCGGTACACGGCGAGTCTATGGGGAAATGGAGTGTATTTGTTCATGACAGAGTACGCACCCGTGATCGACGCCGGACATGTTCGCCGCACACTGGAGTCGTCGCCTCTGCGCACTCGCCAGTGAGGCAAGACGGGATGATTGACGCGAACAGAGTGTTGGTTGGGATTGGGAAGGCACGTCTACGAGAATCGAGGCCGAGAAGCAACGCTTCGAGCGCCGCAAAAAGTCCGAGATCCCAAATGGCTGACAGTTTCGCCGGTCTGTGACTCAAGTTTTGGCTTGAAAAAAATGGAGAGATATTTTTATCCGGTTGGGGCGATTCGATCCGTATGCATCCTCGTCCGCCGTCACTCCTCTTCAGTTGTGCGAGCGCTTCGGCTTCGCATTTCACCCACCTCCACCTCCGCTTCGGTCTCGTGTCAACCTTCGTCACGTGTCCTACGCGACCATGATGTCCTCCGCTGCCTCCGCCCCCGCTGGCGCCCTCGCCAGCCGATTTGCGATCGCTCGTAAGCCCATCGGTTCCGCGCGCGTCGTGACCCGCGCGCGCGCCGCCCCCGCTGGCGTCACCGCCAAAGGCAAGACGATGTACGACAAGATCGTCCAGGACCACATCGTTGACCAGCAGGAAGACGGCACGGTGTTGCTGTACATCGACCGCCACATCGTGCACGAAGTCACGTCTCCCCAGGCTTTCGAAGGCTTGCGGACTGCGGGCCGTGACGTGCGTCGTCCTGACGCCACCCTCGTTACGGTGGACCACAACGTCCCCACCTCGGATCGCAGTGCGTTCGACACCGTGGAGAACTTCATCAAGGAAACCGACTCCAGGCTCCAGGTCATGGCTCTTGAAGAGAACGTCGAGGATTTCGGCTTGACGTACTTCGGGTTGGACGACAAGCGCCAAGGTGTGGTGCACATCATCGGACCCGAACAGGGCTTCACGCTCCCGGGTACCACCGTGGTGTGCGGGGACTCGCACACGGCGACGCACGGCGCGTTCGGCGCCCTTGCGTTCGGCATCGGCACGTCAGAAGTCGAGCACGTCCTCGCCACGCAAACGCTTCTCCAGAAGCCCTCAAAGAACATGCGCATCACTGTGGAGGGCCCATTCCAGGCTGGGGTGACCTCCAAGGATTTCATCCTGCACGTAATCGGGGTCATCGGCACCGCCGGGGGCACCGGCTCTGTGATTGAGTTCGCGGGAGATGCGATCAAGAACCTGTCAATGGAAGCGCGGATGAGCATTTCAAACATGGCCATCGAAGCTGGCGCGAGGGCCGGGATCATTACCCCTGATGAAGTCACCTTCGAGTACCTCAAGGGCCGCCCCATGTCTCCCAAGGGCGCTGATTGGGACAAAGCCGTGGCGTACTGGAAGACCCTTGCGTCCGACCCGGACTCCGCATACGACACGGAAATCGTCATCAAAGCCGAGGACATCGAACCCACCGTTACGTGGGGAACGTCGCCGCAAGACGTCGTGCCTATTACCGGCGTGGTTCCCGACCCCGCGGATTTCGATGAGCAACGCGCCAAGGCCATGCAGCGTTCGCTGGACTACATGGGCCTGACGCCTGGGCAAAAAATGGAAGAAGTCAAGATCGACAAGGCGTTCATCGGCTCCTGCACCAACGGCCGCATTGAAGACATCCGCGCCGCCGCCGCTGTCGCCAAGGGCAAGAAAGTCGCTGACCATGTGTACGCGATGGTCGTCCCGGGCTCGGGGATCGTCAAGGAGCAAGCCGAGGCGGAGGGTCTTGACAAGATTCTCGTTAAAGCCGGTTTCGACTGGAGGGAACCGGGGTGCTCCATGTGCCTTGCTATGAACCCGGATAAGCTGCTCCCCCAGGAACGCTGCGCCTCCACTTCAAACCGCAACTTTGAGGGAAGGCAAGGAAACGGAGGAAGGACGCACCTCGTGTCCCCCGCGATGGCTGCCGCGGCGGCGATCACCGGCACCCTGGCGGATGTCAGGAAGGTTGGCCAGTCAGACGACATCAACACGGAAACCGATTCCAAGGAATACCTCGACCTCGGGGACGTCATCGCGCCCATGCCCAAGAAGGGCAAGGGCACTGCCACTGCTGGTGCCGGCGGCATGCCCAAGTTCACCGTGCTCAAGGGAAAGGCCGCGGCGCTTGATTTACAGAACATCGACACGGACATGATCATCCCCAAGCAGTTCCTGAAGACGATCAAGCGCACTGGTTTGGGTGTGAGCGCGTTTTACGAAATGCGATACAACGAAGACGGCAGCGAGCGCGACGACTTCGTTTTGAACAAGCCGGAATACCGCGACTCAAAGATTCTCGTTGCGGGCGACAACTTCGGCTGCGGGTCCTCGCGCGAACACGCGCCGTGGGCGATCAACGACATGGGCATCCGGTGCATAATCTCCACCTCGTTCGCTGATATTTTCCACGGCAACTGCTTCAAGAACGGCATGCTTCCCATTCGCCTAGAAGAGGCGCAGGTGCGTGAGCTCATGGCGGACTGCGAAGCCGGGGGTGAGCTGGAGATTGATCTGGAACAACAAGTCGTGAAGCGCCCTGACGGCTCGTCCATAAAATTCGACGTCGACCCGTTCAGGAAAAACTGCCTCCTGAACGGCCTCGATGACATCGGCCTCACGCTGCAGAAGAAGGACAAGATCACGTCCTTCGAAGAGAGCCGATCCACCACTTACCCGTGGCTGGACGGCGCCGGCTACGAGGAGCGCAAAGCGGTCGCCGTGTAAGACAGGGGGAGTTTTTGAGAGGAGAAAGACTTTTATAATCATTTTATAAACACTTTATGAACACTACAAGTATGATGAGATAGTATAGAACTGAGACCGTCGGTCTCACACTACACGAGCGCCTTTTTCCATCCATCCACCACGCTCTTGGCCGCGGCGGCGACGACTACGTTCTCGTTTTGCTTTGAGAGTTGCTTAATGGCTTTGCCCGCCCCTGTGAAGGCGAGGAGCTCGGCGGTGACTGCTACTGCTTTTAACGCAGTCAACACGTCAACCGCACGGTCCGCGTCACCAGCGCCAGCAGCCGTAGCCGCCTTGACCATCCGCGCAAACTCTTCAGAGTCGACGATTCGCTTTTTGTTTTTCTCTGCAACATCACCAGCACCTCCCTTCCTCTCCGAAAGCCTTTTTCCGAAGTCGATGTGGAACCGCCCCGGGTTTATCTCAGAGCAGTCCGTTTTACCCTCTTTGACGGCAGACACTAATTCGTTGACCCGCGCGATGTAATCAGGAATTTTGAACTTCTTCTCGCACCCAGAATACGCCATGTATCGAATCTTTCCGAAAACTGAGGATTTGGAAATACAAGTCAGTGTTTTGTACGGGCAATTGAGAGACAGTGCAGTATATGGGGATGATGAGGAATTCCTCACGGGACGTGTTGAAACGCGAACCAAGTGGTACACGACGTAAGCGGTACAAGGCGAGCAAGATTTTAAGGGATAAAAAGACGTACCTTCTCTTTCCTTCCACCCCTGGTCGTGCACCCCCACGATGGACCACGCGCACCCGACGTACCCGGACGGGTCCCGGCCATCAAGAGAGTACTTGTCGTTGAGAAAAATAGCAAACTCAAGCGCTTGTTCTGGGCTTGCCGTCCACTCCAAAATTTTCTTCGCCCAGTACATGCGCATGAAGCCGTGCATCTTTCCGCCGTAAACCAACTCTTTCTGCGCCGCGTTCCACAGCTTGTCATGCGTCTTCGCGGTTTCGAATTCTTCTTTGGAATATAAATACGGTCGCTTATCTTTCGCATGCAGCTGTAACGTGTCCTTGGCCCAGTCGTACTTCTGCCCGTCCAACGTGTCGTACTTCGGCGAGTACCAGCAGAAGTTATCCGCGAGTTCCCTGCGGACCACGAGCTCTTCGAAAAACACCTCGACCGCCTTTGGCGCGCTTTTCGAAAACTTTTTAGCCTCCATGGCGCATCGCGCGCCGCTGATCTGTCCGAAGTGCAGGTAGGGCGACAGCCCTGACAGGCATTGGGGTTTCGCCGGATCGTTGCGGGACTCGTATAGTTTTAACCTTCTTGTGAGGAAGTTATCGAGCACTATTAATGCTGCAGTTTCTCCAGGCACCGCCCACGTGACTTCGGGAACGGATTTGCCGGCGTCGACGGCCAGCGCGATTGTTTTATCCCAGTCGTGGGAGTTTTTTTGGATTGCGGAAGTCAGCGCTTCGCTCGCGAATAATTTCATCGCGCCTGACACATCCGGCACCTCCGGATACTCCACTAAGAACTCGGGGTACAGCTTCAGAAGTTTGCCCCGTAATGTCCGCGCTCCCACTTCCATCTTCGGGGAGGCTTCCCAAACGGGCACGACGTTGTGCGCGTCTACTTCGGAGGACGGACACGTTGCTTTTTCCGCGATTGTTTCCCTCCACTCCCGACCGAGCCGCAACGGCGATTGGTCCATCACCACTGAGTGTGCGGCCGTATCGTTCGCGAACTTTGGAACTGTAACTCCTGGGTTGCCTTTGATTAACACAAACGGTATGCCTTTCTTTTTCAGTTCAGCCTCCATCTCCCTCAAACCTCTCAACATGAATCCAAACTGCCTCGCCCCAGCGCCGAGAAACTCGGTGACCAGGGAGAACACCACGACGCATGGGACACCTGCTTGCTTCGCGGTATCGCACGCGTGGATCAACGCCCAGTTATCCTCAACCCGCTGGTCTCGTGAGCACCAGTACACCACGGGGCCGGCGCCGTGGTCGCCGGTACCCATGGGGCGGACGCGTTTCTTGTTCACGAGGCCTTTCGCCATCGTGCCGTGTGCTTCTTACTTGAGTCGGGTCGCTTTTTCTTTCGGATGCGATCTCTATCCGCGATCGAGGACGGACGGAAAGACGAGTCGTTCCACTCCGAGGTGGGACGAGATGGAGAGGAAACGACCTCAAAAGTCGGGGGTCACCGTGCGAGTTGCGCGCCGGGATGTGTGCGGCGCGAGGCTCGGCTGCGCAAGAGTTGGACAACCTTTTTTTCCGGCTTTTCCGGACAGCCACGTGGCTGCGCCAAAATCGTTCTCCTCGTTTGCCGGATATATCGTTGTCCACCGCAAACCCGCACGCACTGCGGCGTGCACTTCGGACGCGTACGAGGCATATAGCCTCCACGCGGTCATCGGCCGCGATGCGCGTGGTTGGCTCGAGCCGCGTCGGTGGTGCCGGTCGCACCAGTCACGGTACGCGTGTTTCGCGAGTGGTGCGTGCATCTTCGGGGACGAAAACTTCTTCAGCGCCCGTCGCAACGTCTTCGTCAGCTACGCGGACTCCACTGACTTTGGGGTGGGGCGAGCGCCGAGGCGCGATACCCCCGGATGACCCGCTGCTTTCAAACAAAGACACGTTCGGGTACTGCGTGTATTCGCACGCGGACTGGAGTTACGCGTACAAGAGTATCGAGCTTTCGAAAGGCGATGAGGAATTCGAACACGACCTTTCGGAATGCGAAGTGGAGGGTACGGTGCCTGAGATTTTAAAAGGCGGTGTGTTGTACCGCAACGGCCCTGCTTTGTTCAAACGAGGCGGGATGGAGTACAAACACATGCTGGATGGCGACGGCATGGTGTTGCGGTTTAAATTTGACGAAAGTGATCAAAACAAAGTCGGATTCACGTCGCGGTTCGTACGGACGGAAGAATTTTGCGAAGAGAGCGAATGTAACGTAACCACGCGTAGAGGTCCTTTCGGCACCTCAAAACCAGGCGGCGCTTTACAAAACGCCTTCGACTTAAGACAGAAGAACCTTGCGAACACCAACATCTTGGCGTGGGGAGGTAAAATATATGCGCTTTACGAAGCGGGACGACCGGTGGAAATAGACGCTGTTACGCTGAAATGTTTGGGCGAAGACGACTTGAATGGAAAACTCCAAAGCGGCATGTTTGTGTCGGCTGGTTTACCCAACTCCATAGAATCCAAATTAGGCGTGGGAGGCACTGCGTTCACCGCGCACCCGCACGTAGACCCGAATACGGAAAGAATCATAGGCTGGTCCTGGTCGAGTTTAGTCGCGGAACAAGCAGTGGAGTGTACCTTCTTCGAGTGGGACACGGAGTGGCGTGAAAAACACGCTCCGGTGAAACACAAACTCGCCGCGTGCGAAGCGGCGCCGCACGACTTCGCTGTTACGGAGAGCAAGTACGTTTTGATTCAAAACCGGTTAAAGGTGGACCCCGGGCCGTACGTTTTGGGTTTAAAGGGTGCTGGGGAGTGTTTAGTGAGCCAGCCTGACTTGCCAGTCGTGGTGCACGTAGTGCCGAGACCTACAGGAAAAGGTAATCTGGACTCTTCTGCAGAAAATGAAAATGGAAAGAAAACCGAAGCCGTCTCCGTGGACGGGCCGAGCGCGAGCTTTGAGATTCACGTTGCGTTCGCGCATGATGGACGGCCGATGAGATCTTCTGAAGGGAATGAAAATACCGATACTGATGACGATAATAGAGATGATGACTCCTCCTGGGTCACCGCATACACAGCTGGTTGGGACGAGTTATCCTCTGGTTCGTTTTTAGGCGAGTGGGCGCGTTCCGAAAAGTGGCCCTTCCCAATCGCCACCGAGCTCTCGCCCGACTTCAACAACATCCCACGCACGTTGCTGTGGCGGTACGAGGTAAACACAAAAACCAAACAAGTCATACGAACCGTCACCCCAGGGTGCGAAGACTTGTGCATAGACCACCCTCATGTTAATCCTTTGTTTGAGGGTAAAAGGTCATGCAGATATATTTATGCGTCGCTTTCCAACGAAATGAAAACCAGCGGCCCGCCGTTGGGGTACTGCCGCGTTGATTTGGTAACGGGGGAGGTTCAAAAGTGGTACGCGGGTAACAGGACGTTTTGCGAAGAGGTTGTTGTGGTGCCGAAAAGCGGGGAATGGGTGGGGGGGATTGCTATGGGCATTGCGTCGGATACTAACTCGTCTACCTCCTCTTCCGAAGGAGAAGAAGAGTGTTGGCTTCTTGGGATGATGGCGGAGCACAGCGCCGACGACGAAAGTGGAGTTAGTTGCTTGGGTATTTTCGACGGCGCGGATATCACCAAAGGACCTGTCGCGAAAATCAAAATGAAACACAGAGTGCCGCACGGGCTGCACGGGGCGTTCGTGCCGGGAGGGAGGAGGTAGCGTGGGTTATGTGCTAAAAACAAGTAGTATGAGTTGGGTATTAAAATCAATCACACATCCCCGTCATCTCGCAAACTTTTCTCGAAACGACTTTTGATCCTTCGCCTTCGGGTCCCGGGAGAGACTCGTTCTTGAAAGGTTACCCCCCCCTCGCACAGGATTATTACCCCCGCGCACACCGTGCATCCCCCGCTCCAACCCCGCGAAGGAATCGATCGGGCCCATCCCGAAAACCCGCGTACGCACCGGGGCTTTCGTTTTCCCTTTGGTTTCAGCGTCACGCGCCGCGCGTCGTTGCTCGGCGCTGGTGAGTTCAAACCGCGAATCAGCGGAGGGGATTCCCAATCGATTGCCGATCCGATTAGTTCCTTGCAACACATCTTGAGTTGACGTGTGTTCGCCACCCGCGCCGAGCCGCGCGCCGTTGTTCAAAAGCACAGGGTCGCGTAGAGTGGCTCTAGCATTGGTATTGGTTCGGCCACCTACTGAGACTCGCCCGGGTCGCCCGGCGGTCATCGCGGCGGGGAACGAAATCTCAGGAGCGCTGACCCGGCCGCCCTGCGAAATGTACTGCTCTGTGTACGTCTGCGTGTCGTTGAACACACCAGTCTGCTCGGCACTGAAATTGTTGTCCCCCAACACTTCATCACCCTCCCCGTACTCCTCTCTCCCGTTCACCGGGGAGAACAAATACTCGACGTGTTCGCGTTCCTGCGCCGTCACGAGTTGCTGGTCCAGGGTTTGAAGAAATTCGCAATGGCGAAGCGTCATCGGGCGGTACACTTGTTTCCGGCACACGGGGTTCCCGTGGAGTTGAAGCTCGGTGAGCCCGCCAAGCTGTTGTAGCTTCTCCAACTCAGCGACTTCGCCGATGCGGTTCCCGCCCAACCATAAAGTTTTCAACGTCGAATGTAACGGCTCAAAATTTCCCAACAAACGCAACCCGTTTTCTTCCATTTTCAACTCCTTTAAATTTTTCATCGTCTCAAACGTGCCCGGTTCCAAAAACTTGACCCGGTTGCGACCCAGGTTTAAGGTCTGAAGATTAACCAGGGTACAAAGGCCGGTCAGGGTGGTGAGATCGTTATCGGAAAGGTCTAGGTGCGTTAACGTTGTTAGAACCGCGTCTAGCTTTAACGTTGTGACTAACTGTACCGAACATGAAGAAACGTTTAGGCTTTTTAGGTTCGGGAAGGGTTTTTTTATTTCGAGCAGGGAATCCAAGTCGTCCAAGTCGTCCTTCACCACTTCCAACTCCTCCACGGTCCGGAACACGTTGGTACCGCCTAAAGGAACATGGACCTTCACAGGCACGGGCTTTGCTTTTGAAACCGTAGTATCGGTCAAGCGCATGCCCTTCATCGCGGAGGTCATACCATTCGTCCCAGTTGAAAGGTCCTTTGTTTTCGGAAGTTGTTCGCGTTTCTTTTCGTGCTCAATTGATTGCCGAAGCGCGTCACCCGACCACAGTGCATTACCCTCCAGCTTGTTGCTAGCTGCGTTTAAGTGAGTGAGTTGCGGTAACGCACACAATCCGTCTACCTGCGTTAAGAAGTTACTTGATAAATCAACCTCAGTTAACGCGTCAAACTCGGTGGAGACTAAAAACGTATCGCCGATGTCTTTTAATCTCGAATTTCGCAAATCCAGACTCGCGACGCCCCTGAAATGTCGCCTGCTGAACTTGACTTCAAGGAAATCACGCGTCACCCTACCCGCGAACCGCAACCGGGATTCGTTGTATTCCGCCGCATCAACGCCAACACCGTCCAACACCTTAACGCGTCGCAACGTAAAAAGAACGTACGGTCGGTACTCCGGCGATGCACAAACCGGGTTGCCCGTTAAATCGAGAATGATTAATTTCGGTAACGTCTTTAGGTGAAAAATTTCCCGCGTTTCGGTCACCGCGTTGTCACCCACGTAAAGCTCGGTTAACTCGGGCAACCCGGCTAAACCCCTTAAACTTGCAATAAAGTTACCTTCTAGGCTCAGCCTGGTTAGGTTTGTTAAGTTTTGCAAATTGTCCACCCGGAGTAACTTGTTCCGCGCGACGTTCAGTTCCTTCAAGTTACGTAAATTTTCGGTATTTTCGATTTGTGTTAGCCGGTTCTCCTCAAAGTTTAGCGACTCTAATTTAGTTAAACTCTCCAAGCCTTCCATCTTTTGAATCTCGTTTGAAGCTAGGTCGATTCGGCGGATGTGTGTTAGTTTGTCCAAGTCAGTCAACCGGCGCAAATCCCTGTGACGAACCGTGATGGAATCGACCAGCGACCAGTTATAGTCGTCGTGAGTGTTTTTTTCAGTTTCGTTTTTCAAATTATTCGCCTCCCCCTGAACACCGACAATAAACGCCATTTCTTCATCAATCGTGGCGTGTTTCTTGATCATGGTGGCGGTGAGGGTGGTGGTGGAGGTGGTAGCGCGCTGGCGGTCGCGCTTCGTTACCGGGATGCCGTCCAGAGTTGTCAATTTAGACATCCTGCGCAACACCAACCCGCCGTACGCTTTATTTTCCCTCAAAGCGTTTGCTCTCAAATCCAAATTTACCAAACCATCGCTACACGCTTTCATCGCGTTCAAGTCCTCCAACCGGAACAACCGGTTATCGTTCAGGTAAAGGGATTTTAGGCTCTTTAAATTAGTTAAGCCCTCGATACGCTTCAAGTGGTTGTGCGACACATCCAGGTGTTCTAATTCCGTTAAAGGTGCAAGGTTCTCTAACTTAGCGATTTGGTTGAAGGAAAGCCGTAACGTTTTCAAACTCTTCAGATTTTCCAACGCAGGTTCGATTTTTTGTAACGAGCAACCATGTAGGTCCAGGGTTGTTACACGAGGCGCTTCAACACCGCGCGTAGTCAGTATCGAGCGTCGTATACCTTCACCCATACTACCGTACGACTCCTCTTCCTTTCGTTCACAGAACTCAATAACTTTTTGAAAAGCGCCTTCGTGCGTTTCATACTTGAAATCAAACGCGTCGCCCAAAACCTCAAACGCGGCAGAGGCGCTCCAGGACGCCGAGGAGAGGAGCTTTTTTGTGAGGTCCTGAGAGGAATCCTTTGAGGAATCCTTTGAGTCGCCAATCACTGTAATAGACGTACTCGGTTCATCCGTGTCTTCACCCGCTTCCGCCAACCCCTTCGCCTTCGCCGCGCACCCGATGAACCGGGCTAACGGCCGCGCCACGATTCGCTGTTCAAACGGCATCTTCAACAAACTGGTTTCGCACCGGTTATCGATGAACCGCGGGTCGGTCCATTCCCTGAACCGCCGCGTGGCGACGTCCAGCCCAGCCTTGACTTCTCTATTGACTGATCGGTCAGCATCAACTATGTCGTACGTAAACTCGACTAAAAACTCAGGCACCACGTCTTCCGTTTTAAACACGTGGTGCGTTTTCTGGTTGAACGCCTTCGGGGATATTTTGTACACAGAGTCGAAGCCCAGGTACTTTGTTGGGGTTATCCGGGTATGTGTATCACCATTCTCATCTGACTCAACAGCTCGGGTTCGTCCCAAGCGGGCCTTCACCACGACGAGCAAGCCGCGCATCCACCCTACGTCGGAGTCGAAGTCGCTGGAAAGGGCGTTGCTGTTATTGGAATCAGAATCCAAACTCTGCTCTGTATCTCCAAACATTTGTTTCTTTTTGTGCTTCGCGAGCTCCGCCGCTAGCCTTGGCGCGTCCGCTAAGTCCACAGAGTCGTGCAAGGTTATGGTGTGGTGCCCGCTTTCGTCGTTACGCGAATCCAACGAACACCCGTCCTCCGCGATTTTGCGGCACTTTTTGTCATCAGAAACACCGAGGAATAAATACTCCGTCGTCTCAAGCGGGTCGATCGGTTTGGGAATCGAGGCCGGTTTCTTTGCAGCTTCCCAAATTGAGCCGCACAGACTTTTACCTCGTTTCTTCAAATCTTCGTCCTCGGATGACGAGGACGACTCGGATTCAGGCTCGGATTCATCCGCCTCTGATTCCGATTCTGATTCATAAGACGATTCAGATGATGCTGATGATGCGGATTTATCACCGGCACCGGGAACACCTCCTTGTCCTAAACTTTCCAGCGCCACACGCGCCGCGCGTTTCTCGATGCGCTTAACCTTTGCCAAGTGGATTTCTCGTTTCTGTTGATCGGCGCGCGCGATGACGGCTTTTTCGTAACGCTCGCGTAGGGCTCGGTTAGTTATCCGGGTGACACGTGTGACGCGTAATCCAGACACCCGCGGACCGTCATCCCCAGCCAGCCGGGCACCCGTGCCCCGGAATCGCGCCCGCACCAACGCCGCGCACTCGTCCCTCCAATCCTTCCCGGGCGACCCGTCTTCGAGCCGGACGTTCCCGCCGGTTTCCAACTCAACCATCATCCGTCGTTCCCGCTCGTCCGCCATGGCGCGAGACAAAACGCGACACGTGTGGAATGCTTTCATCGTGGCTTCGGTTTCGATTAGAATTGAGGTTTTGGCGATGTTTAGTTTTTGTAATAACGGGCTTTGGGATAAGGAAGCGCTTGGGCTTTGAGGTGAAGCGCTTTCAATTTTATCATCGTCATTCGTACGCGTCACACTTTTGATCGCCCTGTCGAGCGCCACCCGCGCTTTTTCAAGCTCGCCGATCACCAAGTCTTTGCCAACCGCCCCCTCGTTGACCGCAGCTTCAGCTTGTCGCCTAGCGTGCTTCAAACGCATTTCGTAAAACATCTTCTTCTTCATCGTCGTCGCGGTGGCCAGGGCTTTGGTTTCCTCGGTCACCGGCACGGTGTCCAGCACGCAAACTCGCGGCACGGCGCACAACGCGAACGTCGTGTAGTTACTCAACGTGCAAACATGGTTCTTGCCCCAGTGCGGGTCCTGTAACGTAAGTTCCTTTAAGTTGATCAATCGCCCGAACTTCTTCAGCTCGCGGAAGGTACAGAGTCTATTTGCTGATACGTTCAGGGAGACGAGTTTTTTGTTCGCCTTCAAAACCTCGGCGCACCGTTCGATTTCGTTCCGCGCGACGTTCAGTTCCCGTAACTCAGTCAGGTGGGCGATGTTTTCTATCTGCGTTATGTTGTTGTCTCCCAGCCACAGCGTTTTCAACGTCCCACCGAGTCCTGTCAGGTTCTCGATTTTAACAATGCGGTTGCCGTACAGGAACAGGCGCTCGAGTCGAACGCAATTTTGTAACCCGCCGATTTTCGTCAACCCGCACTCCACCACCCACAAGTGCTTCAACTGTGTGCAGGTGTTGAGACCTTCTATTTTTTTAATCTTCTGCTGCATGATGCTCAGGCTTGTTAAATTGGTGAACAAACTCAACCCCCTCATCACCGGAAAGTTGTACATGAACATCTCCACGTGCTTGACTTTGTCGTGGCCGCGCTTGGCGAGATGGTCGTCGGTCATGCCATTCGATTCGCAGATTGCGTGTAGGGCTACGGGTATTTAGTCGTGGGGGGGATAAGTGTTTGGGGTGAATACATGTCAGACACGCTTGTATCATGCATACGGGGGGTTGCTATTTTCGCTGTCCTGTGGTCTGTATGTAGCATCCTCATGCATGGGTAGCCAGTCGCCGTCATTCGGGAAAAGTCAACCGTTTGGGGAGTCAACACTTTCAATGGTGCCGAGTCGAGAACTCCCCCGTCCGTACCTTCGCGGTCATTATCGGACAGCGCTTGCATCGCCGCGCGCCGCGCCGCGGTCTCCGCGGCTGCGCCGACGAGGTCGACGCCGTCGCCGACGTCGGCCATCGTGTCCGACGCCGCGCGCACCGGGTCTGGCGAGGCGAACGAAATCACGGTTGGTTTTCGCCATTGAAAATCGCGACGAGCTCGACTCGCCTCCAAAAGCCACGACCCGTAACGCTTTTCTCAGAAGCCTCGACGCACACCGACGCGCACATGTCGCACGCCACCAACCCAACCACCACCACTCACCGACATGCTTCTAAATAGCTCCCAGGCGCTGCCAAGCGTGCGCGCAGCGCCTGCGACCGATACGAGGCAAGAAGCGACCTCCTCCATGGACCTTCCCGGAGATCTGAACTCGTCTCGCCAAAACCAAGGATCCGGCGAGCGCACCGAAACCGACGACTTCTTTGCTGCACCGCCATGGGAACGCAAGCCCGAGCCTACAACCGAACCGGGTTCTAAACCAACGCCCGATCCTATGTCGGGTCTATCGCAGAACCGACATACCTTCCCCTTGATCTCATGGGTCTCATCATAGGCAATCTGGTGGATGATGATCTGACGCCAGATCCCGCTGACCTCGCTAAGCTTCGAGCGGTGAGTAAAGCGATGCGCGACGAGGTGGATGTGACGGGACGTACGCTTGAAGAGCTGACTGCTAAATACGCAGCTGGCCTCGAATGCTTACGCGCTGTGGTGCGCCTGCAAAAGCGAGGTCTTCTGCCGGGTAGAGAAAGCCACTACCTATGCCAGGCGGCTGCAGCGAGCGGACAGCTCGAAGAGTTGAAGGTATTGCGCGGCCTTGGGGTACCTTGGAACGTAGCCACTTGCTGGGGGGCTGCATGCTACGGACACCTCCATGTTGTGCGGTGGGCTCATACGAATGGCTGCCCATGGGACCATCAGACGTGCTTGACGGCGGCGAGGGGCGGGCACCTCGAGGTGCTTCAGTGGGTGTGGGCGAACGGGTGCCCGTGGGACGCCGCGGATATGTGCGGAGTAGCGGCGCAGTTTGGGCGCCTTGAGGTAATGAAGTGGGCGCACGCCAACAGCTGCCCACTGGACAAGAACACTTGGGCGGATATGACGATCGGTGGCCACCTTGATATGCTGCAGTGAGCGCACGCGAATAGGTGCCTGTTGGACGCGGAGATGTGCGACGCGGCGGCAATGACAGGCCAACTCGAGGTTCTGAAGTGGGCGCGGTCAAATGGCTGCCCGTGGAACCGAACGAGTTGCCAAGCATTGGCGTCGCTTTTCGGGCATTCCGAGGTTGTGGCTTGGTTGGGCAGCGCGACATAGGGACGTAGACGAGACGAGATTGTCAACAGCGGATCCGACTGCCAAAACATCGCACACGAGTACTTCGTTGTACAAAGGGAGAAAAAAAAAACAGATTGATCTTTCTCGCTGTGAGGTGAGAAGGACGATGGTTTGGTCAGTGAACCTGAACCGAACGATATCGCGTTGGCTGTGGATGCTACTCTTCAGTAGCTGCGAATGGAAACAAACCCGGGGGCTCTCAAAGCACTCACAATTGAGCGTGTCATCCTTGCGCAGGGGCCATGCTAATCTTCTCTCTGTAGGTTATGGGGAGATGGTATCGGTGTCAGTGATCACGTCGCGGTTAGTCTCCAATCAAATCGACCGGGGCGGTAGGGGCTTGACTCTGACTTACGTATCGTTCCACTGTGAATTGTTAGGGAGGAGCTGGGTCAGTGTGTGTCGACGGCTGGGACATGGATTCCAAGGTTAAGCTAATCGGCAATTCCGATGAAAATTGACTTCAGGAACCTTTGGAGATCGCGAATCGACCGAGAGTTAGGGTGCTTGTACGTACATTTTATCAGGTGCTCCGTATTGCTACGGAGCAATACAATACAGCGCGGTGTACGTTTATATTCCTAATGATCATTGCATTGTCGCGACGTATGGGACACGTTTTGGCAAAGTTTTGGCCATTTTGCCAAAAAGTTTTTTGGTAGTGATGGATGTGTCGTAACGTCCGAGGAAACGCCGCCACAACGAGACGCGCTCCACCAGCCGCACGCCAACGATGTCCTCCAACGCTACACATGATACTGATACTCCTACCACAACACCCGCGGCGCACCCATTCGACTCGGGCGATGCCATCCCCGGCATTCTCAACGACATCGTCGTCACGCACATTCTGAGATCTCAGTACTTTGACGATCCCGCAGATCTCGCACGGCTCCGCGTGGTGAGCCGCGCGATGCGTGACGCGGTAACGGCGACGGGGCTTCAATCTGAGGAGATTAATGCATGTCATGTAGCAGACCTCGGATGTTTAAGCGCGGTGCAGCCCCTGGACCGGCGAGGTCTTCTGTCGAGACAAACACTCCTTTGTCAGGCAGCGGCGAGTAGCGGACAGCTCGAAGAGTTGAAGGCGTTGTGCGCGGACGGCTGCCCGTGGTCCGAAAACACATGCGCGTGGGCGGCGAAGCGCGGACATCTGGAGGTGATGCAGTGGGCGCGCGCGAACGGCTGTCTGTGGAGCAATATTGCGTGTATGAGGGCGTGTATGAGGGCGGCGGGGGGCGGGCAGCTCGAGGTACTGAAGTGGTTGCGCGAAAACGGCTGCCCAATCGTCAAGGACATGTGCACGTGTGCAGCGCAGACCGGGAATATTGAGATGCTACAGTGATTGCGCGCGAACGGCGGCTCTTTGGAGGAGTCGAATTGCGGGAAAGCTGCGATGTACAGGCAACTCGAGATGCTGAAATGGTTGCACGCGAACGGCTGTCCGTGGAATGAATTGACACGTGCGTGGGCGGAGGCAAACGAACATGAAGAGATGAATGCTTGGGTGGATGCCAACGACGCGCCGTCGCAACCAGGAACTGATGAAGACGAGTGGCGTGATGATGACTCGAGCTGAAAAGGCCGTGAGAGACATAGATACGAAAAGAGTGAATTTACCCTGCACATACTGTTTTGATTCAGCTCATAACGTGATGCATATTTTGTTGACTTTTTCGCCAGCCTCCCGAGAGGTTGTGATTTTTAGCATCGAGATTCACCAACGCCCGATCACTTGTGGGTCGCGAGCGCCGCGACCCTCTTAGAACAAGAACCAGGGAACCAACCATGTCAACTCCAATGTCCAACGACAACGCCTTATACCGCACAACCCACGGCGGTACCGTGCTCGTTTTCGACGTGCCTCCCGGCTTTGAGTTTGGCATCGACTGCACGATCTTCTCGGTCGGGGAAAAGTTCGCGGGCGTGAAGATGATCCCTCCCGGACTACACCTCGTGCTGCTCGGTGCGCCTGGGAACGACGTGACTCGGGTTGCGGAGTTCGTTATGGTGAACACTTCAGACGTGGTGGTACGGAAATGGGACCCCACAACGGAGACGTTCGCGGTTGGGTCGGGGTACGACGCGGAACAAACCGAGCGTTTGGCGATTGGGGCTCGTCAACACGATTTCGACTCGTCGACCGGACCGTACCCTACAGAATCGCTTGAAATATGGACACGATTGACTTCGCACATTAATGAGAATGTGCTGTCTAGTTGCGGCGTACCCCTCGGCACGCGTGTCGCACCGGGTGACCCGGACCAGCCCTTAGAGGCACACACGCGCTTACCGGAAACTACCGAGGCGGCGCGGCGACGGGCGAGAAATGTTTCAGCAGAAAACTCAAGCACAAACACGAGCGATATCCCGGTTGCCCCTTCTTTCGGCGATTCCGTGAGTCGCGCGCCTCTGGGTGTATCACCTGAAACAATCACAAAACTTGGGTTTGACCCGGAAGCGCGTTTAAAACGTGCTGTCGATGAATCACACGCAGGCGACTGGTCCGCCTTCCTGGGCGCTAATCAAACCGCGTTTGTTTTGTTTCTGCTTCTCGGCTCGGAACCTGCTTTGATGTTTTGGAAAACCTCAACGGCGCTGCTTTGTGATGCAAGTAGCTCATGTACCACGAAAGAACGATTGGAACTCTACTCGCAATTCACCGCATCCCTCGCCGCGCAGCTGGACCGCGCCACGGAAACCTTGTTCAGCGACGAAGACCTGGAGGATATGTTTTTGCGAAAGGCACTTGTTGCTTTATGTGGAGGGTTGAAACAAGCGCTTGGCGAAGGTTTAGGTGCGGCTACTAACCCTTCTTCTTCTGAATCAATACCTCCCAAATTGAAACAAGAGGTGACACGCCGACGCATTCTATTAGAGAAGTGGACGGTCGCGAAGTTCGGAGTGGATGTGGCGGCGGAGTACGAAGGGAAACGAGAACGAACGGAGGGTCACGAAAAAACGGAAAACTTTCCCTTCGGCAAGCACGACGAAGACGCGCCGGTCGTGGTGGAGCTTCCGGAAGGGACGTTCATGCGCATGGAGGGTGGGGAGGATGTGGGTGAGGATGTGAGTATGGACAATCAGTCATCGGAAACCACGAGGATGGGGTGGATGGTCCAGTAGATAGTCTAGAGATAGCTGTAATATGCAACTGTACTGCATCAAAAATCGAGACTCACCGAAATGGCGTTTCGGGACGACTTCCCGGCAGATTGCGATGTTACCCGGCGGGTCCGACAATCCGCGCCCACACACGCGCTGCACGCGCGCACGTCTTGACTTCGCGTGGCGAGGCGCGCGACGCGGTCTTCGTGCGGCATGCGTCTAGCACAGATCGCCGTTCTGGTACGAGACCGTCGACTAGCTGACTGTCCGACGCCCCGCCGCCCGGCACCGAAACCCTCGTCAATGTCGGCAACCCTGTTCCGATTGGCAGTCTCGCATCCTTCGGTACCCCACCGTCCTGACATCCCCACCCCTTCCCAAACACCAGGGCGCTGTGCTCGCATACACGTATGCAAATATAAACTCCCTCCCCCCCACCACCCTCACGTGCTGCGCCCCACTGCTGTACTACGTCGTGTTTTCCTACATGGACGGCACCGAGTACGGCTTGGGGAAGCCATGGGAATGGTTTCAGCGATGGCGAAGGTTACACGTGTTGATCGGCGTTGGCAAACGCAGCTGGTTCAAACCGCAAATCATTTACGATGACGAAAAACAACTGAAGGCCTGTGAAATGAAAGGCTTGAAATCGGATTCCAAAGGAGGCGCACGTGCGATATTCGCGTGCTTTCCCCATGGCGTCGTGAGTTTCCATCACGGCGTTTTGATGACGGACACCGGAGGGTTCATGACGAAATTTCCATCCTTCGTCACGAACAGACGCGACTTGGTAGCGTCCATCACGTTAGCCGTGCCTGGGTACAGGGAGTTGCTGATGTGGCTGGGGTGCGTGGATGCGGGTAAGGAGACCGCGAAGAATGTTCTTAACAGCGGCAAGCACTTGTACATCTTACCCGGCGGCGAAGCCGAGCAGCTACTAACAAAATACAAAAAGCACAGAATTTTCGTCAACAACCGTAAAGGGTTCATCAAGCTCGCCATCGAACACGGGTGTGCGTTGATTCCCGTGTACGCGTTCGGAGAAACAGATATGTACCACACCACTGCATTTGCGTTAGGGGTTCGGAAGGCGTTGATGAAACACCTACGGATCGCGGTTCCTTTGTTCTGGGGTATCTGGGGATCGCCCATCCCGAAGCGAACCACGTTGTCGGTAGTAGTGGGGAAACCGATCGCGGTGGGAAAAGTGGAGCCGGAGAACATCACGCGGGAGATGGTGGAGGAAACGCACGCGGCATTCGTGCGGGCGCTGAAAACCTTGTTCGACAAGCATAAGAAGAAGTGCGGGTACCCGGAGGCGGTGCTGGAGGTGTTCTGATGCGTGACTGCTCTAGGGACGGCGATTGTAATTTATTCGAACTTTCCGATTTTGTGAGAAGGCGTTCGTCGAAAAAGCGTAGGTAGAGGTAAAACGTATTTATTGCAGGGTATCGAGCTAGCATGCTAGCATCGGCATCGTCATCTTCATCTTCATCACTGTCATCGATACGGCTTCAATTGCTATCGCTGACGCTATCGTTATCTGTATGGTTTGTCCATGGCCAGATATCGCGCCAGTTCGTGGAGTCCTCGTCCTCGTCGATCAAGTCGCGACGCTCAAGAACCTCCAAGCCGACAGCATCCAGGTCGAGGGGAAGCACCTGTAGCGAGCGGTACACGTTTTCTCCGAACATGTTCGCCGTGATTGTTTCATCGATCGGCTGGTTCAACTTCTCAAGGTGCTTGTCGTCACCGCTGTTGACGCGATATATGAAAGTGTTGAATACGTATCGATCCGACGGGCCCCCGCTACCGAAATCATCGCGGTCGTGCATCACACAACCTTTGAACCAGCGTTCTGCGGTGTCTACGAATTCGTCCCCCTGGAGGCCGCCTTGAAGACAGTGGGCGATGATGAGCTTCATCAAGATCTCATACCGATGGAAGTGACGTTTCAAAAGGTGAATGACGCTGGTTTGGATTTCGAGGAACTTGTGTTCCTCGTCCTCGTAATCATCCTCGTCCTCGTCATCGTCAAACGCATCCTCGACGAGATGGTCATCACTTGAACACCTTCGTAGATCCCAAACACTCGCATCTTCGGAAAGAGCTCTTTCTTTGATAATCGCAATGACCTCCTGCGCGTAAGGCAGTAGTAAGTTGTAACGCGTCATCGGTGTGACTGACTTCCACGCGGCCGTCGCATATCTCGGATCGCCCAACGTTTGCCTCCAGGAAGGGTCTCGTTCGTCCGGGTCTGAGTAGTCCGTGTCCCCCGAGTCATCCACCGGAACGAACACATAGGCGTTCTCCAAGACGGAAAGGGCTTCACTCCAGCACTCGTTCGCGGCGACGATGGCTCGGCACGACTTATTCACCGCGGCGAGGCGTGCGCAGTCGACTAACGAAAGTCCGTACGAAAGCAAGCTGCCCGTTCCTGGCCTGAGGACCACGTCGAGGACCACGTCGTTGAACAGCTCGGTGTTATCGACTAAACCATCGTGCGTCTCGCTTCGCGTGGTCCCCGTCGGTGCGACGGCATCCGTGGCGCCACTATGATAGAGCGTATCGTGAATCGTGCCTTCCATCGTGTCCGCACGCGTGGGGGTATGCGCCCAGTCCAAGTCGTCGTTGCTTGAAAAGTTCAAAAATATCGGTCCGAGAAAAAGCTGCCTGCACACCACATTTCCGAATCCAAACGCCCCGTCTCGGCTGATACACCTGTGCACACTGCGACGCGCGTGCCACCCCCGAACGCTCCGCGGCTTTCGCGTTCGACGGAGATGCTGGCGAGTGACGCGCGTGTTCCGCTTGTGGCAGGCCATAGGGTCGCATCGCGCCCACGCCTCCGCCGCCCATCGAATCGTGACGTTTCGAGAACGAATCGACAGGATCGCCCCCTTCGCCGATGCGCATCACCCACCGAGCCCGTGGTGGAGGACGAGGATGCCGAATATCACGACGAGACGTACGGCGCAACCATCGAGACGATTCTCGTGACGGAAGCTGCGTATCCCCCGTTCAAGAGGATGACGAGGTGGGTTAAGTGCCTCTCTGCGTGCGCCCCGGTCGTGGGCGGGTGCGATTTTCGGTTCGTGGAAGTCAAATCCTCAAAGCACGGCGCCGGCGTTTTCGCCAAGACTGACATTCCAAGAAGAACCGTGCTTGGTAATTACCCCGGTGTGAGACGATCGTTATCGGGGTACACTAAAAAAGCAGAGAGAACAAACGGCAAAGTCCTTTCATACGGCCTGATGTGCAAAGACGGCTGGGTGCTGGACCCGACCAACGAGTTCGGCGACGTCGGCGTCGGTGGATTTGAGGATGACAGGAGTGAATCTTCGAGTAGTGCATCGAGTAGTTCATCGACAATAATCGCATCACCCACCGTGTCCTTACCCTTGAATATAATAAATCGCGACGCTACTTTGTGCCTCGCAAACGAACCCGACGGACCGGACGACGAGGACGGGGATTTGCTCCGCGAGCGAAACGCGAACATCGGCGTGAAGGAGGGGGAGATCGGGAAACAAGCGGTTTATGCATTGCGAGCAATACGCAAAGGGGAAGAACTGCTGTGGGACTACGGCGCAAGCTACAACAGGGAACACTACTAGCTATAGCTTAAAGCCTTTACATTTGAAACGCCCTAAATTCATCTATTTCTTGTCGAATCCGAAGTAGCCTTGGATGGTGAACGGCTCTTGCTTGATCTCGGGTGAACTCACCTTCTCGCGATTGACCCGCTTCGAACTCAGGGGGTCCCCGCGTGCCGTTTTGCACGCCGCGCACCTGTACTTCCGCTTGCCGTGGGGGCAGCTGATGCATGTCAAATAGTTGTGTTTCACATTACCATGAGGACACAGGCTGCACGCCGCACACTTGCTTTTCCTCTTGCCGTGAGAGCAGGGGGTGCACGCCGCGCAGCCCTGTTTCAGCTTGCCGTGAGGGTAGGGGGTGCACACCACGCACTCGCGTTTCAGCCTGCCATGAGGGCAGGGCTTGCATTCCGCGCACCCACTTTTCAACTTGCCGTGCGGGCAGGGGGGGCACTCCTTACAGGCGCATTTCAGCTTGCCGTGAGGGCAGGGGGTGCAGTCCGCGAAGGCGTATTTCAGTTTGCCGTGGGGGCAGGGCTTGCAGTCCACGCAGCGGTATTTCACCTTGCCGTGGGGACACGGGTTACACTCCTTGCACTGGTATTTCTGCCTTGCGTGCGAACATTGCCTTTTTTATTGCCATCACGCACGATCGGTAACTCGTCACCGCACGTCTCGCGCGCCAAGAAGTGCGCCGGCACACGCGAAGAGACGCAGCGTTGAAAAAGTCGTAGCTTTTTTCTCTTGGACCGTCCGATATTTGCTCAACTTTCAAGTCGGAGGCGTGTTTGGCGGCAAAACGAAAAACCCTGCCGCGCGTGATCTCCGCGCCAGACAGCCACCGCGTCCCGGAGACGACGCACGCGTACGCACTTCACGAACCGCCACGGATCCAGGTGTGGATGGTGCGCTAGACTGGTTTAGAATCTCGAGCGACGACTAGAACGGGGTGCGATCAAGGTGCGGGAAGGGTGTAAAAATACGGGCGAACGGCATTGCTAGTGCGCGATGGGCGGCGGAATTACCCTTGAGCCCCACCGCGGGCCGAAGCCTTGGGCGGCGATGGTGAGGTTGACGCCTGCGATGTTGACCTGTCTGGAAGGCGCGCCCGGCAGAGCGCAAATGACCTTGAACCCAACCGGCGACGCCACGCTTAGAATCGGGGACAACTCTTTCACGTTCGCCACCATCCCTGAGGACGTGCCGGGTGACCTAATCCGGGGAAGCCTCGAAAAAACTGACGGCAGCGATGACGACGCATCTCTTCGCGTGGTGGGGTCGTTGCGGTGTCGCTTGCAGCCCAAGCGCGCGCTTTCCGGCCACGACGGCCTCGCCGCGCGTGTCAAGCGCAGAGTCGAGGAGGAATCGGGCGAAATGCGTGCCAGGCGGACGATGGTCACCGAGTTCGTGGCGCCGAATCGAGAAGATGAGAAGACAAAAAATAAGAAAACAAAACATATCGGCGCCCCGGCGAAGAAAATAACAAAGTCGCCACCACGACCAGGTAAAAAAACAACAGAAGAGGCTGGAATTGCCCCCGAGAAACGCCTACCAATCGTAACAGCCCCCCCGGCTCGCGTTTCCGAGCGTTTGGCGCAACTCGCCGCGTCGGCGTCGAAAGCGGCGAGCAGCAGGGCGGCGAATCAATTACGCGCTGCCGTGCTGACGACCCTGGCGTCGCGGCCTCTATCCTCCGCCGCGGTGTGGAGCGCGGTGTCTACCGGGCTCCACGCATCAGGCGTATCGATTCCGCACCGCACTGTGTTCGACGGCGAAGTGAAGAAAGTCGCGGCGCTGAAATCGCCCGGGAAGTACCACCTGCTGGATCAATTTAAAACAGAAGCGACCGAGTTGCTCGCTGCCGCTGAGATGGATGTCCCCGATTTCGTAACCACACCCCCGCTGTGCATCCCCGAGCCGCAACGAATCACACGCGACAACACGGAGCTTGCTGGGCTCACGGATGACGAACGAGAGGAACACGGGGAGAGGTTTGGGGTTGAGGGTCAAGTGTCTGAATGCGCCGCGGGTGATGAAACCAACGAAGACGGACAATGGCGCGACGCTGCGGAGAGGTGTACACGGGCGATGGGATTGAATGCATCAGGTTCATCGTATATTATCCAAAACGACACACAGTTCCAGTCCTTAAAAACCCTGTACCACCGCGAGTACGCGACGTACTTGGCGATGCACGCGGCGCTGGACAGCAACGCGCGCGAGTTTTCATCCGTTCACAAAACGGACAAGCGTTCGTTCATGGAAATCCGAAAGAAACGGTATGGCGCCATGGCCGCGAGCTTCGACGCGCTGGAAAAACAGCTGAAGAAGGTGAAACAAAGCGTGGTACAGTACGCGGAGAGGAAAAAGAGTATTTAGAGTAGTGCAAGTAGGTGGAAGTGTTGAAATAAGCGCAGCGTTGAGTTTTTTGAAATTTACGCGTTCCCTCATTCGAGGGCCCGCTACGTATAGTTAAAAGAATATGCCTATTTTCTAGTTTTGGCCTACTTTGAGACCTACTTACAGAGAAAGACAACTCTGTGACTGATTAACTCCTCTTTAGTTCCTCATCACCGCGTTTGAGGACCCCTTGATTCCGGTGTGCTTCATGCCGAGCTCGGGCCCTTGCGCAAGGGTACTGCCCATGCGCCCTTCACCCCACCCGCTGTTCCGCTGGTACTCGAACACCTTCTTCTTGACAATCCCACGAGAGGCGAGTTCCTTCTTCTTGATCTCAGCTTCCTTCCTGAGCCACCCCTCCACCGTGGTGAGCAGAGCTCCGGGCTCCCTGTCCTTCAGGCCCTCGAGCTCCTCCATGGGCTCGCAGAACCGGAGCATGCCGCCCGCTACGAACGCGACGTGCGTGGCGAACTGCTCCAGCCCGTCGAAGATGTGCGTGGCGTACACGATGGTGACCTGTCGTTCCTCACACTCTTGTCGTAAAAAATTCATCAAATCAGCGCGGCCCAGAACGTCCAAATCAACCGTGATTTCGTCCAAAAGAAGCACTGAATACGGGACCATCAAGCCGTACGCTAGCTGCACTCTGCGCCGCTGGCCGTCCGAAACCTGGTGCATCCTCCACTCGGGGTTGATGTCCAACACATCGATGATCTTCTGTTTGCGCGCAGGGTCAACGCCGGGAATTGAGTCGAGCATTTTTTTGGCGGGAAAGTCCCCGGCTAAGGTGACGCCATAGCCCGCGAACGCCACGTCGCGCTGCCAGTTCCCGCCAATGTAGGAAAGCTGACCGGAAGTGGTCAAGTTGGTGTCATAAAAAGCCTCTCTGCCGTGAATCAGCACCTTGTTCTTGGGGACCATGTGCTTGCCGCCTAGGATCTTCAACAGAGTGGTCTTGCCCGCGCCGTTCGCGCCTAACAACAGGCAACACGATCCGGGCTTCAACTTCAAATCCATTCCCTTGATAAGCGGTTCAGTGCCGACGATGGGACTACCGTCGATGCCGGGGTAACTCCAATCCAGGTTGTTCACGTTGACGCCCCACTCCGGTAGTGCAGGGGCCACAGTCTCAGCAGGAGCCGCGGTAGTACCCTTGACACTCACCTCAGCCGCTTCTACAATCACCTCCGAGGTTCCAGCCGCAGTGGCTGCTTCCATCTCCGCTTTGCGTTTCGCGAGAGCGGCGAACGGGCCGCTGGTTTCCATCACCGTCGCGTTTACATCGACGCCTCCGCCCGCTTCGCTTTTCCAGCCCGACACAGAAACGGGGACCGGCATTTTGTGTGTGGGGGTTGTGACGAGCGCGTGGAGATGCGCGTGCGTCGGAGTGAGGCGCCGTGTGCGACGTCGATGGAGAAAAGCGAAAAAGCGAACGCAGGGCCGTCCGTGGCCGTGACGTGGAAGCGCCACGTGACCGATGCGTCCGAGAAATCCAGAACCCGCTAGGAACTGACTTTCGCGCTTTTTATTTCGGCTGCTGTTTTCTCGGCACTCACCACTCTTCTCGTCAGGTTCGCATCACCCGGACCACGTCACACTCGTGGGCAGCGCGAGGTAGTGTTGGGTGCGGGCACGGGTGTGGTGTATCGATCGTGCCATGACTCCCCCGCGGCGGTTGACACGGGGCACGTACGTGGGCGACGTCACCGCGCTCTGTGCGCTTACGCCGCCGAGCGATGGTGTTGATGCCGCCGACTCGACTCGTCTCGGCGCGCACGACACCCTGCTCGCGGGCATCGGCGCCAGTGTGCGGTGGTACGACCCATTCAGAGCGGGTGGCGATGTCTCGCTGCTATCGACCGACGTGTTTCCCTCCGCCAGGGTGCACGGCATCCTCCCCGTACCTGTGTTGGATGCTTTCGTGGGAAGCGCCAGTCCGAGCGGCGGACGCGCGATTTTGGTGTGGGGCGAAAGGCGCGTGGCGGTGGTGAGCCTTCTCGTGGGCGATGCCGTGCCTGCTGCCGACCGGCGGCTCACTGTGGTGCGCATATTCCCACCGTTGGGGCACTGGGTACACGACGCGCGTTGTGTGCTTCCAGATGGAAACGACGACACGACAACCGTGGTGCTCGGTTTAGCGGACAACGCGGTGGAGCAGTGGAGCTTGGGAACTGATGTGTCGCCGCCGTCGATGTTGCGCCGCGTGGAGTGCGCCAAGCGCTCGATGCTGTACTCGCTGGCACTTCATGGCGACACCATGGGCACGCTGCGAGTAGCGGGAGGCACGATTTTCAACGAAGTGCAGCTGTGGATGCCTGGAGAGGCGGTGGGAAATGGAGGTATCGATGCGATGAATGATTCCGACGAAAACCAAACCCGCCCAAACCCGTTTGCGATTCTCGCGGGCCACGAAGGCTCAATCATGCGCGTGGCGTGGAGCGAGGACGGGGCGCGGGTGCTGTCCACGAGCGACGACAGGACAGCACGAGGGTGGGATGTGACGCAGGTATCTAAGATTGAAAAGCCATACGACGATATTACAATCGTCACCTCCGCTCCCTTCGTGGCGTACGGCCACGGCGGCAGGGTGTGGGATTGCCAAAAATTAATCGCGGGAAAAAGAAAACTGTTAGTCACCGCGTGCGAGGACTGCGCGGTGCGGTTGTGGGACGACACGGGGGGGGGTGATTTCGACGAGCTGAACGCGCAACGGGATCCGATTGCGGTGCTTCGAGGCCATCGAGGACGGGGTATATGGAGAGCCATTTCCATTCGGAACCCGTTTGGATCCACAAGTTTAGCGACCGCTGGGGCGGACGCTTCGATTAAGTTGTGGGACCTGTCAGAGTACGCGAGGGGTAATGAAGGAGATGACCCGGAAAGTACCTCCGCCGACCCCAATAATTCATTGGAAACCTTTGCCGGTCCGGCATTGCCTGTTGAGGATAATAAAACTGTCGAAAAACCGCTCCTACGCGCAATTAGTCTCGTCCAACCGGGCGTTGTTTTCGTTGGCACGGATCGCGGCGCTGTTCACGAAGGTAGGGCGCCGTTTTCTTTCCACGAAACGGACGAGAACAGACTAATTGCCCACACGGATACACAAAACTCAAAACACGAATGGCGGTGGCGCCGAAACGTGTGGCAAGCCCCTAATGGGCCCTCAAAGGAGTGCGCGGTGGTGTCAATCGCGAGCTTGAGAAGTGATACGACGTCGGGTGACACGGGTGATATACGGTTGGCTGTCGCGGATGCGCTCGGTTGCGTCACGATAATCTCAATCCCAAACGACCATTGCGACACCGCCACGACGCTTTGGCAATCAAAAGTGTCACCGCCAAGACGGCTACTGGACGTGTTGGTTGGCGAACACGGCGATATATTCACTATAGCCGTCGGAGGTATCGTCAAGCTTTTCGCGCAATCTGGGACTGAAACAACAAAGTGGCGACTGGACGGCGTTTGTGAATCGCCGTTTCGACAACGCGCGCTGTGCGCGTCCCGAACAAAAAATTCCGAACTCGTAGTGATTGGCGACCAAGTGGGGAACGTGTGTGTTTTTGATACCGAACAAGTGTCAGATGGCGCGGATAAAGCACCATTAGGTCATGGTGCTTCTGACGACGTAACAGACAAAAAAACGTTTCCCTTGCTCGCCGCGGAGCGACACGCGCACGGCCAGCACTCGGTGTCTCTTGTTGAGGTTCGGGTGCCGGGTCAATCGGGCGTTGAGCGTTTCCACGGCGCGGAGGTCATCACCGGCGGCAGGGACGGTCGTTTGTGCACCAGGACGCTTCGCGTGGCGCAGCCTGTAACGGAGGAAGACACGCAACGAGGCGAGCGGCGGATTCAATTTGAGAAAAAGGCACTCGATGAATGTGAACTTTTGCTAAAATCAGCAGAGGATAAAAATAGAAAAAAACTCGCGCGCGCCGTCGCCGCCGCCGCGAACCGCGTGGCGACCGCGGAGGCCGCCGTTGTAGCTGCGAACGCGCCGTATTCCCTGGAATGTGTCTCGAACCGAAGCATCCCGGGGATGTCCTCGGTGGACGCCACGCGATGGGACACGAATAACGGAGACGAAAACAACTCAAACACCCCGTCAATCGTCGCCGGATTTCGCGAGACCGACTTCGTGATTCGGGACTTGACCAACCAAGTCGAACTGCTAAGAGTTTCCTGCGGAGGGTGGCACCGGCCGTTTTCGCTGTGGATGGACACTGCCATCACGAAGACGTTCGCGTTTGCGTTTTTCAAAAACGGGCAAATCACGACGGTAGCGAGGAGAAGCGCCGTGAGCAAACAGTCTGACCAAACAGACGACCGAATCGTGAACGCGGCGGCGTGGCACGCGCGCGCGCTCAACGTCTGGTTGCACGGGTAAGTTTTTTTTCTTTGGTTTTTACTTTCTTTTGGTTTTTCTGCTTCTTTTGTTTTTCCATACGGTATACCCTGTGACGTTCCACAACAGTAATCCGAGATCCCGTCGCACTGCTTCGAGGAAGGCGCTGTTTCTTCAGGATTTCGCTGTGCATGTTGCCCCCTTCGGGATGCGGCGACATAAACAGCGACTCAGAAACAGCACATGCGGCCAAAAGGCGATTCTGAGGGTACCAGGTTTTTGGATTTTGATACGTGTCGACTGTTTGAAACTGTATTTGATGTAGTATTGAGCATTTCCATTGACCCTCGTTGACCATATCAATCCCTATCAACCCTCGTAATGCCACAGCCGCGAAGTGCACACCGTCGCGGTGGTCCCCCCTCCCACGAACGCGCCGAATGCGCCGGTTGGTTTGCTCACCGGATCCGAAGACGGTTTCGTGCTGCGGCACGTGCTCGGCGGCGACGGCGTGCCACGGGACCCGGTGGAAGTCGGCGCGCACGTCGGGGGGGCTGCGGTGCGAGCAGTGACTCTGGTGGCTGAACGAGTGGGTATGGATGATTTGGGTGACAACTCTTCAACAGCTGTTACTACTTCCTCAACAGATACCTCCCAGTCCTCCTACCTTCTCCTCTCCGCCGGAGCGAAGGAGGTGCTTCACGCGTGGCGGGTGGCTTGGGTAAAGAGTGTCTGCTCGAATTCCGACTCCTCGTGGCACTTGCGCACCTCGTTAGTCGCCACTCGAGGAACCTTAATAAAGCAGAACCACACGGAGTGGAAGAAAGGTTGCGGCTTCGTAGCTGCTTCCGTTGAGAGTGACCAACGGTTTATGGACGTTACCGGGATTATGAGCGTAAATGGATGCGTGGCGTTAACGGCGTCCTCATCGGGCGCGGTGACCGCGATGACTCTGGATAGCGCAAACATTTCTCAAAGAACAAAGAACGGCCACCGAAGCGACGGCGCGGTGCAGCACAGCGGCGCGCAGCAATTGCGCACGTTCGCCAATTTAACATACCACAACCGGCCGGTGCTTTCCGTGGCGGTGGCTGAAGTGAAAACGAAAAGCGGCGAACTTGCGGTCATATCAGCAAGTGGCGCTACCGACGGAACCGTCGCGTGCTGGGACATGTCCACGGCGGTGCAAGGACTGCAGGACTGTAACGATGCAACACTTTCGATTTGTACTCTAAACCCTTCGCATGTCACGAAAAAAGCGCACCAGAGCGGCGTGAACGGCGTGAGTTTGTGTGGCAGTTCTCCAGGGTTCTTCGTCATGGCGTCCGGCGGCGACGACCAAGTCGCGCGGTGCAATCTGTTTTCAATTTCCTCTGGAGACGGCGCTTCGGGTTTTTTGATTTCGAGTGTCGCTGTGTTTAACGAGGCGTTCTCGCACAGCAGCGCGATCAAAGGCGTGTGGCTTGGTGGTGGAGCTGGACGTGAAATGCATCTCGCGACTACGTCGCACGATCAGCGGTTGCGGATGTGGAGCGTGACGACGGATGAGAAAAACATTACATGCATTCCGTCTGCGGGCGCGTTCGTGGAGTGTCCTGAACCCGAAGGTCTGGACGGGTTCATAGGGCATGATGGGAACCCGCGCGTCGCGGTGTGCGGACGCGGAGTGCAAACGTTTCGGCTGGAGTGAAGGGTTTAGGGGTGGCTCGCTGTGAAGAGGAGACGAGCGGCTTGCTGTTTTCTAACTTTATTAATCTAGCTAGTCTATATTTCTAAGTTATCAAGGCTGTTCTCAAACCATCCTCTTTCGTTCCCTTAATACCAACTTGGATTGTCCCCTAGCCACCTGGCGCGCGTCGCGGTTGGTCGGGGCGGTAACGGTTTCAAGCCCAGGCTTTGGATACGCGCGGCTAAGGTAGGACACGCGCGTGCGGCTTCCTGGAACGTCCTTAGCACCTTCTCATTTAAAGCACCTCTTGCTAACACACCCTCGAAAAGCTCCAACTGCACGTGCTCTGGAAGGGAAGACACGTGCGCGCCTGTTAAAGAATTGACGTTCCCAAGCAGGGACGCGAAGCTCAACTCCTGCAGCGACGGGGGCGTCGGCATCGCGAGATGCCGACGACCGCGGTGCGGACGGAAGTGCGGACAGTCTGCAACGAATTCGGTTTAAACTTTGGAAAAGCGAAAAGCGCTTTCCGTCGGTTTGTTCGATAACAACGGCGGCGCCCCGCACACGCCGGTCTCCATCAATTGGTCACGATGCCTTTCCGCCGGTAGCTTCTGTGACCTTAGGTGCTACGATGCGCGAACACGTGGATCCGCCGGTTAATTTCGGCGGTTCGGGGGGTATAGTATGGCCTCTTGGCCCGAACGCGCATACGCAAATCCCTGAAACGCGAAGGCCACGACCTGACCCGAGGGCGCCCACTGCGTTACGCGTAACCGCGTCGTCCGTTTCCGTGAGGTTCGCCGAGTGCGGTCGGCGGTACGACCCACGGGAATGGGTTGATCAACCTGCTGTTCGTGGGTTCCAAGCCACGAACATGGCGCTTCCCGGGGGACCACTACGACTTGAGTCGCGCGGAAAGAACCGAGGAAGACCGCCAAACCAGAGCCGGTTTCACAACGCGCCGCGCGGCGATGAATCCTCCTCCGACGACGCGTCAGAAAACGCTTCCTCATCAGATTCCGAAACGGGTTCCGACGTGGATCACAGGCTTGCGTTTGAAACCTCTGAAGCGTTCGCGGCGTTGGAAACGAACGATTCAGTACCAGTCGGTATCCGCCGCACGCTGCAAAGACGATTGAGGGAAGCGCACGGCTCGAACTCGGGAGATTGGCAACAGCGGCGTTTTGGGAACACGTTGGCGGCCACACCGTGGCCTAGCGATGGTTTAGCGAAACACATCAACCGCCCTGATTTGAAAGAAAAGCACGTCATGGTCGCGCACACGTTCGGGGAAGGCGCGACGCAAGTGCGCATATCGAAGGCGATACTCGAGACGAAACAATCGGAATCTCTTGATACAAACCAAAACAACAAAAAAGCAACCCTACGCGTGGTTTCTGATTTCCTCCTCCCGCATCGCCGCGGGAAGCAACCCATACTGCAAGTCGAGTGCGCAAACACGTCACACGGTTGGTTCGAACGGTTTGCGGATGACGCGCAGCCTGCGTTGTGCGCGATGAGGGACCCGTACGGCGTGTCTCTGTGCGCGGTGGGGGGCGGCGTTCGAACAGTTGCAACTCCGGGAAGACCGAAAAAACGAAAAGAAATCGATGAATCGAAATTTGATTTATCCCCCTCGCCGATTTTGCTGTGGTCGGAGACTGTAGATGGGATAAGCGACATTTCTTTATCACCTCACGGCGCGCCCGAGCTTCTTGTCGCCTCCCGAGACGGGGGCCTGAAATTGATGGACGCCTCTGTGGCGGACAAAGAGGGCGGCGCCAAGAGAATGTTGAAAGACAAAAATCAATTTCTAAAGAACGTAGAGCGCGAGGTGTGTGATCCCGTTCCTACGCACGAAAAAACACACGCCTTTGGGCAAATTTACAACAACGATTTAACCTGGACCGGATGTGCGTATGCCACGCATCCCAGAGTTGCGCTGCTCGCCACCGCACGAACCGTCCGCAGAGTGGACCTTCGAACTTCCGCCGACGCAAACAGTTACCGAAAATGTTTGATCACAGAAAATATTGAAAACGAAAAAAATAAATGGCGCGCGTTGTGCGGCCCGCCCATCGCGGAATGGTCGCCGAGTTCCTTTTTGTATGGAAACCAGTCTGGGAATAATAATATTGACGGTTCATCTTCCAGGGAGTATGCATTCGCCCTAGCATGCGATGCGTACGTGTCTTTGTTCGACCTGCGGAAACCGTATGTCCCAATCCTCCGGTGGCGCCACCAATCAATCGCCGCGCCGAGCTGGATCAAGTTCGAAAACACGCACCCGTGGCGCGGTTTATTCGGACGAGGTTCCGGAGTTATAGACCCCGAAGAAGGTAGTGCTTACAACGAAAGGGTCACTGCTGGAGGGTTACTTCTCGCGGGTTTTCCCGCATCGAGCGAGGTTCTCGGGTTTGAGTTTGCGCAGGTTGGAAATACCCTGGACGGGTCCATCGTGGGGGGGGTGAGGGCGCTCTCGGCGGGTACGAAAATGCCGACGGAGAGTGATGCGAAGATCGGAGGGCTTCAAGGGTTCGCGATGCTCCCTCCGACGAGAAGAAAATCGGGAGGCTTGCTTTATGCGACGCGGGATGGCGCGGTCCGGTACCGAGCACACTTCGCGCCTGTAAACGCCACGGGCGGCGACTCGACCGCGCCGCTGGCGTTTACCGATGAAAGCGGAGGGCGCGACGGGGTGGCAGTGCGACAGGAAACTGGATTTGAAATTTCCAAAAGCAACCGCGTTTCGCGAATACCGGAAACAGATCTACCGGAACCGCCGAACGTCATTTCCCCTGAACTCTGTTCGATGTTCGGCGCCGCGGCTGGTGTGGTTGACATGCCGCGGTCGCAGGCGGTGTTCGGCGAGAAAACCGCGAGAGCTGCGGCGGAAGGCGCGAAAAGGGCTGCGGTGAAAACAGGCGGGAACGACGACGCGAACGTCCCAACTCCAACCGCCAAAATCCCGAAAATCAAAAAGCTCCCGTTGGTGTCTGACTTTATCAATCGCGGCGTGACGCCCTTTGATGAGATTGATACGAGAAAGGGACGAACGAAATCGAATGACACTCTGGATGAAACGATAGATACTACTCCAGATAACATTCCACTGACTGTCAGTAGTATTCCACTGACACACCGCGCGTCTGGGCTGTTAAAATCCATCGGGAGGTGGCCCTCCACGGAGCACGAGCTCGCGTTTGCGTCGGTCGCGGCGAGGGATAATAGTAGCGGCGGCGCATCTGATGTGTCGGCGTGGGTCACGTCGAAAACGAGCGGTGGTTCGCGTCGAAGTCGCACGGTTCGCGACCGCATGGTCCGGGTCCCGAAAAAAGAAGAAGAGTCAGTAGCTGATGATGGCGGTTTAGGTAACACATCGCACCCCCCCGCCGTTCTTAGACGACGAGGCGCCGACGAGCCTCAACCGATTGAAGCGAACGTAGGTAACTTATCGCGACTCGCCAAAGTGCTCGGGGACGACGACGATGATAATTTGAACTCAACGCCTCACACGCCTCACGCTTCGTGGCTCCGTGCCGCATCGCGGTGGCTCGATGACGACGCTGGTGTGAGCGGGTTGACCACGTACGATGTCGATGCTGGCGACGATAAAACATCTATGGACAAACTGTCTCACGGCACGCAAACGTCGACTCCCGCAGCGGCGGCGCGAGAAACAATTTTGTCGCGGTGGCCGATTGAAGCGCCACAAGGGACGCTGAAACCTCCCAAACCGAAATCAAAGCTGAAAACCCTCGGTACGCATCGAGGGAAAACGTCTTCTCAAGACGGTACCACTCGCCGCGTTTCCTTCGCGCCTGCGAAGATGCTGACGAAAGGAAGGACGGATGGACAGACGGACGGAAGTCACACGCAACAAAGAAGCAGATTAAATACGCACGCGAGTGACGGTGCTCCAAGTGGAAGCGGACGCTCCTCCGTCACTCCGACGCCAAAGAAAAAGAAGAGCGATAAAAAACGAAAAAGTGTCTGGAAGGCCGGAAGGCTGGAAGGCTTTTAAAGGTTAGAGGACAGATAGACTGAATAGCTATAACTCATAGAGTACCCATTACAAACGTTACAAACAATACAATGCAACACGTCACGGGTCAGTTTGGCATCCAGAAATCCCCCAGACACGGGGCGTCCCACCACGTGGCGAACGTTAGCTCCCCGTCCGGCGGTCCAATTCCTTTCCCCAAAAATTTCAACACCTTCCCCATTCCAACGCGCAACGACTTACCATCGCTCGCGCGCTCCACCCATCGCGCGGCGTTGAGCAGTTGAGTGCTTACAGTCTGTACGAAGCCTTTATCTTGACCTAACGCATCACTGACACCTACAGAGCTCTCGAACCGTTTCAACTCGTGTAAAACCTGTTCCACAACACCCTCCAGCCACCCTTTTGATGTCATTGATCGATTGACTCTCATCCCGCGCACTCCGACCACTGCGATCGGCGCGCGCTCGGCGTCGACGCAAAGCACCCCGTAGCAAAGCGTCATGAGGTGCGGGAAGTTCAAAACGTCGTGCGCGAAGTGGACCCAGCCAGAGAGGTGGTGGTTGTGCGAATTGAAATCAAAGTTGTTCTCTCGAAACTCTCGAGCGGAACGTTCTACTGCTTTTGTGAGAACGCCTTGTAGCGCCACCGTCGCCAAATGCGCGTGGACATCCTCCCACACGTCCATCTGCGAAAAGCGGTGTAGGCGTTCACAGTCCATGATAAATGCGATCAGGGCGGCTAGGTATGTTACCGGACCTCGTCCGAGGATCACACTCGCTGCAGAGTCTTCACGTGCCAGGTCCACTACTAATCTAGCAGTCAAAAGTGCAAACGGAATTGCTCTTTTCTTGGCGCCGCGCACAAAGGCTTCAAAGAGTTTGTCGACCAACGATCGGGGCGGTGCTAGGAACATGCGTCTGCAGACTTGGCACGTTTTGCCTCCATCTAAAGTTTGAGCCGTATCTTGCCACCTCCTCAAGCACTTGACGTGGATGAACGCCTGGGTGCCAGAACACGCGCACGGTGTTATTAACGTACCGCCTCTGGTGCCTCGTGTTTCGCCCTCGAAGCAGAAACGACACGTAGGTTCGGGGTTTAATGAGTTCGATGATGTGGAGGTGTGGAGGTTATGTGTGGTGGTACTACTACACCCTGAATCCGAATCCTTGACCCCAATCCCGCCAACATTACCTTCGGTCTTGCCCACCCTAGGGGGTGTGTACAAGCCGCGCTTCTCTCGTGCTCGTCTTGTCACCGCGTCCCTCGCCCCACCGATAAAGCGCGAGACATCGACGTGCTGAGTCACTGATTCGGGAACACCCCATGTTCGCTCGCCGGAAGACGTCCTTCCAGTGAAACCCCCGATGGAGTTTTGGTCGTCATCGGGGGCAATGCCGCGTACCAGGTTACCCCGAAGCCGCACCGCGTCGCACGTGCGGAACCGCATCGTCCATGCGCCAGGCGGAGTGCTGCCCGAGATGTAGAACCCTCGAAAGCAACAACGACAGAAAACTGAATAAAAAAGTGACGAGCTCGCGCGCCGAGGTTTTTAGTGACGCTATTCTTCAGGGGTGCCCAGCTCCATCTCACGCTGTTCGGAGGTGCACCACCACCTTTCGGATTGAACCACCGTCTCGCCTGACGGTAGCGTCGATCTCTCACGCTGCAGCGTCAGCTTGGGAACGCGCATCGCTTGCTCGGCCGCGCCCTGGTCTCGCAACCTCGCGCGCAGCATACATCAGTCGCGTCTTTCATCTCCGTCCCTCAAGCGGTGGTCGAGTCGGTCACACCGAGTGCAAATATGGCCGAGACCATGGGCGACCACGGCTACGATTACGATCTCATCGTCATCGGAGGCGGCTCCGGCGGCCTGGTGCGTTTCTTTCCCGTTCACACGCGTGCTTCTCCAGCCTTCCATCCCAGCCATCATCTTATTTTTCAAAAACTCGCGTGCCAAAGCGTTCGATCTGAGATCAGCCGAGCCCTCCCTCGTCGCTAACCTCCTTCGATCCCCCGTCCCATCCCCCCCACAACCCTAACCCACTAAACAGGCTGCCGCCAAGGAGGCTGCCAAACTGGGCGCCAAAGTCGCGTGCCTCGATTTCGTCAAGCCCTCCCCCGCGGGCACCACCTGGGGCCTCGGAGGGACCTGCGTCAACGTTGGTTGCATCCCCAAAAAGCTGATGCACCAGGCTGGAATTCTTGGCGAGTCTTTTTCGGATGCAAAGGCGTTCGGTTGGAAGATGAGTTCCGACGGCCACGACTGGCAGAAGATGGTCACGTCGATCGGCGATCATATCGGGAGCTTAAACTTCGGCTATAGAACAGCCCTCCGTGACAACAACGTGACGTACCTAAACGCGTACGGCGCGTTCACCGATCCCCACACCATCACCGCGACGAAGAAAAACGGCAAAGTCGAAACGCTCACTTCCGATACGTTTGTCGTCGCAGTTGGGGGTCGACCGAGTTACTTGGACGTCCCTGGTGCCAAGGAGCACTGCATCACGTCTGACGACATCTTCTCCCTTCTCGAGGCGCCGGGCAAGACGCTGTGCGTAGGCGCGAGCTACATCTCGTTGGAGACTGCTGGGTTTTTAACCGCGCTCGGCTACGACACCACCGTCGCGATCCGCTCCATCCCGCTAAGAGGCTTCGACACCGAAATCGCGGAGAAGATCGTGGGGCACATGGAGCGTCACGGCACTACGTTCATGAGGGACTCGCAGCCGTCGAAGTTTGAAAAACTCGAAAACGGAAAGATCAAAGTAACGGTCAAGAACACCGTGTTCGGCTCAGAGTTCGACGCGGAGTTTGACACCGTGGTTTTGGCGGTAGGGCGGTACGCCGTGACGGACGGGATCAATTTACCCGCCGCCGGCGTGGAGTTCAACCAGAAGAACGGTAAGATCCCGTGCGTGGATGAGCAATCCAACGTGCCGCACATTTATGCTATTGGAGATGTGTTGGACACTCGTCAAGAACTCACCCCCGTGGCGATCAAAGCCGGCATGCGTCTCGTGAACCGCATTTTCGGAACCTCAACCCTGAAGATGGACTACGACCAGGTACCCACCACGGTGTTCACGCCGATCGAGTATGGGTGCATAGGTATGAGTGAAGAGCTCGCTGCTGAAACGTACGGCGCAGATAACATTGAAGTATACCAAAGTTATTTCAAGCCCCTGGAGTGGACCGTGAACCACGACGAGCACGAAGGCATCGCTCATCGTGAAGATAATTCGTGTTACTCCAAACTAATCACCAACCTCGGCGACAAGGAAAGAGTGGTGGGTTTCCACTACGTCGGACCCAACGCAGGGGAGGTGACGCAAGGGTACGCGGTAGCGATGAAGATGGGCGCCACGAAGAGCGACTTTGACAACACAGTAGGGATCCATCCCACCGTGTCTGAAGAGTTCACGTTGCTGTCAATCACCAAGCGCTCAGGCGTGGACGCGTCGAAGAAGGGATGCTGAGGCTAATGTCGCGCTGAAACGAAACGACGATGAATAATCGTCGTTTCGGTTCAGCGGACAGCCTGGTTCTCTGTGTGTAGATTTTTACTGATCCACACGCGGAGCAACAGGTTTCTTCCTCTCGCGCACGCGTGCGTGGAGACGTTATGTGACGGCCGCCTCACCAAAGCTCCGAAAGGGGTCGAGCTGAGCCCGATTACACGTCTCCCTTTCAGCGCGAACGAATTTATAATTTTCTTTCGACGCGGAAAAACGACACGCGCGCATGTGGAAGCCGTTTCTTTTAAGTTTTTTGTTTGAGTGTTTTACATTTGCAATACAAGAACAAAGCATATTATACTGCGTCACTCAAGTCACACAGTAGTCCCCCTATGACCTCTCCGCGACCGCCCTGAGCAGTGTCTTTTTAACGCCGTCGTGCGGGCCATAAACAAAAAACGGATCAGTCAACACGCCGAAATCGAAAAGGTCCCTCCACTTTTTTAACGTCGGTTTTTTATGTGTGAAGCACTGTACTGACGCTTCCCCATGGTACGCACCCACACCTGACTCCCCGATCCCGCCAAAGGGTAACCCTCCATGGCCCACGTGGTACAAAACGCCGTTGACCGTGACGCCGCCCGACGTGGTGTTGTCCAGGATAAATCGTGTGTTGTTCTTGTCTCGGCTGAAGATGTATAGCGCTAGGGGTTTAGGTTGTTGGCGTACCATTGCCGTTGCCGCCTCTAAATCATCATACGGCACGACACACAGAATCGGGGCGAACATCTCCTCGCGCATCAAAGGCGAGTCCCAGCCGCACACCACCACGGTTGGTTCCACCACGCCGCGCGATTGGTCCAGAGCGCCGCCCACGACGACCTTCTCGCCATTTTTGGAAGCTTTTGCGAGATCTAATAAACCCTGAACTCGGCTCGCAGCGCTCTTTCCGTTTTTGTTGACATTGTTTGAATCCCAGCCCACCAACCTCCCCATGGCGCCTTCCTTGTACGGGTCCGGAATCAGCTCCTGCGTCCATCGTCGCGTTTGTTCCACGAACTCGTTTAGCTTTGAACGCTTGCAAAGCACGTACTCGGGGGCGATGCATTGCTGCCCGCAGTTCAAGGTTCGGCCCCAGATACACTGCTTCGCCGCTAAAGAAATGTCAGCGCTCATATCCACGAACACGGGGTTCTTACCGCCTAATTCCAGGGTGACTGGCGTTAGGGTTTCCGCTGCTTTTTTAGCGATAATGCTCCCGACCCGGCTCGATCCCGTGAAGAACACGAAGTCAAGTTTCTGGGAAAGTAAATTCGTCACCACATCGACGCCGTCGCCCGGAATGTTTGGTCCGACGACAGTCACCACCCTCGAGTCTACGTATTTTCGGAACAAGTCGGCTAATAACTGGCTCGATTTCGGAACATCCACTGAGGGTTTCAAAATGATGTTGTTACCCGCGGCAACGGCGCCTGCCAAAACGCCTACGGTCAACGCGAACGGGTAGTTGAAAGGCCCTATTACTAAACACGTTCCGTGCGGTTCCTTTTCGATCCACTGCGACGACGGGAAGGTCAATAAACTGAACTTACTCACCCTAGTAGGCGCTGTCCATTTTTTTAAATTCTTAATCAGCTTTCCAATTTCTGTCATCACCAGCAGGTAGTCGTAGTAGAGGGTCTCGCCCTCGGGGCGTCGCAAGTCCTCCCACACCGCGGCTAATATTTGGGACTCGTTCTCGACGAACATTTTCTGCATCGATTGTAGTGTTGCTTTTCGATTTGGCATTGGGAGGGTGATGCCGGACTCGAACGCGTCCCTCATTTCTTCCACCAGGGTTGGGATGTCTTGAAGCGTTGCAGGCTTTACCGACCCGAGCACGTTGTAGGTTGTTTTGCTCTGAAAGTTCACCCCGACCGGGCCGTCGCCGTGTCTCCGTCTGAACGCGCGTCTGGGTTTGGAAACGATTGCGTCGATCCTACGCAGCACGGAGTGCAACGCACACGCCGCGCCTATTCCCGCGGCGGCGAGGAAAACCACCCGCATCGCGCTTTCGTCGCTGTCGTTTAAACGCTGGAACACACCGGAAAACATCATCTCCTTGTGCTACCGCGACTCCAAGCGCGTCGCCTTGTGAGACGTTCGATGGTTCGAAAGTTGACAACGACTTGAGATACTTTTGCTAATAGGCCAAAAATCACCGAAAAGTGATTTTAGACCGTGATTAGACCACCGTTTCCATCGACTCTGACTCGGAAATCGACAGCGAATCTGCTTCGCGGGAAATTTCTGAAGAGCAAAAGAAAGAAAAGCATACCTGACAAGAGAGATGATGATGAGAAGTGCCTTCCCCGCGGCCCCGCCTGCGCATTCTTTCATAATCGACCGCGCCTTCGCTCCGAGATGTCTGACAAGAGCCAAGTTGCGAACCGCCCCGGGGGCGCGTCCTGTAAGTACCGCGACTATAACGCAACAGATGACGAGTCCGCACGACGGCTATAGCTTCTGACCACACGCAATCCCTTTGCCGACCCCATGACTGACGTGACCTCATCCTTTCCCCTCGTGCCGATCATAGCCGCGGTGCGACGCAGAGGCGGCGGCGCCAGCGGCGGTGGCGGCGCCCAACGCACCGGACAGGGAAACAACATGTCCATGCTCCGTTATTACACCGATGACTCGCCGGGGCTTAAGATCACGCCGGTACGTGGGCGTCTGTCTCATCACACGATCCGGGCGGATCGAACATCAGAACCCCATTCAGATGCTCATTCATCATTTTTGCTTTTTGTCGTGGTTTCTAATACGCTACGATTCCCTAACCCTCCCCCCCTCTTCCGTCAATTGACAGGTTGTCGTGCTGATGATGAGCGTGTGCTTCATCGCCTTCGTCACTATGCTCCACGCGGTGTCCAAGATCTACCAGTATACCAGCAAGTGATTTGAGAGGAATTTGGGGAACCAGAAATAGTGAAAGCGAAAAGAATACCTCGAGGTGTTAAAATACGAATGTGTACTGTCATGCGTACTGTCATCATGACGACGTGATCAAGACACTATCAAGCACATCTCCCTCACCCCTCTCCCACTTCCAGCACGAACTGTTTCATTCGTTCGCGAAAGGGTTTACTGGACGGAATGCCGTGCCCGCCGTCGTGTTCGAAAAGCTCGGGCGTCTCACGGAACGCGTTCATAAGCGCTATCGTTTGTTCCTTCGTCACCATCGCATCTAAAGTTCCGTGCACGTGAAGTGAACGGACGTTGCGGATCGCGGGGGTGTTGATGGCTGATTGATTCTGTTCAGAACTAGTATCATCATCTCTTTTTCGCAGCCAAGCACGTGCTTTTTCATCCCTGGGTTCGAACCCCGAAAACAAAACCATCCATTTGACGGTTTTTAATTCGGGCATCGTCGCTAGAGCCAAAGCGGCGGTGGACGCGCCTTGTGAGAACCCGATTACGCCCGTGAACGGCCCGTGGTGAGTGCACGCGTCACGAATAACCGTCTCAGTAGCACTCCAGCCAGTCATGGAAGTGGACTGCGCGGGGCGCACTTTTTTCGTTTCTGTTTTTTGTTCAGGAGCATCATTCGTGTCAACTGATGAACTCATTGGTCCGTCGGTGTCAGCAACCGCTGACTTCGACGTCTCACCGAGTTTAACTTTTGTGAGCGCTTCAGTCACGGTGTCGTCTTTCGTGCCAGCCTCGCCTCCATCTTCCTCATCGTTCTCGCCCATGAGCCACCACGCTCTCGGTCCCGCGTCGTCATTACCGTCACCCGTCCCCAGCGAACCTCGGTCGTGTTCGTCGAAGAACCCTGCGGCGGAGTGCGGCGCGTCCACGAACACGAACTCGATTTTTGACTTCAGTTTCTTACGAATGGAACCGGTTTTCGCCCGGAACGTCTCACCGTTCTGAGTGAACCCGTGAAGGCACAGCACCTTCGCCTTGCCCTCCATCCCGCGACGCGAGAAGTCGGCACACTTGGATTTAGAAGCTGAAAAATATTGATTTATTTTTAACATCTCCACTCGACGCGGCGCCGTCGAGTCGCTCACGTCGGTCGTCATGTCGTGGATTGTACATGAATCCGACCTCGATAGCGTAGAGCAAAGTTACCCATCGTGCGCCACCGTCCCGACATTCCACGTTTCCGATTTGTCAAGCGCGCAGTTCCGAACGAGATTCATGCAAAAAAACCTGCCGGTGATGATCACCGGCTTGACGAATGACTGGCGCTCTACAAAGGAGTGGGTCAAACACGACGGGACGTGCGACATGGACAAAATGTCGGAGCTGTTCGGCGAAACAAAGGTGTTAGTGGTGAACTGCGACGACACCATGGACACAGACCTGAAACGGACCGAGATGAGGTTTGCGGAATTCGCAAAGTACTGGAAAGAACGAAACAGCAAAAAGCGAAAAGCAGTTGACGACGCGAGCGCTGACGATAAAAAGCTCTACGTCAAGGACTGGAACTTCGTGAATGACTTTCCGTTTTACGGTGCGTACACCACCCCGGAACACGTCAAGGATGACTGGCTCAACGGTGGTGAGGAATCCGACGAAGACGAGTTTGTTGTGGATGGAATGAACGACGAAGAAAAAGAAAGCGATTGCGAAAGCGACGAAGACGAAAGCGATGACTCACCCTTACTCAAAACCCCTGGGTCGTACAAGTTCGTGTACTGCGGCGTTGCGGGTACGTATACGCCCATGCACGTTGACGTGGCGCGGTCGTATTCGTGGTCAGTGAATATCTGCGGGCACAAACAGTGGATCTTAGTTCCGCCCGGGGACGCAAAATTATTAAAACACGCCGACGGGTCCGGCCGCTTGTGTCCGAATTTGATACCGCTGATTGATTCGAATGATTCAAACGTTCAAAGCGCCCTAGACTCAAATTATCCAGACGCCCACCGTATCAAGCCGGTAGTAGTGGAACAGCCTCCCGGTGCGCTGCTGTTCGTCCCGTCGTGCTGGGCGCACCAAGTGCGCAACGTTTCAGATTGCGTTTCCATAAACCACAACTGGTTCAACGCGAACTCGTTCCACACGTCCAAGTTCTACCTTCGAAACGAGATGCGTTTGATTCGTAACGGCCTTGCGGATTTTGACGATCGAGGAGACGGGGTGTTATGTCAGTCGTTGCTGCTGCGGAAGTGTGGGATTAACCAGTTACAGTTAGCCATGATAGGCGCGTATAATCTAAAACGCACAGTTAGACGCATGAAGCGCATGAAGAAAACGTTGAATTTCTTTGAGCGCAAACACAAACGCAGCTTGACTTTCCTTGAGAAAGAAACCGAATTATCACTGTGTCGCGAGTTCAGAGATGGGCTGTCGAGAGACTTCAACAGAGCGTGGCAAGCGGTGGATTCGTTGTTGCGTGAAACCGCGACGATTCACGACGATGTGGAAGAGGATACGGACGACAAAGGCAATTTTAAATATGATGACAACTTCGCGGCGGTTTACGAAGTGTCTCCGTGGGACGAAAACCCTGACGATTTGGAGCTGCTGGAAGCCGCGGACGAAAAAGGGCGCGACGCATTTGATGAAGACGCCGGGATCGTACATGATATCGTGTTTTATCACCGGGAGCTGGAGCTTGAGGAAATGAATCCAAAACACGTGCGAACGTGGTGACTAGAAAATAGGTTGTAAAATATTCAGCCGGTCCGAGAAAACGAAAGAATCAAAAATATATCGGAACGAGCAGTCGTGGCTTTCACAACGAGGGGCGCGAGAGGCACGACTTGGTGATCGCGCGCTGCTAATGGGTACGAAGCGGTGCTCGCACGGGAGGGAGAAGCGCCAGTGTCGAGTGTGCAACCCCTGTCCTTACGCCAAGCAGAAAAGTATGTGCTCGGCGTGCACCCCCTGCCCTCACGGCAAAGTGAAAAGCAGCTGCTTGGCTTGCAACCCCTGCCCGCACGGCAAGCTGAAAAGCGACTGCGTGAAGTACGGCGCCTGTCCCCATGGCAAGGTGAAAGGAAGCTGCGTGGCGTGCAAAGCTGCACGCGCGGATCCGCCGAGCTCTAAGCGTATCAAGTACGAGCAGGAGAGTTCGCCCGAGATCAAGCAAGAGCCCGAGCCGTTCACCATCCGCGGCTATTTCGGCATTGGCGAGTAAAACAAACAAAGACAAGCGAGAGAAACACAAAAACAGCTCCATAACAGAACATAAAACCATTCACGGCTCTCTCCACGCTTTCGACTCGTTCGATTCGTACCACGCGGCGGTTTCTTTTATCCCGTCTTCAAATTCCACACGCGGTCGCCACCCCAACACTTCCTCCGCCCTCGAAACGTCCGCGAACGTACCCCCCACGTCCCCCGGGCGTCCGGGTCGCTCCTCCACGTTTATAGGGTCGCCGCCGCACGCGGAGGTCACGCAGTCAATAACTTCCCGCAGTCGAGTAGGCACGCCAGAGGCGACGTTGACAATACAGAAGCCATCGCTTGGTTTTTTTTCTTCCAGTTCATCTTCGTTTCCTCTGTGCATCGCCCTTAGCAGTCCGTCGGCGACGTCTGCAACATGCGCGTAGTCCCTCCAAGTGGATTTCCCATCTCCGAACCGGAACAAAGTCGTGCCATTTTGACAAGAGTGGATAAACCGGAACACCGCCATATCCGGCCGTCCCCGCGGGCCGTACACGGTGAATATTCGACACACCGTTACTCGTTTCAAAACATTTTGATTGTTACGCCAGAACGAATACGCAAACAACTCCGCGGCGCGCTTAGACGCCGCGTACGGAGACATGGGGGTGTCTGTGGAGTCGGTTTCAATAGACGCAATAGGTACATTACTATCCATAACACCCATCGCGTTGTCGCCGTACACCGAGCCTGATGAGCCGAGCACGAACGACTCGACTCCGAACTCAGACGCAACGGCGAGAAGGGACGCGGTCGAGGCGACGTTCGAAACGACAGCGCCGGCAACGTCGTCGAAGGAAGCGGCTATGCCGGAACGAGCGGAGAGGTGACACACGCGAGTGATATTCTTTACGTTTGAAGTGTCACAAGTGTCAAATAATTTCCTTATTTGTTTTTGATCCGAGACGTCAGCGCGGACGAACGTAAGCAACGCGCCGATGTTTTTGTTTTCTTCTGCACATTCTTCCAGCACTTCAAGATTGGCCTCCTTGAAGTGTACGGGGTACGGACCAAACGCGTCCAGGTTATCCACCGCAACCACGTGTGCGCCGTAGGATAACAGACGCTCGCACAGGTGTGACCCGATAAATCCCAATCCGCCTGTTACCAGGTATGAACCGTCCGTGTATACTGAGGTTGGGGGGAGGGATGCGGACGCGAATGAAAGTCGAGGGCGATGATGGCGACTAGACATCGGGGGCGCGGGGTGCCAACGCGTTGTCGTGCGGCATCGCGAGCGAGGCCCGACACCGACGCATGGTGCATGCGCGTGGACGGTTGCAGCCAGCGACATGACGCACGCGCCGTGACGGTGGGTCCGCGAACACGAGTGTGCGCATGAGTACGGCGGGGAAGCCAAAATAAACGAAAGTGGGCACCCGTCCAAGAAAATAAACAAACTAGTTGATTGGAGAGACCGGTCCTCACGGATGGACGCGACGTGTGGATGATACAATACCCCGTTAAAATATTAGCAGCTAAGAAGGTTTGTACGGGCGACGCGTCTTCCCTTTCCTGTTTAACGACGTGAAACGTGTCCATGTTGTACACGATCAGCAGCAGTTTGCTCGCTTTCAAACACACGCGTATTTGATCCGCAAACTTTCCGCGAAGAATCCGCGGGTAAATTCTGTCTCCACCATTCGACCCCTTCATCGGCGACATCATCATCAACGTTATTGGATTCGTGTACTGCGCGTGCGCCATCACGGGGTTGCCTGAACCGTCAGTGCAATTCACGGTTCGGATTTCATTCAACTCGATGCCTTTCAACGGCGATTTTGGATCGCTTCGGTCGTGCCTCAATGTATACGGTATCCCGGTTAACGTTCCATAACTGTCGTTCGTGAGAGGGAGGTTCATCATCATGTTACCGTCTTTGCCGCTTTTCAGTTGTAACCCGAGCTTGATCTGAACCTTGACGTCGTATAAAACAACACTGCTGCGCAAAATGATCATGCGAATCGCTACATCCTCATCGTTAACCACGCAATCGGGAGCCAGCGCGAGTTGCTGTAACGGCCGCAACGCCCTGGAGACGATAATAGCACCCGCCACGCTTAACAGCCACCAGTGCGCCCAACCTAAAAGTGCCAATATTAAAACCTCGGGCTTCGTGGAGGGCGTGCGTTCCTGCCAGCCGAAAATCGCGGCCGAGCTGATCCTCACGGTTGTTAAACTTAACATCAACTTCGCGCTGATTAGGTCTCCTCCCAACGCGTTGCCCTCCGCGGCGGCCACCAGGGCGAGCATCACCGCGCCGAACAATATGAACGCAAACTCGACGAGCACGTCCAGTAACAGCAGTCGCGGTAAACTCATATCAACAGTGAGGATGTGCCATATGTCCTCGCCGAGGCTCACCGAACGCAGCGCGTCGTATCTCCCCTCCTGCTCTCCAAATCCACGTTGGGCGTTCTGGTGCCATCGATGCAGCGTAAAGTCGTACCCTCGGCGCTTCTCAAACTTCCTGAACCCTCCGTTCGCGCCGTGGTGTGTCGGGGCGTACCGCTCCCCCGCGCTCGTCGCGTCGTGCGCCTCCTCCCACGTCGACGTCTCATGCACTGTGCTGTCCTTGACGTATCCCGGGGCTCGCCTTCCACTAATTTTCCCGAAGAATCCCGAGCGAATAACACTTGGATGCTCGGCCCAAAAGCCTTGGCCGGTGGGAAGACCCCACATGCGACGTGTCCATCGTTCGAAGGGACCGACGATCGCACTCGCCGTCGCGGATAACAACGTCTCCGTGGACATGCTGCGTGTCTGAGCAGCTGGGTGTGTGCACGAGTGCGCGGGGAAGCCTAAAAATATAAGTCGGACAGAAAAAGCAACGACAGAACACGAACAACGACCTCCCGAATTCACTCAGATAGCTGCGCGCAGAGCATGGCATGTGGTTCTTCGGCCCCGTGACCTGGCGGTGGGGCGACAGAGGTAACCGGAACAGCATCACAGTGTTCGGCGCGTTCCTCACGTTTCCCCTCGCGGCGTGGAACGTGTGGACCTGGAATAAGGGGCACGACCTGGAAAGAGGTGAGACGTCGACCGAAATCTCGGGAAAACAACTCGAGCCTTCCCCCGAACGAGTTAGAGACTTCCCGGAGACGGGTGGGCGCGGTGGGGACCGATAGCGGGAGTAAAGGAGTACGTGTAGAGGCGACACGACACAACAGTATGCGATGAAGGCGAGAGAGAAATGACTTCCAAAGACTCACTACGGTTGACTTTGAGATTCCAAGCTTACAATAAATCAAAGAAACCCCGCTTCCCACGACTTCTCCGCCTCCGTTTGCACCCACATCTGGAACACCGAGTCTTTCGTCACTCCCAAATCTCGAAGCGTAGTAGGACCAACCGTTAACGTGGTTTCATTCCCACCAGGTGTCTTCGAAAACGCGCACCCCAGTTTCTCCCGGACCGCCCCCAACTCTGGCCGCTCTTCCAACACAAACTCAACGAGTTGCAATAGCGAAGCCCCGACGTGCACGCGAGGCAAAACAACGGTTTCACTTTTTTGACTTTTTGTATCACTCAACTCCCCCCACACCACCACTCGCACTGGCAAGTACTCAAAGTCACTTAACATAGATTGAAGAAAACTCACTTGCTGCGTGATCACGGTCGCCGTCGCCGCTTTCGCCTCGCCGACTCTCGCCACGCTGTGCCTGTCCGGGTGGTTGCGGATGGCCATTTTTTTCAGCGCTTTTTGGATTACAGTAACGTCCGTGAGGTTCATGTCACCCAACGCACTCCCTCCACACGCTTTAATGAACCCTGCGCAACTCGACGCGACGCACTCTGGGGAGCAGAACCTCGGTCGGCAGAAATCCCCAGGCGGAGGTCCCAGTTTTTTCTGGTGCGCCGTCAACCCGTCTCGCGGAACGTGCGTCTTCGGGAGCAATTTTTCGCACTCGCATCGCATCGCGGACCGCGCGTTTTCATAAGCCGTGTTTGTGCTCACCGGGCCGTTTCCAGTTGGGGAAGCCACAGGCGAGGTTGGACTTGTTGGTAGGTTGTCTCTCTCTAGGGGAGGAGGGATAGGCGGAACAGGCGGGGGAGGCGATGGCGCGGGCGGCGCGAAGGGCCCGTGTCCCGTTATGGGTCCCGCCGCATTTCGGTCAACAAACTCCTTTGCTTGGTATTTTCTCTGGATGTACTTCTGCACGACGGGCAGGGCACAGGTCGTCGGTTTCACGTCCGATGAGAACAAGGGAAGGTTCGCTTCCCAGTACGCGTTCGCGCGGCTGTTCCCCATGCTTTCGAGTTTCGTAACACTCTCCTCGTCCCACCGGTCAAGCTGCGTGGATCGCACGAACGAAATGTGCACGCCCAAGCTCCGGTGTATGCCGCTGCAGTTCGTGCAGACAAAGATACCGAGGTTGACGCTGGCCCAACGGGGAAGCCGCATCGTGCAGTCCGCGCACACTAAGTTTTCCGGACGTTTTAAGCACAGCTGCAAGCGCTTCACGAACGCCTTTTGAACAGCCGCATCATCCCCGCTTTCACCGAATGTCGCGAAATCAGCGAAACCATCGAAGGCTGGAGGGATTGGCTGTTGCGTCGGCGAGTCGCTTTCGGACACCGACGGCGATGTGTGTCGTTCCGGCATCGGCACCTCGTTGTTCAGACTTCCACTCGACCCCTTACTCGAAGCCGCCAGCGCTTCCCGCCGTTCCCTCGCCGCCCTCGCCACCGCCCTCGCATCCGCCGCCTCCGCCCGCGACCGCTCCACCGCCGCGTTCCGTGCGCGTTCCTCGTCGCCTATAGCGGACTGCCGCAAAATCACAGACGCGGGCGACGGAGGAGGGATGTTGCTTTGTTTCCCAACGTTCTGCGGAACCCCCAAAATGCTCTCCAGCGACTGTTTCGGAATATCTGTCGTCAAATCCTCCACGGGCGGCATGCCATCGAACGAGCCTTCTTCGCTCACCCCGCTCTCCGCGCGATGCATCCGCCCCGTACCAACGACCTCGTCGAAGAAGTTCAAGGGCGGGTCGGTGAGTGGGGGTGCCGAGGGGTGGTCGTGACCAGATGGAAGTACACTACCTCTTGAGTTATCACTCGATCTTGAGTTATTAACCCCCGGAACCGGAAAGAACGGTTTCTTTTCCTTGATATACGCCTTCGCGTACCCGTCGCGAAGGTGGTCGGTGTCGTCGTTCTTTTTTTCGGGTAGCTTCGGACGGCCGATGTTGAGAAACTTTGAAGTTTGCTTTTCTTTCGGCGGTTCTGGGTTAGAGTCAGGTTTGGAAGCACTTGTGAAAGCACTTGTAGGTCTGTTCTGCTCACTAGGCCTGTTCTGCTCACCGGGCCTGTTATGTTCACCAGGCCGTGTCTGCGGCACTTGCGGGAACGGCCCGCTTGACTCGGGAGTCGTTGAGTTATCCGTCCGCCCCCTTGCAACCGCCAAGACTTTCTCCAGTTTTTTAATAGCCGGCGAATGCGAATCCGTGGACCGCCCACCCGCCGTCAGCGCCACCTCCAGTTTCCGTATTTTTGAATCAATCTCCTTCTGCACTGCATTGTTGCTCTCAAGCTGCGCGGCTAGTCTCTCAAAAGTCACTTTGCGTGCGGCGTGCTCCTGTTCCGCGGCTTGAAGCACTTCCTTCGCGAACTGCACCTTCATCGAGGTCCACTCTAACCACTTCCACGCGTCTTTTCCATCGCGCTCGATTTCGGTCCGGCGCTCGCGTAACGTAAGGCGCTTCACTTGCGCGATGTTGTACTCCGCCTCGGTGGCGTCCAGGGAGGAAGACGTCTGGGGTTGGGGGGGGGTGATGACACGGGTCAGCGAATGACAACGAACGAAGAATGACTACGAAGCGAGTGACAAGAATGACAACGACGCGTGAAAACTCGCCAGCATGACGTTTCGTGGTGGTCGGGAAGGGGACCCTCTGCGTCTTCGCACCATTGCGGACACGAGATCTCGTGCTGCGTTTTCCAAACCCCGCACGAGCTTGGCGGTCCACCGCCGAGATGGACTGCGTGCGTACCGTGCGGGCCGGAGTGCCCCCTGGTCAACACCGAGGATGCACCGAAGCGAAATCTTGTTCCAACGTCCGATATTTCCAGAAAGGATCGGGCCGCGGACTAGATCTTGGATGAAGTGGCGCGGGGGTCCAGAAGTGACGCGCGCGGTGCACGACCCCGATCTGCACGAATCGGGTGTTTCTTGGCTTACAGGTCTAGGGTGCAGATCTTCTTCCCGTCGACGATGGCTCGATCGTTCCCTCCCATGCCTTGGGCGTTGCTGGCGTTGGCCATGATCGCGTCCACAGTCAAATCAACGAACGCGTTCGCCATCGAGATCGCGTTCAACGAAACCGAGTGCTTCTCCAAGGAAATCGAGAACGCGCGGGATGCGGATAACTCTCACGAATTGCCATTCCGTGTGTTAGGCGCGTACGTCGTGTCGAAGGACCCGCACAAGTACTACGAGATGCAAAGAGGTGAGCGCAATTTAGCGATCGTGCAAGTAGAAGTAAAGCAACCGGATGGCACGGTCATCCATCGCGATCGGGAAGGCAAGTCGCGTTCCGAGTTCGACGTCAACGGCGTGGGTGTCGGTTCGTATGCCATCTGCTTCACGAACAGTGGCACGAAGGGAAAGAAGTCCTGGCTCCAGGCGTTACCTCACCAGAAGAAACCACAAGAAGCCCCGGCGTATGTCAGGGTACATTACTTCCAACCCGTGCATGACGACGACACGGACGAGATAGACGAGTATCTCGCGAAGTCGCCGAAAAACACGAAGGGCGGGGACGCTAATGTTCCGAGGAAAGCGGATGCTTCTGGAGGGAAGAAAGCAAAAGATACTTCGAAAGTGTTATCCGCAGGCCATGCGAGCGACATCAACGTATTAGCGTTGAACCTCCAAGACGAAGTGTCCCTGATGAGGCAGGAGTTGTTTTACTTGAAAGCTCGCGCAAGCAGACATAAAAAGACCGCCGACTCAAACGCCCGGCGAACGCTGTGGTGGACCGTGGCGGAGGTGTGCACGTTGTGTATAGTCGCCGCAGTGCAAGTATACGCAGTAACTTACTTCTTCAACAAAGACGAGAAGGGCAAGGTCACTGGGTCGAGGGGTGGAGGCGTGGGGACTATGTACGGCGGAGGAGGGTCAGGGTCCTTTGGCGGAGGCGGCGGCGGCGGCTTCGGCGGGTCCTCGTTCGGCCAAGGGTCGTACAGCCAGCCTGGGTTCGGATCAGGAGGCAGTGGATCGTACGGCAACCAAGGTGGCCAACCGTACGGGCAAGGCATGCAGCCCGGCGGAGGCGTTTTGCCCCCGCAAGCCGTGCCGGGGCAAGGCACCGGGTCGTACTCGTACGGCGGCCAGGCGCAGGGCATCGGCGGCGGCTCGGTGTACGGCGACCAAAGCGGGTTGAGGGGACGCGGGGGGGGTACTGAGATGGGATATTGAGTATTAAATAAATACAATAAATAATCGAGATTAATTACCTCTATACTTCGGAAACAAGTGCGGCAACAGCTCCTCGAGTTCGTGAATCTTGTCAATAGCGTGATCCGCGTCGTCGCACTCGATAAACTCCCCAGAGTCCCGCGCGTGTCTCCCGACCAACACGGTCCGCCACCCCACTCTTTTCGCGGCTTTCATGTTGCTCGTGCTGTCATCTAAAAATAAACAGGAGTTAGGGTGTCCAGAAAATCCTGCAACTTCCATCGCTCGCTTATACGCGTCATCATCGTGTTTCGTGACCCACTCCACGGCGCGCACGTCGATGATCCCCTGGAACAGGTCGTGGATTCCCAATAGTTCCAGACAACGCATGGCGTGCGGTTTCGTGCTCGCAGTGAACACCCACTTGGGGATTTGTGGGTCTAATGACTCGAGCATTTTGCGCAGCTCAGGATCAGGTGCGATGTGCTCGTGCAGCGGAATGTCGTGCGCATACTCCAAATATTCCTCTAACAGAACATCGTCGATTATGTTTTCTTGTTGCATGCCCCGCAAACAGGTGCCCCACTTCTTGTACAGCTCATACGCGTGTCCGCTGCGCATGGAGAGCTTATCGCTACAGAAGGAATCGATCTTCGCCGTGAGGAGTTGAGCGACGCGCCAGTCGTTTTTGTACAAGCAATCGTCGCAGTCGAAGAAAATCACAGAAGGCAGGGTTGCGGATTCAATTGGTTTTTCGGGGATCGCGTTCTCGACGAGAGTGGCCATCGCGGGTCGGTGTGTGGGTTTTAAACCGCTTCTTCGGCGTGAGCTAGCGCGCAAGTGATGACGGACCGAGTTGCCGTGCTTGAAACCCCGCGAGGAAACGCAGAAAGCAAAGCCGCGGGACATGTACCAAGCGCGACTCGGAGTGAAGATTGATGAGTGGCGCAGGTTTCAAACAGTGAGATTTCGAGAGCAAAAATGAAACTATTTCATTACAACTCCCTCAATTCCACCAGAAGTTGACGCTCACGCTTGGCGTGAGCGCCCTGACGTAGTGCCACATCCCCTTGGGCATGAACAGCGCGTCTCCCGGAGCTAGGATAGTTTCGAAATACGAAGCGTCGGCGAACTTTGGGTGCCTTTTCAGATCCGGGGTTTCGACGACGACGGAACTTTTCGTAAACGTGTTTGAGTTGCCGTCGCGTAAACTTTTTTCGGGGTATAATTTTGAGCTTTCACTTACGTCATACAGTCGCACATATTTAAACCCAGTTGTTTGAGTTAATAAATTTGAGTAAGGGTCACGGTGGAGCGCGGTTTTCGTGTCAGCCGTGCCTACCCAGGCATTGACAGCGCCGGTGTCTGGCTTTAACTTACCTAATAAGTAACTAGGGACTTGTATTTTCTTGGCCAATTCAGGAACCTGGTGAAACAAACAGTGTTGCGACATGTACGCTACTGTTGGTAATTGCTCTGTGGTGCGATTTTCCTCATAGGATTTCTCATCTGCATCTAGTTGGCCCAAGTAGTCTCGTATCAAATCCCCGAGGGCCATTTCCGTTACGATGTTATCATCGCCGTGCCCGCCGAAGGTAACGGGCACAAGCCTGTCATTGGCGTCGTTAAAAAAACCAGAAACGTCGCGCCATTCCTCCAAATGCGCCCACCCGCGTTTCTCGCACACTAAATGCTCCAACACTACTGGCATGTTTGTTTTGAAATACGTCTCGTGGAAGGACGCGGCGGAGGTGGCATCGCAGGAAACGCGAGGCACGGCGCGTGACGTGTCGATTCGTGGGGAGTCGCGTGGCACTTTGCACGGAATTGCGGTATTTTGCTTTTTCGTTTGGAAAGTGTTTTCTTTCGACATTCGTTTTTGTTTCAATCGCGCGTCATCGACGCACTTCCTTTCCGCGAAAAGAATCCCGTGTCCCAGCCACTTCGGAACTGAGCTTGGTTCGGTTTCCAGGGTCACCATCGCCAGCGCTTCGAGTGCGATTCGACCGAGTCGGTCGGGGACCGCGGAGGTTTCGGAGTTCTCGTCGGTACAGTGAAGACGCGACGCGATGCGAAAACCGAGCGCCAACACGTGCGATTGTTGCCAACACTCGTGTGGCCAGTTGCCGTGGTCAAGCTGTCGTTGGTGCGCGTCCGAGGCTTTTTTGGCGAGTTTTGCAACTGCGGACCAGTCTTTTCCTTCAGCCAAACGCACGGTCTCCGCGAGCGCGTCCGCGGCGGCACCGCCCTCGGGTCTGTGTTGGCGGAGCGCGGTGGCGATTTGCGAAACGCGAATCAGCGCGTCGGCGGTCAGCGCGTCGGTGAACGAACGGAGTGTGGGGAGTTCAGGCTCGGGGTCAGACCACAACGCGCGCGTGGCGGCGAAACATGCGTCGTCGTATAATGAAGTCTTGGGCGCGCCGAATCGAGCGGTGTCCGTGCCGTCGCTCTTGTCGCCTCCATCGATGCTCCCGCCGACCGCCGCTCCCGAAATATTTCCCCCGGATGACGGATCCGACCGAGGTCGCTTGCTACACACGGGGTCGGGGTCTGTGTCGTCGTCCGAGCCGAACAGCGCCCACGCGTTGTCGCTGCCCATCGCGGGAACAACGCGCGGGGGCGACTGACCGCGCGTGCTCGTGGGGACGACTGTAAAGTAGAGTCGGGGTCGAAACGAAATTCAGTAGTTTTTCGGTCGACAGGCAGTCAGCACCTGAAAACTGGATCGTTGCCACGAATGAAGCACACTTGTGCACAGCGCTCTCGTGTTATTGATCCGACGGACGCTTCTGAGGCTACATACACGACCGTGGTGAATGGTCGTGACGATGCAATAGCCGCACGCCGACGCACTTGGAATCTCCGGGATACTGTCGTACACGAGACGCGATGTGGAACGAAAACGTTGCTCGCATGGAGAGGAGAAAAGCAGGTGTGTGCAGTGTAACCCTTGCCCTCACGGCAAGCGGAAAGCCAACTGCGCGGCGTGCATCCCCTGCCCCCACGGCAAGGTGAAAGCTGACTGCGCGGCGTGCACCTCCTGCCCTCACGGGAAGGTGAAACGCAAGTGTGCGGAGTGCACGCCTTGCCCTCACGGTAAGCTAAAAAATCACAGCGCGGTGTGCAAGAAAACCTCTCACGCGAAATAGGACTGTGAATCGCACATAGATAGACGCAACTGAAATAGTTTTTTGTGATACTGTACGATTACGTTCGCGCCGCTCCCACTTCCCACGCTCAGTTCTTGTAGGGAAAGTAGATGCGCGGGGGCGTGGCGCCGTCGTCAAAGCCTCCTTCGCCCCTGACTTTGTACCCCGCGGCGTCCGCGGCAGCTGATGCGGCGGCGAAAGCGACGCCCGCGCCAACTCCAAGACCCAAGCTTCGCCCCTTGATCCCGACGACTTGCCCCGCCGCGAGCCCGCCGTAAACGCCGTTCCAGAAATCCGCTTTGCCTCTGATACCTTCTGAGACGCACGACACGCCTGAATACAAACCCCCCACCGCGGCGAACATCGCACCCGCGCTGAACATCATCGAGCCCGTTTTCGTCACAGCGGGCCAACTCTGGTTGCGCATCACAGCGGGGGCATCCTGAAAGTTTTGGAAGTTGAAGATTGGGGAAGGGTTAGTGATTGAAATCTGAGGTCGTCATCATCTATGAGTGTGCCCCGTATGTGTTTTACCCTAGAATACGTGATGGACGAACGGAATTCGTCTTTGATGTACCTGCCAGGTGGCGTTCAGCGCGCCGATCAAGCTGCCGAAGCCGAAGCCGGCGGCGGACGAAGTGGCGAACCTAGACGTGCAGTCGTCAGACATGATTTTTAACTCGAAGGGGGCAACGACTCGCGACGGAGCTCCGGTTGTGTTTCCTACGTGACGAAGGGTTTCGTCGCTGAACGAGCTCGAGCGTGTCGACCGCGAGACGTATAAGTCACGAACGTCGAACAGACGGACGAGGCGTGCGCTGCGCCGTGTGAACTGTCCGCGAGCGGCAGAAGAGCTCATCTTCTCGTTTCCGATTCTCTCACTTCTGACTGTTTGCCCATACAAACGTGATTTTGACGAATGGTTTTTTCTGTCACGAAAGCTCTCGAAAACGCCCGCGTGCCTCCTTGCTCCGCAGAGTTGGGGCGCGCGCGGTGCGGGCGCCATGCCTTCCGGCAGCTGGCGCGCTATGTCCCGGTCGACGGGCGGCGTCGGGGTGGAGCGCGGTCCCCGGGGCGGTCCTCCCCTCTTTGGGTCCGTGGGTGACGCGGCGTTTCGGTCGGTAAAATCAGAGGCGGGGACGAATGAGCAACGATCGACACAAGCCACCGTACCGACAAACACGAGCGTAACCTCCCCAAGCCGCGGTTTCGTGGCCGTAGCTTTAGGCAAGCCGAAGCTGTCCCGAGTGGATGACCGGCGAGTCGCCCTGGCGCGCTTAACGGCTCCAACTTTAAGCGTGGAAGTGCGAGGCACCAAACCGAATCTTTCCGGGAAATGTTCAACATCGAATCCAGCACAAACGGAAGAGGATTGCGATTTGGAAATGAATGACACGCGCCCCGGTGACGACGAGGACGGCTTTTATGCCGTGTCTTACCCTGACGAGGACCCTGTGGCACGCAAAGCGCGGTGGGCAGCAGATTCACGAGAAGCGGCGGGCGTGCGCGCTACGGAAAGAGCGAAAGAACCGTGGGGTGATGGCGAAGGTGAGAAGACTGGACGTAAAGCAGACGAAACAATTTCGCGTCGAAATAAAAACGGCAAGCTCGAAAGCGTCGTCGCCGCGGCGTGGAGGATGAAAGCCTTCTCCACTGGGCGGCGGTGGGGGGATGACGTTCCTACTGCGTTCAAGCCGCTTGAGGCGCCTCCGTACCCTAAACACTACGAGCTTGATGACGAGTTATTGACTCAAGAATTCAACAATGGCGACGACTCCGACAAACCCGAAAAGCGGAAAAATGAAGAAAACGAGTGGCGAACGCGCGTGAACACGAAAGTCCAACGTCGGTTTTCTAAGTTCGTCGACTCGATCAACGACCCTGAGTTTTCGGCGTGGGATGTAAGTAGCGATGACGTGTTGGGATCGTGGAAGGGCAAAGGGCCTCGACCGACGCCCATGCCCGTGTTCGTGTCGAAAAAAGAGAGGAGGAGAAACGAGGCGTAGAGGAGGATTTTTGGAAGACGACTTTGGAATAGCGGACTATGCGTACATAGCACTTTATATATAAACTAGCCCCTAACTATCGATACTACTAACTAAACTACCATGGTATCCTGCACCGGTTATTCACCGCGTTCGACTATGAGATCGTCTACTGAGTTTTTAACGCTGTCAAGTGCGTCGCAGATGTACGTTAGAAGCAGCGCTTCGACGAGTTCAACTTCTCCGTCAAGTTTTTTGATGAGGCTTTTTGAAAACTCCTTCACGCGAAGCGCGTGTTCGTGGTCCCACGTCTCCACGAACTCCACCGCGCGCGCGAAATACCCGAGGAACACGGCTTGTGCTTTTTCAGTGTTTTCGCCGCACAGCATGTTAAAAACCGTATCGCAGTCCCAGCCAAGCTCCACCATCAACGCTAAAAACGCACTTCCGGGATCAGGTCCGTTTGCGGTTCCTCGCCACCCAGTAGTATTTCCTTCGAGTCTCGGACGCTTTCTACTCTGTGTACTCCTACCATCCCCGCCTATACCCTCGACATCATCATGGGCATCAGCAGCAAGCAAAACGCACTCCAGGAACTCAACCAAGCAGTCATCCTCGCCGGCGAACACGTTGAGCAGCGCTTGAGTGGACGCCGCTTGGTTCGGCGCCGGCCACGCCGCGTCTGGGTCAAGCTCCAGGTCCTCCAACCGGCCGCCCTTGAAAAACAGCAACCACGCGCGACGGTACATGGAAGGGGTGTTGGAGGGCGGAGATCCAGATGGTTCAATCTCAAACGGCCCGTCCACTAAATTCGTCGGCCACCGAAGCGCGCCTGATTTAATTACATTCACAATGGTCTTTCGTGGCGGCGCATTGAAAAGTCTCGACGCCGCAGTGAAAGATGCGTGCGTATAGTACGCAGGAGTGCTTACAGGACCCGAAAAGGCGTCGGCGGTGAGTTTAATGACGGCGCTTGAGGCAACCGCGGCGTCGACGCGCGATTTTATTTGTAGGTCGTCCTTTAAATTGTCCTCCGTGCGCTGTTTGGAACTGTTGAACGCGTCTACCGCGACACGCGCCGCGCAGGCGAGTCGAAGCGCCTCTGCTTTCCACAGAAAAATAGACTCGTGACGATTGGTATTCTCTGTCTGTTTGACACCGTGTACTCCGGCACACCGCACGACCTGAGCGAGTTTCACGGACACGCGCCTCGCAAAGACGCGAGACATGAATCGAATCTCAAGCCACTGTGCCTCACTTTGGACCTTGCAATACCTTCTCTTCGATTCGCGCTTCAACGCCCCGCGAAGTATAGTACAAGCTCGTGCGGCGCCGCGGTTTCGGTCGTGTTTGTGTGTTTGTGCTTCACCCGAAACGCACTCGCCCTTCGCGACCTCAATGAGCAGGTCGATAACCGCGCACACGAGGTCTTTCGGGGAAGACTTTACGCCGAGGGAGTTCTTCCGCAAATGGTCGAAGAAGATCTCCAACACACCCGACGCAGAGAAACTTACCAGACTGTTTGCGTGTGCGAGATCCAGACACGCTGTATTGAGACGTTCGGCGACGCGTGTTACATCGCTGTCGTCTCGGAGATCTGCGGCCAACGCGGCGTACGCGAGCATCACGTCATCGTCCATCCCCCACGCGCGCTTCGATGTCAATTTCATTTTTCATTTTTCATTCTCGGACGAGCCGTTATGAAAACATCCCCAATCTTCTCCCGTCCTCATTCGCGACGACGCGTGGGCGTCGTGCGTTTCGGGTCGGGGGGACGCGCCCCTACACCTAAAATGCTCCTCGCGAAGATCAATGCCCTGCGTGCGGCCGAGGCGGAGGAAGCCGCTTCTGCTGATACGCACGCCCCTCAACGAAAGCAGAAGAAAAAACGAAGACAACGTCGTGAGGTCGATTCCGTGAACCACGTCGCTGTGCACGGCTGGAGGAAAGTCCGGATCGCGGGTTTAAAAGAAGCCGCGCGACGACGTAGACTGCTTGATGTTGAGATCCAGAACGTGCCTGATGGGCCGGTGCGGCGGTTTCGGGGGCACCACGGGGCGGTTTTGTGCACAGTGTTGAGTGGTGTTGGTGATCGACAGAAACTGGTAACCGGTGGAGCGGATGGCGACGTGCGCGTGTGGCGACTCCCCGACGAGAACGACGAGAGATACGTAGATTTACGAACCGATACGAAAAAGGAATGCGTGTTGACCATACAAAACGCGCATCACGGCCCGGTGTGCGCGGTGACTTGTGACACGACCGGCGAATTGATATTCACAGCGGGAAGTGACAACGCCGTGAAGGTTTGGCAGCTGAGAGACGGTTCGTGTTTGCGATCCATCTCGCTACATTCAATGAGCCACTTCACGGAAGATAAACGCTCTCGGGATTTGAACGCGGACAACGCAACTGCCAGCGAAATTAGCCGAGGCCGCAAGGCGTACTCTACTACATTTTCACAGACCCCTAAGGTATTCAACATAGCAGTAAGCGGGGATAATAAAAGATGCTTCGCCGTCGGGTCGGACCGCGATTTGAAAGTCTGGGACGTTTCGACCGGAACGTTGCGAGTCGCGCTCGCGGGGCACGACGGCCCAGTAGGTGCGCTTTCACGGTTTAATAAATCAGAAACCCAAATTCTAACTGGCTCGGGGGACGGTACCATCCGCGCGTGGAACTTGCTACGGGGCAAGTGTGAGCTAACGTTGGAAGCGCACGCGGAGGCGGTGAATTGCATCGCGGTGAGTTCGGACGATTCGAGATTTTACAGCGTCGGGAGCGAAGGCGACGTTCACGGGTGGAGCGCCACGTGGCTGGAGAACGTCCCGGATTCGTTCTCTGCTCGTTCAATTTTCACGGTACCAGCCGCGCATAGAGGTATGGTAATCAAGACAATAACTTGCACGAAATCTTCAGGCGGCTCGGACCAAGGCACGCTGTTCACGGGCGGCGAGGATGGAAAGATAAACGTCTGGCGGGCTAGCGATGGGAAGTTCAAATGCGCGTTGACCGGGCACGGCGACTGGATATCAGGGTTGACTGTCTGCTCCTACGGCAAAAACTTGTGTTCCACCTCACACGACGGCACGTCTATCATCTGGCGCGTCGGGAAGTTGGTGCGACAAGAAAGCACGCAACGCGCGGTGGTCACTTCGTTTCTAGGCGCGCTAGGGAGTAAAGGGTAGATGAATGCAATAGTGTTGAAAGTACATCTATTAGTCATATTACGTCTACCTTTTCTTCCCCACGCCGAGGCTGTTGACCCCCCCCACTTGTCTCGCCTTGCCTGTTTTCGGATCCAGCAGCATCTTCCCCGACCGCTTGTGTCCGCTGTTTCTCCGCTGTAAAAACGCCAGCGCCGTGTCCGTACCGCAGATTCGGCCGTCGTCGATTTGACCATTAACAACCCGCACGTCGACTCCGTCCTTCTCCCACACCCCGTCCCCGAGATAACCCTCCTCCGCTTCCCGGGCGGCTCGAATCGCAGCGCGTTTCAAGGCCTTTTTAGACAGTTTCTCCTTGCGTGAAGCCGGGGTTTGTTTCGGTTCTACAGCCTCCTTGTCCCTGCGCGCCACCGCGGCGATGACGTCTTGGTCCAAATCCTCCACTTCGTCGTCGCTGCTTTCGTTTTGTGTTTTTTTCTTCGTACCTCGTGTCTTCGCCTTTTCGTCCGCCCGCGCGGTTACCTGTTCCGCGCGTTTGCGCTTCGCGGTTTCCTTAACCGTCTTGCGCGCGCTGTGGGGGAGTGGGAGAGGAGGGTCAGCCAAAGGGTCACGTGGTGCTTGGCGTTTCAGTAGGGCGAATGGTGATGGGAAAAGATCGCCAAAAGATCTCCTCGAAAGTGCCGAAATACCAAACGCGCGCGCCGGGAGGGAGGACACTCACGTGACTTCGCGCTTGCGCGTCGCGATGACAGCTTCTTTGCCCTATTGTGTTGCGAGTATGAGTGATGGATAGGGTAAGGCATATGTGGTTAGCGTGTGTCGGTGTCGCAAGAGACGTTCGAGTCTCAACCGCATCGCACTCGGGCGGCGGCGGCGGCGGGTAGCGAGCGCCCTGCTCGCGAACGGAGAGACACGACGTCACGAAACTTTCGAGGCACGCACCGCTCCGAGGGACACCTCCTCGGGAGCCTCATCGTTGGATGAGTCCGACATGGCCAGTCGGGTGGTGAGATAGTAGCCGGGCGGTGGTGAGGCACGGAATGAGAGGAGACACATCGATGAAGACGTGAAAGGAAAAAAGGCAATTTTCAATAAGCAAATAAGCATAAAAAATCACCCTACGCATACATACATGATACCTTAAGAGGCTACTTATCCTGTTATATTTCCGGTGCCACGTCCTTCCCTTGTCCTAAACTATAACTCATAACCCACATTTACCAATCACTTCCAGCCGTACGCGAAGTTCTCAAACAAAGGCTTGGTTTGCTTTTGCGGGGTCGGCGATTTTTGTTTTTGAAACGCAAACGAGTTTAACAAATCGCAAGATTTCGCGCTCTTTTCAGACGCCGTAGTAGCGTCAGTGTCTTCCGGCGCGGATGACTCAGATAGATGTCCAGGTGTGTTTTTCGAATTCGTCATCGCCCCAGGTTCCGTAACGCCCGTAACGCCTTTCCCAACCCCAGAGAAGTACCGACTCGTCGAGGCGGGGAGGTGAAACGGGTGCTGCTTCGCCGGGGACAGTTTTGAGAGTTTTTCGTTTTCAGAATCCAAATCCGCCATGGCATCTAATTCATCCTCGTCCGCGACGTCATCGTTTCCGTTTTCGTCCATTTTCTTCTTCTTCAACCCATTCGATTCATTTCGTAAAGGTTTCTTCAGCGGCGATGCGCGTAACAAGGCGTAAAACGCTCTCTTTCCCGGGTTCCCGACGGTGTGGTCGGGGGGCGTGACCCACTTTTCTTTTTCTCTCGGCCGGTCGGTTTTCGGTTTTAGGTTTTCCGAATCAAAAGGTAAGCTCGAGACGCCGAAGGAATTAGGAGTGTGAGTGTTGCCTTCAGCACTGGTATTAGCACGCATACCCGATCCAACCCATATAGACCCCCCCGTCGACAGGTCAACCACCGCGTCGTTCGCGCTTAGCGGTCTGGACTTTTTCGAACCCCCGCCTTGTTGGTTGAAGAACCTCGTGACGTTCGGCGTGTGGCCGTTTGGCTTCGACGAGTCCGTGGCGTACAAATTCGTGTTTGACCTCGGCGCGCCCGTGGTGGGCAACGCGCAGTACAGCTCCAAGCTCATCGGGTGTAAAACTCCGTCCGCGACCCCGCGTGCTGATTCAACAGGGTGCTTCACCCCGATTAAACGAACCACGTCGGCGTCACTCAATTTGGTTTCAGCACAAGTATTTTCAGTAGTAGTAGTTTTCACACCGTTCGCACCTCCCTTCGGCAACGCGTCACTCAAAAACACCATGTCCCGTCGTACCGGGCAGAACACCCACTGGTGTTTGAACACGATCAGCGCGTCTTTAAACCCGAGCTCGTACTTTTTCGAAACGGATGTGCCTTCGAATCGTAACGACCTCAACGCCACTTCATACTTCTTCAACCGCCGCATCAGCGTGTGCGCTTTTTTAATCCCCACGCCAGGCAGCGACGGGAGGTAATCGCACCCGCTCATGACGCACATTTCAAGGAACTGATCTGGGGTGAAGCCCACGAAGGACAGGTCTTTGTTTTGAGCGATGTCGTCGTACCGAATTTCCTGCCCCACACCCTCGTTGTCCATTTTGAAAAACACGCTCGCGCATTTGTGCGGGACCAAATCTGAATCTTCAGTAACCACGCCGTGGACGAATTCGTTTCGAATGAGGTACGCCATCTGCGCATCCGCTTCGTACGGGGCTACGATACACTCGAAGCCGTTCTTTTTTAATTCTTCAATAACAGCCAAGGCCATCTCAGGGCTTACATCAACCGCCCTTTGGTACTGCTCGTTCGCCGCGGTCAGGTTCCCTGCGCGTCTATGCTTCCGCGCGCGGTCCTTCGCCTCGGTCCTAGTTCGTTTTCGCTCCGCTTCCTCGTTCGCTTTGCCCGGCATCCGCCCGCCGTCAAACACGTACACCGCTTCAACCCCGCACCGTCTCAACATACACGCGCGCTTCATGAAACTCGTGACAAACTTATCCGTAGGGATGCCTTCTACAAGCTCGACGGAACACGAGTACGCCCCGCGATGGAGCCAGCAGTACGAATCAACCGCAACCTTTTTGCCCCCGTACGCCTCGCCAATGTGTTTTGTACGCACGATCGACTTCAGGGAGGGGAGCAGGGATTGAATGCCCATGGCGCCAGGATATACGAATAGATCAAACCTAAACCGAGAGTGAATACCGCGCAACGCCGCTTCGCTGTGAACTCGACGCGCCCGCCGCGCGCGTCGTTTGTGGCACGCTCGGCTCGTCCAAGGCCAGATTTGAGAGAATCTGGAAAAAACGAAATTGAAATGCCACAACTCCCAAACAGCAGCAAAGAGCAGTGAGTAAACAGTCTAGTTCTTTTACCCTGTGTAATTCTGCAACAAGGCAAACAGTTAGAGAATCGTGTAAATGTTTGGGAATTCATCCGATGTATGACAAATTTAGACCGTCACTTACGAGTTCGAAAGGTCGCCACGAAGTTGCAAATATCTGACTGAAAAGCTGTTTCGCTTGGACCTTTTCGATCGATCCATACTCGAAGGATCGCACTCACTCTCGCGCTTCGACGCAAACAACCATGCAGGTACGTGCCGCGATCCGTGATCTGTTTATTTGTGTCGATAACAAGCGGGTTGCCCATTGTTCGTATAAACGACGGTTTCTTCTCGCGCGTATTTCAAGACTCTCAAGGCTCGCTTCTCCCACTCGCGCGCCAAATTCCCAATCCCAATCGCTCTCCCCGGGACCCAATTGTTTTCTGACCTCCATCACTCCCGCGATCACTCCACAGGCCATCGGTGCTTCCATGAACGTCACCGCCGCGGCGCCCGCGATGCGCCGCGCGGTCCGCCGCCAGGCTCCCGCCGCGGTTTCCACCAAGGTACGTTTGTTTACTCTCAGTTAGACGCCAAGCACCGACGCGTGGAATCAAAACCCTCGATCGATCAAGCTGCTTCGTGACTCAGTAACTGTTTCTGTTCTTCCAAAGTGACTTCTATTGAATGTGTCTCTGACGCCCGTAACTAATTTCCCCTGAAAAACCTACAGGCTTCCACCTTCGCCAAGGGCACCCCTTTGAAGTCCTCCGTGCGTGTCATGTCTCGTCGCGCGCAAACCCGTACCTCGGCGATGCTCCAGATGGGCCCCGCCGCGCCCGCCACGTCGCTGGATGGCTTCGGCGACCACTGCTTCAAAGGCGCCGTGGCCAAAAAATACCTGGCCAAGTACGGCGAAAGCGAGAAGCTTTTGGACGACACCACGTGGCCCACGCAGGCTGGCAAAGCCGACATCGTGGCCAAAGCAGTGCTGGATTGGGCCGTGGACAACGGCGCTGGTGTGTACTGCCACTGGTTCCAGCCCATGGCGTCTAGCGGCGTCCGCCATGGTCTCTCCGCGCAAGTGCACCAAACCCTTTTCGAGTTTGACAAGGATGGCAAGCCGTTTTACAACTTTGATGGCGAGATGCTTTTGCAAGGAGAAACCGACGGGTCCTCGTATCCCAACGGCGGTATGCGCGCCACACACACCGCGGGAGGCTACCTGTCGTTAGACCCCCTCTCGCCCATCTTCATCCGCGAAGACACCGTCTTCATCCCCGCGTGCTTCGTGTCCTACAACGGCGACGCGCTTGACGAAAAGACGCCGCTGCACCGGGCGGTGCAATCCATGAGCTCCGAAGGCACCAGGCTGTTAGGTCTGATGGGCTACAAAGCGGACGGGCTCATTAACAACATCGGCCTTGAGCAAGAGATCTTCCTCGTCCCAAGGCACGCGTTCTACCGCCGCCCTGACCTTCAGTTCACGGGCAGAACCATCATGGGCAAGCAAGCGGCTAGGGGCCAAGAGATGTCAGACCACTACATGGCGCCCATCTCAAGAGCCACCACCGCGTTTGACTGCATGCGCCAGATCCAGATGGAGTGCTTCAAGATGGGCATCCCTCTTAAAACCCGGCACAGGGAAGTAGCCCCGAACCAGTACGAGTTCGCCCCCCTGTTCGGCAACTGCATCTCGCAGACGGACCAGAACCTGATGGTGATGCAGATCATCGAAGAGGTTGCTTCGGAAAACGGCCTCGCCGCGCTTCTGCAGGAGAAGCCCTTCGCCGGGATCAACGGCTCGGGTAAGCACAACAACTGGAGTTTGGGCACCACCGACGGCGTCAACCTGTTGAACCCCAAGCAGATCAACAAAGCGTCCAAGAACCCCGAGATCTTCCCCGTGGTGATGGCCGCGCTCGTGTCAGCCATCGACAAGCACGGCGACCTCATGCGTTTATCAATCGCGTCGCCCGGGAACGACTTCCGCCTAGGCGCCATGGAAGCGCCGCCCGCCGTGATGTCCACCTACCTCGGTGAGGACATGACCACCTATCTCAAGAAGTTCATGGAAACAGGCAAGGTGGAGGAGTACGTGCCTTTGAAGAAGAAGCTCAGTTTTGGCGCGGATGCTATTAGCCCTATTGAAGTGCCTGCTGAAGATCGCAACAGGACGTCTCCCTTCCCGTACGGTGGCGCTAGGTTCGAGTTCCGCGCCGCTGGCTCCGCGCAAAACGTCTCCATCGTCAACACGTGCCTCAACACCATGGCTGCTGAGGCGTTCCAGATCGTGGCGGACAGAATCGAAGCCGGCGAGACCCCTACTGCCGTCGCCCAGGACCTGCTGAAGAAGCACTCAAAGGTGATCTTCAACGGTAACGGGTACGACCCCGAGTGGCCGAACAAAGCGGTGGAGCAAGGCATCTGGCGCATCGACTCGGGCGTCGACGCGATTAAGAAGCTCACGGATGCTAAAAACACCGAGCTCTTCGAGAAGATGGGCGTCCTCACCCCTCGTGAGTGCGAAGCAAGAAAGACCATCCTCCTGGAGCACTACATCGGCACCGTGGAGATGGAAGCCATGACCATGGTGGACATGATCAACCAGCACGTCATCCCTTCGTGCAAGAAAGCCGAGCTCGGGTTCGTCAAGAAGCTTGAAGACAGCATCAAGACGTTGAAGAAAGCCGTGGGCGAGGTTCACGGCGCGGCTGACGAAGCCGACGCCGCTGCGTTGTGCCGCATCTTGCGCTTGGATACCATGATCAAGATCCGCGACGTATGCGACGAAGCGGAAGCCCTGTGCCCGCCCTCGCTCTGGACCCTCGCGTCGTACGACGAACTCCTGTTCCTCGACACCAAACCCGAAGGCGACCTTTTGCTTTAAATATTTATGGATATTTATGATTGAGAGATACATGTTGATGTGATAATACAAGGAAAGCACATATGATTTATGAAATCATTAAATAGTCTTCGTATGATTAAATAGTCTAGCTCTTCTTTCTGCCGCTCCTCCCATCGGGCAACACGCACGCGTTCGCCGCACAAATGTGCGTGACGTTTCTCCTTCCAGGACCCGTTATTCTTGATTTATTCTTGAGTCCCTGCCTGCTCACGTCTATAGCATCTCTACTCTCGAAGTACAAGCGCTCTTGTTCGTCGAACGCATCCCTTGAAGTCCCCCCCAGCGCGCCTTGCTTGAAGAAGGACAACCCAGCGGCGGCTTCCAGTTTGGAAAGCGGGACGCAAAAACTCGTAAGCAGCGCGTTTGGCGGAATCGGTGCGTTGGGGAGCACGAACGCCGCGACCAGGGTGGTTTGCATTTTCTTTGAATATTTCGACCCTTTAGCGCGCACCTTTGAATCCTTTGAATCCTTCACGACAACCAACTTGAAGAAGTGCGTCGGGACGTGCACCAGCTCCGGGGCGTCGCCGAGAAGCGGGTAGCGCATTTCCCAACCCGTCGAAGGGCGCTTTGTTGTTTCGGAGGAACGTGCGACGAGCTGATTATTTTTGGAGTCCATCAGTTCTATATATTTTCTGTTTCTTCCCTCCATCGCCATCTGAAGCTCGCGTTCCCTCCTCTTGCTATTCCTCGACCCTGTGTGACGCGCAGGGAGAAACAAAGGCCCGGTGGCGACCAACACGTCGGCGTCGTATTCGAGCGCCAGGTCACGCGTAAATTTTTCCAGGCGCGCCCAGTAATCGCGGTTAAACCCGTCACCCACTTGCGGTGAGATGTTTATTAACGAAAACGTGTCGTCCATCGATCGTTGCGAAGTCTTGTGCCCAGCAGCAGCGGCGAGGTGCCCGCGGTCGTACCCGCTGTTTCTGTAATCGGTAAGCTTAGCAGTGAATTTATTCTCCAACTCGCCGTCTTCCGTGAAGTTAGATTTCTTACGCGTGCCGACCCCGTCGCAGCTCTGTTTGTTTATTAATTCAAGAACCCACCGCGGGTTCCGGGTCCGTGCATCGTATGCAGCGACGTACCCGGACTTAACGCGAAGCAAGTCCTCGGTGCCGGTGGGCCAGCCGGCGCGCATCGCGGGGTGCATTGTGACTTCATCAAGGGAAGACACATCCAACTCGTTTCTTGTGTCTAACTCGTTGGCACCCGCCCTGTGCACATCAACCACCTCCGCGTCCTTAAACCTCTGGGGTTCTCGGGAACAAATCGCGTACGCGCCAGCGCTTCCCACCGCTACGCCCGCGGCCAAGCCCATGACGAAGGGAACGCGCGCGCTGCCACCCGCGGGAGCCATACCTCCCGAACCAAATGACGAGCTGAATGAACGTGCCACAAATCTCGATCGAAATTTAGACCCACTCCCGCCCGGGGCGTTGCTTTTCACGAGCGACACCCTCGCCGCTGCGCCACCCCACCGCATGGCGCGTCGCAGAACACCCACCGCGCACACGCGCACCCCAAGGGGTGGCCTGAGAAGTGCCACGCGGGGTATATGGAGCGGAGGCGGAAAAAAGAGAATGAAGAGTGAAAAATGAAAAGTGATTTTTTAACAACGACTTTTGACTTTCAAAAACCCGTTAGGCATCCCCAGCCGCGGCGAGCGCCTCTTCCGCCCGTTGTCTGGCCTTCTCCTTCTTCTCCTTGTCCGCGGCTTCCTTCTCTTCTTCCACTTTCTTCACCAACGCATCCACGTCCTCGTTGGACATCGTGGTGGTGCCATCCCGTGTTACGACCGCGATTTCAATGTTTTTCGACGAAGGCTCGACCAACTCCAACAAAGCGCGCAAGCACAACTTCGTGGTTTCCGCGGTGGTTTCAGTCTCAGTGTAGTGCTTTTCGAGCCATTCGCGCACAGCCTTTGAGTTCCTCCCAGTAGCGTTGGCTTTCCACTCGGAATACGTGCCACTAGGGTCGGTGTGGAACAGCTGTGCGTTCCCTTCGGGAGAAAAGCCCGTGATCAAAGTTGACAAACCAAACGGCCGGACGCCGCCGCTTTGAGTGTACTTTTGCTGCACGCCGCCCACATAGCGCGTCATGTACTCCACAGACGCGGAGTCCTCCAAGGTGAGTTTGTGTGACTGCGCCTCTAACCTGGCTTTGTTGATCAAAATACGCGCATCCGCCGTCAACCCAGCAAACGCGACGCAGATGTGGTCGTCGATCATCTGGATCTTGCGCATGGTTCGCGGATCTTGCAGCTTGGCGATTGATTTTTTTTCCACGCCCAGCACCACGCAATCGGTACCGCGAACGCCCACCGCGAGCGTGCCCTTTCTCACGGCCTCCATGGCGTACTCGACCTGCAGGTTTGTTAGAGTTAGGGTTCAGGGTTTTTGGGGAATGAAAAGTCAGCGTTTGCTTCAAGCATGTATGCGCTGCGATGCGATCACGAATCATGTGTCTCCTCAAACACCGTCGATGGATCATCCATTTAGGTTTAAAATTATTCCGTCTCGTCCCTCCCCTGGATTTGTGTTCCTTCGACTGAACGTCGCATCTAACGTGTGTGTGTTACCCGGAGGCTGTGTATAGTACAGTCCACCGATCGCGGCCGTTTCGTTCGTCCGAACGAACGAGAACACGCTGTTCCACCCGTGAGATCTGACGTTCCGTTTTGATCTGAAATCAGATCCGTCGTTGTCGTGTCCCGACGGCTATGTGTGCACAGTCTCGCGCGTACCTGGAACAAGTGTCCATCGGGGGAGAACACCGTGATGGCGCCATCGTAGCGCGACATGTCGACGGCGGCGAGCGCGCGTACGAGTGGACGGAGAGGAGCCGGAGGTGAGACAAGGGCGCGTTCGCAACTTGAAAACGGGAAGGACGATGTGATGAACAATTGTCGCTAAATGGGCTTCTACTTTTGCGGAGGTGGGGATGGTTCACGCGTTATTGGATGGCTTCAGATGGTCATCGGTGCGTGCGTTTTTCTATTGAAACGCGTGACGGTTCTTGTTTACATCACTTCTCCACGCGCACCCACACGTCCCCACGCACCCCCACCCTCCAGATGGCCACCTCCTTCTCCACCGCCATGTCTACCACCCGCATGGTCACCGCCGCCCCCCGCACCGCGGCTCGCCGCGGTGCCGCGCGCGCGCCGGTTCGCGCTGCTGCCGCGAAAAAAGCCACCGCCGAAAAGGCCCCCAAGAAGACGGAGATGAAGGACATCGTCGACACCGCCGTCGCTGCCGGCAGCTTTACGACCCTCGCCGCCGCCCTCGGCGCCGCTGGCCTCGTGGACACCCTCAAGGGCGATGGCCCCTTCACCGTCTTCTCCCCCACCGATGACGCCTTCGCCAAGCTCCCCAAGGGCACGCTGGACGATCTTCTTCTTCCCGAAAACAAAGACAAGCTCGCCGGCATCCTGACATACCATGTCGTCGCCGGCAAGGTGATGTCCGGCGACGTCGTCAAGCTCACGGAGGCTGCGACTGTCAACGGCGCTGTGGTCAAGATTGACGCCTCCGAGGGTGTCAAAGTTGACGGCGCCACCGTCACCACCGCCGACGTCGAGTGCGCGAACGGCGTCATCCACATCATCGACTCAGTCATCATGCCCCCTGCTGCCCCCGAAGTCGAAGTCAAGTAAAGAAAACTGTGCCTAATACCAAAACAGATTCTTTTGATTTCGGCGAGAGGACGACGAGAAGGCGCCCGTCGTTTTCTCACTCGCCCTCTCGCGGAATGGACGCAGCTTAGCCTGCAAAACAAAAAAAAGTAACCTGCAACCGTCTGTTATCGGCGAGTGCTCATTCTTTCAATAATTTATTTTGTCATCATCGTTATGATTTTTTACGCTCTAATTTTATTGCACAACTTCTCATTCACGCGTTGCTCGTCGGCGCCCTCCCCACGTCCTCGTTTTGTTGGTCGTTTTTCATGGATTGCGCGTGTTCGGCGCGTCCGTGGAGCTCAGCACGTTCCTGAACTACGCCGTCCCAGTGCTCTTCCTTGGGCTCGGAAAAAATAGAAGGCTCCGTCGAGGAAGTCGACGATTCATTTTCATTCACAGAAGTTCCGTCGCCGGTGTCTCCGTGTCTTCCCTCCTCTTCTCCAGCCGGCACCCCCGCCCCGGTCGCGCAGTCCACCGCACACATGTTCACTTCGACTCGCCGGCCGTTTCTCAAAACGGTCAGGTTTAACGTAGCGCCGTGCGAGTTTTCCACTGCGTCTCTTATTTCGCTCGCAGCGGACACGACAAACCCATCCATCTCAACGCAAACGTCGCCCGGTTTCACGCCAGCTTTGTGTGCAGGCGAATTAGGAAACACCTCCACGATCAAAACACCCCTGTTCGTGTTTGTTGACGACCCTTTGTCTGTACCCGTGCCTTCTGAATTCTTACGCATACCCCTAAATAACTCAAACCCCTTCTTGCCGTTACTCGATGATTCTTTACCGTCTAGATTTCTGTCATCCTCACCACTCCCGATGTTAATCATGCGCACCCCCACGTGCGGGTGGTGCACGTTCTTCCCCGTGACTAACACGTCTATTACCTTCTTAACTTCGTTGATTGGAATAGCGAAGCCTATGCCGGATGCGTCGGCTCTGATTGCGGTGTTCATGGCGACGACCTCGCCGAACTCGTTGACCAGCGGTCCGCCGGAGTTACCGGGATTAATCGCGCAATCCGTTTGAAGAAACGCGACGCGCCGGTTTGGAATTCCTAACTCGGCGGACGTTCTTTTTAAGTTGGAAACGATCCCAAGCGTCACCGTATTGTCTAACCCAAAAGGATTGCCCACCGCGGTGACCCAGTCCCCCACCTCCAACGTGTCGCTGTCGCCTAAAAGGGGAGATGGAGGGAGGGGAGGTGTGTTTGGGTGGGGAGGTGTACTTCCGTCACTGTTAGAAAGCAACCCCGCATCTTGCGTATGCACTTTCACGAGCGCTATATCAGTCAGCGCGTCCACGCCAACCACCTCACCAACGCAACTCCTGCCGTCCGTGAACGTCACGCGCACAGCGTCTCGGTTCTTGATCACGTGCGCGTTCGTCACGACTAAACCTTCCGTAGAGTCGAACACCAAACCGCACCCCTGGCCGTGCGACGCGTTTTTTTTCGCGTTTTTTGTTTTGGTTTCGATGTTGTTATTTCGCGAAACAGGAACGCGCTTGCGGTCAAGGGATTCATCATTCCTTGCGTTTTCTTGGTTAGTTGTGAGTGCGTATTGCTGGCCGTAATCACTTTCGTCGAAATCCACGTCGATGCGCACCACGCACGGGCCTACGGTAGCCGCGGCGTGGCGCACAAACGCGTTTGCTTTGACGCGCGGCGGCGTTACTTTTTCGGCTTCGTCACTTTTTTTGAACTTTTCAACAGATGTCTTTTCTTTTTCGGGTTGGTGCGTTGGTGTAGCAAGTGGTGTGGACACTGAACTTAGGTTTTCCAAGGTAGGGTCCGTAGCAGGCACGGGTATACTCACGATCGTCCGTCCTTTCCGGGAAGCAGTGCCTACCGTCGATGACATCCCAGAGGAGGTGTTCGCGGTGGCGGTCAAAGGCACAAAAAGTGAAGCGGCCGTCACGAATGATGAGGCGAGCAGTAGACGCCATGTCGGCGCGCTGTCGGGCCTCTGTTCGGGTTCATCAGGGGAGATGGAGCAGTGGACCATGTTTGAGGCGCACGGAATAGAACCGCTGGCGCGGCACATGCGGCGACGATACAACAGCTGCGAGACGCTGGCACATGGCAGAGACGACGCCATGGTGCCCTTTTTCCCGGGAAACGACGCTTTTCTCAAAAGCAAAAGATGACGCAGCGACGCGACACCGTCGTCTGCAGCGCCGCACGCGGAGCGTCTAGTCGCGGAGTCGTATCTCAGATAGTATAGTAGAGTTTTGCCGAACGCGTGCCGCGATGCGCAGGCCAGCTCTGAGGGCCAGACCGAAGGCCTTCCAATTGATAAAGCGATGTTCGAAAAATATCTGCACTCACTTTTTATTTCGGGAGTCCAACAAAAGACAACAGTGTGAGCAGCGCGGGCCCACGATGGCGCGCTTCACGGGCCTGGCCTTGGCGTTTTGTCTGGCTCTGCTGGCGTTTCTTGTGCCTTGCGTGAGCGGTGTCGAGCGCGCGAGTTGGCACGACGCGAGGCGGACGGTCCGAGGCCCGTTTCCTTCCGATGCGGGGGACGCATCTTCCCGGCGGGCGCGTGCGTTGGCGGAAGACACAAGGGACGAACCAGGTACCCCGCGAAAAACTTCCCAGAAGAAGACGCATAAGCCCGAGCCCGCGCACGGTGGCTGGGGCGCGCGGCGTGGCCATCACACTCCCGGGGGTTCAGGACGGGACGGTTTGGGACGCGCGCGTCATCTGGATGATGGATCGACCGAAAACACTTCCCGACGCCGAAAACTTTTGTTTTCAGATGAATCAAACGCGGCAGCTGAAGCAGCAAACGCGTCTAACTTGCTGTGGCCTTCCCTTGATGAGGTACCCACAGGGTTGCGGTGCAGCGGGTGTGAGCTCACGTTGGCAGCAGTGCACGCGAGTGCTGTGACCGCGGCGAGACGACTGAACCCTCCGTCCTGGGTCACCGCCGGTGAGAACACGAAGCAGCGGTTGGTGGAACAAAACTGGAACGCCGCGTGTGCGTTCGTAGCCGCCGACGTGTACCTCAAGGAAAGTGAAGGGAAGTTTACCGCCGGTGATGGGTTCGTGACACGGATATGGGAACAAGCGACACAAGGCGTGATTATTGGTAACAGTAGTAGTGGTGATACTACGGGTACTAATACCACTACTGGTACTACTACTCCGATCAGTAATTCCTCGATTCCCTCCACTACCCTCGCTTGTTCCGCGTTATCGGTGTGCGCTTTGTTACGCAGGGACGCTCGGTCAAAGCTTCAAATCACAGGCGTAGTGGTCAACGGAAACGTGTACCCTTTTGACGAATCGTACGTAACAGAGCAGTGCTTTGTCATCACCGGCGATGAAACGTGCCAGGAGAAAAAGGAAACTAATAGCAAGGAGGAGTTGTAGCAGTATTTTAGCAGAGTCATAGATAGCATGTCAGGAGCATCAACACGTAGATATCAATCCAAATCAATTCTACCTGCTCCTGGTCCTTCCCATTTTCTTCCGGTTTCGGCCTGCTTTGAAGATATCCCCCGCCCTTAACGGTTTCTTCTCCCCCGGCTTTTTCCCGGAGGTATCCTCCTTCCGCCGTCGTTTTTTCTTACCGCCAAACTCGCTCGGTTCCTCGACGTCCGCGTACGTGGGATTTCCAACTCCAAGCTTTTTGCCGTCGCCGGTCAACGTGTTCTCTTCACTCGCCTTGCCTCCAACCTTCTTCCGGCCTCGCAAATATCCGGGCAGATGGCTCAAGTGCGGCGCGGGCGGCGTCTTTGAAAGGCTCACGTCGTGCTTCAGGAGGTTCAAATCCTCGGGGTTGTCTTCGAAGTGCGCGGCGAGGCGTTCGGAGTTGAGCAATTCGGATTTTAACTCGCGCACACGGGCTTCCCTCACAGCGGTCTTCCCGACACTCCTCGCAGTATCTTCAGCTCTGTACCGCAAGCTCTCGACTTGTTCTTTCTTCAGTCCGGCGAATTCAGTAATCTCATCAGCCGCTACCTGCCCAGCGTCCCCCCCTCTTTCCTGCAACTCGCTTTTTATTTGTTGAAAACTTTCAAACTCGGCGGGCGAGACTAGCGTGATCGCGGTTCCGGATTTACCCGCCCGGCCGGTTCGTCCGACTCTGTGCAGGTACGCGGACGCATTACCCGGAACGTCAAAGTTGATCACCGTCCGCACATCCTTGAAATCCACGCCGCGCACCACACCAAACTCGGCGTCGCGCTTGCGTTTCATGTACCCTTTTTGCTTTTTGGTTTTTTCAGGCGTTTTGCTTTTGCTTTGAGTTTTACTTTCCCTTTTCTTGTCGGAATCGGAATCAGAATCGTCATCTTCTTGTTTCTCGTCGTTTTCATCGTCAACAGTACCATTTCCAACCCAAGCAGACCCACCACTGTCCTCCGCCGCGGCGATCATGTAGTCGTAGATGCCGCGGTTGAACTCTTGTAATATGTGCGCCCGCGAGTTCGCTGGTAATTCAGCGTGCAACGCGCAACACGGAACGCCGAACTTATCGAGAAATAGTCTCAAACGAACCGCAGCGTCCGGGTCTTTCACGAAGACCAGGGTTTTGCGTCTACACACGCCTAGACGTAACAGTGCCATAGTGGTCAAAAGCTTGTCCTTCGCAGGCACGTCAATCGTTCGATGAGCGATGTTGGGTCCGTTTTTTTCTGAGTTTGGTTTATCATCTCCATTTTCGTCGCCTGCATTACCCCCTCCGCTCGAAACTTCCAGCCTTACAGGGTGCTGTAACACCAACGACTCCAATCGAGAAAGCTCCTCCCCCGCCGTGGCACTGAGCAACATGCACTGGCATCCCGTCTGACACGTGTCCGCAATGAGCTTAATGTCGTCCTCGTACCCGAAGCTCAACAACAAATCAGCCTCGTCCAACACCAAAAGCTCCAGCCCGTTTTTCAGCGCGTTCGGCGGGAACAGGTTCTCCCTAATGCACTCCGCCGCCCTCGCGGGGGTGGCGATTAGGATCTCAGGAGGCGCCCCGGCGAACTCTCTTAAAACAGAAGAGGCACACCCCGCCGCGGGGAGCTCGCCCGCGCGTAGGCTCGGCGCGCACTTGCCCAACAGAAATGCAGCTTCTTTTTTTACTTGATGCGCGAGCTCGCGGGTCGGGACCAATACCAACGCCCGGGGGTTGGGTTGAGGCGCGGTTCCTACGTTGGTATCGTTACTCGTGACGATCTTGTGAATCGCGGGGAGCAAATACGCCGCGGTCTTGCCGCTTCCCGTGTGCGCCCGGGCCACCACATCCTTGCCCTTCAACACAAGCGGGATCGCTTGGGACTGCACCGCCGTCGGCGCGCGGTACCGCTTCTTCGTCAGCGCGCGGAGTAACCGCGGGTCCAAACCCAGGTTTGACCAGCCGTCCACCGCGTCGCCCGACTCGTCGCCCATCGTCGAGACGGGGGGATGGGTGAGAGGAAGAGCGTGGAGAGAGCGCTCGTGTGAATGGGAAAGTCGGCGGCGGCGGCTTGTTCGAGTCGAGTTGAGTAGAGTAGAGCTCAGCTACTTGACCGGACGTCTCCTTTCAACGAATCCTTTTCCAAAGCAAATTACGCTCCTCTCTTTCAATTGCCTTTCAAGATTTGACAAAAACGTTTTTTTTTTCTGGAACTTGTCGTCTATTTCCATTTTCAACACGGCACCCCCGGCACACTCACTCCCCTCGCGCTGGCACGACACCTACGTGCCTACGTTGATGCCACGATGAATTCCCTCCGTGCATCTGTGGGCGATTCCCGACGCGTACCGCGCGCGGTGCGTGCCAAACCCGTGTCGGTAACCCGCATCCTGATTACTACGGTCTTTCTGTGCGCGGTCACAGATTTCGGCCCCGTCCGAGCCAACGCCAACCCCGACGGGGTTTACGTAAGTGGCCCCATCGGTAACACGCCGTGCCCCGTCGCCGACCTCCCTTCCTCGCTGACCGACCCGGCCACGCTAGGCGAGTGGGTGGTGAATGACGAGCTTTGTTACGAAACTTTCCCCCGACGTACGCAATCGAGGAGTGGCAAGTACGTGCTTTGGAAGGAAAACTTTTTCGGAAGACGCCCGCATTTGACGCAAACCACAGAGGACCCTGATTTCACGCCGGATTATGAAAACCGAGCCACCGGGGGGGTTGTTTCCATGGCTAACGCACACGCCGCGTGCTGCGACGGTTGGTGGATGAGGGGTTTTCATCTGGAGGATACGTACGGAAGGAAAGAGCGGTGTAGCACGGTGACTCGCGAATATGACACCACAACTTGGTTGATAAAGAAGGTCACCGACGACGTGTCCGGCCGGGACGGCACACACGGAGCGAACACCTGGATCGCGGAGTTCTACGATGATGGATCGATTCAAAGCTTCAAAAATATATCAGCCACGGAAGGGGGGTACTGGACGTGGAGCGAAGGCGCGGTGTTTCTGGATAACAGGGAAGCGAGCGCGTTACCCGTGGCGGTTCAATTAGATCAAGGAAGTTTGGGTTTCGAATACCCCTACGAGCGTACCTTCCCCGCTCCTCGAATAGTAACCCCCGCGTCCAAGTGTAACGCCAACATCGCGGTCGGTTCCAACGCATATAGAATATGCGTCGAGAACCTGCTGAACGATAACACGGCTGGTACCATAAAAATCGCAATCGTGCCGCTGTACTTCACGACTAGTAGCGTGTCGGATGTAGATACGGATTTAATCGAAAAACACTACGCCGGCGGAGCTGACAATACGTTATTCGCGCAGTGGTGGAGCGAGTCTTCTTTCGACCGGCAGAACGACATCGAGCTCGTGGTGTTGGACCCGGTTGCGGTGAACCTGCCGGAGTGGGTGACTGATGCAGACGCGAGCGCGAGTTATAACGGACGAGTCACGTCAACCGCGTGCAAGACCGAGATTTCGCAGTACAGTGGTAGTGGCGTTGGATTTGATTCAGAAGCAAACAGAGCCGAGAACTCCGCTTGTTCCGAAGCAACCAACTGCGTTCGCCCCGCGTGGAAGTGGGACTATACCAACTGCGATGGGAACTGCAAGGTTTACGGGTGGGAGGACTTTGCACCTAGTGATGGCTACGCGTGCGTTGATTTGACGGGCAAAACAAAGCCGGGCGATTCATCTTCTGATAGTATAACTATGACGGGCGTGCAGATCCGAAGCAACCCGAACTCGGCGAGCGCGTTTTACGGGTTAACAGATGACGAACCTGGGTACAAGTGCGTGGATGACACCAACTTTATGAGCACCAACGCGAATCATTTAACGGGACGTATAGGAGCGTTAGAGGTAGACCCTGATACGTACCACCGGGTGGTGTGGAGCGCGTGGAGAACGCGTTGTTCTGGGTACGGCGGATCTGGGCACTACCGGTTACAAGTCTCCGACTCTGAGACCTGGTCTGAGTTCGGGTCGTCGATGACTGTTGGTACCACGACGTTCGCGAGCATGAACGGAGGAATATCTCAGAATTCTGTGACGCCCAGTCGGTTGAACGGCGATTTCGTACCAGCAGACTACGTCAATCCCAAAGGCGCCGCATCAACGTTCATTCACGAGCTCGTGCATTCCTTCGGCGTGAAAAACCACGCTAGGGTGTGCACCAACGACGTCGCGACGCACCTCGGCTCGACGGAGTACACGTTCTGGGTTGCGCCGTGCACAGTGACGGAGTACGGGAGCTGGATGTCTGTGATGGGCAAATTTTCCGGCACGTCAGGGACGCACGTACACGCCGGGACGATGTACGACATGCACTTGCTACACAAACAGGACGTGCACGTGGTGACGAGCAGTGGAAGCTATACGATAAAGCCTTTGAATAGTTTAACAACAAACGCCGCGAGCGATAAGCGCGCCGCGGTGGTGCAGTTCACGGACCAGCACATCGACAGCGACACGACGGACTGGACCAAGGTAGTGCCTCCGATTTGGGTAGAGTATAGGAACGGGGTTGGGGTGGATCAGAGTTTAGAGTGGGACGAATACGTTGGGAACACGAACGGCATAATTCTAAACTGGGGACACCAGTATGGCGACTTTCTGTTGGACTTGGATTACGGAACCCCCAGTAATGAAAACAGTTTAGCGGATGTTTCCTTGAAAGCTGGTGCTTCGTTCATTGTGAACCAATTCTCGGGGGGGGCTGTTGTCGGGACGGTTAAGTTTTCGAACATAAACGTGGCGAGTGACAAGTCGTC
>TARA_B110000977_G_scaffold103666_1_pt1 | contig 88442 bp, 88 predicted proteins | sample TARA_B110000977 | Tara Oceans TARA_B110000977 (sample SAMEA4397798) | marine metagenome | biome: Polar Biome; feature: [SRF] surface water layer (ENVO:00010504); material: water (ENVO:00002006), including particulate matter (ENVO:01000060) such as... | depth 5 m | reverse complement strand
TGTGCTTGTTGCACATCGTTTTTAAAACAAAGATAGAAGCTAGCACCTATACCCATACTATTTCTTGCGTTGGGGTAAAAGCTCACACTATCAGAGGCATTACCATTGGCACGCAAACTAATGTCATTCGCTAGTTTTTCTTGTCGCCATATTAATTCTTCCTTGCTTTCATCTCTTTGCCCACGTGGTAAATGCTGGTCAGCAAATAGAATCCAGCCCAGCTCATATTTTTTCTGCGTGCAGGTCCTACCATTTGCACTGGCGCAAAGACTTATAATTTGTGCCTGATTGATTGCCTTTGACCGTGCTAGTCGTAGACTCATAATGAGTGCCTGCGCGTACTGATTTAATCGGTACTCAGCTATAACTTCATTTGGCGAAAATGTAACTGCACTGATCAAAATCAATATGATAGCCAGACTAAAGAGCAACTCTAACAATGAATAGGCAGCCGTCACATGTTTACTCCCGAGTATTTAAGAATTACCTTTTAGGAGTAAACGAGCTTAGCTTGATGCAGATTAGATGTCGCTGATGCCTGTGCGCATAGCCTCAAACATACTGATTAGTTGCACGATGTGCGTCTGCTAACAGAGATGCTGTTAGTGATATTTTAGCTCAGCTGGAGCCTGAGGCTAACCATCAGTATGAGTACTGATGGTTAGCCTCATGATCTATATTTTAACCTTTATTTTCTTTTGTGCTTGTCGCTGTTGTTATTAACTTTTCAATAATGCTTAACGCGCTATCCAAAACAACGTCCTCATCTTCTTTAGCCTTTACAAAAATGACTCTACCTGTTTCTTCTTGGCTTGCTTCTTTATTGTTTTCCAGATGCCCTTCAAGGTCTGCTTCACGCATAAAGTTATTTGCTTTTTTAACATCGCCACTGACGCTTCTCTTCACCTTGATAGTAATGTCAGGAGTAATGCCAGAGGCCTGTATAGATCGACCTAGCGGTGTGAAGTAACGTGCTGTTGTTAGTTTAAGCGCCGCATTCTCTTGTAATGGTAATACCGTCTGCACTGAACCTTTGCCGAATGACTTGGAGCCAACAACCGTTGCACGCTTATGATCTTGCAAGGCACCGGCGACAATTTCTGAGGCCGAGGCTGAGCCACCGTTAATTAAAACAACAATAGGTAAACCTTTTAATTTGTCGGGTGTGCCTGCCGTGTATTTTAATGCAGCATCTGCGGTACGACCTTCGGTGTAAACTATTAACTCGCCATCATTCAGGAATACATCTGAAACACCCACTGCACCTGTTAAGACACCACCAGGATTGTTTCGCAAATCAAGAATAACACCGCGTAAGTTATCGCCTGACTTGGCTAACAGTGAATCTACTGCGGTAAAGATATTTCGTGTTGTTTTTGATTGGAAGCTGGATATACGAATGTAGCCAATATCATCATCCAGTAATTTATTACGTACACTTTTAATGCGAATGACATCACGCATGACTGGGATATTAATAGGTGCAGCCTCATCCTCGCGTACTACTTTTAAGATTAAGGTGGTACCCGTAGCACCGCGCATCACTTTAACCGCCTCGCTTAAACTCATCCCTTTGACTGACACATCACCTAACTGAATAATTAAGTCACCCGCTTTCACACCGGCACGATACGCGGGTGTGTCATCAATCGGGGCAATAACTCGAATAAACCCACCATCAAGACCAACCTCTATACCAAGACCACCAAACTCTCCTGATGTGCCTATTTTTAGCTCTCTAAATTCTTCCTCACCCAAAAAACTTGAGTGTGGGTCTAAGCTAGCAATCATGCCGCGAATAGCCCCTTCGATGAGCTTCTGATCATCGACCGTTTCAACATAATCACGCTTCACTCGGGCATAAACATCTGTAAACAGGCGGATGTCAGCCAGCGGCAATGGTTCTTCTATTTCTGACTTTGCAACTGCTGGATAGCTTAGCGTTAAGGTAACACCGAGACTAAGGCCTAAGACCATAGCCATCATCATGTTTTTAATGTCTTTCATCAGTAATGCTCCAATCGCTCAGCCCAAGAGTATGCTTGAGTAAATTAAAATTGTTGTTCCTCAGTGTAACGACATCCAGCGATGAACGAAACCGGTGTACTGCTTCGGCCTGAGGCATCAATGGTTATTAATCACTATTCAAGGGAAATGCCTTAGCTGCACCACTTTTGTGGGTTTAAAGGCTGACCTTTCTGACGAATCTCAAAATAAATATTCGCCTCTTTACTTGCACCAAAGTCACCGACCATAGCAATCACTTCGTTTTCTTCAACCATTTCACCGACTTCCTTATACAGGCCTTCAGCATGTGCATACAAACTCATATAACCCTCGCCATGGTCAATGATCATGAGCCAGCCATAACCTTTAAACCAATTAGAAAAGACGACTTTGCCGTGAAATATGGCATGAACTTGTTTTCCTCGCACTGAACGAATGGTGACGCCTTCCCATTTCAACTGATTAGACTGTTGCTGTCGCATCTGACCAAATTGGTTTTCTAAACGACCTTTCAACGGCCAGGATAATTTACCGCGCTGTTTTGCAAATTGCTGATCAGGTAACGATTCTCGGCGCAGCTTTTTTAATAGCTTTTGTAAAGCATGTTGTGCTTTGCTCTGTGCTTCTAATAAACGTTGGTCACTGGCTATATATTGTGTCAAAGCAACTTTAGCATCACTTTTTTCTGTCCTTGCTAACTGCAATATTTCTGTCTGTTGCTGCTGCCCGATTAAAATCACCTGCAAATCAGTACGTTTCTCATTAAATACATCTATTTTATCTGCAATCTTTTTTGAAAGCAGCGCTAGCTGTTTTAACTCCTGATCACGTGCCTCTTCAATATATCGATAAATAATCCGATCTCGACCAGAGTAGGCTGGATCAATCTGTGCTAAGGCTATCTTCCATTGGCTTAATTGATTATCTAGGTAATGCAGGCGTAATTGTTGCTTGAGGCCTTGATACTGTTTTTGAACGTCTTTTTGAATATGCTGGTCTTCATTTCCTAGCCTTAATAAACTGTTTTCAAGATCAGTCCTCTGCAGTGCAACCGCACGCATATTTTTATGTAATTTACCCAGTTCTTGATCAAGCGAATGAATTTCTTGTTCGATCTGCTGCTGATCGATACTGCTTTTTTTGAGGCGTTCTTGTATCTTTTTTACCGCCTGTGCAATATCTGAGAGATCACGCTGAGTTTGCTGCAAGGCCTCAGTCGCCAATGCTGGGACACAGAAATAGGTGACTATGAGTAGTAGCAACAGTCGCCGAATCTGCTTTAAGCCAAGCTTAATCATGGACTGAGGCCCTTGTCTAATCACTATCGGAAATCCCTGAACGCTGTGAACTATCATTAGTGTATTAATAGTTTATAATACACTTCGTTTTGATTTTAATGGAAAAATCATAGTGTCAGATCATAGTTTTGTGACTCTAAGCCATGAAGACCTCATGGCTAGAGAAGAAGATATAGAACAGGCATCTCGCTCGCTAAAAGCAATGTCGCACCCATTACGCCTTAAAATTCTCTGTGTGCTCGGCAATCAAGAACAGAGCGTACAACACATTGTTGGATGTGTCGGTACATCACAAAGCAACATCTCACAACATCTAGCCATCCTCCGTGATAAAGGTATTTTAAAATCACGTAAAGACGCCAACCGTGTGTTTTATAAGGTAGGTGATGCTGGCACACTCAAGCTCATTGAAATGATGCAACAAGTCTTTTGCTCCGCACACTAAATCACAGTGCCTTGACTAGAGGCAGCAACCAACAAAGGAACATCGCGCGGTGACCACGCCCTATTCTGAATTTATCAGTACTAATTTTATTTTATTTGCAGCACTTGGCATTATCATTGCGTTAATCCTACGCATGGAAATCAAGCGTGCACTGCGTGGCTTTAAAACAGTTACACCAAAAGAAGCAGTCACCTTAATGAATAGAGAAGAAGCTATCCTCATTGACGTGCGTGAAGATAATGAGCTTGTTCAAGGCTTTATTCGTGGCTCCAAGCACCTGTCACTCAGCGTTTTGACACAGCGTGTCAATGAGCTTAAGGCACATACTGATAAACCTGTGATTGTTTACTGTCGAAGTGGTAATAGATCACTGACAGCTTGTCAGACCTTAAAGAAACATAACTTCAATAACATCATGTCTCTTCGCGGTGGCTTAGAGGCTTGGCGAAATGACAATCTTCCCGTGGTAAAAAAATGACAGATAACACAGCAAAAGTAGTAATTTATAGTGGCCGACTTTGTACTTACTGTAACGCTGCAAAGCGTTTGTTTGAGAAAAAAGGTATCGCATTCGAAGAGGTTATGATTGACTCTGATGACAGTGTGCGCGCTGAAATGGAGCAACGCAGTGGGCGCCAGTCGGTGCCACAAATCTTCATTGGTGATGTTCACGTTGGCGGTTATGACGATCTCGCTGAATGTCATCGTGAAGGCAAGTTAGACGAACTATTAGCGTCTTAAGTTGCCTTATCTCCTACAATCACACCTTACTGAGAGCTAGCCGCTATGAGTGAACAGAAAGAGCAGTTTGATATTCAAAAAATATTCGTTCGTGATATGTCTTTTGAATCACCTCAGGCACCGGCTATTTTCACTGAGCAATGGCAGCCTAGCACGGATGTTAACCTCAGCAGCCGCTTCGATGAACTCGCTGATGATCACTATCTAGTCGATCTCAAAGTTCAAATTACTGCAAAACAAAACGATAAAGTCTGTTTCCTTATCGAAGTGGTGCAATCAGGTATCTTCCTGATCAAGGGTTTTGAAAAAAAGCAGCAAGAGCAGCTTTTAAACAGTTATTGCCCAAACACTCTATTCCCTTTTCTGCGTGAGGTAATTTCAGAATCTGTGACTAAAGGTGGTTTCCCACCATTGGTGTTAGCACCGGTTAATTTTGACGCCCTCTATGCACAGAAATTAGCGCAGGATGCATCAGGCAGCTCTACTACTTCTACCAAGCATTAGTCACCCATAACGCTAGGCTAAGAATGGCTCCTAATCCCAAAATTGTAGTGCTTGGTGCCGGCGCCTGGGGTACTGCACTGGCAATTCATCTCGCGCAACCTAGCAGCCATGGTGACGTGCTTTTATATGGCCGTGATCAGGAACGCATGTTGCAAATGGCCACAGCGCGCGTTAATCAACGCTATCTCCCTGAGATCAGTTTACCTCCGCGCCTAAAGCCCTCAAGCGATTTTAAGAGCTGTGTGGCCGCGGCGGACTACATTGTGGTCACCATCCCAAGCACCGCCATGAGAACCACCCTGCAAGCAATCCGCCAGCATTCAAGTGATCGGCTACGTGGCGTTATTTGGGCTAGCAAAGGGCTGGAACAGAAAACCGGTAAGTTTTTTCATCAGGTTGCTGCTGAAGAACTCGATACAGAACTACCCATTGCACTGTTATCTGGCCCTTCTTTTGCTAAGGAAGTCGCTCTTGGCCTGCCAACTGCTGTCACCATTGCCAGTGAAAAGGCTGACTTTAGTCGTGACTGTGCAAAACTATTTCACCATGGTGCCTTTCGTGCTTATTCCAGCACTGAATTAACCGCCGTTGAGATTGGTGGCACCTTTAAGAATATTCTTGCGATTGCCGCCGGTATTGTTGATGGGCTTGAGTTTGGCGCTAATGCACGTGCCGCCTTAATTGCTCGTGGTGTCGCTGAAATGATTCGATTTGGACGTGGCCAAGACGTTAATTTAGAGGCCTTAGTGGGCTTATCCGGTATCGGTGACATTATTTTATCTTGCTCAGATGATCAGTCACGCAACCGCCGTCTGGGGCTAGGACTAGGCCAGGGTCGAAGCCTAGCTGCCATAGAAACCGAGATAGGCCAGGTCTTGGAGGGCAAGCATGCCGCCGAGGTGATTCATCAGCTGGCGCAACAGCAACAGCTAGAACTGCCTATCAGCTCAGCTGTTTACGCTGTCTTATTCGATGGCTTAGACCCGAATGAAGCTGTTGAGAGCCTGATGGCACGTTCATCACGTGATGAGACTGATTAGCAGGCCGACTTAAGCAGAACCGGCAAAGTCCAGTTGCCGCCACGCCTCGTATAAGCACACGGCAACACTATTCGATAGATTCATGCTGCGACTTTCTGCCAGCATCGGTATGCGTAAAATCTGATCAGCCTCTAAACCTTGCAGAACAGTATCGGGCAAACCACGCGTCTCAGGGCCAAACAGCAGGGCGTCACCTGGAGCAAACTTAGCAGCCGTGTGGGCTCTGTTCCCTTTTGTAGATAATGCATACAGGCGCGCATAATCCAGCTGGCTCAGGCATAATTGCAGACTGGAGTATTGCTTGACGGTACACCAATCAAGATAATCTAGGCCCGCCCTACGCATGCGCTTGTCATCAAGCTCAAAGCCCAGGGGTTGGATCAAATGAAGCTGACAACCGGTATTCGCACACAGACGCATGATATTACCTGTGTTGGGTGGAATCTCCGGTTCATATAAAATTATGTGAATCATGACATCTGTAGATCAAACTATACTCAGTAGCGACTTTTGCGGGATGCATCTGCAATCACCACTAGTCTTGTTATCCGGTTGCGTTGGCTTTGGCCAAGAGTTTACGCGTGTGGCAGGTTATTCCAATAAGAACATTGGCGCCATCTGTTTAAAAGGCACCACCCTAGAGCCGCGCTTAGGCAATCCCGCACACCGTGTCGCTGAAACACCCGCAGGCATGCTCAATGCTATTGGTTTACAAAACCCAGGCGCCCATGTTGTGGTGCGTGATTATTTGAGCAAACTCGATTTCAGTGAAACACGTTATATCGCTAATGTCTCTGGATCAACAATAGAAGAGTACACCGAAGTAACGCGTATTTTTGATGACTCAGACATTGATGCCATTGAGATCAACATCTCCTGCCCTAATGTCAAAGAGGGCGGCGTTGCCTTTGGTAATGATCCTGATATGTCAGCCCGAGTTGTTGCCGCCTGCCGAAAAGTAACTAATAAGCCACTGATCACTAAGCTATCACCTAATCAAACCGATATTGCTGCTAATGCTCGAGGCTGTATAGAAGCCGGCAGTGATGCCTTTGCCGTAATTAATACCTTGATGGGCATGGCGATTGATATTAATAGTCGCCGGCCGATCATCGGTAATAATCAGGGCGGACTATCTGGCCCTGCAATCAAACCGATCGCGTTACTCAAGGTGCATCAGGTCTATCAAGTGTGTAAGGCGCATAATATTCCAATCCTAGGTCAGGGTGGCATTAGTTCAGGTGAGGATGCCTTAGAGTTTATTATTGCTGGTGCTAGTGCTGTCGGTATTGGCACAGGGCTTTACTACGACCCTCTCTGCTGTAAGGCGATTAATAAAACCATTAGTGATTATCTGCAACAACACAAACTCTCTTCAGTCACTGAGTTGGTCGGCAGCCTGAGTTTAAATACAGCCTAAGCAGTTGCGCTTAACTGACACTGAGAAAACCCACTAGGGTGCCACTCCGTCACTGTACTCATACATCTGAAGTTCTTGAATCTTCCGCGTCAGTGTATTGCGCCCCCAGCCCAATAGCTTGGCCGCTTGTTGTCGCTTACCGCCTGATTTCCTCATCGCTACTTCAATCAAGGTGCTTTCAAACTGCGCAACCGCATCACTTAAAATATCTATTTCGCCACCATCGAGCTTTTGCTCAGCCCATAATGTGAGTTGCTTTTTCCAGTCGCCATTAGTCTCAATTTTAATCTTATTGTCACGCAGATCATTCGGCAGATCTTCCATGTGAATGGATTTACCCGATGCCATCACTGTCAACCAACGTGCCACGTTCTCTAACTGACGCACATTGCCGGTCCAGTCTAGCTTACTCAAATGTAGCGTTACTTCAGGCTCTAAGAGTTTACCTTCAACACTCAGTTCACTGGCTGCTGACTGTAGAAAATGTTTTAACAGGACAGGGATATCCTCACGGCGCTCACGCAATGCAGGTACTTGAATACGAATAACATTAAGCCGATGCATTAAATCTTCACGGAACTGGCCCTTCTCTACTAAGGTCGCTAAGTCCTGATGAGTCGCGGCAATAATACGTGCATCAACACGAATAGACTCATGGCCACCGACTCGATAGAACTGACCTTCAGAGAGTACACGCAGCAGACGCGTTTGTAGATCAGCTGGCATATCACCAATTTCATCTAGAAATAAAGTCCCTCCATCTGCCTGTTCAAAACGGCCACGACGTAGTGTTTGTGCACCAGTAAATGCACCTTTCTCATGCCCGAATAATTCGGACTCAAGTAGATCTTTTGGTATCGCCGCCATGTTCAAGGCGATAAATGATTTTTTCTTTCGCACTGAATGTGTATGTAAAGCCTTGGCTACTAATTCTTTACCGGTACCTGTTTCACCATTTATGAGGACTGTAATACTAGAAAGGGAAAGCCTACCAATGGCACGAAAGACTTCTTGCATCGCCTGTGATTCACCAATGATTTCAGGTGTTTCCGCGATCACAGTGTTTTCATTTAGACCCTCACTATCATCCACGCAGGCACGTCTAGAGAGTTCAACCACTTCATTCACATCAAAGGGTTTAGCTAAATATTCAAAGGCACCATTTTGATAAGCAGTCACTGCATTATCCAAATCGGAGTGAGCTGTCATAACAATAATTGGCAGCTCTGGATTTTGTGTTTGCACTTTTTTTAAAAAATCCAAGCCATCCATACCCGGCATTCGAATATCGGTAATGATAAGTTTTGGAACACTCACAGATAAGGCCTGCATGGCACTTTCTGCCTCCTCAAAAGTGGTCACCTCAAAATCTGCTTTCGTTAGCGCACGATCAAGAACCCAACGAATTGACTGATCATCGTCGATAACCCACACATCATTTTTCATCTTATGTATTCCTTTATTACCCTAGTGCGCATCGATTGGTAGGAGGATGCGAAATTCTGTCTGCCCTGGCTCTGAGTCAAACTCAATCAGACCGTTGTGTCGGTTGATAAGCATTTGTGAGATGGCCAAGCCTAGACCACTGCCATCAGACTGACCTGAGACCATGGGGAAAAATATTTCATCTCTAATCTCATCAGGCACACCAGGCCCGTTATCAATAATGCTGATACAGGCGACTAACTTATAAAGTTTGCTCGCAATTGTATGCCGCCTTAAGACTCGTGTTTTAAATATAACCATGCCATTTCCGGCCAATGCCCGAATCGCATTACGCGTGATATTTAAAACAGCTTGAACTAATAAGTCTCGATCTAGCTTTATCTCAGGAATGCTTGGATCGTAATCAAAACGCAGTGTTATAGACTCTGCATTTTCAATGGCTGTCAGCCCTAAGACATGTTGCAAAACTTCGTGAATATTATGGAACTGCTTGTTCGGCACCATATTCGGCCCAAGCATTTGGTCGACTAATTTATGCAGGCGATCCGCCTCTTTGATAATAATCTTGGTGTATTCAACGAGTTCAGAATCGTTTAATTCATTTTCTAATAACTGGGCTGCACCACGCAAACCACCTAATGGGTTCTTAATCTCATGAGCTAAGCCACGGACAATATTATGCGCTGCCTTATGTTCGTGAATTAAGGAACTATCTTTGCTGATCTTTAGATGTCTATCTAACGAACTGAGCTCCACTAATGCCCTGCTCTTGCCACCTTCTGTCAATGGGTTGATGGCGCATGCCACAGTGATTTCAGTGTTATTTGATAAACTTAAGACCAATTCACGCTCTGACCACGCGGAGTCTGATTGGAATGATTCTGCGACTAATTCCAGCAGCGTGTGCTCACCTTTGGCCAATAGTGAGGAGAACAACTCGTTTTCAGCGCGATTCAAGCTGACATTAAACATGGTCTCAGCCGCTAAGTTCATAAACTCAATGCGTTGCTCAGCGTTTATCAAAACGATAGCCGCAGCTTGATGCTCGATAATGGTGGCGTATAAATGATCAGACATAACCTTATCTATGCAATTTCCGAACCAACATGCTCTTAAAGCTGGTCTCTTTGATGAATTTTATAAGAATGCTTTAAAACTGAGCTATTCACAGCTTTTAGGCTTATTTTCAAAACAAGTGGGCGGCTAATATTTTGTAACTGTATTTATTTCTATCGCTATCTTATATCGAACCATTAATTTTTGCACTGTTTTGGTGCATCTCTACTGCGAGGAACTTTCCTTTAGACAAAAAAAAAACGCCCCATAAGAGCGTTTTTTTCGTCCTCCACAAAACGTGGAGGAGCAGCCATATTCTTTTTAAGAAATATTAGCAGCTGTAGTACATTTCAAACTCGATAGGATGTGTTGCCTGACGCAGCGCAGTCACTTCTTCCATCTTCAAATTAATGTAAGCATCGATCATGTCGTCTGTAAAAACACCGCCATTAGTCAAGAATGCACGGTCTTCGTTGAGCGCAGCTAGAGCTTCGTCCAAAGAGGCCGCTACTTTTGGAATTGCAGCGTCTTCTTCTGGTGGTAAGTCATACAAGTCTTTATCCTGTGCTGCACCTGGATCAATCTGATTTTGGATGCCATCAAGGCCTGCCATCATCATCGCTGCAAAGGTTAAGTATGGGTTAGCCGCAGCATCACCAAAACGCACTTCAATACGACGCGCTTTTGCATTCGCTTCGAAAGGAATACGAATCGAAGCTGATCGGTTACGTGCTGAGTAGGCCAACATGACTGGCGCTTCAAAACCCGGGACCAAGCGTTTGTAACTGTTCGTAGAACCGTTAGCAAAGGCATTAATCGCTTTAGCGTGCTTTAAGATACCACCGATGTAGTACAAGGCCGTTTGTGAAAGGTTACCGTAGCCATCACCAGCAAATAGGTTTTCACCGTCTTTAAATAGCGATTGGTGAACGTGCATACCACTGCCGTTATCGCCGACTAAAGGTTTTGGCATGAAGGTCGCTGTTTTACCGTAATTATGCGCAACATTTAACACCGCATACTTCAATATTTGGTTTTGATCAGCACGCACAGTCAATGTGTCGAATCGTGTTCCAATTTCACACTGGCCGGCAGTGCCTACTTCGTGATGATGTACTTCAACCTCAACACCCATCTCTTCTAGTACTTGGCACATGGCGCCACGGACGTCTTGTAATGAATCAACCGGAGGCACTGGAAAGTAACCACCTTTGACACTTGGGCGGTGACCCGTATTACCGTCTTCATACTGTTTATTGGTATTCCAAGACGCTTCGTCTGAATCGATAGCAAATGAAGCACCACCGATGCTGTTATTCCAGCGCACATCATCAAATACAAAGAATTCTGGCTCAGGACCAAAATAAGCTGTGTCAGCAATTCCGGTGCTATTTAAGTAAGCTTCTGCGCGCTTAGCTACTGATCGTGGATCGCGTTCGTAACCTTCCATAGTGGTTGGCTCGAGAATGTCGCAGCGAAGAATTAAGGTAGAATCAGCAAAAAATGGGTCCATAACAGCGGTAGCCGCTTCTGGCATCAGCACCATGTCAGACTCATTAATTCCTTTCCAGCCTTCGATAGAAGAACCATCAAACATTTTACCGTTCTCAAACACTGCTTCATCAACCGTACTTGCCGGCACAGTTACATGATGCTCCTTACCCTTTGTATCGGTGAAACGGAAATCGACGTATCGAACGTCGTTATCACTAATCATTTTTAAAACGTCACTGGCGGACATCGAGTCACTCCTAAATAAATTAAATTCAAATCTACAGGCCATGGCTGCGATACGCACTCCACCCTGCTTTATTCCTCTATACTTAAGCACAATACGTGCCATAGCAGAAGGTAGCCTACTAGAGCCATTTTTGGAAGCCTCAGAGCTAAAATGCTCAGCTAGCTGCACCAATAAGGTGCGTTCACACTCATCTTGCACTACATCGGTGCGATTTTCAGCTCAATTGCTCATTCTCACTTTACTGCGCTCAGCAGCCAGTCAATACCTTGTACAGCACGCGTAATGGGCACTTCATAACAAACAGCATGATTATTTCGCATTAAGTGAAAAAAAACATTAAACTAGCTCTGTGTTATCAATGTTTATTTTCAAACACTGTTACTAGTGTATGTACAGGGTCAGGAAGACCCTCTAAATAGCACATCAGGAAGCGTCTCCCCATGGATTAGGGCTGTTTCGACAAGGATGTCGAATAACAGCAACTACTGAACGCTCCAGCGCCCTGGATAATGACAAATATCAGGCGAAGCTCAGAAAAGTTCACACCTAGGCGGTAGATAGCTTACAATCCTACGCTTTATAGCCAGTTTTAATCCCGTGAGCGCAACTACCAGCTTTCAACAACTCATTCTAACTCTGCAGCAGTATTGGGCCCAACAGGGCTGCAGCCTGCTCCAACCTCATGACCAGGAAATGGGGGCAGGGACGTTTCATAACGGCACCTTCCTCAGAGCCATTGGCCCTGAACCCTGGCGTGCGGCTTATCCACAGCCTTGCAGAAGACCGACAGATGGGCGATACGGTGAAAACCCAAATCGCTTACAGCACTACTATCAGTTTCAGGTCATCCTCAAACCGTCACCTGAGAACATTCAGGAGCTGTACCTAGACTCATTACGTGAGCTAGGCATTAATCCGCTAGAGCATGATATTCGTTTTGTTGAAGATAACTGGGAGTCACCCACCTTAGGTGCCTGGGGTATTGGTTGGGAAGTTTGGTTGAACGGCATGGAAGTTTCGCAGTTCACCTATTTCCAACAGGTGGGTGGCTTAAGTTGTAAGCCAATAAGCGGTGAGATTACCTATGGTTTAGAACGCCTAGCCATGTACCTACAGGGTAAGGAAAGTATTTATGACCTGCGTTGGAATGATAGCGACACACATCCCATAAGCTACGCTGATATTTTTTTACAAAGCGAGATTGAACAGTCTAAATATAATTTTGAAGAGGCCAACACCGAGCTCTTATTTAGTGCCTTTGATGCCAATGAAAGTGAATGCCTTCGATTATTAGAAAAAGAGCTCTCCTATCCGGCTTATGAACGCATCCTCAGCGCTTCACATCTGTTCAACTTATTAGATGCTCGTCAGGTCATTTCGGTTACCGAGCGGCAACAGTATATTTTACGCATTCGCACGCTAGCTCGAGAAGTCGCACAAAGTTTTCTTGCTAGCCGTGAACGCTTAGGCTTTCCTTTGCTTAAGGAGCCATCATGAGTGAATCACACTCTTTAGACGCGCAAGATCTATTAATTGAGCTTGGCTCTGAAGAATTGCCACCAGCAACATTGAGCCAACTCAGTCAGGCCTGGCAAGAAGCCTTAGCTGAGCAGTTCAAACAACAGGGTTTAAGTTTTAAGCAGATTACTGCTTATTATACTCCGCGTCGTTTAGCCGTCATCGTAGAGCAGCTAGCTGCTCGTCAAGAAGATCAGACGATTGAGCGTCGAGGCCCTGCACTAAAAGTTGCCTTTGATGACGCAGGCAATCCAAGCAAAGCCTTACTGGGTTTCTGCAAATCCTCGGGGCTAAGCGTTGAAGAGCTGCAAGAGATTGAAACTGATAAGGGTACGTGGCTGTATGCAAAGAGCCAACGCAAAGGCTTAGCCATCGATGATCTAATCGAAGATATTATTGCAAAGAGCTTGGCTGCTTTACCTATCCCAAGGCCAATGCGTTGGGGTGTCGGTGAGCATGAATTCATTCGACCATTGCACTGGCTAACCTTACTCTATGGTGAACGTGGTCTTGCTTGCACTATTAAGGGCATAAGCGCCGACTGCATTACTTATGGCCATCGCTTCCATGCACCAGCAGCGATCACACTCAAACACCCTTCTGACTATACTTCAGCACTTGCTGCAGCCCAGGTGATTGCTAACTTTGATCAGCGTAAACAATCTATCCTAGATCAACTTGAAAGCATCAGCAGTGATCTGGGTGCTGTTTTAGATTATGAAGACAGTCTCCTTAATGAGGTCTGTAACCTAGTCGAATACCCTAATGCAATTCTTGGTCAGTTCGATGCTAAGTTCCTCGATATTCCTGAGGAAGTTTTAGTGGTGACCATGCAAGAATCACAGCGTTATTTTCCACTATATCGCAAACAAGATCATCGTTTGCTGCCTCAGTTCATTACCATTGCCAACATTAAGAGCATACGCCCCGAAGTAATTTCGCAGGGCAATGAACGTGTTATTCGGCCACGCTTTGAGGATGCAGAATTCTTTTGGCAGCGCGATAAGACACAAAGTCTTGAGAGCCGAGTCGACAAACTAAACGGCCTGTTATTTGAAAAGAAGCTAGGCAGTATTGCTGATAAGGGCAAACGAAGTGCTGAGATTTCAGTTGTACTGGCCACAACATTTGGCATTGATGCTGAACTAGCAGAACGCGCTTGCATGCTTTGCAAGTGTGATCTTGTCACAGAAATGGTCACTGAATTTCCAAAACTGCAGGGCATCATGGGGCGTTATTACGCACTACATGATGGCGAAGAAGCATCATTAGCAGCAGCCATTGAAGAGCATTACTGGCCGTTAAAGTCGGGCGCAAAAATTCCTAGTAGTAAACTAGGACAGATCGTTGCATTAGCCGATCGTATAGACAGCCTGCTAGGTATTTTTGCTAGCGGTAAAAAGCCGTCTGGCGTGAAAGATCCTTATGCACTTCGCAGAGCCGCCTTAAGTTTAGTGCGCATCAGTATTGAAGCTGAACTGGAATTCGATCTCCATCAGTTATTACATAAAGCAGCCAGCCTGTTACCAGAGTCATTACAAACAGGTGAGCTAGTAGATGATGTCGAAGCCTTTATTCTTGAGCGCATGCGTGGCTATCTGGTCGAACAGGGCTTAAACAAAGATTGCTTTGAGGCGGTGCTTGCGAGTCGTGCGAGCCTGACCAGCACTGCTACATCACTGAATCTGTTTGATTGTTATCAGCGCAGCTTAGCCGTCTCTAATTTTCGCTCTAGGCCAGAGGCTGCCAGCCTCGCTGCATCTAATAAGCGTATCGGAAATATTCTGAAAAAAACTGATGACAGTGACCTTGTTACTTTAGATGCTGCGGCGTTAAGCAGTCCTATTGAACAAAGACTTTGTTCCAGCCTTGATGAGATTGAAACTAATGTTGAGGCGATGGTGCAGCAACAGCACTATACCGAAGCCTTGCAGACACTGGCCCAACTTAAAGATGATATTGATAACTTTTTTGAGGAGGTTATGGTGATGCATGAAGACCCCAGTATCAGAGCTAATCGTATTGCACTAGTTACACGTGTACACAAACTCTTCACAGCCGTTGCGGATATTGCGCTACTGCAGGTTTAAAATACAATGCGCGCAGTAATCATAGATCGTGATGGTGTTATTAATCACAATCGCCCTGACTACGTAAAAAAGGCTACTGAGTGGCATGCCATCGATGGTAGTTTGGAAGCCATCGCGCGTCTCTCCCAAGCAAAATTTAAAGTCTTTATTGCAAGTAACCAAGCGGCCATTGCCCGTGGTTTATTTGATCATTCTGATCTACACCGAATTCATCGCAAAATGCTGCATGAGCTGGAAGCCTTGGGTGGTGATGTTGATGGCTTTTTTTTCAGCCCAGTACTTCAAGGCGCCTGCCGCAAACCAAATCCAGGCATGCTCTTGGACATCGCTTCTCGTACGGGTATTAAACTGACTGAGACACCTTTTATTGGTGACAGTCTGAAAGACCTGCAAGCAGCAGAACGTGCTGGCGCTATTCCTATGTTGGTACGTACAGGTAACGGTTTGCAAACTTTAGCCCAGCCTGAAATGCCAAAAGACGTTAAGGTCTTTGATAATCTCTCACTTGCTGTTGCTCACATACTTCATGAATAAGCCATGCTAATCATCATACGCTCTAGTTTATTATTACTTGGCATGATCGCAGCAACGATTATATATTCACTGCCCTGCGTTTTAGCACGCCTGTTACCCTATCGCCTGTGTTTTAAATTTATATCCAGCTGGTGTGCCTTCAATACTTTTTGGGCACGCTTAACCTGCGGTGTCCGTTATGAGATTCAAGGTTTAGAAAAGGTTCCTGAAAAGTCCTGCGTGATCATGTCTAATCATCAGTCCACTTGGGAGACCTTAGCCTTCCCCGGTATTTTCCCGACGCTGACCTGGGTAATAAAAAAAGAATTACTGGCTCTGCCATTTTTTGGCTGGGGTATTGGTGGTACGCAGCCGATTGCCCTAGACCGTAAGGCCGGCAGACGCGCCTTAACTGAGTTAGTCAAAGATGGCCGTAAAAAGCTGGCCTTAGGTCGCTTTATATTAATTTTCCCTGAGGGTACCCGAAGGCCCTTTAAGGAACCTGGCAAACTCTTAGCTGGAGGTTTTTTATTAGCAGCGAAAGCGGGGGTGCCGGTATTACCAGTTGCGCATGACGCTGGGCGCCTGTGGCCAAGCAAAGGATTTCTAAAACAGGCTGGCACGGTACGCGTTATTATTGGTGACTGCATCAGTAGTGAAGGTAAGAGCGCAGAACAACTTCGTGATGAATATGCGTTATGGCTTAAACAAGCCCGTCAAACCCTCACTGAGCAACACGCCGCTGAGGTAAATCACAAGTAGCTGCACCCGCAGTCAACTTTTCAGCAACAACATATTAAGGGCTAGGGTTTGGTATACGCTGCTGAATGGCCTCTATTTCTTCACATATTGACTCACTTAATTTGATATCAATGCTGGCAATGTTTTCTTCTAATTGTGGCATCGTGGTTGCACCAATAATATTGCTGGTGACGAATGATCGTGAATTAACATAGGCTAATGCCATTTGTGCTGGACTCAATCCATGCGCCCTCGCTAGTTTTACATAGGCATCACAGGCTTGCTCTGCCTGCGGATTGCTATAACGAGTGAAGCGATCAAAGAGACTTAGTCTGGAGCCTGTTGGTCTTGCACCATTTTCATATTTTCCACTCAACATGCCAAAACCCAAGGGCGAGTATGCGAGTAAGCCAACCTGCTCACGCTCGGACATTTCAGCCAAGCCTACTTCGAAACTTCTATTGAGTAATCCGTAAGGGTTTTGAATAGATGCAATACGTGGCAGTTGCTGTTGTTCTGCAAGCTTCAGGTATTCTGCTAGTCCCCATGGGGTCTCATTTGAAATACCAATATGGCGTATTTTGCCACTGCTCACCAACTCAGCTAGCGTGCTCAGTGTTTCCATGATCGCTACACCGCTGTGTGATGACTGCTGATACCCTAATTGACCAAAGTAGTTTGTACCTCGTGATGGCCAGTGTATTTGATAAAGATCGATATAGTCGGTTTGCAGACGTTTAAGACTGTCATCCAGTGCCTGCTTAATATGCTCCGCAGTGAGATCAGGACCAGCGCGTAAATAAGGCATCATTCCTGGGCCAGAAACCTTACTTGCGAGTATCACTTGATCTCGCTGCTTATGCTTCGCCAACCAGCTGCCGACATATTTTTCGGTTAAACCTTGAGTTTCTTCTTTTGGTGGTACCGGATACATCTCTGCAACATCAATAAAATTAACACCTTGATCAACCGCATAATCCAGTTGTTGGTGTGCGTCTTGCTCTGTGTTCTGCTCGCCAAAAGTCATCGTGCCTAAGCAGATAAGACTAACTTTGATATCGGTCTGGCCTAAGGTTTTATACTGCATCGCTAAATCCCCTTCTAAAATCTTTCATTTTTTCAACACTGCGGTGACATCGGGATACGCCACAGAAGAGCACTGTGGTATTATATCTGCCCAGAAAACTGCCGCCGCATAAGGCTTTTCTTCGCTATATTGCCTACACTTATTATTGCTAGCTGCCCTACTATAAGGACGTATCTTGAACTTAGTTAATGCCATGCTCAACGGTTTGTTTAAACGCTTTACACCGTTTAGAGAGTGGATCTTTGAACTCAAAGATCCAAGCATCCTTCGTGCAGACCTAATTGCAGGTGTTTCTGTGGCGCTGGTGCTCGTTCCACAGTCGATGGCTTATGCACAGCTGGCTGGGTTACCTGCCTATTATGGTCTATACGCCTCATTCTTACCGGTCATGGTGGCTTCATTATTTGGCTCATCACGACAGGTGCATACCGGCCCTGTTGCCGTAGTATCGTTACTTACTGCGTCAGCACTCGCACCATATGCAAGTGCTGACCCGACTCAGTACGCCGCCTATGCCGTTATGTTGGCACTGATGGTTGGTGTATTCCAGTTGTCATTAGGTCTCTTACGTATGGGCTTTTTTGTCGACTTTTTGTCACACCCTGTGGTCGTTGGCTTTACCAATGGTGCCGCTATTATTATTGCCACCTCACAGCTCAGCAAAATGTTTGGTGTCTCAGTTGAAAGTGCTGAACATCACTATGAGACGGTCTGGCGCGTACTAGAAGCCGCTTATTACCATACACATACACTGACAGTGTTTTATGGTCTCGGCGCTATCGCGATCATGGTTTTATTGAAAAAGTTTGCACCCAAGATACCGGGGGTGTTAGCGGCAGTCGCAGTAACTACCTACCTTTCATGGCAGTTTGGTTTCGAGGCTAACGGCGGCAAAGTTGTTGGCACCGTGCCACAGGGTTTGCCTAGTTTTAGTATTCCTGACATTGATATGAGTATCGCACTACAACTACTAACCAGTGCCATTGCTATTGGTCTGATTGGTTTTACTGAAGCGATTTCTGTAGCCAAGGCGATTGCCGCACAAACACGCCAACGCTTGGATGCAAACCAAGGCTTGGTCGGACAGGGTTTAGCCAATATTACATCCAGCCTGTTTTCAGGTTATGCCGTATCAGGCTCATTCTCACGCTCTGCGATTAACCTAAGCCAAGGCGCTCGTACTGGTTTTGCAGCTATCTTCAGTGGCTTGATCGTGATGTTGACCTTATTGTTCCTAACACCGCTGCTCTACCACCTTCCGCAGCCAACACTTGCTGCCATTATTATTCTAGCGGTATTTAATCTGATTAAATTCAAGCCGATTAAATACGCCTGGTTGGTACAAAAACATGATGCAGTAGTAGCGATGATTACTTTCTTCCTGACTCTGCTATGGGCCCCTCATCTTGAAAAAAGTATCCTTGTTGGCGTCATATTAGCGATGGGCTTGTATATGTATCGCACCATGCGTCCGCGTATTGCGATCCTCTCTATGCGTGCCGATGGAAACTTTGCTGATGCCGAGGTGAATAATCTAGAAACCTGCCCGAATATTTCAATGATTCGTTTTGATGGCCCATTATTTTTCGCAAATACTGGTTATTTTGAAGAGAAGGTATTAGAGCGTGTTGCCATTAAACCAGGACTGAAATTCATCATTATCGATGCTGAAGGTATTAATGAAATTGATGCTACAGGTGAAGAAATGTTGCATCAACTCGCTGTTCGACTGAGTGGTCTAGGAATTGATTTTCTCTTTTGTCGCACTAAAAAGCAGGTCATGGATGTCTTTAGACGAACTGGCTTTGCTGGCGACGAATGGTTAGACCACTTCCATCGCAATGAGCAGGAAGCGATCAATTTTGCTTGGCAGCGTTTAGATAATCATGATGATAGCTGTTGTCCTCTCAGTAGGAGCAAAAGCTCAAGCTAGCAGGGATGAATACGTGCTCGAGTAAGCTATGGCTTGTTAGAGCACGGCATCACCCGCTTATACTTAACGCCGATAGATAAGGTCACTTAGTGTGTGTCCTAAGCGCAGGCCGCGTTGTTGAAAACGCGTGTCTGGACGACTGATTGCTAAAGGATGGCTTGCAGAAGTCTGCGGCTTTAACTCAGGATATGCTGCCACTTGTTCTTGCATATCAACGACATAGGGCTGCCAATCACTGGCTAGATGCAACACGCCCTGTGGACCTAAGACCCGCTGTACCTGATCAAGAAAATTTGGCCGTATCAAACGCCTCTTATGATGTCGTTTTTTAGGCCATGGGTCTGGAAACCAAACCAACAATCCCGTAATTGAGGCACTGGCAATGCAATCCTCTAACAGTGGCACAACATCCTCGTTGATTAAGCGTACATTTTTTATTTCTTGCTGATGCAGCCTTTGCATCACCGCACCAATCCCTGGGCGATAGACTTCTACACCAACAAAATTTAAGTCTGGGCGCTGTTTTGCCAACGACAATAACGAGTCACCGGCACCAAACCCGATATCCAAGACTAACGGCTGCTCTACTGCAAAGTATTGCTGCAGATTTAGAGCCGGTAACTTATCAGTAGCGATACCATAATCTGGCCAGTACTGGTCGAATGCCTTTCTCTGTGCTGGTGTAAAGCGTCCCTCTCGAATAACAAAACTTCGATTAGGGCGTCTATGTTCAATCTCAGTTTCGGTCACGGCGTGCTGCAATTGTGTTTTCAATAGGAGAGGACGCCGATGCATTCCTTCGCTTTGGCATACGCCCAGCAAGATAGGCTTGGCGTCCAGCGATAATGCCGTGTTTCATTGCGCTCGCCATCAGCACAGGATCTGCAGCCTCTGCAATTGCAGTATTCATCAGTACACCCTGACAACCCAACTCCATAGCTATAGCGGCATCTGAGGCCGTGCCAACGCCGGCGTCAACGAGGATAGGTACCTCTGCATTCTCAATAATTGTGACGATATTATGTGGATTACAAACACCTAGGCCTGAACCAATAGGTGCTGCCAATGGCATCACTGAAACACAACCAATCTGTTCTAACTGCTTAGCAACAATGGGATCATCATTAGTGTAGACCATGACATCAAAATCCTCTGAAACTAAGATTTCAGCGGCCTTAAGAGTGGCAACAACATCAGGATAAAGTGTCGTTGGATCACCGAGCACTTCAAGCTTTACAAGATTATGACCCGATAATAAGTCTCGTGCTAAGCGACAGACTCTGACGGCATCATCACAGGTATAGCAACCAGCTGTATTCGGCAGCAGGGTGATACCCTCAGGTAAGTAATCTAATAGGTTAGCCTGATTCTTCTCTTGGCCGAGGTTAGTTCGACGCAGGGCTACGGTTACAATTTCGGCTTCGCTAGCGATTATTGCTGCTCGCGTTTGCTCAAAATCAGCATACTTGCCTGTACCAACTAACAGCCGTGACTGAAAGCTATGCTGACCAATTTGCAGCAGATCATCTTCAAAAACATTACTCATTACATACTCTCTAGACTACTTAACCGCCGCCAACTGCTTGAATAACCTCAATTTGGTCAGCCGCATGCAATTGCCGGCAAGCATATTCACTCTTCGGTACAACTTCCTTATTTAACTCAATAGCAATGCGCTCAGCAGAAACACCGATTTCAACAAGAAGGTCTTTAATCGAGAAATGTATAGGGACCTCTTTAACGACACCATTGAGCATAATTTCCATAACGAATTGTAGTCGACACTTGGGGCTAGAAGCTAGACATACTCGTAGAAAGCTCAGTTTTCATCACTTTTCGGCTTTTGTAGTTGTTAAGCGTAGAATTTATGTGAGTTTATTCGAGATCTCAGTGAGTCCTTCTAAGCCCTGTGTAATGTAGGGGGTCGCGGCGGGCAACAAAACAATCGATGTGCTCCTGCGATCCGGTTGATTATAGACGCGCTTAAGTAACTTTAAGGTTTCTAAACATTCTAAATGACGACTCACGGTGGCTGGCTCAATATGGAGATAATTTGCTATTTGCATCGGCGTTGAAACCATCTTTTTTGATAATAGCAATAACAGTTGCCAATGATTAAAATTTAAACCGATATCAATTAATTGTTGATTCATGATGTGAGAACACTGGCGCGATAAAATCACCAAGCCAAGTAGCTCATCAGCGCGGTTATTAAGCGCTACCTGTTTATTCATAAGGCGTTGCGTATTTAATAGAGAATTCATAATCATTTACCAAAAATCATTTATATATTAAGAGAGAGGAATTTAATTGATAATCTTAACTATTTAAAGCGCCACGTAAAGGTCTGCTAACTTTTTGTCATATACTTGGGTAGAATAACCCTATGAAGAGAGATATTTGTATTATTGGGGGAGGAGTCATCGGGCTTTATAGTGCTTACGCACTTCACAGCCGTGGCTTAAAAGTAGCCGTCATTGACCGTGGCGAATTTGGTATGCAATGTACAGCAGCTGCTGGTGGTATCTTATCACCACTTTTACCATGGGATTACAGTAAGAATATAAACGACTTATGCCGCCATGCTTCGCCTCTGTATAAAAAATTAGGTAAGCAACTATTATCTCAAACTGGCATTGATATTGAGTATGAAATTAATGGTTTGATGGTCATAGCTGATGAATACGCTGACACTCATAAAATTTGGTGTAGAAATAACCAAATAGTAACTGAATCAGCTAACCATTCAGACAAGCAGATTAGTTCACAATTAATCGAGAATTCCTTGTTACTGCCAGAGCTGAGTCAACTCAACCCCAGACGTCTAGTAGAAGGACTATGTCAGTATTTGCTTGACCATGGCGTGGTGCTATACAAACAGACAGAGGTTGATAGTTTGCTGCAGCAACAGGGGCAGGTTACAGGCATAGAATGTCGTCATGGAGAGATTAATGCAAAGGCGGTACTCTGGGCAACTGGCGCCTGGGCAGCAGAGTTAGCATTGTTAGGTAATCAGATTAAAGCGCCAGAGGTTCGTCCTATTCGTGGCCAAGCCATTGCCTTTGATGGTCAAGGTATTAATCTTGATCATATCCTTATTCATAAAGGACATTATTTACTTCAGCGCAAAGATGGCAGTATTTTAGCAGGCAGTACATTGGAAGACGTTGGCTATAACAATGACGTAACAGAACCCGCTAAAAATGATTTATTAGAGCGTTCTATCAGCATTATACCTAAGCTTAAAGATCAGAAGATTCTACGGCAATGGAGTGGCTTAAGACCGGCTAGTATCAACAAGGAACCGTTGATCGGTGCTGTGGATACTATCGCAGGATTATTTATTAATAGTGGGCACCATCGTTATGGAATCACTATGGCTCCCTCAAGCGCAGAACAAGTTGCTGATCAGATTATGCATTATTTGATTACTGCAGATAATCCAGAAGTTGTTTAATCTAAATTTAATGTATTTATGTATATTGAGTCAAAATGAAAACCCCTGCTGGAACAACACCCCAACAGTTATTTACTTTCATATGATTGAAATAATCCAAGCATATTAATAATAATTGATCTTATTCAACAGTAGAACGAATACCGCTACTGCATAGTTAGTTATTAATTTTTTGTCACTATGAAGATAGAATGCTCCTTTCCTTTTTTAATCCTCAATGACTACCAATGATTACGCTCTAATTGCACAGTCTACGCAGATAGTTGAATCAACTCGAAGTGATATTCTAAACAAGTGGAAGATATTGAATTAAAGCTCATGGTTAAGAAATTAGAGGCTGAATTAAATCGATAATCAATTATCGAGATTTTAAGGACTCTATACACTTAAATAAGAAAGTTTTGAGTGACAGCAACCCCTTAGATGAATCAATAATATCAATTACTAAACTCATTCAACCGTTACTGACTTAGCTAGATTACGAGGTTGGTCGACATCAGTGCCTTTCAATACTGCCACATGATAGGCCAAAAGCTGTAAAGGTATTGTGAATAATATTGGGGCCACTGCGTTTTCTGGGGCATCAATTTCTATCAAACTAATACCATCAACATCTTCAAAACCACAGCCCTTATCAGCCAGCACATAGAGTTGCCCACCACGTGCACGCACCTCTTCCATATTTGATTTCAACTTTACTAGTAGCTGATTATTTGGTGCAACTGTTATCACTGGCATGTCGGCATCAATCAATGCGAGTGGACCATGTTTGAGCTCACCTGCAGGATAGGCTTCTGCATGAATATATGAAATCTCTTTTAACTTTAAGGCACCTTCCATCGCTATTGGATAGTGTGAGCCTCTACCCAAGAACAAAGCATGCTGTTTATTAGCAAAATCTTTTGCCAGTGATTTTAATTTATCATCCAAAGCTAATGTAGCCTTGATGCGTTCAGGCAGGTCGAGTAGCTGCGTCAGTAACGCTTGTTCTTTTTGAGCTGATAATTGATGCCGACGACCCACCATGATTATCAACAACATCAAGGCTACTAACTGTGTTGTAAAAGCCTTACTCGATGCCACACCAATTTCTGCTCCCGCTTCTGTCAGCAAGACTAAGTCAGAGGCACGCACTAGAGAGCTTTCTTTGACATTGCAAATACATAACGTCGAGACGTAGCCGAGTGCCTTTGCGCACTCTAAGGCAGCTAATGTATCAGCTGTTTCTCCAGACTGTGAAATTGTGACTAGGAGTGTTTTTGGATGTACCACATGCTTGCGATATCTATATTCGCTAGCAATGTCTATTTGACAATATATACCCGCAATTTCCTCAAACCAATACTGCGCTACCTTACCTGCATGATAACTACTGCCACAGGCAATAATTTGTACGCAGTCAACTTGATCTAGAATCTTGCCAGCAGTCTCTGCCATGTGACCTTCATTGACAGATCCCTCTCGTAAATTACAGCGTATCGTATTTCGAACAGCCTCTGCTTGCTCGTAGATTTCTTTTATCATGTAATGCGGATAACCCGCTTTGTCTTCTGTAACCGTTGCCGTTGATAGCTTATGTGTTTGCCGCGACACTATTTCCTCATTCTGATAAATACTGTATTTCATAATGCTGATCTCAGCTAGATCACCATTTTCTAAATAAATAACAGCATCGCAGTTTTCATTTAATGCGAGTGTATCAGAGGCAAGATAATAGCCGTCTGTAGCAATACCTAGCAGTAGCGGGCTGCCCTGTCGTACTGCAATTAGCCTGTCTTCATGCTCTCTATCAACGACTGCAAAGGCATAGCTGCCCTGCAATCGCGAAACACACTTTTGCACTGCCGCTCGTATTGAGCTCTCTGCCTGTAAATAATAATGTATGAGATGTGCAATGACTTCGCTATCTGTATCAGAAGCAAACGAGTATTGATTGGCAATTAATTCTTTTTTGAGTGCTACATGATTCTCTATAATACCATTATGAACAATGGCAATACGTTCATGGCTTAGGTGCGGATGTGAGTTAGTCGTATTGGCTTCGCCATGTGTCGCCCAACGCGTATGTGCGATACCAATATTTCCCTCACTCTTTCCTTTTTCTATTATTGATTTTAGATCTCCAACCTTACCCCTACACTTTTTCAGTTGTATCTTTTGATTCTTTATTAGTGCAATGCCAGCTGAATCATAGCCACGGTATTCCAATCGCTGCAATCCTTCTAGCAGATGATCCACCACATCTCTGTTAGCTATTGCTGCAATTATTCCACACATAATTTATGTTCTTTTCTTTGGTCGTTGCCAATTACTTATAATTGTTTGCTTCGCACGAGATAAAGCCAAGCTCTGCGTTGGAACTTTTTTAGTGATGGTGGATCCTGCGGCGACAGTGGCGCCATCTTCAATCTCAACCGGTGCTACTAATTGAGTATCCGAACCTATGAAGACATTGTCTCCAATTATTGTTTGATGTTTATTAGCCCCATCATAATTACAACAGATGGTTCCAGCACCGATATTTGTTTGTTCACCTATTTTCGCATCCCCGATATAGCTTAAGTGATTTACCTTACTGCCTTTACCTATTTCAGATTTTTTGGTTTCTACAAAGTTACCAATTTTTACACCTGCAGATAATTTTGTTTGTGGACGTATACGTGCGTAGGGGCCTAACTCACATCCTTCGCCTATTTTTGCATCCTCAATATGACAAAACGAGTGTATTGATGTGTTCTTAGCTATTGCGCTATTACTAATAACAGAATGACTTGAAATACGTGTTCCTGTTGCTATTGTTAATGGGCCAATTAACTCAACGCAGGGGCCTATAGAGACGTCGGCTTCTATGTAAACTTGGCCTTCTATATAAACAGTTGAAGGGTCAGTCATGCTGACGCCACTGTCTAATAAACTTAATCGACGCCGCTGCTGATATATCAACTCAGCTGCTGCAAGTTGCGCTCGGCTGTTAACCCCCTGAGCTTCATCAGCCTGACAAGATTGTGCAATCACAGTTTTATTCAGCTGCTTGGCTGCTGCAACACAGTCAGTCAAATAGTATTCCGACTGTGCATTATCATTATTTATTAAGCACAAACATTCTCGCAGTGTCGCTAGTCGCGCAGCCATGATGCCGCTGTTAACTTCTTTGATCTGCTTAATAATCTCGCTTGCATCACCTTCTTCAACGATGCCTTCTACTGAGGTGTCACTACTTCTTACAATGCGACCATATCCTTGCGGCTCTTCGAGATGCATGCTTAATAATGCAAGATCAGCTGAGTTCAACTGCAGGCGTAAAGCCTCTAGTGTGTCTATCTGTAACAGAGGCACATCAGCATAGAGTATGAGGACGTGGCTATCATCGGCAGCATTAATATATGGGAGCGCTTGTTGAACGGCATGACCGGTACCACCTTGTTCTGTTTGTAACACCCACTCAACAGGATAGTTCGAACACTGTTTTTTGATCTGATCTGATTCACTGCCATGAACCACCAGAACGTGATCGGGCCTTAATGCATACGCACTGTTTATGACATGTTCAATAAGGCTCTGACCCGCGACCTTATGCAGTACTTTTGCAGTAGAACTGCGCATACGGGTGCCTTTTCCAGCGGCAAGAATAATGATGTTCAAGGCCATAACACTAAATAAATCCTATGCTATCAGCCTAATCTTTTGATTTGGCTTCAGGTAAATAGATTTCAGGCACAAAAAAGGCGACCCTAAGGCCGCCTATCGTAGCAATCTATTCGCTTTGAATCGAATTTTGCTTATATTACTTACGCCTTACGCATTTTCTCAATCAAACGTAGTCGTGCAGTGGCTTCAGCTAATTCAGCTAGAGCTCGGGCACTATCAATTTTTCCTGATTTTTCCGAGAGTGCTTCTTTTGCTTTCGATTGCGCTTCTAACGCTAAGCTTTCATCTAAATCTTCAGCACGAATCGCGGTATCAGATAATACGGTCACCAAATCGGGTTGAACTTCTAACAGTCCACCTGAAACGAAGATGTATTGATCTTCTTCACCGTCTATCTCGATTTTTATCTCACCTGGCTTAAGCTGAGTAACCAGAGGAGTATGCTTCGGATAAATACCGACATCACCCATGATTGCTGGGGCGATGACGGCATTAACTGTGCCTGAAAATATTTCAGACTCTGCACTTACGATTTCTAATTGTATAGTCATGGGTTAAATCCCTAACAGATGTCTTAAGACATCTCTTCCGCTTTCTTCAACACTTGGTTGATGTCACCAACCATGTAGAAAGCTTGCTCAGGTAGGTGGTCATATTCACCATCTACAATTGCGCGGAAACTTGTAATAGTATCTGCTAGCGGCACTAGCTCACCAGGAGTTCCTGTGAACACTTCTGCCACAGCAAATGGTTGTGACAAGAAACGCTGAATCTTACGTGCACGAGATACCGTTAATCTATCTTCTTCTGATAGCTCATCCATACCAAGAATCGCAATAATATCCTTCAGTTCTTTGTAACCCTGAAGTGTATTCTGCACATCACGAGCAGTATCGTAATGCTCTTGACCAATTACTTGTGGGTCAAGTTGGCGACTGGTTGAATCCAATGGATCCACCGCTGGGTAAATACCTAGCTCAGCCACTTGGCGTGAAAGAACTACTGTCGCATCTAAGTGAGCGAAAGTGGTTGCTGGTGATGGGTCAGTCAAGTCATCAGCTGGTACATAGACCGCCTGAATCGATGTAATTGAACCGCTATTAGTTGATGTAATACGCTCTTGCAGTACACCCATTTCTTCTGCCAGTGTCGGTTGGTAACCTACCGCTGAAGGCATACGTCCTAGCAATGCTGATACTTCAGTTCCTGCTAGTGTGTAACGGTAGATGTTATCAATAAACATCAGTACGTCTTTACCTTCATCACGGAAGTATTCCGCCATGGTTAGACCGGTTAGTGCAACACGTAGACGGTTACCTGGAGGCTCATTCATCTGGCCGTAAACCATGGCTACCTTGTCTAGAACACCGGCTTCTTGCATCTCGTAGTAGAAGTCGTTGCCTTCACGAGTACGCTCACCAACACCTGCGAATACAGACAAACCTGCGTGTGCTTTCGCAATGTTGTTAATCAATTCCATCATGGTTACTGTTTTACCAACACCAGCACCACCAAAGAGGCCAACTTTACCACCCTTAGCAAACGGACATAGTAGGTCAATAACCTTAATACCTGTGGTTAACAACTCATTACCACCGGCTTGATCTTCAAATGATGGCGGTGCACGGTGAATTGGCATTGTACTTTCGTTCTTCACATCGCCGGCATTATCAATTGGATGGCCTAAAACATTCATAACGCGGCCAAGTGTCGCTGGACCAACTGGCACATTAATCGCTTCGCCAGTGTTACTAACGACGAGTCCACGTTGCAAACCTTCAGTAGCACCCATTGCAATGGCACGAACAATGCCGTCACCTAGTTGCTGTTGCACTTCTAAGGTGAGGCCTTTCGCATCAACTAAAAGCGCATCATAAATGCTTGGTACTTGATCGGACGGAAATTCTACGTCGACTACCGCACCAATAACTTCAACAATTTGACCAGTACTCATTCTTAATCCTCGTTACTTAATTCTAAGCTTGTTTATTCGTTAAACCGCTGCTGCACCACCGACAATTTCCGATAGCTCTTGTGTAATTGATGCCTGACGCGCTTTGTTATACGCCAGTTGTAAATCATCAATTAAGCTACCTGCATTGTCTGATGCGCTCTTCATCGCAATCATTCGTGCTGACATTTCACATGCCACATTCTCTACTACTGCGCTGTAAACCATTGATTCAATGTAACGCACCAAGAGGGCATCAAGTACTTCTTCTGCCGTTGGTTCGTAAATGTAATCCCAGTGATGAGAGCGTTCTTCGCTAACCTCAGCAGGTAATGGCAGCACTGGCGTCACTGATGGTGCCTGCGTCATTGAGTTAATAAACTCATTTTCAGCGAGGTATAACTCATCAATGATTCCATTATTGTAATTATCTAACATCACCTTGATGCTGCCTATAAGTTCAGATACCTGAACTCTGTCACCCAGATGACTGACATGCGAGACCACATTCACTCCACTGATTCGGCGAAAGAAAGCCATACCCTTAGAGCCGATCACGCTTAGATCAATTTCTACATTTTGTGCTTGCAGCTCACCGATCTTTCTTAGTGTTGCCTTAAACAGATTAGCGTTTAAGCCACCACAAAGTCCGCGGTCTGAAGTCACTATGATTATGCCAACACGCTTAACTTGAGGACGAGCAACCATAAATGGATGCTTGTACTCAGAGTGCGCTGCAGCTAAGTGATTGATTACGCTTTTAATTTTGCTAGCATAAGGGCGAGTAGCACTCATTCGCTCTTTTGCTTTGCGCATCTTACTTGCGGCAACCATTTCCATAGCTTTGGTGATCTTCTGAGTATTTTTAATACTCGCGATCTGTGTTCGTATTTGTTTTGCGCCAGACATGTGGGCCTACCAGACGTTGTTGGCTTTAAAATCTTCTATAGCTGCTTTAATTGCCGCTTCGATTTCACTGTTGTAGTCACCTGTTGTATCAATTTGATTCAACAATTCTTTCTGACTACTACGTAGGTAATCGTGTAGCGCTGCTTCAAAGGCAACTACTTTGTTTACTTCGACATCATCTACATAGCCCTTATCAACGGCATACAAAGAAAACGCCATCTCACCAACTGATAACGGTGAGTATTGGTTCTGCTTAGTTAATTCCATCACTCGCTGACCACGCTCTAACTGCTTACGTGTTTGCTCATCAAGATCAGATGCGAACTGTGAGAACGCTGCTAATTCACGATACTGGGCAAGGGCTAAACGAACACCACCACCTAATTTCTTAATAATCTTAGTCTGTGCTGCACCACCTACTCGCGATACTGAAAGACCCGCGTTAATAGCTGGACGGAAACCAGAGTTGAAAAGATCAGATTCTAAGAAAATCTGGCCATCAGTAATTGAAATTACGTTAGTCGGTACAAAAGCCGATACGTCACCCGCTTGGGTTTCAATAATAGGTAGCGCAGTTAGTGAACCTGTCTTACCTTTAACTTTACCTTTTGTGAATGCTTCTACGTAATCAGCATTTACTCGAGCAGCACGCTCTAATAATCTTGAGTGTAAGTAGAAAACGTCACCTGGGTAAGCTTCACGACCTGGAGGACGACGTAATAGGAGTGAAACTTGACGATAGGCTACCGCCTGCTTACTCAAATCATCATAAATAATTAGGGCGTCTTCACCGCGATCACGGAAGTACTCACCCATTGTGCAACCAGAGTAAGGTGCAATGTATTGCATCGCAGCTGATTCTGAAGCACTTGCAGAAACGATAGTCGTATGACCCATCGCATCATGCTCTTCTAATTTACGTACAACGTTTGCAACTGATGAGTTCTTTTGACCAATCGCAACGTAGATACATTTAACACCAGTACTCTTCTGGTTAATGATGGCATCTAGGGCAACCGCAGTCTTACCTGTTTGACGGTCACCAATAATCAATTCGCGTTGACCACGACCAATCGGCACCATGGCATCAATTGACTTCAGACCTGTTTGCACGGGCTGATCAACAGACTTACGTTCCATTACACCTGGAGCAATCTTTTCAATTGGAGAAGTACCATCGCTTTCGATAGGCCCTTTTCCATCAATGGGGTTACCTAGTGAATCTACGACTCGTCCAAGCAGACCTGTGCCAACCGGAACTTCTAGAATACGACCGGTACACTTAACCTTGTTGCCTTCAGATATTGTCTTGTAGTCACCTAGTACAACCGCACCAACCGAGTCTCGCTCAAGGTTTAGCGCCATACCAAAGATGTTATTGCCGAAGTCCAACATCTCACCAGACATTACGTCTGATAGACCATGTACACGAACAATACCGTCAGTAACTCCAACAACAGTGCCCTCTGTACGAGCCTCTGCTGATGATTCAAACTTATCAATGCGTTGCTTGATTAAGTTTGTTATTTCAGTTGGGTTAAGTTGCATATGAATTCCTCTTGAATTCTAAAAATTAGTTAGCCATGTCTGTGGCAAGTTTCTCTAAACGGCCACGGATAGATCCATCGATTACGATATCGCCAGCTCGGATTATTGCACCACCAATTAGCGATGCATCAGTGCTGGTACTTAGGCTGACTTTCTTACCTAAGCGCTTACTCAATGAATCAGCGATTTTATCAACCGCTGCTTGGTCAGTCTCGTGAGCAGAAATTAATTCGGCATCGATACTGGCATCAGCCTCGATACGGTACTGATGAAATAAATCAGCAATGTCCGATAACAGAGATAGACGATCACTTTCAGCCAGTAGGCGTATAAAGTTCACGCCACGCTCGTCTAGATGTTCAGCACAAATATGCTCAACAATCTCTGCTTCTTGTTGCCAGCTCAGGCTTGGGTTATGTAGTAAAGCGCTAACAGACTTATCTGCCGCTACTGCTGCACAAACACCTAGCATTTCATCCCATTGCACGAGTGCGTTGGTTTCATTTGCGACCTGAAACGCTGCTCGCGCATAAGGTCGTGCTGCTGTAATTAATTCTGACACTTAGATTCCCTAAAGCTGAGCAGCCAACTCGTCTAAAACACCGCGATGGGTTTCAGCGTTGACTTCTTTATGAAGAACCGCTTCTGCACCAGCAATAGCTAGTACTGAAACCTGCCCACGAAGTTGCTCTTTCGCTTTATTAACTTCACGATCAACTTCTGCATGGGCTGCGGTTTTAATCCGCTCGCCTTCAACATTAGCTGTCGTTTTAGCTTCTTCCACGATCTCATTTGCTCGTTTCTGTGCTTGGTTAATAATTTCAGAAGCATGTTGCTTTGCTTCACCGAGCTGCGCTTGAACCAATGATTCTGCCTCAGCTTGTGATTGCATGCCTCGCTCAGCCGCTTCAAGACCCTGTGCGATTTTGTCTTTACGTTCGCTTAATGCCGCCGTAATTGGAGGCCAAACAAATTTCATACAAAACCAGACAAAGACCAAAAAGGAAATCGACTGTCCTATGAGGGTGGCATTTATATTCACCGCATTACCTCTCTAAAACTCAGTTTGTCGATTACGCTGCAAAGATCATGTAGAACGCAATACCAACTGCGATCATAGGTACAGCATCAACCAAACCTAGGACGATGAACATTTGTGTACGTAATACAGGGATAAGTTCAGGCTGACGTGCAATACCTTCCATGTACTTACCGCCTAAGTTACCAATACCTAATGCAGCACCGATAGCGCCCATACCCATTAGTAAACCGCCGGCTAAGTAAACAATTGCTTGTGATAATTCCATAACGACTCCGCTTTCTCTTGTTAAATTGTGGAAATGTTTATTAGTGATGTTCATGTGCCATATTCAAGTAAACGATCGTCAGTACCATAAAGATAAAGGCCTGAAGAACGACTACCAAAATATGGAATATAGCCCATACAAGTTGTAACGCACCGCCGAATGTACCTAGCGCAATTCCGCCGGTATACATTAGAGCAATCAAGATGAAAATCATTTCACCTGCGTATAAGTTACCGAATAATCGTAAGCCAAGTGATACTGGCTTCGCGACCATACCAACAGTCTCTAAGAAAAAGTTGATCGGTAATAAAACGATGTTCATTGGAAACTTCGCGCTAAATGGCTGCATGGTCAACTCGGCAGCAAAACCACCAGGACCTTTCACTTTTACGCTGTAGAACAAAACTAAAATGAACACCGTCAGGGACATACCCATAGTTGCGTTCACATCGGTGGTTGGTACCACCTTCATATATTCAACACCGGCCATCGCGGCAAGGTGTGGGATCCAGTCTACCGGCACTAAATCCATCAAGTTCATACCTAGCACCCAGACAAATACGGTTAACGCTAAGGGTGCAACTATCGGTGCTTTGCCGTGGAAGGTACTTTTGACATTATCGTCGACAAACTCAACGATCATCTCAACAAAATTCAGCAAGCCACTTGGAACACCAGCGGTTGCCCTGTTTGCAGCACGGGTGAAGAAAAACAAGAAGAGGGTGCCGACAACGATAGACCAGATCATAGTGTCTACGTGAATTGCCCAGAAACCCATCTCAGTGGCTTCTTGGCTTGTGTGTGCAAAACCCCACTCACCATCCGGCTTCTGACCATATGTCAGATTCTGAAGGTGGTGTTTAATGTAACCAGAAGCGGTTAGTACGTCGCCTGCCATTTATTACAATCCTAAGTTTGCTTAATTTTGTCGCTAGCAACTATCGCTGATAGCCAATGCGCTAATAGCGCCGCGGTATAGCCCAAAAACAATGTTAGTGGCTCAACCCACGCCTGTGTTGCAAATATAATTGCAAACAGGGTTGTTGTTATTACAATCTTCCCAAACTCTCCGGCGTACATCATGCCGAGTACTCGGTTTGGGTCTGCGCTACGTCGACTAATCAACTTAAACGCTAAATAACTATTCGAAACAATACTGATTGCTCCGCCTAAAAACCATGATAGAGCCTGTACTGAACCCAGCATTAACATTAAAACAGAACTTATTCCGATTAATGCTGCCTGAACCAGTAGCAAGGTTCCAATCTTTGACGAATTGAATCTTAAGCCGCTCATTTTAATCTGCGTTTTAAAGAATCCACACTATTTGCCAAATGCTATCGATACTCATTAATCGAGTCCGTATGCGGCGCGAAGTATAAAGGGTAGATGTGAAATTCTCAACCACTGCGGCAGGCTTGATAGCATAAAAAGCACTAAATAAATCAGCCTTTAGCCGTTGTTAAGTTTATTTAGGATACCGTCTAGTTCATCTAAGCTGTTATATGGGATCTCGATCTTCCCTTTTCCTGTTCTTTCATTACTGCGTATGGCAACTGCTGCACCGAGTCGGTCTGCCAAACGATTTTCTAAGGCCTGAAGGTTTGGATCTTTTTTCTCAGCGCTCGGTTTACTCGTTTTATCGCTCTGCGCCAACATTTTTTTCACAAACTGCTCGGTTTGTCGCACTGAAAGCTGCTTGGCAATGATCTCTTTTGCACTTCTATCCTGCTGCTCTAGTGGCAATGACAACAGCGCGCGCGCATGACCCATACTTAAAAGTCGATCATTCACCATTTGTCGCGCACCTGCAGCTAACTCAAGCAGTCGCAAACTATTACTAATTGTTGCCCGTGCCTTGCCTAATACCTCAGCTACTTCTAGATGCGTCCAGCTAAATTGCGCGATGAGATTCGCGATCGCAACCGCTTCTTCAACTGGATTCAGATTTTCACGTTGTAGATTCTCAATCAACGCCATTGCCGCTGCGGCCTGATCATCAGCCTGCTTTATGACTGCGGGAATATCTTGTAGCCCAGCTATCTGCGCAGCACGCCAGCGGCGCTCACCAGCGATTAATTCATATCTTGCCGCTATTTTACGTACCACAATCGGCTGTATCAGGCCCTGACTACGAATAGAGTCGGCTAGTTCTTGAAGGCCTTCATCGGTCATCGTCTGGCGCGGTTGAAACGGACTTCGATCGACTAAATCTACAGCAATAGTCAGCTGTTCAGTGCCATTTTGCGCGGTTTGTTGCGCGGATGCTTCCACCTTATGCGCAACCTTAGCGGGGCTCGATAACAAGATATCGATGCCGAGACTACCTAATCCTTTACGCTTTTTATTAGCGGCCATAATTTATTCCGTTAGTGCTTCAGTGAGTGCCGCCTGCCGTTGCAGCATTTCTCCTGCCAGCGCTAAGTAAGCGCGCGCACCACGTGAAGATTTATCATAATGAATGACTGGGAGACCATGGCTAGGAGCCTCAGCTAAGGTCACATTTCTCGGGATAATCGTGTGATAAACCGTATCACCAAAATGCGCAATCAACTGTGCCGAGACGTCATTTGAAAGATTATTTCTAGGATCAAACATGGTGCGTAACACCCCTTCAACCTGCAAATTAGGGTTAGCACCTTCACGAATACGCTCAATCGTACCTAATAAGGCAGATAAACCCTCCAGCGCATAATATTCACATTGAGTTGGAATGAGCACACTAGCCGCCGCGACCAAGGCATTAACCGTCAACATGTTTAACGATGGCGGACAGTCGATTAAAATATAATCGAAGTCGTCACTGACTTGTTCTAAGGCCTGCTGCAGACGATATTCACGTTCTGACATCTGCAGTAAACCGACCTCAGCATTAGTCAGATTCCCGTTAGAAGGCAGCACATGATAGCCAACTCGCTCACTAACCAGCATGCCTTCACGTATATCGATCTCTCCAAGCAAGACATCGCCGACTGAATTTTCAATGAGGCGTTTATCTAAAGCTGAACCCATTGTCGCATTACCCTGTGGATCCATATCCACGAGCAAAACCCGGCGCTTTGTCGCTGCCAAGGTCGCTGCCAGATTAACCGTTGTTGTGGTTTTACCAACACCACCTTTCTGGTTAGTAATCGCGATTATTTTGCTCATAGTCCCCTTATTTATAGGCCAGCAGTAAATTCCGTTCTGAGGTCAAGCCGGGAACGTTTACCTGCTTCGATATAATCTCAGAAAAAGCCGAGCTTGTCGGTAATTGTTTTGGCGCCTGTCCCAACATTAAAACGATAACACCGCCCTTGGCGACCACCGGTAGCAGCAGCTTGAGCGCCTTCTCGGTTGGCGCAAAAGCTCTACAAACTACGGTTTGTGGCGCTTCTTCCGGCTGATACTGCTCAATGCGTGTTTGTTCGATCTGCACATTACTTAAGCCCAGCTCAATAACCACTTGGCGCATAAAGCGCGTCTTTTTACCATTTGAGTCGAGTAGGGTGATGGCGAGCTCTGGCTTACAAATCGCTAATGGGATGCCCGGGATACCGGCACCACTACCGACATCAAGCACTGGTGACTGTTTGATATCTGAGATCACTGAAAGGCTATCAAGCAGATGTTTTTGCAGTAATTCAGCCGCGTTTGAGGTGCCAACCAGATTATAGGCGGCATTCCACTTCTGAATCAGCTGCTGATAGGCTAATAGTTTATTCGCTTGCTCGACACTTAATGCTAGATCGAGTGCGGCGGCTGCCGAGAGCAGCACATCTAATGGTTTTGACATCGTTGTTTATAGCCTGGCCAATCAGGCCGTGTTACGTAATGTGCTGCTGGCTTTCAGATGCACCAAGAGCAAGGATACCGCTGCCGGTGTAACGCCTGGAATGCGTGCTGCCTGACTCACAGTTTGCGGCTTTAATTCAGTCAGTTTTTGCTTTACCTCGTTCGAGAATCCAAGCACCTGCTTATAATCAAAGTCTTCTGGAATTTGCATCTCAGCGAGACGTATCGATTTATCAATTTCAGCCTGCTGCCGATTAAGATAACCTGAGTACTTCGCCTGTATATCAATTTGTTCGATCAATTCGGCATCTTCTTGGAACGGCGCCAGTTCACTAATAACACGTAGGTCGTTATAAGCCGTTGCTGGTCGCTTGAGTAGTGATGCGACGCTATATTCACGTTCGAGGACGCTGCCAAATAAAGCGATGCTTTGCTCATCTGTCACCTGTCCAGCTTGGATAAAGGTCGTTTCTAAACGCTTTTGCTCCTGCGACAAGGCTTCCTGCTTCCAACAAAAACGCTGCCAACGGGCATCATCAACCAGCCCCATGTTTCGTGCTAACTCGGTTAGACGTAAGTCGGCATTGTCTTCACGCAGTTGCAGTCGATATTCGGCGCGGCTAGTAAACATCCGATAGGGCTCACTGGTTCCCTGTGTCACTAGATCATCAATCATTACGCCAATATAAGCTTGGTCACGGCGCAGCACTAGAGGCTCTTCAGCACGCGTGGCTCGGGCAGCATTCAAACCAGCCATCAAGCCTTGGGCCGCGGCTTCTTCATAGCCGGTAGTCCCGTTAATCTGGCCGGCAAAATAAAGCCCCGGTAATGATTTTGTTTCTAAACTGGCATAAAGACCGGTGGGCGCAAAATAATCATACTCGATGGCGTAACCTGGTCGCGTAATGTGACAGTTTTCGAGACCTTCAATTGAGTGCACCATCTGTAGCTGTGCAGCGTAGGGTAGGCTGGTTGAAATGCCATTCGGGTAAACCTCGTGACTGCCTAAACCTTCTGGCTCCAAAAATACCTGATGGCGGTCTCTATCCGCAAAGCGCGTGACCTTATCTTCAATCGAAGGACAGTAACGTGGGCCAACGCCTTTGATGGCACCTGAATACATCGGTGATTGATGTAAGGAAGCACGAATAAAGTCATGCGTGCCGCTATTTGTGTAGGTGATATGGCAGTCAACCTGACGCGGGTGATCACTGCTGCTGCCCATAAAAGAAAACACCGGTAATGGTCGATCACCGGGTTGCGCCAGCAGGCGTTGATAATCAATCGTCTTGCCATCAATCCGCGGAGGTGTGCCGGTTTTTAGGCGATCAACCTCAAAAGGAAGTTCACGCAGGCGCGCGGCCAGAGGATTAGAGGGTGCGTCACCAGCACGCCCCGCAGAATAATTTTCTGCTCCAACATGGATGCGACCAGCCAAGAAAGTCCCTACGGTGAGGATAACGGCAGTCGCCCTAAAGCTCAGATCCATACGCGTACGCACACCGCAGACACGGCCCTGTTCAACTATTAGGTCTTCTACTTCTTGTTGGAATAAGCTCAAATTTGCTTGATTTTCGACCATGCGTCGAATCGCCTGTCGATACAGGCTGCGATCTGTTTGCGCGCGTGTTGCGCGAACGGCCGGACCTTTGCGGCGATTAAGCACACGAAACTGGATGCCAGCCTCATCGGCTGCCAGGGCCATCGCACCCCCCATGGCATCAATCTCACGGACTAAATGACTTTTGCCAATACCGCCGATCGCTGGGTTACAGCTCATCTGCCCGATGGTCTCAATATTTTGTGTCAATAAGAGGGTACGCGCACCCGATCGAGCTGCCGCTAAGGCTGCTTCGGTTCCGGCATGGCCACCACCGACCACTATGACGTCAAATTGCTGTTGCATGGCACGCACTCTAATCCTGCTCTAGATCGCTTGCAATCTATTCCATACTCAATAGTGGCGCTAAAGCTCTAATTTTTGTTTTTACGGGGCTTACTTACCAATACAAAATTCACGGAAAATATAATCCAGCAAATCGTCCGGCGTAAATTCACCGGTGATCTCGCCTAGGCTCTGTTGTGCTAAGCGTAGCTCTTCAGCAATGAGCTCAGGTAGCTCGGCTTGCCCAAGTTGCAGCATGGCGCGCTCAATCGCAGCCTGAGCCTGTTGCAAGGCATCCAGGTGTCTTTGTCTGGCAGCAAAGGGGGTTTGTTGCTCGTCACTGCTAATGTCTAAGCGCTTAGCAATCTCAGCACGTAATTCATCTAGGCCTGTTCGCTCAATCGCTGAGACGTAGATTGCTTGCGCTAAGCGCGGACTCTGTTCGTTGAGCAAGTCAGCCTTATTCACGACGATGATATTTGCGGGGTCTGCTGCCTGCTCGGCTGCGCTTGGCTCGCTTTCTAAGACCTGTAAAATCAGGTCGGCCTGTGCACAGGCGGTTTCAGCTCTGGCTATGCCTTCACGTTCAATCTCGCCGGCGTCATGACGGATGCCAGCGGTATCAATCAAGCTTACCGCGACACCATTAATATTCAGATCTACCGAAATCAGATCACGTGTGGTGCCTGCAATCGGTGTAACGATGGCGCGCTCTTCAGAACAGAGTGCATTCAGTAAGGAAGATTTACCGACATTAGGTGCACCCCTTAATACGACTGTGGCGCCGCGCTGCATCCGAGCACCTTCACTCGCTACTTTATAAATCGCAGCCAGTCGCTCTAAGGTGTAACGCAGTTCTTTTTCGATTCGATCATGATCAGCAAACTCAATATCTTCGTCAGAAAAGTCCAGCGCCGCCTCTAATAAGGTACGCACGAAGATTAACTTTTGCAGCAAGGCATTCACTTCATCAGAAAACACCCCTTGCATCGATAGCACGGCCGAACGTGCGGCCTGTTCGGAGTTACTACTGATTAAGTCTGCGATCGCTTCAAGTTGGTTGAGCTGTAGCTTTCCATTCAGAAAAGCACGTTCACTAAATTCACCTGCACGCGCACGACGCGCACCGAGAATACAGGCACTCGCTATGATTTGTTCACAGACGATAGCATTCCCATGAGCATGCAGTTCAACCACATCTTCACCGGTAAACGAGCTTGGCGCCTTAAAATATAAGGCCAAACCCATATCAATGACGAGACGACTGGCTGACTCTGTTTTTGGATCAACTTTATAGAACTGCACATAATGTGCATAACGTGGGGTAAGTTGTTTACGGTCACAGATCTGCGCCGCAATAATCGCTGCATCCGGTCCAGAGAGACGGACGATAGCAACACCGCCGCTACCACTAGCTGTGGCAACAGCGGCTATTGTTTCACTACTCAACACAGGAGTGTCCGTAGGTTTAACATTTGCTTATGATGCTTTCTCATACTGACGTGTAATCATCCACTGCTGCGAAATTGAGAGCAGGTTATTAACGAACCAGTAAAGTACTAAGCCAGCTGGGAATGTTGCCATAAAGACAGTCATAAATACCGGCATGATCATAAAGATTTTTTCCTGCATTGGATCAGGTGGCTTAGGGTTCAACTTGAATTGGATAAACATCGATACACCCATCAGTAATGGCAGGATGTAGGTTGGATCTTTGATTGATAAATCCTGAATCCAAAACATAAATGGCGCTTGACGCAATTCGACGCTTTCAATCAACACCCAATACAAAGACAGGAACACCGGCATCTGAATTAAGATGGGTAAACAACCACCGAGTGGGTTGATCTTCTCATTCTTATACAGCTCCATGACCGCTTGATTCATCTTCTGCTTATCGTCGGCATAACGTTCGCGTAATGCTTGGAAACGCGGCTGTACTTGGCGCATCTTCGCCATCGACCTATAGCTTGCTGCAGATAAGCGGTAGAAGACTAGTTTAATTAATAAGGTCACTAGGATGATCGAAAGACCCCAGTTGTGAACCAGGTTATTAATAAAGTCTAACAGCCAAAACAAAGGCTTGGAGATCGGAGTGAACATGCCATAGTCAGTGGTGAGTTCTAAGCCAGGGTGAATCTCTTCAATAATTTTTTGGAGCTTAGGGCCTACATACAGACGATTTTGTATTTCACGGGATTGGCCGGGGGCAACCTGAATAAATTCAGAGCGTGCACCAATAATAAAATCTGTCCCTACTTCTTTTCTAGCAACCTGTGAGTAAACCACATTGCTTTCTAAGTCATCAGCCAACCACGCGCTGAAGAAGTAATGTTGCAGCATCGCAATCCAGCCACCATTGACCGTTTTACCGAGCGTCTCTTCCTGCATGTCATCAAAAGAAAGCTTCTGATATTTCTCATCAAAATAAGCCGCACCGGTGTAGGTTGGCAGTTTGAAGAAACCCATATCCTGACTTGCATAACTATGACGGATTTGGCGATATTGAACCGCCGACCACATGCTGTTGCCCTGATTCTCAATGGTGTAATCAACCTTGATCAAATAGCTACCACGGGTGAAGCGATAGTTCTTTGTAACGACAACATTATTTTTGCTGCGCCAGGTAAATGGAATGACCATTTCATCAACGCCATCGGCCATTTCATATTTCAATCTGGCAGAATCAAATACAGCCATTGGACTGGGTGCTAATTTTGAAACATCGTTATCCGCACGTTTTGCATGAACGAAAAATGATTCCGGGATATAGGTCTTTTTGCGATCATCAAGAAGGACCATAGACTGGCTACCCTCATCGAGACTCAGCGGGTAGTTTAATAATTCCAAATGATGAATATCAGCACCACGAAGATCAATCTCCATCTGATAGACGTCTGTCTGCACCGTCACGCGCGCTGTTGCAGCAACTGACTTAGCTAGCGACTTAGCCGGCACATAGGCCTCGCTTTGTCCCTGTTCTATTGGTGCCGGTACCCCAAAGTTCTGGTAGAGCTCAGACTGCCCAGTCGCTGGGTTATTCATCTGTGTCGCTTCGGTCACGCCAGGATTTTGTGATATCTCATGCTCTTGCTGCCAACTAGTCCAAATCAAATAGAGCACTAAGGCGAGAGCGGTATAGAGTAAGAAGCGTTGATTTTCCATTATTTCTGCTTTGTCTTATTATCTGGAACTGGGTCAAAACCCCCCGCATGAAACGGATGACATTTTGAGAGTCTTATTACGGTCAGAACTATACCCTTTATGAATCCATGTTGCCGCATCGCATCAATAGCGTATTGGGAACAGGTAGGGGAAAAACGGCAACTAGGCCCGATCAAAGGACTAATTGCTAATTGGTATCCACGAATAATCTTAATCGCTACTTTTTCTAGCATGCTGGCTAAGTTTATCCCAAAGCTTTTTTAGACTCGTGCTGAGCTGAGGATTGAGTGTTGCTCCACAGCTGCGTTTGCATATTACGGCAATGTCGATGGCTGGCAAATCATGTTGATTCAAGCGGAAACTTTCACGAACCTGACGCTTTATGCGACTGCGCTGACTGGCCTTAGCCACATTTTTCTTACTAACAATGACGCCAAGTCGTGGATGGCCAAGCTTATTGGGTATCGCTAACAATGTGTAGAACGAGTCAGCACGCTTCATTGGATCAGCGAATACTCGCTGATAATCGCTCGATTCGTTAAGACGAAGACGGCGGGAAAAGCCTAAAGAGCGATTTTTATCTAGCAACGGCTATGGACAGAGACGAGCTCTACCCTTGGCGCGACGTGCGCGAATCACTGCGCGACCACCACGAGTCTTCATGCGTGCACGGAAACCATGGGTACGTGCGCGACGCAAATTACTTGGATTAAAGGTCTGTTTCATCTGAATACTTCCGGTAACTTAATCATTAGCCCACAAAAGGGCCGCAAACCTTAATTCTACTACCTTATTTTGTCAATCTTTAATGCAGGAAAGATGTTGTAATATTAACGAATAGCACGAACACTACGCACTGCAAACACGATGCCCTAATCTATGACGAACATTGTTTGGCCAAAATGCCTACAGGCCTTAGAACTCGAACTAAGCGAACAACACCTCAATACGTGGATCCGACCTCTTCAAGTGGTTGAAAACGAATCCAAAATTGAACTTTTTGCACCTAATCGCTTTGTATTAGATCGGGTCAAAAAAGACTATTTTCCAAGAATTCTTGAGGTTGTAGCGCTGCATTCAACAACCGCTGAGAGTAAACAGCTGCTAATCAATATTGGCACCTCTGTGGTCAGCACACCCAGCACGCCAACGCTCAGCTCAACGATAAGCCCGGTTATTAGTGTCAGCCCAGCGGCTGCTAGTCAGGTTTTTTCGAGCAACCTTAATTCAACATCTACCTTTGATAGCTTTGTTGAGGGTAAATCCAACCAGCTCGCTAAGGCTGCAGCGATGCAAGTCGCTGATAGTTCTGGAACCGCCTACAATCCCCTGCTTATTTATGGGGGCGTCGGTCTCGGTAAAACGCATCTTATGCATGCCGTTGGTAACCAAATCCTGCAACAGAACCCCACTGCACACGTGGTTTACTTACATTCTGAGCGCTTTGTGCAAGATATGGTCAAAGCCCTGCAGCACAATGCTATTGATAATTTTAAGCGTCATTATCGATCAGTGGATGCCTTATTAATCGATGATATTCAGTTCTTTGCGGGAAAAGAGCGTTCTCAGGAAGAGTTTTTCCACACCTTCAACGCCTTGTTAGAAGACCAGCGACAGATAATCATTACCTGTGACCGCTACCCTAAAGAAGTTGAGGGTTTAGAAGAGCGCTTGAAATCTCGTTTTGGTTGGGGTCTAACGCAGTCTATTGAGCCGCCCGAATTAGAAACCCGTGTTGCCATTATGCAAAGTAAGGCCGAAGCCGCAGGCATTGACCTGCCAAGCGATGTTGCCTTCTTTGTTGCAAAAAAGATTCGATCGAACATCCGTGAGCTAGAAGGGGCTTTGCGTCGATTGATCGCTAACTCTCAGTTCACCGGTAAAGATATCTCGATTGAATTTGCACGTGAGGCGCTGCATGACCTTATTAGCCTCCAAGAAAAGCTGGTAACCATAGAGAACATTCAAAAGACAGTAGCTGAATATTATAAAATTCGCATCGCAGACCTGTTGTCCGCTAGACGCAGTCGCTCAATTACTCGTCCACGACAATTAGCTATGTCCCTATCGAAGGAATTGACCAGTCATAGTTTGCCGGAGATTGGTGATGCCTTTGGTGGCCGTGATCACACCACTGTTCTGCATGCCTGTAAGAAGACCGTCGAGTTGCGTGATGGTGACGCTAAAATAAACGACGATTACGTTAATCTATTACGTATACTTAGTAGCTAGCTGTGGATAAACTGGGGAACACATGGGTAAGCTTTATTTTCACATTTAGTTACACCGACTTAGCCTGTTTTATACTAGCTCTATACCCCGTTACCCACAGGTAAATACGGCATAAACGATTGATTTAAATACGTTTTATTGAGTTATCCACAAAAAAGTGGTGCCTTAATAATAATAATACTAATAAATACTCTATAACTATAGATATGAAATTTTCGACTTCCAGAGAAGAATTACTCAAGCCTATACAGCTCATTATTGGCGCTGTAGAGCGTCGACAGACGATGCCTATTCTATCGAATTTGCTATTACGTAATGTCGATGGGAATTTAGTGATTACAGCTACCGATCTAGAATTGGAGTTATCAGCGACCTTAGCGGTTACCGTTGAAGGTGAAGACATCACTGTCCCTGGTAGAAAATTCTTAGATATTTGTAAGTCACTCAGTGAAAGCAGTGTAATTAATTTTTCAACAAAGGGTGAAAAAGCAGAATTACGCGCAGGTAAAAGTCGCTTTTCCCTAGCCACACTTGCAGCAACTGATTTTCCTTTAGTTGATGCCTTGGAAATTGAAGATTCAGTATTAGTAGCAAAAGAAGATTTACTGCGTTTAATGGAACAGACCTCCTTTGCAATGGCGCAGCAAGACGTACGCTATTACTTAAACGGTTTGTTGTTCGAAACACAGGGAGCGGTTTTACGCTCGGTTGCAACGGACGGACATCGTTTAGCTTTGTCCAGCGTTGAGCTTGCTAGTGAAGGCAGTGAACGTCAGGTCATTGTTCCACGGAAAGCAGTCGGTGAGCTGATGCGAATCTTAAATGCACATAATGAGAGTATTGATATTGCTCTTTCAGGAAATCACTTATTAGCGAAGATAGGCGACATTCGCTTCGTAACAAAGCTAATTGACGGCAAGTTTCCGGATTATCAGCGAGTCGTACCACAGAATCACGAGTATATTGCAGTGGTTGACCGTGAGGTCGCAAAAGCCTCTTTGATGCGTGCATCGATCTTAAGTAACGAAAAATACAGAGGTATTCGACTGAGTTTTTCTAATAATAAATTGATGATTCAGGCGCATAACCCCGAACAAGAAGAAGCACAGGATGAAATTGAAATTGAATATTCTGGGCCAGAAATCGAGATAGGCTTCAATGTCAGCTATCTTTTAGATGTGCTTAATATTTTAAATACCAATGATGTACATTTCCACCTACAGGATTCAAACAACTCCCTGTTGATTCAAGCCCCTGCTTCGGATCAGGCGCAGTTTGTTGTTATGCCAATGCGTCTCTAATTAAGACATGCATCTTAGCCAGATAACATTGCAAAACCTGCGATGTTTCAAAGACTTAACGCTAGATCTTGAACCGGGTATCTCGGTTTTCTATGGTCAAAATGGATCAGGTAAAACCAGCGTTCTAGAATCGATCGACTTTCTTAGCCGCGGTAAAAGTTTTCGCGGCGCACAATTCGGCGACATGCTGCAGCATGATCAACAGCAGCTCATAGTCAGTGCGCAGCTTCAACAAGATGACGGTAGTAGTGATCGCCTCGGTGTACAGAGAGACTCCAAGGAGACCCTTCTTAAGTGCAATGGCAGTGTCATTAAACGTTGGTCAGAGTTTGCACAGCGACTCCCAGTGTTAGCTATTCACCCAGAATCCTTTCAATTGGTGATGGGTGGGCCAGTAGAACGGCGCAAGTTTATGGATTGGGGCATGTTCCACGTGGAACCTGACTATCGTAAACACCTACAAATTTACAGTAAGGCTTTGGCACAACGGAATAGTTGTCTTAAAGATCAGATAGATGCGAGCCCTTGGAATAAACCAATGGCAGAGAGTGGTGAACGAATCGATGCCTATCGACGTCATTATTGTGAAGAACTCACACCGTTAGTGAATTATATTTGTGATGAACTAGCACTGGGTGCTGAGATTGATCTGCAGTATCAAAGTGGCTGGAAGGACGGCAAGAGTTTAGCAGAACAGCTGCAGGCTGAATTACTGCAACAGCCACTACCAAATTTCAGTGGTGTCGGTGCACATCGTGCAGAAGTACAAATTTACTGGCAAGGCCGGAAGTTTTCGAAAAGCAGCTCACGTGGCCAACAAAAAATACTAGCGGTGGCTATGCGCCTAGCGCAGTCACTGTATTTATACGAAACACAAGAACGCACAACGCTTTATTTAGTAGATGAATTACCGGCAGAGTTAGATACGCTGCGCTGTGAGCGAATTCTATCAATGTTACAAGAACTAGATAGTCAGACACTAATCACAACGGTTAGTGCAGAATCTGTTAAATACCCGAGTTTAGACGCTGTTAATTGGTTCCACGTGGAACATCAACAGGTTAAAGCAGTGCTATAATAATGCTTTAGGAGCAGCCGAATAATTATGAGTTACGATTCCAGTAGTATCCAAGTCCTCAAAGGTCTAGAGGCGGTACGCAAGCGTCCTGGTATGTATATCGGTGATACCGATGACGGTACCGGTTTGCATCATATGGTATTTGAGGTGGTCGATAACTCTATTGACGAAGCGCTCGCAGGCCATTGTTCAGCGATCAAAGTTGAAATAGAGACAGACGACTCAGTGACTGTTTCAGATGACGGCCGAGGTATACCAACGGATATTCATGAAGAAGAAGGTCGTTCAGCCGCAGAAGTTATTATGACGGTGCTTCACGCTGGCGGTAAATTTGATGATAATTCCTACAAGGTGTCTGGCGGTTTGCACGGCGTGGGCATCTCAGTGGTTAACGCCTTATCAGAAAAACTAAACTTAACCATTTGGCGAACTGGCAAGGTGTATGAGCAGGAATACCGCATGGGAGAGCCAGTCCAGCCCTTGGCTGAGACAGCAGATACCGAGCGAACTGGTACTCAGGTTAGGTTTAAACCAAGTAAAGACGTCTTTGGTGATACTAATTTTCATTATGAAATATTAGCGAAACGATTACGTGAGCTCTCTTTCTTAAATTCTGGTGTTGCGATTGAACTTATTGATCATCGTAGCGGTAAAAAAGACCGTTTTGTCTATGAGGGCGGCATAAGTGCCTTCGTAACGCACTTAAATAGCAAAAAGACCCCTATACATCCGTCCGTTGTTTACGTCCGTAAGACGCGAGATGAGGTAGAGGTAGAGGTTGCCATGCAATGGAATGACTCCTACCAAGAAAGTATTTTTTGTTTCACCAATAATATTCCGCAGCGTGATGGCGGCACCCATCTTGCTGGTTTTCGTGGCGCATTAACACGCAGCCTGAACCAATTTATAGAAAAAGAAGGCTATAACAAGAAAGTTAAGATGGCGCTAACCGGCGATGACACCCGTGAAGGCCTAACCTCGGTACTTTCGGTGAAGGTACCCGATCCTAAGTTTTCATCACAAACGAAGGACAAGTTGGTTTCATCTGAAGTGAAGCCAATAGTAGAATCAATTGTTGCTGAAATAGTGCAAGAATTTTTGATAGAAAACCCAAGTGAAGCCAAGGTAATCGTCAATAAGATTATTGATTCTGCTAGAGCGCGTGATGCAGCCCGTAAAGCGCGCGAAATGACACGTCGAAAGGGTGCTTTAGATATTGCTGGCTTACCCGGTAAATTAGCGGACTGTCAGGAAAAAGATCCCGCTGAATCAGAACTGTTTCTAGTCGAGGGAGACTCAGCCGGTGGTTCTGCAAAACAGGGACGTGATCGTCGCACGCAAGCTATTTTACCGTTGAAAGGAAAAATTCTAAACGTAGAAAAAGCACGTTTTGACAAGATGTTGTCCTCAGCTGAAGTGGGCACACTGATTACAGCACTTGGCTGTGGTATCGGTAAAGACGAATTCAATATTGAAAAGCTGCGTTACCATCGCATTATTATCATGACCGATGCTGACGTTGACGGCTCTCATATCCGCACGCTGTTGCTGACATTCTTTTATAGGCAGATGCCTGAGTTAATTGACAAAGGCTATATTTACATAGGTCAACCACCTTTGTATAAGGTTAAGAAAGGCAAGCAAGAAACCTATGTTAAAGATGAAGCTGAGCTAAGCCTTTACTTATTGCAGCTTGCAATTGAAAATGCAGAGCTACACGTGAATGACAACACGCCGCCAATACAAGCTGCTGCGCTTGAATCCTTAGCGAAAGAATATATGGCAGCGATTGCTGTGGTTAATCGTCTATCAAGGATGCACGATGTCGGCATATTAAGTGCGATGCTACAGCAGCCACTAGTTGCTGAGAAAGTTACGTTAGACAGTGCCGCATTAATTGAAGCGTGGTTACCTGACTTATTAGCAGTTGTTAATCAACAGCAACCAGCTGGTACGCGCTACACCGCGAATCTAGAATGGGTCGGTGATGAGCCGAAGGTAAACTTTCAGAAACTAGTGCATGGACTGGCTACTGATGATAGTTACAGCCTAGCTTTCTTCAACGGATCAGATTACAAGTTGTTGCAAGCTATTGCACAAAACACGAATGCCTTAATGGAGCCTGGGGCTTACATTAAGCGTGGAGAAAAGAAAAAAGAAGTGAGACAATTTGCAGAAGTAATGCAATGGTTGATGGAAGAAGCGAAGAAAGGGCAAAGCATTCAACGCTATAAAGGATTGGGTGAAATGAACCCAAGCCAACTTTGGGAAACAACCATGGACCCAGAGTCTCGTCTAATGGTTCAAGTTAGAGTTGAAGATGCTGTAGCTGCAGATGATGTCTTCTCGACACTAATGGGTGACCAAGTTGAACCTAGACGTGAGTTCATTGAAGCCAATGCGTTAACTGCAACCAACATTGATTTCTAGACTGACAGTATCGAAGAAACGTTAGCTAATAGTTTGAGTTAAAAACGAAACGAGACAATGCAAATAGCGAGCTGGAATGTAAACTCATTACGTGTACGATTACCTCAAGTATTAACATGGTTAGAAGAAAACCCAGTTGATGTACTTGCAGTACAAGAAACAAAAACGCAGGATCCAGAATTTCCATTAGACGAGATTTTGGATGCAGGCTATCGCGTGGTCTTCTCAGGGCAAAAAACATATAACGGCGTCGCTATCCTAGCGAAACAAAAGCCAGAAGACATAATTACCGACATCCCACAACTAGATGACCCACAACGTCGCATACTAGCGGCGACCATAGCCGGTGTCCGAGTGATTAATCTCTATGTTGTAAATGGCTCTGAAGTCGGTAGTGAAAAATATGCCTACAAGCTGGACTGGTTAGAGAAGGTTACCGCCTTTATAGAAGAAGAAATGAATAAACATCAACAGGTCGTAGTGTTGGGTGATTTCAATATAGCCCCTGATGAACGCGATGTGCACGATACAAAGAAATGGAATGAGGATGTCATTCTCTGTAGTAAAGCAGAACGATCGGCCTACAAGAAATTATGCGCATTAGGTTTTAGTGATACCTTTCGTCAATTTGAGCAAGAAGACGATAGCTTTAGTTGGTGGGACTACCGCAGTGGTGGCTTTCCTAGAAACCAAGGTTTACGAATAGATCTAATCCTAGCGAGTTCAGCATTAAGTTCAGTTTGTAGCTTTAGTCGAATAGATAAAATACCGCGTGCATGGGAACGACCCTCAGACCATGCACCAGTCATTGCTGAATTTAAAATATAGTTCTTTTTGAAAAGTTGAAAAAAGTTAAGATGTTTTTTGGAGCAAAATAAAGCGCGAACAGATAATAGTTTTTTAACAAATGTTTTATTTCAGAGGTTCTTATTATGCGACGCATCATGGTTTTAAATGCTAAGGGTGGCTCAGGTAAAACCACGCTAGCAACAAACTTAGCAAGCTACTTTGCGAGTCAGCAACACAATGTAACTCTAGTTGATTATGATCCACAGGCCAGCAGCCTAGCCTGGCTCAATGAGCGCTCATCGGCGCGACAGCCAATAACGGGTATTGCAGGATACAAAGGCAAATCAGTGAGAGCGAACCGGCAAATTGATATTGTCATATTGGATGCACCAGCCGCGATACATGGTGCACAACTGACTGCCTTGGTACGCAAAGCAGAAACCATATTAATACCGGTGCTACCGTCACCAATCGATATGCGTGCAGCAAATAACTTTATTCAAGAAATAAAAAAGTGTGCACCAGTGGCACAAAAGAAGGCGAAGATTGCCTTGGTGGCTAATCGCTGTCGCAGTGTGACTAATATTAGTGCTGAACTAGAAGTCTTCCTCAGTAAACAAAAAACACCATTCTTAACGACTCTTCGAGATAGTCAAAATTATGTTCGTGCTGCTGATAAAGGCATAGGTATCTTTGAGTTAGCCCCTGCAGCAAGTGCTATTGATAGAGAGCAATGGCTTCCAATAGTGAAGTGGCTTAAAAGTAAGCGCAGTCAGGCCTAAGCATTTTTATTTAATTAAAAGAGAAGTTTATGAACAACGCTTACTGCCTGCTGGTTTTAATATTATCGCTACAGGTGGTATCTGCTAATGATCGAAATGCATTTTTATTGGAACCTGTAGTTACTAAACTGTATATGCCAACGACGGAAAAGAAAGAAAGAAACCAAGTTACCCATGTCATCGTAGAAAAGTCAGCGCGCAAACTTTATTTGATGAGTGGTGCTACCTCATTGCGAGAATATCGGATCGCCCTTGGTCAAAATCCAATTGGTCAAAAAGAGTATGAGGGTGACTCTAAGACTCCAGAAGGCGAGTATATCTTAGACTGGAGAAACCCAGCTAGCAGATTCTTCCGCTCACTACATGTTTCATATCCGACGCCTGAACAAGTACAGAAAGCAAAAAGTGACGGCATTAATCCGGGTAGTAACATAATGATTCATGGTCAACCAAGCAGTTGGATTGAGCGTATTCACTTAGGCTTTGATCAATATGACTGGACTGATGGCTGTATTGCTGTTGAAAATCAAGACATCTTAGAAATTTGGTCGATGGTGGCAGATGGCACACCGATTACCATCAAGCCTTAGGCGGCAGCACCTTTTTTCTGACGATGACTTAACCATAAAGCAAGCAAGATAGCTGGAAGTCCTAGACCTGCAGAATAGATGAAGAACATTAAATAACCCAGAGCATCAACAACTTCGCCAGCAAAGCCCCCCATAAACTTGGCTGGTAATAACATAACCGAACTGAGTAAGGCATATTGGGTAGCGGTATAGAGGCGGTTAGTTAATCCTGAAAGGTAGGCAATGAAGACCGTACCAGCAATACCACCACTGATATTATCAGCAGTGATAACACTGGCTAATAATAAGGTGGTCGGTGCTTTGGTTGCTAATATGGCAAAGACTAAATTGGTGATGACAACCAATATACTTGAAATAACCAACATCGGTAAAATCTTGAATCGGCTCACCAGTAGTCCACCAAGCAAGGCCCCAAAGATAGTCATGCCAACGCCAAAGGTTTTTGAAACCAAGCCAACTTGTAGCTCGGTATAACCCATGTCGACATAAAACGGGCCAGCCATAACGCCCATGGTGATATCGCTTAATCGGAAACAACCTATGAAAAGAAGCAAGACTAACCCAAAGTAGCCATTTCGATAAAAGAAATCAGCAAAAGGTTGAACAACAGCAGTTAACAACCATTGGCTAGATCGCTGCAATCGACTTGCAGAAGTATTAGGTGAGACCACAGCTCTTGTGGGCTCAGCTACTAATAGACTAGTAACAACACCAACTAACATAAATCCTGCCATCACCTGATAAGCAATAGACCATCCATAGAAGTGCGCTAATGTGAAGGCACCACCACCCGCTAATATCATACCGAGACGATAGCCAAGCTGATAACTTGCAGCCATTGCTGCCTGTTGCTCAACAGGTGCAGATTCAATACGCCATGCATCAAGTGCAATATCTTGTGTCGCTGAGGAAAAAGCAACGACTAAGGCGAGCAAGATTAAGTGTTGGAGATTATCTTGAGGGTTAACACTACCCATAGCAAAGAGACTGAGTAAAACACCAAGCTGTGCCAGTAGTAACCAACTGCGACGCTGCCCCAATAACCGTGAGAGCAAAGGAAGTCTGAGATGATCGACCAGCGGTGCCCATAGAAATTTAAGGCCATAAAACAGGGCGACCCAAGAAATAAAACCTATGGTTGCACGATCAATGCCTTCCTTACGTAACCAAAAAGACAGCGTGCCAAAGACAAGTAACAGTGGCAGGCCAGCAGAGAAGCCAAGTGCCAGCATAGCTAAGATACGTTTTTGGCAGTAGACCTGTAGGGAGGCAACGAGGCTATTCATTTACTGATCCAATAAATAACTAATGGAAAGCGGCGCGTGATCTGAAAAACGTTCGTCTTTATAAATTTCCTCGTTACTAGCACGACCACTGAGTTCAGCAGATGCAATGTGGTAGTCAATACGCCAGCCGACATTGTTAGCCCAGGATTGGCCACGATTAGACCACCAAGTGTATTGATCAGCCTCATCATTGAGCTCACGAAAGACATCAATGTAACCTTCTTTATCAAAAAGCTCATCCAGCCAAGCGCGTTCTTCGGGTAAAAAACCAGAGTTTTTACGATTACCACGCCAGTTCTTAATGTCTATTTCTCTGTGTGCAATATTCCAGTCACCACAAATGATATAAGGTTTCTTACGCCGCTTTAGGTTTTTAAGATGGGGCATAAAGACATCCATAAATCGAAACTTAGCCGCTTGACGTTCATCACTGGATGAACCTGACGGTGCATAAAGTGAAACCACAGCGAATTTTTCAAACTGTAACTCCAAATAACGGCCTTCATTATCGAACTCTTCAACGCCTAGTTTTGGCACAACCTTAAGTGGCTTCTCACGACTGTAAACGGCAACACCACTGTAACCTTTCTTGACGGCATCAACGTAATAGCAATGATAGCCTTGAGGCTGAAACTGAGGATCGTCTTTGAGCTGATCAAACTGAGCTTTAGTTTCCTGAATACAGACCACATCCGCATCTTCTTGAGCAAGCCAGAGAAAGAAACCTTTTCTGGCTGCAGCACGGATACCATTGGCATTGAGTGAAATTATTTTAGTTTTTTTTGGCATGGCGCAGGCTTCTGTGTATGAGAATATAAGGGAAATCGTTTAGACTACGCACTTACTTTAGCATGCACCCGAATAACTATCATTACTGTAAAGACACTATGGAAACCTCAAAATTCGTTGAATTCGCTATGCATAGCGAAGCATTACAATTTGGAAAATTCACTCTAAAGTCAGGGCGTATCAGCCCTTATTTTTTCAATGCTGGAAAATTTAATAGTGGCGAACATCTTGCTGTCTTAAGTGAGTTTTATGCACAACGATTGATTGATTCAGGTATTGAGTTTGATATGTTGTTTGGCCCAGCCTACAAGGGAATACCGCTAGCAACTGCTATTTCAATTTCTTTATATCAGCAGTATCAGCGTTCAGTGGGTGTAGCCTTTAACCGTAAAGAGGCAAAAACACATGGCGAGGCAGGGCTTTTAATTGGTGCCCCCTTGAGTGGAAAAATTGTTATTACCGACGATGTTATTACCGCAGGTACAGCCATTCGTGAGAGCTTTGATATTATTTCAGATTCTGATGCTGAGGTGGTTGCCGTAATTGTCGCTTTAGATCGGCAGGAAAAAGGCCCCAATGGTGCCAGTGCCATTCAAGAGATAGAGCAGCAGTTCCAGATTCCAGTTTTGGCAATTGCAGGACTCAATGACTTACTCAGTTACGTCGAGTCAAATATGAAAGAACAGCAGCAGGCTTTAACAGAGTACCGTAGTCAATACGGGGTTTAGTCGAAGACGGACTAAGCTGAACCTTGGCAGCGGCATGCTGCCAATTACTAGCGACAAATAACCTTAGGCGCTATGCAGTAAATAGTGCCGGACCTAACGTTGGATTAGAGTGCCAATGCCGCTGGTAGTTAAGAGCTCAAGCAAGACCGCATGTTCGATACGACCGTCAATGATATGTGCACTATGGACGCCTGAATTAAGGGCATCCAAGGCACAGCGTACCTTGGGTAGCATGCCACCATAAATTACTTTTTTGCTAATCAAGTCTTCAACTGCTGTTGGCGATAGCCCGGTCAACAAGGCGTCACCATCCATCACCCCAGCGGTGTTGGTTAATAAGATCAGTTTCTCGCTCTCCATCACAGCAGCAATACTAGCTGCAACAGAGTCAGCATTAATGTTGTAGGTTTCACCGTCAGAGCCAACGCCAATAGGGGCTATCACTGGAATGATGTTGCTACGTAAGAAGGTATGTAAGACACTCGGGTTAATACCGGTAACTCTACCGACATGACCAAGATCAATAATTTCTGAAGAATTGGCCTCGGGTGCATTACTGTTGACCTGAAGCTGTTCGGCAGAGATTAAACTCGCATCTTTTCCAGAAAGACCAACAGCCTGACCACCATGCTGATTGATCAGATGTACAATCTCTTTATTGACCTGCCCGCCCAGAACCATCTCAACCACATCCATGGTTTCTTGGTCGGTTACGCGCATGCCATCAATAAATTTGGATTCTTTACCAAGCTTCTTTAAGACTGAGCCAATCTGAGGGCCGCCGCCATGGACGATAACAGGCTGCATACCAACCTGTTTCAGCAGAACGATATCATTCGCAAAGCTCTGTTTGAGATGCTCTTCAGTCATGGCATTACCACCATATTTGATGACAATGGTTTTACCCGCAAAACGCTGAATATAAGGCAGAGCTTCGCTTAAGACTTTGGCACTAGTAATAGCTTGAGTTGAATCCACAATTAAAAAGGCAATGTAAGTGAGGGATCGGTAGCGAGCAGTTGTACTTTAAAGTCTCGCTGTAATTGCGCTAGTTTATCGCTATTTACTGCCTCAAAGCGAATAACAATGGCTGGCGTCGTATTAGAGGCCCGAACCAGACCCCAGCCATACTCAAAATCAGCTCGGACACCGTCAATTGTGGTTAGCTGAGCGCCTTCAAAGCGGGCATTAGCAACAAACTTTTCGACAAAGCGGTGTTGCGCGCCGTCTTCCTCTAATTTTATGGTGATCTCGGGGGTACTGACATCATCTGGCAACAGTGCAAATCGCTGAGATGCACTGGCTTGCTGTGAGGCAATAATCTCTAGCATGCGTGCTGCTGAGTAGAGACCATCATCGAAGCCAAACCAACGCTCCTTAAAAAAGATATGGCCACTCATCTCTCCGGCTAATAAGGCACCTGTTTCCTTCATTTTATTTTTGATGAATGAATGGCCGGTCTTCCACATGGTGGCCTTACCACCAGCCTGTTCAATATGGCGAGCAAGGTTACGTGATGATTTCACATCAAAAATAATCTCGGCACCTGGGTTGCGGCTAAGCACATCTTCTGAGTACAACATCATCTGACGATCGGCATAGAGAACCTCACCGCATTCATCAACAATACCGACACGATCACCATCACCATCAAAAGCGAGGCCTAAGTCCAATTTATTTTCACGGACGCTGCGGATTAAATCTTGAAGATTATCAAGCTCACTTGGATTCGGGTGATGATTAGGAAAGTTGCCATCAACATCACAAAATAGAGGGATTACTTCACAGTCTAATGCAGCAAATAATTTTAAGGCGGCTGGTCCAGCAACACCATTGCCACAATCAATAGCTATCTTCAGTGGGCGTTGTAAGCTGATGTCTTGAGCAATAACAGAGATGTAATCATCAAGTATATCGACAGTCTTAAAGTTACCACTGCCACAGCGGAAATCATTATTAAGAATACAATTAAAAATGTCTTGGATGAGATCACCAAACAGTGTCTTTTCCGCCATAACCATTTTTATACCATTGTATTCAGGTGGGTTATGACTGCCGGTAACCATTAAGCCAGAACCAGTCTTTAGCGCATGACTGGCATAATAAAGAACAGGAGTTGGTACCTCACCAATATCAATGACATCTGTACCGCCAGCACGTAAACCTGCAATCAGTTGTGTGGCTAAGGTTTGACTACTGAGTCGACCATCACGACCAACAACAACTTGTGTGCATTGTGGATATAAGGTTGCGACAGCGCGACCAATTAAATAAACAACATCAGGTCTAAGGTCTGTCTTAACGACACCACGAATATCATAGGCGCGAAAGATATTAGCATTAACATCTGTATTCAATGGATCAGTCATATTTATTGCTTACCACTATGACCAAAGCCACCGCTACCACGTTCAGTTAAAACAAAATCATCAACGACATCGAATTCAGCCTGAACCACAGGGAGAATAACCATCTGTGCGATGCGATCCCCAGCTTCTACAGTGAAGTCTACAGAACCACGATTCCACATTGAAACCATCAAAGGCCCTTGGTAATCAGAATCAATAAGGCCAACAAGGTTGCCAAGGACAATGCCATGCTTATGGCCAAGACCAGAGCGCGGTAGTAAAACAGCGGCTAGTGTCGGGTCTTGAATATAAATTGATATACCGGTTTGGATGAGTTCACAGTCACCGGGTTTTAAAATCAGTGGCTGATCTATGCAAGCACGTAAATCCATGCCAGCTGAACCTGCTGTGGCGTAACTCGGTAGTGGGTATTCCGAACCAATACGAGGGTCTAAAACTTTAAGTTGAATGCGACTTTTTGAGGAAACGGACATTGGACTTTTCTTTATGGTTAATTAACTGTTTATGAATGGCGTCTAATATTTTTATAGCCAAGGTGGTCTTACGCATACGCGCAATACTTTCTTGATTATCAGCAGTGATAATTTCAACTGAATTATAGTCACTGTTAAAACCTTGATCACTGCAGCTAACATTATTGGCAATAATCATATCTAAATTTTTTCGTATTAATTTTTCACTGGCATGTTCTATCGTATGTTCAGTTTCAGCAGCAAAGCCAACACAGAAAAGAGTGGGCTTTGCTTGCTTAACATCAGATAATATATCGGCAGTTGGTGTTAACTCTAAACTTAAGGTGTTGTCACTTTTCTTTATTTTTTCAGAGGCAACGTCGGTTAGACGATAATCAGCCACAGCTGCACAGCCAATAAAGAGATCACAATCATCAACTTGTTGAAAGACAGCATGATGCATTTCAGCAGCACTGACGACATTGATAAGACGAATACGAGAGTTACATGTTTCATGCGTCGGCCCAGCTATTAGAGTGACATGCGCACCCGCAGCCAGAGCAGCTTCGGCTAAGGCGAATCCCATCTTGCCTGAAGAACGATTGCCGATATAGCGAACGGGGTCGATTGCTTCATGCGTCGGGCCAGCAGTAATGAGAATATGTTGCGCAGCAAAGGCGCTGTTTTCAAATTGACGAATCATTAACTGCAAAAGTTCAGTTACTTCAAGCATGCGGCCTGGTCCAACTTCACCGCAGGCCTGTGCGCCATCTGCTGGGCCCCAAATTAAAAAGCCGCGATCTGTTAAGTGCTTTAAATTCTCTTGAGTCGCCGCATTCAACCACATCTGTTGGTTCATAGCTGGTGCTACAGCAACAGCACCTTGATGGGCTAAACATAGCGCATATAACAGTTCGTCAGCCTCACCATGAGTAAGCTTGGCAATACTATTAGCACTGGCCGGTGCAATAACAATTAGATCAGCCCATCGTGCCAAGGCAATATGATCCATGCCAGCCTGATCAAATAAGCCATTGTCTGTGATTGCTACAGGATTGCCACTGAGCGCTTGAAAGGTTTTTGCAGCAACAAAGCTGGTAGCGCTAGCGGTCATAACAACACGCACCTGTGCGCCTTCCGCTTGTGCTTCACGTACAAGCTGGGCAGTCTTATAGGCAGCAATACCGCCCGTGACAGCAATGACGATTTGTTTATTTCGTAATGTCATAGCCTAAGAGTATACCTGAAAGCCTGTTCTTGCTTAAAAGCATTATTTAAATTGGGGCATTATTTAGACAGATGTTAATCGAAGATTATCCCAAAGACCTACGCCCACGTGAAAAACTAATGCTACGCGGTGTAGCCAGTCTATCTGATGCAGAATTGCTGGCAGTGGTATTGCGTAATGGTCGACGTGATTGTTCAGCAGTTGAGTTGGCGCAGGGTTTGCTCAATCAGTTTGGTGGCTTAGATAAAGTACTACATGCTGAATGGTCTGAGTTACAACAGGTGGTTGGGATAGGGCTGGCAAAATATGCACAACTAAGCGTAATTGCTGTGTTGGCGGAGCGCGCCATGGAGAATTGTTTTGTACGCGAACCGATACTAGATAATCCTGCTTCTGTGATGAATTACCTGGCATTAAAACTACGTCATAAACAACATGAAGTATTTGCCTGCATCTTACTCGACGTGCGTTTAAACATATTGCATTACGAGGAACTATTTCGTGGCAGCCTCAGCGGTACCAATGTTTATCCACGAGAGGTTATTAAATTAGTATTAAAAATGAATGCGGCATTTATTATCTTTGCTCACAATCATCCTTCAGGCAATACCAATCCAAGCCAAGCTGACAAGCTGATTACTAAACGATTACAAGAAGCCTTAGCACTGATAGATGTTAGCGTCATTGATCATATAATTATTGGTGAGGATAACTACTCTATGGCAGAGCATGGCATGCTCTGAAGCAGTAAAGATTATAAATGCCGACGCAAGGCTTCAACTAAACGCTCGATATCTGCTGATGTATGTTCACTGCTTAAGGTAATACGTAGGCGCGCACTGTTTGCCGGAACAGTCGGTGGTCTGATCGGTAACACCAAAATCCCTTCTGCGGCTAATGCTTGGCTAAGGCGGATAACCTTATCGTTATCACCAAGAACTATCGACTGAATAGAACTAATAGATTCTAAGCTGGGATGCTGTAAATGCTTTATGAGTTTTTTGTAATAGGCGATATTCTGTTGTAGACGCTCTCTACGTGCTGGCTCATTTTGAATAATAGCCAAGCTTGTTGCGCAGGCAGCAATCAGAACTGCAGGGGCTGCGGTGGTGTAAATAAGGCTGCGTGCTTTTTGCATGACGTATTCAAGTAAGTCATGTTTGCCAGCGACAAAGGCACCACTGCTACCAAAGGCTTTACCAAAAGTGCCAATTAAAAGGTCAATGTCCTCTGGATCAATCTGCAGTTGCTCTGCACATCCTTTACCATTCTTACCCAACACGCCGAGGGCGTGGGCATCATCAATAAGCAGTAAGGCCTGGTGTTCTTTTTTTAATGCGACCAACTCAGCTAGTGGTGCAATACTACCTTCCATACTGAAGACACCGTCACTCAAGATAATCTTGTTAGTGGCTTCACTCTTTTGCAGTAAGCGACCTAATCCTAGATGATCACGATGTTGATAACGCTGGTGCTTTGCGTCACTTAGCTTGGCGGCATCTATCAACGAGGCGTGATTTAAACGGTCACTAAAGAGCGCACTATGGCGTGTCGTAAGGGCGCTGACGACACCAAGATTAGCAAGGTAACCTGATGAAAATAATAGAACGCGTTCAACACCTAGAAAGGCCGCTAACTCTTTTTCGAAGGAGGCGTGTTGTTCACTATAGCCAGTGATCATCTGTGATGCACCACTACCTACACCGTAATGCTGCAAGGCGTCTGTGGCAGCAGAAATTAACCGCGGATCATTCGCTAGGCCCAAATAGTCATTGCTACAAAACGAAAGGTAATCAGTGTTATCTAAAGTGACCTGAACACCCTGTGGACCATTTAAAGTGCGACGCGTGCGTAGGCTTTGACTATCACCTAGTTGCTTAAGTTGAAGATGGATTTCCTCAAGCTCCACAGGCGTATGCTAACGGCTTAATGGCCGCCTGCACCCTCTATGCTGATACCTAGGCGCTCAAGTAAACGCATGTCTTGCTGATAACTTGGGTTCGAGGTGGTAAGTAATTTTTCACCATAAAAAATTGAATTGGCGCCTGCTAAGAAGCACAGTGCCTGTAATGATTCATCCATATCTTCACGACCTGCTGACAAGCGCACATAGGTGCTTGGCATCATGATTCGTGCTGTCGCAATGGTACGTACAAACTCAAATGGATCGAGTTCATCGGTACCAAATAAGGGCGTGCCTTCAACCTGTACTAGGAGGTTGATTGGTACCGACTCAGGCACCGGATCCATGTTGGCGAGTTGCATTAACAAGCCAACGCGCTGTTCACGACTCTCACCTAAACCAAGGATTCCACCAGAGCAGACATTGATACCGGCCTGACGCACATGGTCAAGCGTATCAATACGATCTTGATAATCACGTGTGGTAATAATCTCACCATAAAATTCAGGTGAGGTATCAAGATTATGGTTGTAATAGTCTAAGCCAACACTAGCCAATCGTTTTGACTGTGCATCACTCAACATGCCTAAGGTGACACAGGTTTCTAATTTTTCTTCTTGCACGACCTTAATCATCTCGATGACACTCTCGAGATTCTTGTCCGTGGGATTACGCCAAGCAGCGCCCATACAAAAACGGGTAGCACCTAACTCTTTGGCGGCCTTTGCTGCCTCGCGTACTTCTTCTATAGGCAGCAGTTTTTCACGCTCTAGTCCCGTGTCGTAGCGTGCGCTTTGCGGGCAATACGCACAATCTTCAGGGCAGGCGCCTGTCTTGATTGAGAGTAGCGTGCTAGCTTGGATGGTATTCGCATTATGATGGATACGATGCACGCTTTGGGCTTCAAACATTAAATCGTTAAAAGGTCGAGAGTAAATTTCAAGAGCGGATTTTAAATCCCAAGTATTCTTTGCAGTCATAGAGGTACAGTCGTTAAGTGAAAAACAGGCATGTTGCGAATCAGCTCGCATCAGGGAGTCTAGCGTGCGCCCGGTACTTGTCAAATTCTAATGACAAAAATAATTGACAAGAAATCAGCTGAGATTGGCTTGGATGCAATACAGGACTTCTTTTTCCCTCAGCGCTGCATAGCCTGTAGTGCTAGGGCCGAGGCTGCCGCACAGTTATGCACGACTTGTTTGGCATTATTGCCACGTTGCCGTAACTGCTGCAGACGCTGTGGGCTGCCCTTATGCGGCATAGAGTCGCCGGCTAGTTGTGGTCAGTGTCTGCGTAATGAGCCGGCGTTTGATAGCTTATTCGCAGCCTATTGGTATGAAGCTGTGCCACGACAGCTTATAACCGCCATAAAATATTCTGCAGAGCTACACTATATGCCGACATTAATGCGTATGTTCGAGGCATGTTCACCGAATATTCAAGAAGATAGCATCTTTATACCGGTTCCGACCCATGCAGCACGTGTGCGCCAACGAGGCTTTAACGCTAATCATGAGTATTTACGAGCCTTAGCACGGCGATTCCCTATCCGTTGTGACTACGGACTGCTGCAACGTCATAGGGATACTCAGAAGCAGGCAACATTGAATCTTCGTGAACGCAAAAGTAATGTCCGAAATGCATTTACGCTAAGGCATCACTGTGACTATCAGCAGGTGAATCTATTTGATGATGTTGTTACCAGTGCCGCAACGGTGCAAGAAATCAGTCGTTGTTTGAAGGCCGCTGGAGTGAAACAGGTAAAGGTTTGGTCTCTGGCGCGGACTAAACGGGTAAGTAATTACTCATAAGAATACCTAGAAAAACACATAATCCGACATAATGATTGTTTTTAAAGGCGTGTAGCAGCCCTTTTTGATCATATTCAGCGATTAAGAATTGTTGATAGAAAAACAAGCAAGCCACAATAATCAGTGAGATAAAATACCAATAGCGAAGATCTAGCTGTATACCAACAGCGAATAGACTGAGTAATGTTAATAACTGCAGCAGAGCGATAATTAAGCGATCAGCCGAGCCAAATAAAATGGCGGAAGATCGCACGCCCAACTTGATATCATCCTCACGATCCATGATCGCGTAGATGCTGTCATAGGCCGTCGTCCAGAGGACTGTTGCAAGAAATAAAAGCCAAGCCCAACTGCTTGGGAAGCTATTACTGATAGCGGCCACAGCCATCGGAATTGACCATGCAAAAGCCAAACCAAGATGAACCTGTGGCAGAAAATGATAACGCTTCATGAAGGGATAACTAGCAGCTAACGCTAAAGCTACACAAGCCATTTGCAGGCTTAATGGATTTAAAACCAGTAAGGCGATGCTGAAAGCGAGCAAGATCAAGGCAGAAAATACCAGTAAGGCTTCTCTTGAACTGATGCGGCCACTGGCGATAGGCCGCTGAGCCGTTCGTGCTACATGCGGATCAATGTTGCGATCTGCAAAGTCATTTATGGCACAGCCCGCGGAACGCATAAGTATGACACCCAGAATAAAAACCAGACTAATATCCAGTGCTGGCAGACCATCAGCAGCAAGAAACAAAGCCCACAGTGTTGGCCAAAGTAATAAATAAATGCCTATCGGTTTATCTAACCGAATTAACTCAGCATAGAGATTAAGTTTTATCTGGTAGGGTTTCTTCACTTATACTTTAGCCTATAATTTTTTATTTACTGAAACGCTAAGATTTCAGTAGAGCAACTTTCTAGAATATTAACACTGGATGCATTATGACGATTAGGACTTTTCAAGGACACCAACCAGAAATTGATGAAACGGCCTATGTCGATGAAACGGCCTTGGTCATTGGGCAGGTCAGTTTGGCTAAGGATAGCTCAGTCTGGCCGATGACGGTTATTCGTGGTGACATCAATACCATTACTATTGGTGAGCGTAGCAATATTCAAGATGGTTCAGTCCTGCATGTCAGTCATAAGGGAGAGTACAGCGAAGGTGCCTGCCTAAACATTGGTAATGATGTAACCGTCGGACACTCGGTGGTGCTACATGCCTGTACCATTCATGACACCTGTCTCATCGGTATTGGTTCAGTGGTGCTTGATGACGCCATTGTGCATTCGAATGTAATGATCGGTGCAGGTTCCTTAGTGCCTAGCGGTAAAGAATTAGAGGGTGGTTATTTATGGTTAGGCCGACCAGCAAAACCAGTACGCAAATTGACTGACAGTGAACTGAAATATTTAAGCTACTCAGCAGCACACTATGTGAAAGTAAAACAGATGCATGAAGAGTCTTAGTTAAAGTAACAATTTATGGACGTAATAGTGGAAATAAAGCTGCTGTCTCAGGGCGAAAACCGCGCCAGATAAAATAAGATTCAGCGGCCTGTTCTAGCAACATTCCTAGTCCATCAGAACAGCCCTGTGCCTTATGACTTTTTGCCCAGAGCATAAAGGCGGTGTCATCATTGGCATAGGCTAGGTCATAACAGAATGTAGTTGATGAAATAACAGCGGCTGGGATTGCAGGCACCTGATTACTCAGGCTGGCAGAAGTTGCATTGATTACAAGGTCGTAACTTTCATGCTTAATATCTTCCAAGGCACAGGCAGAGATCTGCGAGCGATCAGCAAACAAGCCGACCAGTTCTTCAGCTCTGGACAGACTGCGGTTTGCAATGCACAACTCAGCTATGCCCGCTTCAATTAAAGGTAAGACAATGCCGCGAGTCGCGCCACCCGCTCCAATAATTAATACACGTTGGTCAGATAAGCTTAAGCCAATATTTTTTTCGAGATCACGCAGTAAACCAATACCGTCTGTATTAGCGCCCTGCCAGTTCCCCTGATTAAAAGAGAGTGTATTAACAGCACCTGCCGCCTGTGCGTATTCATTAAGCTGTAAGCAACTAGCATGCGCCAAGACTTTAAAAGGCAGAGTAATATTCAGCCCAATAAAACCCTGTTCTTGAAGTTGGTTAACAGTGCTAATGAAATTATCGGGCTCTGCAAGCACACGCTGATAATCAATTTCAATACCTTCTTGAGCAGCAAAAGCAGAATGAATCTGTGGTGACTTGCTGTGTTCAATCGGATTACCAATAACGGCGAATTGTTGCATTTTTAGATCCTGTTTATGCTTGCAGCCAACGCGCAATATCTTTTGCAAAATAAGTCAGAATGCCATCAGCACCTGCACGTTTACAACACAGCATAGCCTCCATCACACAGGCTTTCTCGTCTAGCCAACCATTACTCGCAGCAGCCTTGAGCATGGCGTACTCACCACTTACATGATAGACAAAAGTAGGTGCTGCTAATTCTTGCTTCACGCGTTGCACAACATCAAGATATGGAAGCCCTGGTTTAACCATGACCATGTCAGCACCTTCAGCCAGATCTAAGGCAACTTCACGAATTGCTTCATCACTATTAGCAGGATCCATCTGGTAGGTATGTTTATTCGCAGCCCCTAGATTAGCAGTGGAGCCGACAGCATCACGGAATGGGCCATAAAAATTAGAGGCATACTTTGCAGCATAGGCAAGGATCAAAGTATTACTAAAACCTTCTTGTTCAAGAGCATCGCGAATTTCACCAACACGACCATCCATCATGTCAGAGGGTGCAACAACATCAACACCGGCGGCGGCATGGCAAAGTGCTTGCTTCACAAGGACAGCAACAGTCTCATCATTTAAAACATAACCATGCTCATTGATTAAACCGTCCTGACCATGCGAGGTGTAAGGGTCTAGAGCAATATCGGTAATCACACCTAATTCAGGAGCGGCAGCTTTTATTGCCTTAACAGCACGTGGCACTAAACCTTCAGGGTTATATGCTTCGGCTGCATCCAGTGATTTGAGAGATTCATCAATGACTGGGAAAAGTGCGATTGCTGGTATGCCCAGTGCAACTAACTCCTTGGCTTCAGCTACTAAGAAATCGATGCTTAAGCGATCAACACCGGGCATTGAAGCGATGGCTTGACGTTGTTGTTCACCCTCTAGAATGAAAATAGGATAAATTAAATCACTAGCCGTAAGCGTATGCTCGCGCATCAAGTTTCGACTAAATGAGGAGGCGCGCATACGGCGCATGCGAGTGCTTATATTGATGCTCACTGAGTAACTCCGTTGATAACGTTTAGTAATTAATCCAATCTTGCGGTTTTAGATAAGTAGTATACAACGCCTCTTCGGCACTGCCTGCTTCTGTTTGATGGTTGTACTCCCAACGCACCAATGGCGGTAAGGACATTAAGATTGATTCGGTACGTCCCCCCGACTGTAAACCGAACAAGGTGCCACGATCATGTAATAAATTGAATTCAACATAACGGCCACGTCGATAGAGTTGGAACTCACGTTCGCGCTCACTGTAGGCTGTATCTTTACGGCGCTGTATGATGGGTTCATAGGCTTGCATAAAACCATTGCCAACCGCTTGTGTGAAAGCAAAACTTTTAGCGAAACCAGACGCATTAAGGTCATCATAAAAAATACCACCGATACCACGTGGCTCTTTGCGGTGAGGCAAGTAAAAGTAACGATCACACCATGCCTTATATTCCTCATAGCAGTCACTACCTAAAACCTCACAACTACGTTGCGCCTGTAAGTGCCAAGTTTTTGCATCCTCAACAAAACCATAATAAGGGGTCAGGTCATAGCCACCACCAAACCACCAGATAGCTTCACCCTGTTCTGGTTGAGCAATAAAAAACCTAACATTGCAGTGAGTGGTTGGTGCAAAGGGATTACGTGGATGAAACACCACAGAAACACCACAGGCCTCAAAGCTGCAACCGGCTAGCTCAGGACGTTGAGTGGTTGCCGCCTTGGGTAACTCAGTACCAGAGACGCGAGAGAAGTTAACCCCCGCCTGTTCGAACACCTGACCATCGCGGAGCACACGGCTACTGCCACCACCGCCTTCTTCTCGCAGCCAACGGTCTTCAGTAAAGTCCTTACCATCGATAGCACTAATACGCTCGCAAATTGAATCCTGAAGTTTTTCTAGGTAGTTAAGTACTGCCGTTAAGTCGGGTTTGGAATCCATATCTGCTGCCTATGCGCGTAAAATTTCTTGTGTCTTTAAATCGATAATGCGGCTGCTCTGCCCGCTGCCGAGTTTGCCGCTGTCATAAATATAGTCTAGTTCGGGTCCAAATTGTTTACGCAATTCAGCAACATGACAAACAGTCTTCTGACCACTGAGATTAGCACTGCTCGAGGCAAATGCACCTAGAGTGTTGGAAATCGAAGTAACATTTGGATGCTGACTTATGCGCACAGCAATGTGCTGGCTAGGGCCGATTAATATTTGCGGGCAATGTTTTGATGCTGGCACTAAGTAGGTGGTTGGTTTTGTATTCGAAGTAAGTAATGACTGCAGCTCGAAGTCTTCAGCAACAAAGCCGTTAAGTTGTGTCAGAGAATCTGCCAGCAATAAGAAAGGTTTGCTTGGAGTACGCATTTTAATACGTGCCATGCGTGTCAAATGTGCAGCGCGTGGGAGGCAGGCTATGCCGAGCACGGTGTCACTGTGATGGGCAATGACCCCGCCGGCACGCAATACTGAGAGAGCTATGCGGAGTGAAGACATTAGTCGCTACTCAGCATCCTCTTGTTTTGCTGCTGCTTTTTTCTTTGGCGCTGCTTTTTTCTTTGGTGCTGCTTTTTTCTTTACTGCTGCTTTTTTCTTTGGTGCTGCTTTTTTCTTTGCTGCTGCTTTTTTCTTTGGTGCTGCTTTTTTCTTTGGCGCCGCTTTCTTCTTTGGTGCTGCTTTCTTCTTCGACCCACCGCGTCCTTTACGTACCGGCGCACTGGCAATCATTTCTTTGCATTGTTCTAAAGTTAGGCTGGCTGGCTCCACATCTTTAGGTATCTTAGCGTTTTTTGAACCATCAGTAATATAAGGGCCATAGCGACCATTTAATACTTGGATACCATCATCAGGGAAGTCTTGAATCAGTTTATTAGCATCTTCTTCTTTTTTCTTGGCTACAAACTCAAGCGCTTTATCGAGTTCAATCACATAGGGATCTTCACCACGAATGGAGACATACTTACTGCCATACTTAACATAAGGGCCAAAGCGACCGATGCTAGTAGTGACTTTTTCACCTTCTGCAGTCTCACCTAAATCACGAGGTAGTTTAAATAGCTCTAGTGCTTGTTCTAGATCCATCTGATCCATTTTTTGTCCAGGACGTAAGCCAGCAAATAATGGCTTATCTTCATCGTCCTTGGTGCCTACTTGAACAAAGGGTCCATAGCGCCCCATGCGCACACTGACCGGTTTATTTAATTTTGGATGCATGCCCAGATCACGAGCTTCGATAGCTTCTTCACGCGTCACCGAAACTTCTTTATCACGAACTAACTCATCAAACGGATGCCAGAAAGCCTCCATCACAGGCACTAAGCTTTTTTCACCACGCGAGATTTCATCAAGCTCATCTTCAAGGCGCGCAGTGAAATCATAATCTACATACTGCGTGAAATGTTTAGTTAAGAAACGAGTGACTAAGCGACCGATATCCGTTGGGAAGAAACGACGGCTTTCAATCTCAGCATATTCACGATTTTGAATGGTAGAGATAATAGAGGCATACGTTGATGGTCGACCAATACCATGCTCTTCCAGAGATTTAACTAAACTAGCTTCAGTGAATCTTGGTGGTGGCTCGGTGAAATGTTGTTCTGTACGGATCTCAGAAAGTTTAATTTTATCACCGACATCCATATGAGGTAATAATCGCTCATCACTTTGATCGGCAGAACTATCATCTTTACCTTCTTGGTACACAGCCATAAAACCAGCTGTCTTGATTGATGATCCATTCGCACGGAAAGTATTTTTATCACCACATTTTAGATCGATGGCGACCATGTTCAAGGTTGCATGAATCATCTGGCTAGCGATTGTTCGATTCCAGATTAGGCGGTACAGTTTGTATTGGCTGTCATCTAAATGCGCCTTAATTTCTTGCGGAATGTGCATGATGGAAGTCGGGCGAATCGCCTCGTGAGCTTCCTGAGCATTCTTTGATTTGGTTTTATAAACCGGAGGCTTCTCCGGCACGGACTCTTTACCATAGCGCTGCGCAATAAGACTACGGATCTCAGAGACGGCTTCAGAGGCTAAGGCAACTGAGTCAGTACGCATGTAAGTAATCAAACCAACTGGGCCAGAGCCTAAATCAATACCTTCATATAATTGTTGTGCAACACGCATACAACGCTGCGCTGAAAAGCCTAGTTTTCGAATCGCTTCCTGCTGCATGGTTGAGGTGATGAAAGGTGCTGATGGATTGCGGCGGCGTTCTTTACGGTCAACCTTGCTAACTAAGAGCTCACCATTAGCAGCGCTGCTTAGTGCTGTGTGTGCAAGTTGCGCCTGTTCTGTATTATTAATATCAAACTGGGTGAGCTTGTTCTCATCATAATGAGTTAGCTTTGCAACAAAGGGCTGCGTTTCTTTCTTACAGTCGGCTTCAATCGTCCAATATTCCTGTGCGATGAATTTTTCAATTTCATCTTCACGTTCACACAATAGACGAAGTGCCGGACTTTGCACGCGGCCTGCTGATAGCCCGCGTTTAATTTTCTTCCAGAGTAAGGGCGATAGATTAAAGCCAACCAAATAATCTAATGCACGTCGTGCCTGCTGTGCGCTAACAAGATCTGTTGCAAGTTTACGTGGTGATGCAATCGCTTCATTTACTGCAGTCTTAGTGATCTCATAGAAGACCACACGGTGAGTCTTTTTATTTTCCAGAAGACCTTTTTCACGCAGCAGTTCATATAAGTGCCATGAAATGGCTTCTCCCTCGCGATCCGGATCAGTTGCGAGATAGAGGGTGTCTGCTTTCTTTAATGCCTTGGTAATACTCTGGACATGTTTTTCATTGCGCTCAATGAGCTCGTACTTCATGGCGAAACCATTGGCCGGATCAACAGCACCTTCCTTGGGTACGAGGTCTCGTACATGGCCATAGGAGGCTAGCACGTGAAAATCCTTACCTAGATATTTTTCAATAGTCTTAGCTTTAGCAGGAGACTCAACAATAACGAGATTTTTACTCATGATGGTTTAGCGCAGGGTCTGTGAATTCGTCATAAAAAGAGTAGACGAAAATGTGGCTAGTGGATATGTGATGAGGATAAATCCATAACAATATCTTCTAACCAGCTATATGGAATGTCAGAGTTAGCTAAATTGTAGAGCACAATGAGGCTAACCCAGCGTAGTTGTTCAATAGTGATTTCATCCGCCTCTAAGGCCATCACGCGATCGATTACGAGTTCGCGGCTGGCTGGCGAGAATATGCCCATCTGCTCTAGCTTGAGCAGGTAACCACGGCATTCACTGCTGAGTTTTTCCTGCTCGCTGCTATCAAAGATACGGATGGTTTGATGAGTAGGCGAAGTTAGGGCCAGATCTTCATGGGAGCTTGGCAGATCGGCAAGCCAATCAAAGGCATGCTCGACATCATGATGGTCAAAGCCAACCTCAACCAACTCCTCTAACATCGACTCACGGTTAAATAAGGTATCAATCTCGTCATAGAGGTAGCTTTCAAACATGTAAGTTAAAACATCAAGTACGTTTTCTTTCATGGATTTTTCCTGTTGTTACAGCGTGATAACGACCACTTCCATCACGAGTAACCTGTCCGCTTAGTTCTAATATCGAGAGCATGGAGGAAACTTGTTCTGCGGTCAATCCACTTTTTTCAGCAAGCGCGTCAATGCTTAAGGGTAATGATTTTAGCCAGGCAAGCAGTGTCCGTTGTTTGCTGTTTTCAATGCTGGGGGTTATCTGCTTACTGGTGCTAGGCCGCTCTAGCAGGGCAAAGCAGGCGATTTCATCAACGATGTCGTCAATACAGGTGACTAGTTTAGCCCCCTGTTGTATCAAATGATGGCAACCGTAACTTAATGGGTTGTGTAGATTCCCTGGGAGAGCAAATAGTTCTCTATTTTGTTCTAGAGCGAGTTTTGCGGTAATCAAGGAGCCACTACGGGCACCTGCCTCAATCACTAAAGTGCCATAGGCTAGGCCACTGATAATCCGGTTTCGTTCTGGAAAATGAGACTTTTGGGGTGCTGAAGCACAACAATATTCGCTGACTAAGGCCCCCTGATCAGCGATTTCAGTAGCCAAGGCAAGATGTTGTCGTGGATAAATGTGATCAATGCCAGAGCCAAAAACGGCTGTAGTCGTGGCGTATTGGGAGGCTAGGCTACCGCAGTGGGAGGCCGCATCAATGCCATAAGCCATGCCGCTGACACTATTGATGCCACGCTGCGCTAATTGATAAGCAAACTCCTTAGCCAGTTCCAAGCCATAGGGGCTGGCTTGACGGCTACCGACGATAGCTAGGGTCGGACTATGCAGACTTTTTTTAATGTCTTTACTGACACTATATATAAGTAGGGGAGGGTCTTGGATTTGGCTGAGTAATTCGGGGTATTGGCAGCTATTGAGTGGAATCAAATGATGACTAGCACTCTTTTCTAACCAAATAAGGTCGGCGTTGAGCCGTTTTTGGTCTGTGCCTTTACTCAGAGACTGTTTAATCCGTGTCAGTCCCTGTGTGTTTAGTCCGCTCATTAGCCATTCTGCATCACTGATGGTTTTGAGGCGGTCTAATTCATCAAAACAGCTAACAATATGACGTTTTAAAGCCCTATTTAGGCCTTTATGATGAGAAAGTGAGAGCCAATCTTCAAGCATACTCATATGCAGTAGTTGGGTAGCAAGGGGATAAAGTCTATTTAACGTCGCCTTGCGTGGCGCGTATAGCCCATACGCACATTGATCGGCGAGCAATAGCGCACCTTTTAGAGGGCTAATGTCCCTACAAAAGGCGACTTAGGAGGCTGAATCGCCGCGCAAGGTGGGTTAGACTGGAGCCTCATTGATTAACTATAAAGACCATGGCCTTACTTGATATATTGCACTTCCCAGATCCACGGCTGCGCCTCAAGGCAGTGCCAGTGGTTACCGTGGATGATAGTGTGCGTGCCATTGTCAGTGATATGTTTGAGACCATGTACGATGCGCTGGGCATTGGTTTGGCAGCAACACAGGTCAATATTCAACAGCAAATAATTGTTATCGATGTCTCTAGCGAGAAAGACGAGCCAATCTGCTTGATTAATCCGCAGATTCAAACACTTGAAGGCAGTGAAGAGATGCAAGAAGGTTGCCTCTCGGTACCGGGTTACTTTGAAAATGTGACGCGTGCAGAGCGAGTTGTGATTGAAGCGCTGGATGAAACGGGTACAAAAAGAGAGATTGCTGCTGACGAGCTACTTGCTGTTTGTATTCAGCATGAGATGGATCATCTCGAAGGTAAGTTGTTTGTCGATTACCTGTCGCCGCTTAAACGACAGCGTTTGAAGAAGAAACTGGAAAAGAACCCACCGAGCAAATCCCCATCCAGCAATGACTCGCACAGTGATGCGAGCTAGCCGTTTTAAACCGAAAGTCTAAAGAGAAGTCTGGAATGCGTATTGCTTATGCTGGAACCCCTGAATTTGCAGTACCCGCACTAAAAGCCTTAGCGGCGAGTGGTCATCAAATACTAGCGGTTATAAGCCAACCCGATCGACGTATTGGCCGAGGTCAAAAGCTTGGTTTTAGTCCGGTTAAGCAAGCGGCACTAGAGTTAGACCTGCCCATCCTGCAACCATCAAATATCAATAGTGAGGAAAGCTTGGCGCAGTTGCAGGCGTTAAATCTTGATCTCATGGTGGTAGCTGCCTATGGCCAATTATTTAGTGATAGCGTGCTACAGCTGCCAGAGTATGGCTGTATCAATATCCATGCCTCGCTACTACCGCGTTGGCGTGGTGCCTCACCAATCCATCATGCGATTTTGGCTGATGACAAAGAGACGGGCATATCGATTATGCAAATGGTTAAGCGTATGGATGCTGGTGCTGTTTGGGCTAAGGACTCATGTGCCATTACAGAAAGTGATAATAGCCAAACCTTACATGACAAATTATTACCGCTCTGTGGCCCACTATTACTGAGTGCAATTGAACGTGTAGCAAGTTCAGAGATAAGCCCAACCGAGCAACAAGAAGCAGATGCTGTTTATTGTGCAAAAATGAAAAAGGAAGATGGATTGGTTGACTGGAGTTTGCCTGCGAGCGAAATTGAACGACGACAGCGAGCCTATTATCCTTGGCCCGGCTGCTACACCTTATTGGGTGATCAGCGCTTAAGTCTTACTCAGGTATCCACCGCTGTCTCAGTTAAGACTAATCAGAAGAAGCAAGTGGCAGGCACTATTTTGAGTGCTGATGCAGAAGGCATAGTCGTGCAGACGGGAGAGCAGAGTTTGCGCATATTAGAATTAGTGCCAGCAGGAAAAAAACAAATGACAGCGGCACAGTTTTCACACTCACGCTCCTTGCAGGGAGAGTCATTAGGCGATGTTTGAATATAAATCGCTTAGCGTTCTTAAGTCATGGCCATTATTCATGCTAGTACTGCTCTGCTCGCAATCGCTTGCTGCTGAACAACTTCGAGTAAGCCGTTTCTTTTTTGATACCGTTGCTGGCCAGATACAGATTAGTTGTCAGATTGAATACAACTTAGATGAGAAAATCATTCAGGCATTAGAAAACGGCATTGCTATAAATTTCCAGACAACTTATGAGTTACTAAGTAAACGCAAAGTATTACCTGACAAGGTCATTCTCAAAGTTGATCAAAGATTTGCAATTAAATACTACGCATTAATCAAACAATATATTGTACGTGAGCCAGCATTAAGGGCGGAGCGTAGCTTTGTAAGTTTGCAATCTGCATTAGCGTTTATTGGCAGGGCAGATAGATTGTCATTGGGCTATGTGACTTCAATAACAGCAGAAGCAAACTATTACTTACGAGCTCGATCAAGACTGATCAATGGTGAGCTGCCATTGCCTCTGCGAGTGCAAAGTTATTTTACCAAGGATTGGCGCCCAGTAAGTGACTGGAGAATTATTGAGGTTGTAAAAGATGGGGCGTAGCGGAAAAATCTGGCTAGCGATTCTTTTTGTGTCATTGGTTGCGGCCGTTCTACTGATGGCCGATGTCACACAGAATGGCAGTTACTTCGGTCGTCTTCACAACTGGCTGTTACCAATTAACTCTGCATTATTGTTGCTCTTTATAGCGTTGATTGGGTATAACGCGAATCAATTAAAAAGGCAGTTAAAACGTAAAGAGCCAGGCTCAAGACTAACGCTACGTTTGGTCTGGTCATTTGTTGTTATCGCCAGTATGCCAGTGCTTATCGTTTATACTTTCTCAATATGGTTGGTAGAAGAAGGTGTTGATAGCTGGTTTGACGTTAAGGTTGAGAAGGCCTTGCAAGATGCTGTCAGTTTGAGTCGTTCTTCATTAGACTTACATATTAGAAATCTAAGCCAGCAAGCAGAACCACTATCAAAAAAGTTCGAGGGTAATGACTCGTTTAATGCAACACTCACCATTAATGAATTACTGAGTAGCAGTAATGCCGATGAAATTGTGTTGTTTGATTCTAATAACCGAATTATTGCATCAGGAAGCTCTGAGCCGAATACAGACTTACCGGCATTACTAGACGAAAGTATATTCCAGCGACTTAGTAGTGGTGAAAATTATGTTGCCATGGAACCAATCAGTGACGGTGGTTTACAAATCCGCTTAGTATTTTCAATGCCACCTGAATTGAATGCGACTGAATCTCAGTATTTACAATTTATTTATCCAATTCCTGATCGAATCAGTGAGCTGACTAATAATGTGCAGACAGCGTTTGGTCAATATAATGAGCTCATATATTTGCGTGGGCCATTAAAGCAAAACTTTATTCTAATCCTGACCTTGGTTCTGGCCTTGGGAATATTATTTGCAGTGTTCACTGCGTTTTATTTCTCACGTGTATTAGTTTCGCCAGTTAGAGAGTTAGTAGAAGGTACAAAGGCGGTGGCTGCTGGGCAGTACCATAAAAAGATTTCAGTGAGGCAGAGTGATGACCTAGGTATGTTAGTAGCATCATTTAACCGAATGACTGAGCGCCTCTCTGTGGCGAGAGATAGAACAGCAATTAATCAGCGAATAATAGAAAATCAACGCCTCTATCTGCAAAAGATTCTGGAACATTTATCATCAGGTGTAATGAGCTTGGATGAATCGCTACAAATAAAAACGGCAAATGCTACCACCAGTCAGATTTTAGGCGTCAACATCACAGAGTTTATTAATAAACCGTTAATGGATGTCGGCGCAGGTCATGACTCACTAAAAACATTCACCCTCTCAGTAGTGACTCAGCTACGACAAACATCAGAAGAGTGGCAAAAAGAATTAGAAATATTTACCAGTGAAGGTCGCAAGACCATTCTTTGTAAGAGTGTTACCTTACTTGGTGAAGATGCATCCAAGCGTGGTTATGTATTGGTTTTTGATGACATCACAACATTATTACAAGCGCAACGAGATAGTGCCTGGGGTGAGGTTGCAAGACGTCTAGCACATGAGATTAAAAACCCACTGACGCCGATCCAGTTATCAGCGGAACGGCTGCGTCGGAAATTAATGCCAGTGCTAGAGCCAGAACAGGCAAGCTTGGTTGATAAGGCAACGCATACCATTGTGCAGCAGGTGGAATCGATGGGTTTAATGGTCGATGACTTTTCTGCATATGCACGTATGCCAGTGATCGATAGTAAGCCTTTAGACATTAATGATTTGATCCGTAATGTTGCCGAACTATATAAAGGCAACACAGAAAACGTACGATTAGATCTAAGCTTGAATTCAGAGACTTTATTTGTCCGTGGAGATTCAGGTCGACTGCGCCAAGTGTTGCATAACTTAATCAAGAACTCGATGGAAGCAACGGCAACAGAAAAATACTGTCAGGTGCAGATCAGTGCGGCTGCGCAGCTTTATTTGAATAAGCTATATATAACCATTGAAGTGCTTGATAATGGTCAAGGATTCTCAGCAGAGATTCTCAATCAAGCCTTTGATCCTTATATGACAACAAAGCAAAAGGGTAATGGTTTGGGTCTTGCGATTGTGAAAAAAATAATTGAGGAACATAATGGTATTATTCAGGTAAGTAATCGAACGTGTGGTGGTGCGATGATACTTATTCGCCTGCCAAGCTATAACTCATCAGCAGAAGTCATAGACCGCAGTGTAGGGGGAAGATAATGCCAGCAGAAAAAATATTAGTAGTTGATGATGAGCCCGATATCTGTACTTTGGTAAGTGAGATCTTAAGTGATGAGGGCTATAAGGTTGCTGTCGCTAAAAACGCAAAAAGCGCCTGTGAGAAAGTTGAAAACACAGAGTATGATTTAGTTCTGCTTGATATTTGGATGCCGGATCAAGATGGTATTACTCTATTAAAAGAATGGAAAGAAAATCATAAGGTTGATTGTCCAATCATTATGATGTCAGGGCACGGTACGGTTGAAACCGCAGTCGAGGCAACGCGGTTAGGTGCTTTTGGATTCATTGAGAAACCACTGACAATAGCTAAGCTCATTAGTACCGCACGCAAGGCACTTGATGCCCATCCACAAAAAGAACAAGTACGTGAGGATAAAGGCAGTGATTGGTTGATGCCAGTGGGCTCTAGTGATTTGATTGAAGAACTAATTACTAACAGTAAACGCTGCGCCAAGCAAAATGCCTCGATCCTTATACAGGGTGAGGAAGGCAGTGGCCGAACTAAGCTTGCGTACTATATACATCAGTTAAGTGAGCGCTCAAAGCGGCCTTTACTGATGATCTCATGTAAGCGATTTAATGAGCTTGATGGCAGTGATATAGGATGGGCATCAATTAAAAGTGAGCTGATTGAAAGCATTCGTAAGAATCAATCTGGTGCAATATATTTAGAGAACTTTAATGCCATCAAAGAGCCAATACAGCAACGCTTAGTTGATCTGCTTCAGCAGTTGCAAGATGCTAACGTGTTTCAACGTTTTGATGTGCGATTAACTGTTGGTGTAAGCAGTGAGGTATCAAAGAAGGTGCGCAGCCTATTTCACATTGGCTTTGGCATGCTGCGGATAGAGTTACCACCATTACGTGATCATAAAGAAGATATCCCCGATCTGATAAACCACTTTATTGATTACTTCTGCTCGAATGAAAACTACCCCTATCGTAAATGTTCTATCGCAGCGCAGAATGCATTCTTACACCACCACTGGCCAGGGAATTTAACTGAGCTGAAAGGTGTTTTGCAGCAGTTATTAATTATTGGTGGCGAACAAGAAATCGAGCTAAAAGAAGTGCAGCAGATACTTCAGTCACAACAAGAACCCGAGAATAAAGCCAGCGCAGGCCTAGATAATTTATTCAATCTTCCCTTACGAGAAGCGCGTGAAGCATTTGAAAAACACTATTTGATTCGTCAGTTAGAAAAAGTAGACGGTAGTGTGACACGATTAGCTGAGGTGGTTGGGATGGAGCGTACAAATCTTTACCGTAAACTTCGTGCATTAGGTATAAACTCAAAACAATAAGATACAAGCAAAACGTCATGATTGGATCAAACGTAGAATGAAAATAATAATATTGGGTGCTGGGCAGGTGGGTGGATCATTGGCGCTGAGTTTGGCTAGTGAGTCTAATGACATCACCCTGGTTGATCAGGATGCCAATCTGCTTCGTGAGATACAAGATCGAGTAGACCTGCAAACTGTTCAAGGCCATGCCTCACATCCTAGTGTGCTTGAGCGGGCTGGGGCCAATGACGCGAGCATGATTGTTGCCCTAACCAATAGTGATGAGACGAATATCGTCGCCTGCCAAGTGGCCTACACACTTTTTCATACGCCGACGAAAATTGCTCGTGTGCGTGCCAGTGACTATCTGGATTACGAAGAGTTGTTTGTACAAGAAGCGATGCCAGTGGACTTGCTGATTAGTCCAGAGCTGTTGGTATCAGAGTATGTTAAAAACTTAATCGATCATCCTGGTGCCCTACAGGTATTAAATTTTGCTGGTGGTAAGGTGCAGTTGGTAGCAGCACGAGTTAGTCGAGATAGCCGTTTTACAGGAAAAACATTAGCTGATCTTGCGAATGAATACGCGGCCTATGATTTTTCAATTGTAGCCATCTACCGTGATCGTGAGGCTGTCGCCTTTACTGATGAAACCCGTGTTGTAAGAGGGGATGAATTATTTTTTGTAACTGCAGCACAGCAAGCCAATAAAGTAACCTCTGCACTGCAGGGTGTAGATAAACCAAACCGACGTATCCTAATAGCAGGTGGTGGCAACATTGGTTTGCAGCTGGCGCAAATACTAGAGCAGAACTATCGGGTGAAGTTGATCGAGCGTGATCCTGAACGCGCAAGATACCTTTCAGAGATACTAGATAAGACCATCGTTCTTCGAGGTGATGCTGCTGATGAAGATATTCTGCTAGAAGAGAATATTGAAAATGTAGATATCTTCTGTGCCTTAACGAATGACGATGAAGCTAATATTTTATCGGCAATGCTAGCGAAACGATTAGGTGCACGTAAGACCATGTCGCTGATTAACCGCCCAAGCTATGTTGAATTGGTCGAGAGCGGTATGATTGATATTGCGATCTCACCACAGCAAGTTACCATCGGCGCACTGCTGGCACATATTCGCCGTGGGGATATTGTTGCCGTGCACTCCCTGCGCAAAGGTGCAGCAGAGGCGATTGAAGCTGTAGCGCATGGCGATAAAAAAACATCGAAGGTAGTGGGTCGTAGAATTGAAGAGATTAAACTACCCAAAGGCACACATATTGGTGCCATCGTGCGTGAAGGTACAATGATGATTTCACGTCCCGATATTTTGATTCAAGCTGATGATCACGTAATCATGTTTCTTTCAGAGAAAGATCGAATTCATGAAGTTGAGCGCTTGTTTCAAGTCAGCGCCACATTTATTTAATTTAGGGTCTAGACAATGCAGGGAGCCGTTATCCAACGCATACTAGGTCAGCTACTCATGCTCTTTAGCCTGACCCTGTTGCCACCTCTATTGGTCGGCGAATACTTTGCTGAAACTGATAGTTTTTATACTTTTGGTCTCGCTTTTTTATCAGCTTTTATTACTGGCGCTCTACTCTGGTTACCACACCGTGGACAGCGTGCTGATCTACGATTACGTGATGGCTTCTTGGTGGTGGTTTTATTCTGGACGGTGCTGGGTAGTTTTGGCGCCCTGCCCTTATACTTTTCCACAGCGATAGAAATATCACTGGTTGATGCCTTATTTGAATCACTCTCTGGATTAACGACAACCGGTGCCACGGTATTGACTGGGCTTGATCATCTGCCTGCGTCACTCTTATATTATCGTCAGCAACTGCAATGGCTGGGTGGCATGGGTATCATTGTTTTAGCTGTCGCCATTCTGCCTATGTTAGGCATTGGTGGCATGCAGCTCTACCGTGCAGAGACCCCTGGGCCGGTTAAGGATAATAAGTTAACACCACGGATTACAGAGACAGCGAAAGCGCTGTGGTATATCTATCTGTTTATCACCGTGGTTTGTGCCTACGCTTATTGGATTGCAGGCATGAGTTTCTTTGATGCGGTTTGCCATAGTTTTTCAACCGTGGCGATTGGTGGCTTCTCAACTCATGACGCCAACATGGGCTACTTTAATAGCAGTGCCATTGAATGGATTGCAATCTTATTCATGCTCATATCAGGTGCTAATTTTGGTCTGCACTTTGTCGCTTGGCGCAGTCGAAAGTTTTCTACTTACTGGAATGATACCGAGTTTAAAGTCTATGCCATTGTCTTAATCGGTGTCTCATTAGTAGCGGTTGTCGTTCTACATAATGCACAGTTATTTTCTGATAGCTTTACACTTTGGACCAAGGCTATTTTTCAAGTAGTCTCAATTGGCACCACCACAGGTTTTACCTCGGCAGAGTTTTCTAGCTGGCCAGCAGCATTACCGATGCTGCTCATCTTACTTAGTTTTGTCGGTGGATGTGCCGGTTCCACCGGTGGTGGTATGAAAGTGATTCGCGTTTTACTGCTATTTAAACAAGGTATGCGTGAGCTACGTCGCCTTGTTCATCCGAATGGACAGTTTGCGGTGAAGATTGGTAAAAAACCGGTGGAAGGACGCGTCATGGAAGCCGTTTGGGGTTTCCTCTTTGCCTATCTTGCAATTTTTCTAGGCATGATGCTGTTCTTAGTCGCAACCGGACTTGATCATGTTACAGCCTATTCTGCAGCGGCAGCTACGTTAAATAACCTAGGCCCTGGCTTAGGTGAAGTCAGCCAAAACTATGCCAGCTTAAGTGAAGTGAATAAGCTCATGCTTTGTCTTGGTATGCTCCTAGGCCGTCTTGAAATTTTCACGCTATTGGTAATTTTCACACCCTTTTTCTGGCGTGATTAAAGCATCGACAATCAGAGTGAGTAGAGAGTGAGTCAGCAAGCAGAAAAATGGGATCAGCGTTTTTCAGAAAGGCACTGTGCCGATGCACAGGCGGCAGCAGTGCTCAGTGAAAACAGTCATTTACTGCCGCGGTTGGGCAATGCTTTAGATCTGGCCAGTGGTCTCGGTGGTAATGCGATTCTTCTCGCGCAGGCAGGCCTTGAGGTCACAGCGATTGATCTATCTCGTGTCGCAATGAGCAAGCTCGACAGCTATGCTCAAGAGCAACAACTGGCTATTCATTGTCACTGTTATGATTTGGAAGTTGCCAGCCAACAGAGCGAAGAGTTTAAGCATCGTGCTGTCTCTGGTTTAGAAGAAAATAGCTTTGATGTCATTGTTGTCAGTCACTATCTTTACCGGCCGTTGTTACCAGCATTGCTCAGCGCCTTAAAGCCAGGTGGACTGCTCTACTACCAGACCTTCACTCAACAGCATGTTGCTGCTACAGGCCCTAGCAATACGGCTTATCGTCTCGCCAAAAATGAACTGCTGGAGTTTTGCAAAGCATTGCATATATTGTTTTATCGAGAAGAGGGTTTGCAGGGTGATACCGAGCAAGGTTTTCGTAATCAGGCAATGATCATCGCACAACGTCCTGAGTGAGGCATTCACTTGGCGACAAAGATAGAACGCTATGAGAACTAGCTATTGATTTTTCAGGTCCAGTCACCAATCATTCAGGGCCTTCCTATATTCCATAATAGTGACATCCTTTTATGACGCGTACATTTTATCCACAGATTCAAGCCAGAAACGAATTTTATCTTCCAGTCGGCCATGAGCACCAATTATGGGTTGCAGAATACGGCAATCCTAAGGGCCTGCCGGTAGTCTTTTTACATGGTGGCCCTGGCTCTGGCTGTGAAGACTATCACCCACGTTTCTTTGATCCGCAGCGTTATCGGATCATCTTATTTGATCAACGTGGCGCCGGACGTTCAAAGCCGCATGCTGCCACTGAAAATAATACAACAGCAGACTTAATCGCAGATATAGAGCAGCTGCGACTCGAGCTGAACATAGATCAATGGGTGGTATTTGGTGGCTCATGGGGCTCAACCCTAGGTCTAGCCTATGCGGAACAGTACCCAGAGAAAGTTTTGGGCTTGCTGTTAAGAGGCGTCTTTCTTTGTCGTAAGCGTGATATTCAATGGTTTTATCAAGACGGTGCCAGCGCTATCTTCCCTGAGTATTGGCAGGACTATCAGTCCTTCATTCCAGAAGCTGAACGTGATGATATGGTCAGTGCTTACTATCAGCGCCTCATGTCAGAAGATCCAGAGTTGCAGCTTGAGGCGGCTAAGCGCTGGTCGATTTGGGAGGGTAGGACGTCAACATTACGTCCGAAAGAGACAGTCATTGATCATTTTGGTGATGCCCATACAGCACTGAGCTTGGCGCGTATCGAATGTCATTACTTCATGCATGACGCCTACCTAGAGCCGGATCAGCTCTTACGCGATGCTGATCGCTTAGCAGATATACCGGGTGCCATTGTGCATGGGCGCTATGACGTCGTTTGTCCGGTGGAACAGGCCTATATACTGCATCAGCGTTGGCCTAAGGCTGAGCTTATCATTGCACCGAATAGTGGGCATTCAGCGACTGAAGACGAAATGGTCGATGCATTGATCCGTAGTACAGACCGTCTTGCAGATGAGCTCGCGTAACCGAGAAGTGCTTAATGATTAGTCTGATTCAGCGAGTGACCGCAGCCACAGTCGTTATTGATGGTGAAGCGGTGGCCAGTATTGATGCCGGTTTGCTGGCATTAATTGCTGTCGAACAGGGTGATGCTGAAAAACAGATACAACGCATGACACAGCGGCTATTGCGCTACCGTGTTTTTGCTGATGATAGTGGCAAAATGACCCTGAGTTTGGAGCAAACACAGGGTCAGCTACTTTTGGTGCCGCAGTTTACTCTGCTCGCAGACACCACCTCAGGTAATCGTCCTAGTTTTAGTAAAAGTCCAGATGCGGCGCTAGGAAAAGCCTGTTTTGAGCAATTATGTGTGCATGCGAAAACAGAATATAGTAGAGTAACTGCAGGTATTTTTGGTGCAGATATGCAGGTTTCATTGGTCAATGATGGGCCAGTAACCTTTTCTTTAAAAGTAAGATAAAGAAACTAAATATTGCACTGCAACCCCACTCTTCTGTTGAAAAAGACTATGGCATCCCGTCACGCAAAAATTGAACGAAATACGCTAGAAACCCAAATTACGGCCGAGCTAAATATCGATGGCCAAGGTGAAGGGTCTATAGAAACTGGCATTCCTTTTCTAAATCATATGTTGGATCAGATCGTACGACACGGTCAATTCGATATTCAGTTAGATGCCAAAGGTGATCTTGAGGTCGATGCTCACCATACGGTTGAGGACAGTGGCATCACGCTAGGCCAAGCCTTTGCCAAAGCATTGTCAGATAAAAAAGGCATTCGCAGATATGGCCATGCCTATGTGCCATTGGATGAGGCATTAAGTCGTGTCGTCATCGATTTTTCTGGGCGCCCGGGTTTGACCTATGAAGTCGAATACCCGCGGGCACGTATTGGTGATTTTGATGTTGATTTAATTATCGAGTTTTTACAGGGTTTCTGTAATCACGCACAGGTAACCATGCATATTGATAATATCCGTGGTACCAATGCCCACCATATCGCAGAAACCATCTTCAAAGGTTTAGGTCGCGCCCTGCGTTATGCCTGTGAGATTGATCCGCGAATGATAGATAAACTCCCTTCGACTAAGGGACACCTCTAGTCTAGGCACGGAAAGCATAGTGCAAAAAATTGTAGTTATCGATTATGGCATGAGCAATCTGCACTCAGTGTGCAGTGCGCTAGCACAGGTGGCTGAAGGTCAGGCCGAGGTGGTTGTCAGTCAAGACCGTGCTGAGATTGCATCAGCTGATCGTGTGGTCTTTCCTGGACAAGGCGCAGCTGCAGATTGTATGCATGCCCTAAACGAGCTCAAGTTAGCCGATGTTGTTCGCAAGGCAGCCAGTGAAAAACCATTTCTTGGCATCTGTATGGGCATGCAGGTTCTACTTCAGCAGAGCGAAGAGAATGATGGCACCCCCTGCCTAGGTCTCTATGATGGATCGGTTAAAAGTTTTCGACGCCATGTTAATCCCGAAGAAAAAATTAAAGTCCCGCATATGGGTTGGAATACCATCCAACAAAAGCAAGAACATCCCCTGTGGTCGGGCATTCCCCAAGACAGTTATTTTTACTTTGTTCACAGCTATTTTGTGCAACCAGTAGATGAAGAATATGCCATTGGTCGCACCGATTATGGCTTAGAGTTTGCATCGGTCATTGCCAGTGATAACGTTTTCGCTATGCAGTGCCATCCAGAAAAAAGTGCTAGTAATGGACTACGCCTGTTGGCAAATTTCATTCACTGGCGTGGAGCTTAATAGAGAGATTCCTTATGATTATTATTCCTGCGATTGATATAAAAGATGGACGCTGTGTGCGATTACGCCAAGGCCGTATGGATGATGAAACAATATTTTCAGAAGATCCTGTTGCGGTAGCTGATCGCTGGGTAAAAGAAGGCGCCAAGCGAATTCACTTAGTTGATCTTGATGGTGCGCTTGATGGTGCGCCACGTAACTTTGATATCGTTAAAGACATCGCTAGGAACCATCCCGATATCCCCGTTCAGATTGGCGGCGGTATCCGTGATGAAGATACCGTGCAGAGATATCTTGATGCCGGTGTGCAGTATGTGATTATTGGCACCCGTGCCATTACTGCGCCGCATGTCGTGAAAGACCTCTGTCTTGAGTTTCCGGGCCATATTATTGTTGGCTTAGACGCTAAAGATGGCAAGGTTGCCGTTGATGGCTGGTCAAAAATATCTCAGCATGACGTTATTGATATGGCGCAACATTTTGAGTCTGACGGTGTTGCTTCGATCATCTTCACTGATATTAGTCGCGACGGTATGATGCAGGGCGTCAATGTTGAGTCAACCGTTGAGCTTGCAGCAGCTATTCGTATTCCGGTGATCGCCTCGGGTGGCGTAACTGATAAAACTGATATTGAGCGTCTCTGTGCGACTGACGAGGAAGGCATCGTTGGTGTTGTTGTTGGCCGTGCCTTGTATGAAGGCGGCATAGACTTAGCAGAAGCGCAGGCGATTGCTAACTGTCAGCAAGCAGGATAATCATGCCACTGGCAAAGCGCATCATTCCTTGTTTAGACGTCGATGCGGGTCGTGTTGTTAAGGGCGTCAAATTTGTTGATATCCGCGATGCCGGTGATCCCGTAGAAGTCGCTAAGCGCTACGATCGCGAGGGAGCAGATGAGATTACGTTTCTAGATATCACCGCCAGTTCAGATCAACGCAAAACGATGGCTGATGTTGTTGAAAAAGTTGCCTCTGAGGTGTTTATTCCATTAACAGTCGGTGGTGGGATTCGCAGCGTTGCAGATATTCGCCATTTACTTAATGCGGGTGCTGACAAGGTTGGCATCAACACGGCTGCGGTGCGTGATCCTAATTTTGTCCGCGAGGCCGCTGAACGAGTTGGCTCACAATGTATTGTTGTATCAATTGATGCAAAAAGAGTATCGCCAGAGGGTCAGCCAAAGCGCTGGGAAATTTTCACCCATGGCGGTCGTAATGCCACCGGTATTGATGCCATCCAGTGGGCACAAAAGATGTGTGAATATGGCGCTGGTGAGCTCTTACTAACGAGTATGGACAGAGATGGCACAAAACAGGGCTTTGATCTGGATTTAACCCGCAGCATCAGTGATAGCGTCACGGTACCGGTTATCGCCTCGGGCGGTGTTGGTTGCTTAGAAGATCTCAGCACAGGCGTCATCGAAGGCCATGCTGATGCCGTATTAGCCGCCAGTATCTTTCATTTTGGTGAATATACTATCGAGCAAGCCAAGGCGCATATGCTCAGCCAAGGCATCATCATGCGTGCATAAAAGTAGCTCGGCTGCGCATTCTCTCTAGACCACTGGCTATGGTATCCTTTCTTGCCTCAATCCATGAATATTAGACGCTAATTATGGCCCAGTCAGACACTATGTCAGCCTTACAGCAGGTCCTCCGTGAGCGGCTTGCAGCCAATCCTGATGATTCCTATGTGGCCAGCCTCTATGCCAAGGGTTTAGATCATATTTTGAAGAAGGTGGGTGAAGAATCGGCTGAAGTGATTATTGCTGCAAAAGGTGAAGATGAACTCGCCTTGGTCAAAGAAGTGGCAGACCTGTGGTTTCATTGCATGGTTTTACTGGTGCAAAAAGGCCTCAGCAGTGAAGACGTACTAGACGAATTAAACCAACGCTTCGGTATCTCTGGCCATGAAGAGAAGGCTAGTCGAAGTAAGTAAAGTCATCTATTTATGTGATACGGCTGTGCCGTTATCGCCTAAGCAATATTTGAGAATGGAGTATAAAAATGGGAATTAGTATCTGGCAGTTAATGATTGTACTCGCAATCGTCTTATTACTATTTGGCACTAAACGACTGCGCAACATTGGTGGTGATGTCGGTGGTGCACTGCGTAGTTTTAAAACAGCAATGAAGAAAGAAGGCACAGAAGAAGATGCCGACTCCGATAAAAAATAGCCCTTAGTAAACGTGATAGTAGGCGCTGATGTTTGATTTTGGTTTCTGGGAACTGGCTATAGTTGGTATTGTAGCTTTAGTGGTCGTTGGGCCAGATAAGCTGCCTGCCTTGGCGGTTAAGTTGGGGCGCTTCCTCGGTAAGTTAAGACGCTATTTTGCCAGTGTGCGAGCCGATATCGAGAGTGAGTTAAAATCTGCTGAACTCAAAGAGATGTTGGAAAAGCAGCAATCAGAGATTTCAGAGTTACGCAGTATTTTGAGTGACGCCAAGACAAATGTAGAGCGTGATGTAAAAGACTTGGGCGAGCCAACTCTAGCCGATGCTGTTGCCGAAGAGATCAATAAACCGACCAGCCCAGCCGCATCAGCCACTGACAAAGCAGAGCAATAATGTCTGATAAGACAGAGACAAACGCAGAGACAGGCAACGAGCAGCAAGACTCCATCGTTACGCATTTAATGGAGTTGCGTGATCGTATGATTAGGATTGTGGCTGGTCTCGCACTGATACTGGTTGCACTGCTACCCTTTGCTAATGAGCTCTATTCTTTTGTTGCAGAACCGTTGCTGCGGCATCTGCCAGCACAGAGTACGATGGTGGCGATTGACGTTGCTTCGCCCTTCCTCACCCCTTTTAAACTGGTCTTGTTACTGGCCTTTGTGATTACGATCCCGTGGACGCTGTACCAATTGTGGTCATTTGTCGCGCCCGGCCTCTATCGCCATGAAAAACGCCTGGTGATGCCACTGCTGGTATCCAGCTCACTGCTGTTTTATCTCGGCATGGTCTTCGCATACTTCGTTGTCTTCCCCTTAGTTTTTGGATTTTTTACTCGAGTGACACCTGAGGGTGTTGCGATGATGACCGATATCTCACGCTACCTAGATTTTGTCATCAAGATGTTTTTGGCTTTTGGTATAGCCTTTGAGGTTCCTGTCTTCACTTTTGTGATGATCAGCACAGGAATAACCACAGTGCAGGCATTATCAAATGCTCGTTCTTATGTAATAGTAGCTGCCTTCGTTCTCGGCATGTTGCTGACACCCCCTGATGTCATATCGCAGGTATTACTAGCAGTACCGGTGTGGCTGTTATTTGAGTTAGGGTTATTAATGTCGAGGCTGGTGCAGAAAAAAGCAGCCAGCACTGTCGAAGAGAAAAAAGAAGGGCGCTTCGAAAAAATGACCGAAGCAGAGATGGAAGCAGAATTAGATGCGATTGAAGAGGCTGAAACAGAGGCCTCTGAAAATAAGATAGCCAGCAGCAGTGCATTGCGCGAGAGCATAGCGCAGGCTGATGAAGATAATAAAAACAAGACCAACAAAGAATAGAGACTCATTGAACGCTCAAAATAATAAAACCGCAAAGCGCGCTTTACTCATGATCCTCGATGGTTTCGGGGTCAATGATGATGGCGAGCATAACGCCATTAAACAGGCGCATATGCCGCGCTTGGACGAATATGTAGAGCGCTATGCTTATACCACCCTGCAGGCTTCTGGTGCTGCAGTTGGTCTGCCTGATGGTCAAATGGGCAATTCTGAAGTGGGTCACATTACACTCGGTTGTGGCAGCATCCTACATCAAGACCTAGTCCATATTAATAATGCGATTGATGACCGAACCTTCTTTAGTAGCCAACAGATTGTTGGTGCCTTGGAATCTGCAAAGAGTCGTGGGCGCCCTATTCACCTGCTTGGTTTAGTCTCTGATGGCGGAGTGCATTCACATATTCGCCACGTACAAGCGTTATTAGAGATGTGTAAACAGCATGCTGTGCGACCAGCACTCCATATGATTACCGACGGTCGTGATACCAACCCCATCAGTGCGCTGCGCTATTTGGATGAAATAACACCTTACCTTGAAGCCGCAAAAGGTGAGATCCATTCAGTGTTAGGTCGCTATTATGCAATGGACCGTGATCAACGTTGGGAACGCACCGAAAAGGCATGGCGTGTTTTAACCAGCGATGAAGACATGCCCACTGCCAGTAGTGCGCGTATGGCGATTAATGCCTCTTATGAAGAAGTGCGTTCAGATGAATTTATCGACCCGGTAGTGATTCGTGGCACCGAACGTATTGCGGAAGGTGATGACGTCATCTTCTTTAATTTCCGTAATGACCGTACCCGACAAATCTGTCAGGCCTTGATGGACGCAGACTTTGATCATTTCAGACGTGATCATGGCGGGCTTGTCGCGATGCGCACCATGACCGTATTCCATGAAGGGTTTGACTGCCCTGTTATTTTTGCGACAGAACATCCAAAGGTAACCATAGGACAGGTGGTCAGTGAGTTAGGCTTAAAGCAATTCCATTGCGCTGAAACTGAAAAATACCCGCATGTGACCTTCTTTATCAATGGCGGTCGAGAGACACCCTATGATGGTGAAACGCGGGCGATGGTGCCATCACCCAAGGTCGCAACCTACGACTTAAAGCCGGAGATGAGTGCGCGTGAAGTCGCTGATGAAGTCATTCAAGTCATTGAAGATGAAGATGATCATCTGATTATTGTAAATTTTGCGAATGGCGACATGGTCGGACATACCGCAGTACCGGAAGCAATTATTGCAGCCTTAGAGGCGATGGATGTGCAGGTGGGTCGTGTTCTTGATGCCGCAGTAAAGTATCAGGTCAACGTACTGCTAACCTCAGATCATGGCAACTGTGATGAGATGGTTGATGCCATGACCGGTGAACCACACACCCAGCATACGACTAATCCCGTGCCCTGTGTGGTCATTAATAGTAGTGGGCCAGTAAAACTGATGAATGGTCAGGGCCTAAGCAACGTCTCGCCGACGCTGCTCGATATGATGAACATTGAACAACCCGAAGCGATGCAGGCGTTGTCTTTAATCTTGCGCGACTAGGCAACTAGTCAAAGGGATTCCACCAGCGCTTTTTCTTTTCTTCAGTCTCATCTTCATTTCCAGCCTCTTTTTTTGCAGCCTCTTTTAAGCGCTGCTTCTTCTCAAATTCTTCTTCCGTCGGTGCCTGATAATCTTCACTTAATACGCGTGAGACTTCACTGCTGTTAGTGGCTGCATTCTCATCAGCGGCAGCTAAGGTGCGAATGGCGCTAACCAGCTGTCCTATTTGAACGCTCTTACGTAACGGTATAGTGGTGTCATTGCCCTGCTCCATAGACTCAAACTTTCGTTTTAGTAAATAGCGAATGTCTGGTGCAAAGGCAGCCCATGGGTCGGCGGTAACGTATTTACGCTCAACCGATGATGAGGTGATATCCAGTTTTTGCTGACCAAAGAAAAGCATGCCTGCGCCGGACTCAATCACACGTAAGCCGTCACGTGCGACGGAAAAAGCGACATCAATACACTTCACAACGCGTCGATCGACATCAGGGGAGTTACCGGCAGCAACACATTGTCGTGTGATGTAGTTCAAGTGGGTGTCAGTAACATCAACTGAGCGGGCATCAATGGAACCACGGATTTCTTGCACTGCTTTGTTAAGATTAGCGTTAATACCGCCCGCATAGCCTTCTTGATAGATGACCACGGGTTTCTGGTAGGGCTGATAACTACTTTTTTTCTCACTACGGCCACTGAGGCTGCAGAGCTTGGTGATCTGATCTGGCGTAAAACCTTTATCCAGATAGAACTGCACGCTATCCGGTGTGCATTCTGCAAAGGCCGTTATTGGGCTAAGAACAAGGAATAATAAAGGGATCAGTTTACGCATGGTATTTATGGCCTGATAAGCGGTTATTTGTCCGCAGGGTTAGGGAGCAAGCGACAAAGTGTAGAGTGTTTTAACACACATCTCAATTTTCATTATTACTCATTAAGTGAAAATCTGGATTAAATCATAGGCAAAAAAAAACGGACATCCGAAGATGCCCGTTTTTAGGTATGACAGGGGGTCTAACTTAGAACCACTGAACGATACCGAATGCCCACATCTTGTTGTCTGCACCAATAGCATTACCTGCACCACCGATACCGAAGTCATAGTTAGACATTTCTTCGTTATCAACTTTAGAGTAGGTTAAACGTAGCTCTGTTCCAGCCGGCATTGTGTAGAACATGCCGATGTTGTATGCCTTAGCATCAGAGTTATTCAGGTCTGAACCGCTAACTTCTAGCTCGTCTGCGTCCATGTATGAAAAACGCATGTCGAAACCGTTACCGAATACTTGCTTAGCAGAAATCATGAATGCATCACGTTCCACGTCTA
>TARA_B110000977_G_scaffold29239_1_pt1 | contig 102336 bp, 110 predicted proteins | sample TARA_B110000977 | Tara Oceans TARA_B110000977 (sample SAMEA4397798) | marine metagenome | biome: Polar Biome; feature: [SRF] surface water layer (ENVO:00010504); material: water (ENVO:00002006), including particulate matter (ENVO:01000060) such as... | depth 5 m | reverse complement strand
ATCCGTGATCTACTATCTAGCTATGACTTCCCAGGTGATGACACGCCGATCATAACCGGTTCAGCACTGAAAGCCCTTGAAGGCGATACCTCAGACATTGGTATTCCATCAGTGGTTAAGTTGATGGCAGAGATGGATTCATACATTCCAGAGCCAGAGCGTGCGATTGACGGTGATTACTTGATGCCAGTGGAAGATGTATTTTCAATATCAGGCCGTGGCACGGTAGTAACGGGTCGTATTGAGCGTGGCATCGTTAAAGTCGGTGAAGAGATTGAGATTGTCGGCATTAAAGACACATTAAAGACAACATGTACCGGTGTTGAGATGTTTCGTAAGCTACTAGACGAAGGTCGCGCAGGCGACAACGTTGGTGTATTGCTACGTGGCACTAAGCGTGATGAAGTTGAGCGTGGCCAAGTATTATGTAAGCCAGGCAGTATTACGCCGCACACGAAGTTTGAAGCAGAAGTATATATTCTGTCGAAAGATGAAGGTGGCCGTCATACGCCATTCTTTAATGGTTACCGTCCACAGTTTTACTTTAGAACAACAGACGTAACAGGTGCTTGTGAGTTACCAGCAGGAATTGAGATGGTAATGCCGGGTGATAACGTAAAGATGGAAGTCAGCATGATCGCACCGATTGCGATGGAAGAAGGCTTACGTTTTGCGATTCGTGAAGGTGGCCGTACCGTTGGTGCAGGCGTCGTCGCTAAAGTTATTGAATAGAAGAGAAAATTAAATGTCAGATAGTCAACGTATACGTATCCGTTTAAAAGCTTTCGATCATCGTTTGATTGACCGTTCAGCTAATGAAATTGTACAGACAGCAAAACGAACCGGTGCCCGAGTGAAGGGACCTATTCCATTGCCAACCCGTAAAGAGCGTTTTACGGTACTTACCTCACCACACGTCGATAAAAACGCACGTGACCAGTATGAGATTCGTACACATAAACGTATTATGGATATTGTCGATCCCACTGATAAAACCGTTGATGCATTGATGAAGCTTGATCTTGCAGCCGGTGTTGATGTTCAAATCAAGTTAAATTGATCAAATAAGCGCCGATGTAGCCATGCTGGGGGAAAACACTCCCTAAACTAGCAAATTAATTGCTAATAGTGGTTTCATAACGCGCTGTTTTCTGCAATAATTCGCGGCTTCCTGTGGCCTGGTCAAGCAACCCTTGTCCGGGCCATATTTGATAGGCCCTGGAAAAATTTTAGAAGAGATAATCAGATGCCATTAGGTATTGTTGGTAAAAAAATAGGTATGACCCGCGTCTTCACAGAAGATGGGTCATCAGTGCCAGTCACAGTAGTGCAAGTCGAGAATAATCGCGTTGCACAACTTAAAGACCAAGACACTGACGGCTACAGAGCCGTACAGATCGCTTACGGTGACCGTAAGCCATCTAGAACGAATAAAGCACAGTCTGGACATAACGCTAAAGCTGGCGTTACAGACAGTATTGGATTATTTGAATTCAGATTGGATTCAGCAGAAGAGACCGAGCTAGCGCTAGGCTCTGAGTTGAAAGCTGATATTTTTGAGGTAGGCCAAAGTGTAATGGTAACTGGCGTATCGAAAGGTAAAGGCTTCGCGGGTACGATTAAACGCCACAACTTTGCTGGACAAGACGCAACTCACGGTAACTCAATATCGCACCGTGTAGCGGGTTCTACAGGCCAATGTCAGACTCCTGGACGAGTGTTCAAGGGTAAAAAGATGGCAGGTCATATGGGTGCTGAGCAGGTGAGTACTAGAAACCTGACTATTGTGCGTGTAGATGCAGATCGTGATTTATTATTAGTTAAGGGTGCAATCCCCGGAGCTCGTGGTGGTCGTATAGTCGTTCGACCGACTCTAGAAGCTTAATTATTAGATTGGAATGTTGCTGTTATGAAACTAGCATTTGCAAATAACAACTCTTCTGTAGACGTGTCAGATGCCACGTTTGCACGAGATTATAACGAGCCGCTGATACACCAGATGGTGACGTCATATTTAGCCGGTGGCCGTCAAGGTACAAAAGCACAGAAGAATCGTTCAGCAGTGAGCGGTGGTGGTGCGAAGCCATGGCGTCAAAAGGGCACAGGTCGTGCTCGTGCCGGTACATCACGTAGCCCATTGTGGCGTAGTGGTGGCGCTACATTTGCTGCGCAGCCGCGCAGTTTTGAGCAGAAAATAAATAAAAAGATGGTACGCGCAGCGTATGCATCAATTTTCTCTGAGCTTATTCGTGCTGAGCGTTTACATATTGTTGCTGATTTTGTTGTTAGCAACCCTAGAACAAAAGAAGCGCTAGCAAAATTAGACGAAATTAACGTGCCGAATGCATACATTATCGTTGCTAATGAGCAGGCTGACACTAAACTCCTCATGGCAGTACGTAATGTGCCTTATGTGGAAGTCACAGAAGTTGATGGTATAGACCCCGTTAGTCTCGTTAAATTCAATCATGTTGTGATCACAGAAACAGCATTGAAAGAAGTAGAAGGTTGGTTGTCATGAACTTAGAACGCCTCTCTCAAATATTGGTTGCACCGCATGTCTCTGAAAAGGCTGCGATGATTGCTGATAGTAATAATCAACACGTTTTCAAGGTGTTGCCAGGCGCAAGCAAAGAAGAAGTTAAGAATGCTGTTGAGCAAATGTTTAACGTTAAGGTGGAAACCGTGAGAACAGTTAACGTTATCGGCAAACAAAAACGATTTGGGCGCACGCTAGGTAAGCGTAGCGACTGGAAAAAAGCATATGTACGCCTAGCTGAAGGTCATGATATTGACCTGAGCGGAATGGAATAGGAAGCAAGATCATGGCAGTTGTTAAGTCTAAACCTACCTCACCAGGACGTCGCTTTCAGGTACGGGTTGTAAACCCAGACCTACATAAGGGCGAACCTGTAAAGTCGCTGGTTGAAAAGAAATCAAAGTCTGGTGGTCGTAATAATGGTGGACGTATTACTACGCGCCATAAAGGTGGTGGTCATAAGCAGCGTTACCGCGTTGTAGACTTTAAGCGAAGCAAAGACGGCATACCTGCTGTTATTGAACGTCTAGAGTATGATCCAAACCGCACCGCTAACTTAGCCTTATTAAAGTATGCTGATGGTGAGCGTCGTTACATAATCGCACCACGTGGTGCGAAAGTGGATGATCCTGTTGAATCAGGTGCACAAGCTCCGATTAAAACAGGTAACTGCCTACCAATACGTAGCATCCCTGTCGGTACCACAATTCATTGTGTCGAGTTGAAGCCTAATAAAGGCGCTCAGCTTGGTCGAAGCGCTGGCGCTGCAATCCAGTTGGTTGCACGTGAAGGTGCTCATGCCACATTGCGATTACGCAGTGGTGAGATGAGAAAAGTTTTAGCTGATTGTCGTGCGACAATTGGTGAAGTAGGAAATACGGAGCATAACTTACGTAAATTAGGTAAAGCCGGTGCCACACGCTGGCGCGGTGTAAGACCTACTGTACGTGGTGTTGCTATGAACCCTGTTGATCACCCACATGGTGGTGGTGAAGGTCGTACTTCAGGTGGCCGTCATCCGGTTTCTCCTTGGGGTATGCCTACAAAGGGCTTCAAGACTCGAAAGAACAAGCGAACCGACAATATGATTGTTCGTCGTCGCAATAAGAAATAGAGGATAGAACGTTGCCTAGATCATTACGTAAGGGTCCATTTGTAGATCTTCACTTGGCGAAGAAAATTGATACTGCTGTTGCTAACAATGATCGTAAGCCGATCAAAACTTGGTCACGCCGTTCAATGGTACTTCCTGAGATGGTAGGTTTAACCATTGCGATCCATAACGGTCGTCTTCATATCCCTGTTCTGATTTCTGAGAACATGGTTGGTCATAAACTGGGTGAATTTGCCGGCACGCGAACCTTTAAAGGTCACGCTGGCGATAAGAAAGTACGTTAGAGAGCAAAGACCATGGAAGTATCAGCAAATTTAAAATATATCCGTATCTCGGCACAAAAGTGTCGTTTGGTAGCGGACCAAATCCGAGGCCTGAGTGTAGGTCGTGCGGTTGAGATTTTAGAGTTTAGCCCAAAGAAAGCATCTGGAATTGTTAAGAAAGTATTAAATTCTGCAATTGCTAATGCTGAGCATAATAATGGTGCAGACATCGATGAATTGAAAGTCATCAAGATATTTGTTGATGAAGGTCCAACGCAACGTCGCTTTCAGCCTCGTGCGAAAGGACGTGCATGTAAGATATTAAAGCGTACTAGTCACCTAACCATTATGGTTAGCGACAGTAAATAATGACTACTGGAATTAGATAAACAGGCCAATTATGGGACAAAAAGTACATCCAACCGGGTTTCGTTTAGGTATCTCCACTGACTGGACAAGTAAGTGGTACGCCGACGGTAAGAATTACGCAAAGTTACTTCTTAGTGATTTAGAAATTCGTAAATTCTTAAAAGAACGTCTATCGCAGGCATCGGTAAGTCGAATTCAGATCGACAGACCAGCCCGCGCAGCCTTTATTGTTATCCATACAGCCCGTCCAGGCATTGTAATTGGTAAGAAAGGTGAAGATGTTGAGAAGCTACGCAAAGAAATTGCTTTCCGCATGGGTTTAAACGTCAATAACGTTAAAATCAACATTGAAGAAATTCGCAAACCTGAGATTGATGCACAACTTGTCTCAGAGAGTGTGGCGCAGCAATTAGAACGACGCATCATGTTTCGTCGTGCGATGAAGCGCTCAGTAACTAACGCAATGCGTTTAGGTGCGTTAGGAGTAAAGATTAATGTCGCAGGCCGTTTGAATGGAGCAGAAATTGCTCGATCTGAATGGTATCGCGAAGGTCGTGTACCACTACATACACTACGAGCAGATATTGATTATGGTTTTGCTGAGGCGCTCACCACCTATGGCATCATCGGAATTAAAACTTGGATTTTCAAAGGCGAAGTGTTCGATTTAGAGAGCAAGAACAGCCAGGAAAGTGCCGATAAAAAGCGCACTAATTCGTAAAGGGTAGAACTGTGTTACAGCCGAAAAAAACTAAATTCCGCAAGCAGCAAAAAGGTCGTAATCGCGGGCTTGCGCAAAACGGGAACAAAGTCAGTTTTGGAGACTTTGGACTAAAAGCAGTGGGTCGAGGACGCTTAACAGCTCGTCAGATCGAAGCTGCCCGTCGAGCCATGACTCGTCACGTTAAACGTGGCGGCAAGATTTGGATCCGTATCTTTCCAGACACTCCGGTTACTAAGAAACCGTTAGAAGTACGTCAGGGTAAAGGTAAGGGTAATGTCGAGTTTTGGGTCGCTAAGATTCAACCAGGCAAAATGTTATATGAAATGGAAGGTGTGCCTGAAGAAACAGCACGCGAAGCATTCAAGTTGGCTGCTGCTAAACTTCCTATTCAGACAACATTCGTTACGAGGACATTAATGTGATGAAAGCTGCTGATTTGCGTGCAAAAGGCCCGCAAGATTTACAAGATGAATTAATCGAATTGCGTAAAGAACAATTCAAGTTACGCATGCAGTACTCAATGGGGCAGGCTAGCCGTAACCATGAGTTCTCTCGAATCCGTAAAGACATCGCGCGTGTAAAAACGATTTTGACCGAAAAAGCTAGCGCGAGTGAGCAATAGATAATGGAAAACGAAAAGAAGAGAGTACGTACCGTTTCGGGTAAAGTAGTGAGTAACAAGATGGATAAATCCATCACTGTACTCACGGAACGTCGCGTGAAGCATCCTATTTATGGCAAATACATGTCTAAATCATCAAAATTACATGCTCATGATGAAACTAATCAATGTGCAATAGGTGATTTAGTAACTATTCGTGAGTGCAGACCACTTTCTAAAACCAAGTCTTGGACATTGGTTGAAGTTGTCTCTACAAACGCAGCAAACTAAGGAAGAACAATGATCCAGATGCAAACACAGTTAAGTGTTGCTGATAACAGCGGCGCACGTCGCGTTCAGTGCATTAAGGTATTAGGTGGTTCACACCGCCGTTATGCCGGCATTGGCGATGTTATTAAGGTCAGTGTTAAAGACGCGATTCCTCGCGGCAAAGTAAAGAAAGGTGAAGTATATAATGCAGTTGTTGTGCGTACGGCGAAAGGTGTACGACGTTCTGATGGATCTTTGATTCGTTTTGACAACAACTCAGCAGTATTACTTAACGCTGCTTTACAGCCAATTGGTACACGTATCTTTGGCCCTGTGACTCGTGAGCTTCGCACAGAGAAGTTCATGAAGATCATTTCACTTGCACCAGAAGTATTGTAGGTCGAGACAGAGCAATGGAAAAAATTAAGAAAGGCGACGAAATTATTGTTGTAGCCGGTAAAGATAAAGGTCGGCGCGGAACAGTAATACGTGTTTTGGATAATGACAAAGTGTTGGTTGAAAATATCAACATGGTCAAAAAGGCACAAAAGCCTAATCCAAATGCAGGTATTGCAGGTGGTATCATTGATAAAACAATGCCAATTCACCGTTCTAACATCATGATGTTTAACCCAGCGACTGGCAAAGGCGATCGCATCGGGCTTAAAACACTTGAGGACAGCTCTAAGGTTCGTTACTTCAAATCTAACGGCGAAGTGGTAGACGTTTAAAATGGCTAGGTTACAAGAATTTTACAAAGACACCGTCCGTGCGCAGTTGACTGAAGAGTTCGGCTACAGCAACCCAATGATGGTTCCACAAATAGAGATGATCTCTCTAAACGTTGGATTGGGTGAAGCGACACGTGATAAGAAAGTTGTCGAGCATGCAGTTTCTGATATGACTAAGATTGCAGGTCAAAAGCCTGTTGTCACTTTGGCGCGTAAGTCAATTGCTGGATTTAATGTCCGTGATGGCTGGCCAGTAGGTTGTAAAGTGAATTTACGAGGCGTTCAGATGTATGAATTCCTTGATCGTCTAATCACTATCGCTATTCCTCGTATTCGTGATTTTCGCGGTATGAGTGCAAAAGCTTTTGACGGCCGTGGTAACTACAGCATGGGCGTACGTGAGCAGATAATTTTTCCTGAGATCGACTATGACAAAATCGATGCAATCCGCGGTATGGATATTGCCATCGTAACTAGCGCTCGTACTGACGAAGAAGCAAAAGCATTGTTAAAAGCTTTTAGTTTCCCATTCAAACAGTGAGATCATACTAATGGCTAAGACTTCAATGATTGCACGTGAGAAAAAACGTGCTGAATCAGTTAAAAAATACGCTGTAAAGCGCGCTCAGTTAAAAGCGACTATTAAAGCTGCCTCTAGCTCTATGGAAGAGATAGACGCTGCCCAAGCGCAACTACAACAGTTGCCTCGTAACTCAAGCAAATGTCGAGGACGTAATCGTTGTGCGATTACAGGTCGTCCACATGGTTTCTATCGTAAGTTTGGTTTAGCACGTAACAAGTTAAGAGAAGCTGCGATGCGTGGTGATATTCCTGGTCTTGTTAAGGCTAGTTGGTAATAGGTGATTTGATATGAGTATGAGTGATCCAGTTGCTGACATGCTGACACGAATCCGTAATGGACAGAGTGCAGATAAAGCGAATGTAGTAATGCCTTATTCTAAGTACAAAGAAGCACTAGCTGTTGTACTGAAGAGTGAAGGATATGTTCATGATTTTTCAGTTTCTGGTGAAGGTGCTAAAAAAGCGCTTCAGGTAGAACTAAAATATTACATGGGCAAGCCAGTAATTGAAAAAGTAAAGAGAATTAGCCGTCCAGGACTGCGCATTTACAAAAATGCAGCAGAGTTACCAAAAGTTATTGGTGGAATGGGTATCGCCATAATCTCAACTTCAAAGGGTCTAATGACTGATCGTGCAGCGCGTCAAGCGGGTTGCGGCGGTGAAGTTATTTGCACTGTTGAGTAAACAGGTTAAAGAATATGTCTAGAGTTGCAAAACAACCGATTGAAATCCCAGCTGGTGTTGAAGTTAAAATCAACGGCCAAGAGTTTTATGCAAAGGGATCAAAAGGTGAGATGAACATGGTTCTGCATGAAGCTGTATCAGTGGCACAGGAAGATAAAATTCTCTCTGTTAGCCCTAACAGCGTTAGCGACTATGCGATGGCTGGTACAATGCGTGCTTTGCTGAATAATATCATTACTGGTGTAACTACCGGTTTTGAAAAGAAATTAGAACTCGTTGGTGTTGGTTACCGTGCTCAGTCTAAAGGTAAAACTTTAAACTTAGCTCTAGGTTTCTCCCATCCAGTAGAATATGCCGTACCTGAAGGTATTACGATCGAAACTCCAAGTCAGACTGAGATCATTATTACGGGTACAGATAAACAGCGAGTTGGTCAAGTTGCCGCAGAGATTCGTGCTTTCAGACCGCCTGAGCCTTACAAAGGTAAAGGTGTGAAGTACGCCGGTGAACGTATTCTTCGTAAAGAAGCCAAGAAGAAATAATTAGCAGATAAGCGAAATGGACAAAAAACAATCTAGAAATCGTCGTAAGAAAAAGACTCGCTACATTATCAGTGGCTTAAACGCTGTGCGCTTATGTGTACATCGTACGCCTCAGCATATTTATGCTCAATTGATAGATAGCTCATCGAGTGTATTAGCTGCTGGTTCATCACTTGAAAGTGATATACGAGCTAATGTTAAGCACACCGGGAATGTCGAAGCCGCTAAATTAGTCGGTAAACTCATTGCTGAGCGAGCAAAAGAGAAAGGCGTATCAAAAGTCGCCTTTGATCGTTCAGGATTCAAATATCATGGTCGTATTCAAGCGTTAGCAGATGCTGCGCGAGAAGCCGGTCTTGAGTTTTAATTAAAGGTTACGAATCAATGGCTGGATCAGAAGTAACAAATAAAAGCGCCGATGGCTTGCAAGAGAAGTTAGTTGCAGTTAATCGAGTAGCGAAAGTTGTCAAAGGTGGCCGTCAATTTGGCTTTACCGCACTTACAGTAGTTGGTGATGGTGAAGGTAAAATTGGATTTGGTTACGGAAAAGCTAAAGAAGTGCCTGTCGCTATTCAAAAAGCGATGGAAAAAGCACGACGTAATATGCAGGATATACCACTAAAAGATGGTACTCTGCACTACGCTAAAGTCGGAATACACGGCGCAGCTAAAGTCCATATGCAACCTGCATCTGAAGGTACTGGTATTATTGCCGGTGGTGCGATGCGAGCTGTTTTTGAGGTTTTAGGTGTACGTAATGTAACCGCTAAAATTATTGGTTCTCGTAACCCTATTAACGTAGTACGAGCAACTATCGCCGGACTCGCAAGTATCCAATCGCCAGACGCGATTGCATCTAAGCGTGGTAAATCTGTTGATGAGATCATAGGTTAGTCATGAGCAAGCAATTACAAGTCACTCTAGTTAAGAGCATCCATGGTCGTTTGAAGCGACACCAAGCCTGTGTACGTGGCTTAGGTATTCGTCGAATTCATAAACCAGTTATGGTGAATGACACCCCTGAGAATCGTGGAATGATCAATAAGATTGTCTACATGCTTAAGGTAGAGGAAGTTTAATATGCGTTTAAATACATTAAAACCTGCAGCAGGAAGTCGACCAGGCGCAAAGCGTGTCGGTCGTGGTATTGGTTCTGGCTGGGGAAAAACTTGTGGCCGTGGTCACAAGGGTCAAAAGTCTCGATCGGGTGGTTTTCACAAGGTTGGTTTTGAAGGTGGTCAAATGCCACTACAACGTCGATTACCTAAATTTGGTTTTAGCTCTCGTAAAGCGCGTTTAACCGCGGAATTACGACTGCCTGAATTATTATTAGCTAAAGCTGACGTTATTGATATCGAAGCATTAAAAGCAGAGAACTTGGTTCCTGCGTTCACACAAAAAGTTAAAGTCATTTTGTCTGGTGAAATCACCACTGCAGTTAAGACAAAAGGATTAAACTTTACTAAGGGCGCAAAGGCAGCTGTTGAAGCAGCTGGCGGTAGCATCGAAGAGTAAAGTTGAATGTCTAGCTCTCGAGCGAACATGGCAGCCTCCAATGGAGGGCTGAGCAAAGGATCAGAACTGCGACAGCGTCTGATTTTCGTGCTTATGGCACTGATTGTATTCCGCCTTGGAACATTTATTCCAACGCCAGGAATCGATCCGTCTGCTATGGCAAGATTTTTTGAAGAACAGAGCAGCACTATATTGGGCATGTTCAACATGTTCTCTGGTGGTGCACTTGAACGATTAAGTATTTTTGCATTAGGTATCATGCCGTACATTTCGGCATCGATTATTATGCAATTAATGAGTGCCGTAGTTCCAGCGCTTAAAGAATTGAAGAAAGAAGGTGAGGCTGGTCGACGCAAAATCACACAGTACACACGTTACGGTACTGTTGTATTAGCTACATTTCAGGCCATCGGCGTCAGTATTGCACTTCAGAATCAAGGTGTTGCGATTACTGCCGGTACTAGTTTCATATTTACGGCAGCCTTAAGTTTGGTTACCGGTACCATGTTTTTAATGTGGTTAGGCGAGCAGATTACAGAACGTGGCATTGGTAACGGCATATCCATTATCATTTTTGCAGGTATTGTTGCAGGCTTGCCAGCAGCAGTCGGTGGTACCTTAGAGCTTGCGCGAACTGGTGAGTTATCGAGTGCTTTAGTTCTATTACTTTTTGTAATGGCTATTGTTGTCACTGGTTTTGTCGTTTTTGTTGAACGTGGTCAACGCCGCATCACAGTAAACTACGCAAAAAGACAACAAGGGCGTAAGATGTACGCCGCGCAGTCTAGTCATCTGCCATTAAAACTAAATATGGCTGGTGTTATACCGCCTATTTTTGCATCAAGTATTATTTTGTTTCCTGCCACGCTAGGACAGTGGGCCGGTAATATAGATGGAATGGGCTGGTTACAGGATGTTTCTGCGACATTAGCGCCAGGGCAACCGCTATATGTGATGTTTTATGCCTTAGCAATTGTGTTCTTCTGCTTTTTCTATACAGCGATAGTCTTTGACTCGCGTGAAACAGCTGATAATCTCAAGCGTTCTGGCGCATTCATCCCTGGGATACGTCCTGGTGAGCAAAGTGCACGTTATATCGATGGTGTTTTGACCCGTCTGACAGCAGTTGGTGCTATTTACATCACTTTTGTATGTTTAATGCCTGAGTTTTTGATTTTGAAATGGAATGTACCGTTTTATTTTGGCGGCACATCTTTATTAATTATTGTGGTCGTAGTCATGGACTTTATCGGCCAAGTGCAGTCTCATTTAATGTCCTCGCAGTATGAGGGTCTGATGAAGAAAGCGAATTTGAAAGGTGGACGCGAAGGCCGTCTACGCTAGGAGATATTGAATGAAAGTTAGAGCATCTGTAAAAAAACTTTGTCGTAACTGTAAAATCGTGCGCCGTAATCGAGTATTACGTGTAATTTGTACTGAACCAAGACATAAGCAACGTCAGGGTTAAGCAAAGCTTAAACGTATTTGTACAATTGATTTAATTGGTAAAATTTTCAGCTTCCTACACTAAAGGTAGGAATTTATTTTCAGGAGAAAAACGTGGCCCGTATTGCCGGAATTAATATTCCAGTACACAAGCACACTGTGATTGCGCTGACCTCAATCTACGGCGTAGGTCGTACCCGTGCGCAAGAGATTTGTGCATCGACTGGTGTTGGTACTGACGTCAAAATTAAAGATTTGACTGAAGAAGAAGTCGAAAAGATTCGTGCAGAAGTTGCAAAAGCACCGGTAGAAGGTGACTTACGTCGTGAAGTCTCAATGAACATCAAGCGATTGATGGATCTTGGTACCTATCGTGGTATACGCCATCGTCGTGGTTTACCATTACGTGGTCAACGCACAAAAAATAACGCTCGTACGCGCAAAGGCCCGCGTCGACCTATTAAGAAATAGCTTGAGTATATAAGCCATGGCAACTAATAAAGCAGCACCAAAGAAAAAGAAGGTTAAACGCGTCGTTACTGATGGTATCGCGCATATTAACGCCTCTTTCAATAACACAATCATCACGATCACTGATCGCCAAGGGAATGCTCTTTGCTGGGCAACTTCTGGTGGTTCTGGTTTCCGTGGTTCTCGTAAGAGCACACCCTTTGCAGCTCAGGTTGCAGCAGAGCGTTGTGGCACAGTAGCTTTAGATTACGGCATGAAAAATCTTGATGTAATGGTCAAAGGACCAGGACCAGGCCGTGAGTCAGCGGTACGTTCGTTGAATTCATTGGGTTTTCGCATCACTAATATAAAAGATATAACCCCTATTCCTCATAACGGCTGTCGCCCACCTAAGCGCAGAAGAGTGTAGTTAGATATGGCAAGATACCTAGGACCAAAATGTAAGTTAATGCGCCGTGAAGGAACTGATTTGTTCCTCAAAAGTCGTGCGCGTCCATTAGATTCAAAGTGTAAAGCAGATAAGCCACCAGGTCAGCACGGTGACAAGCGCACACGTCTATCTGATTACGGTTTACAGTTACGTGAAAAGCAAAAGCTCCGTCGTACTTACGGTGTACTTGAGCGTCAATTCCGTAATTACTTTAAAAAAGCATCGAATCAAAAAGGCTCAACAGGTGAAAACCTCTTAGCACTTCTAGAATGCCGCCTCGATAATGTTGTTTATCGTATGGGCTTTGGTGTTACTCGTGCAGAGTGTCGTCAGCTTGTTAGTCATAAAGCAATTGAAGTGAATGGCTCTATTGTTAATATTCCTTCATATCAAGTTAAAGCTTCTGATGTGATTTCTGTTCGTGAAAAGTCACGTAAGCAGCTACGAATTCAAGACTCTTTGAGTACAGCCGAGCAGTTCGGTCTACCTCATTGGATAGAACTAGATAGTAAGCAGATGAAAGCAACCTTTAAAATGGTTCCTGAACGTACTGATCTATCTGCTGATATCAATGAGCAACTTGTCGTCGAGCTTTACTCGAAGTAACCCCAGTCTGAGAGGTACGCATAGTGTCTAGTTCAAATGAGCTATTAAAGCCAAGGTTAGTTGACGTTAATGTCATTAGCCCACGCAACGCAAAAATTGTTTTAGAACCCTTAGAACGTGGTTTTGGCCATACTCTAGGAAATGCGCTTCGTCGCATCCTGTTATCGTCTATTCAAGGCAGTGCTGTTGTTGAAGTGCAAATTGAAGGCGTGTTACATGAGTACACAGCAATTGAAGGTGTTCATGAAGATGTCGTAGATATCTTATTGAATCTTAAAGGCCTTGCTGTTGTTCTACATAATAAGACCGAAGCTAACTTGGTCATTAATAAAGTAGGACCCGGTATAGTCACTGCTGCTGATATTCAAGCAGATGCTGATGTAGAGATTATTAATCCAGAACATGTGATTGCTAATATCACATCTGCTGGCTCATTAAGTATGACTATGAAAGTGGCTACTGGTCGTGGTTACGTTCCTGCATCACAACGTCGTACTGATGAAGAGCGCCCAATTGGATCGCTATTATTAGACGCTAGTTTTAGTCCAGTTCGTCGTGTTTCTTACAGTGTTGAAAGCGCACGTGTTGAACAACGTACTAACCTTGATAAGCTCATCATTGAACTTGAGACAGATGGTACTGTTGATCCTGAAGAGACTGTTCGTAAAGCTGCCGGTATTTTACAACAGCAGTTAACTGTCTTTGTTGAACTTGAAGGTAGTGAACAGGAAGAAGCGGCATGGGTTGAAGCTGAAATTGATCCAATTCTATTACGTCCAGTTGACGACCTAGAATTGACAGTTCGCTCAGCTAATTGCTTAAAAGCAGAGAATATTTATTACATTGGTGACCTCATTCAACGCACAGAAGTTGAATTACTAAAGACTCCGAACTTAGGTAAGAAGTCACTAACTGAAATTAAAGACGTATTGGGTTCGCATGGTCTATCGTTAGGTATGCGCCTAGAGAATTGGCCTCCAGCTCAAATGAAAGAAGAGCGTAAGCCCCTCATTTAAAGATTTATTAGGTAATAGTTATGCGACATAGATATGCAGGAAGAAAATTAAACCGGACAGACGCTCATCGTAATGCGATGTTTCGTAACATGGCCGTTTCATTAGTTGAACATGAAGTGATCCGAACTACTTTGCCTAAAGCAAAAGAACTGCGTCGTGTGATCGAACCATTAATTACACATGCTAAAAATGATTGTGTTGCTAAGCGTCGTCTAGTCTTTGCTCGCTTACGCGATGATGCTGCTGTAGCTAAACTCTTTGTTGATCTTGGCCCACGTTACAAGGCTCGTCCTGGTGGTTACTTACGCATCCTTAAATGTGGTCTGCGAACTGGTGACAAAGCGCCTATGGCCTTGGTTGAGTTGGTTGATCGTCCAGAGTAAACCTAGCGTTTATTCTGTTATAAAAAAAGCCAGACTAGATCTGGCTTTTTTTATGTCTATTTTTTACTCTTGTAATACTTGATCAGCTAGGACAGTAGTTCCTTTAAGTAACTACCAGTGTGTGATCTGGCATTGTTACTGACGTCTTCAGGTGTTCCTGTAGCGACAATATCACCACCACCTGAGCCACCCTCAGGGCCAAGATCAATCATCCAGTCAGCCGTCTTAACAACATCCAAGTTGTGTTCAATTACGATCACACTGTTACCCTGATCACGTAATTTATGCAGTACTCCGAGTAACTGAGCGACATCATGAAAATGCAGTCCTGTCGTCGGCTCATCTAGAATATAAAGTGTTTTTCCAGTATCTCTCTTTGAGAGTTCACGTGATAGCTTCACACGTTGTGCTTCACCACCTGAGAGGGTCGTCGCACTTTGTCCTAATGTAATATAGGTTAAACCTACCGAACATAAGGTTTCTAGTTTTCGCTTTATTGATGGTACTGCATTAAAAAAGACGACTGCATCTTCTATTGTCATTTGTAAGACGTCGTAGATGTTCTTGCCTTTGTAAAGTATCTCCAGTGTCTCGCGGTTATAGCGTTTGCTCTTACACATTTCACATGGGACGTAGACATCGGGTAAGAAGTGCATTTCAACACGTATAACACCATCTCCCTGACAGGATTCACAGCGACCCCCTTTAACATTAAAACTGAATCGTCCCGGTGTATAACCACGGGCCCTAGATTCTTGCGTTCCTGCGAATAAGTCACGAATGGGTGTAAACAAACCGGTGTAGGTTGCCGGGTTGGATCGAGGCGTACGACCAATCGGGCTTTGATCAATATCTACAATCTTATCGATATGTTCTAAGCCGTTAATTTCTCGATAAGGTTCACAATAAATACTCGATTTATTCAGTTTTCGAGCGAGCGCGGCATATAGAGTGTTGTTAACTAAGGTTGATTTACCGGAGCCTGAGACACCCGTTACGGCAACAAATAAACCGAGTGGAAAATCAGCATCTACATCGTTTAAATTATTTCCGCTTGCACCCCGAATACTTAACATCCTGCTTTCATCCACGGGATGGCGATGCTCTGGTACATCAATCTTAAGGACGCCTGATAGATATTTTCCGGTCAAAGAGTTTTCATCTTGAGCAACGTATTCAGGCTTTCCAGCAGAAATAATTTCCCCCCCATGAATGCCGGCACCCGGGCCGATATCAACAACATAATCGGCTGCTCGAATGGCTTCTTCGTCATGCTCGACGACAATAACGGTGTTACCAAGATCACGTAAACGGACTAAAGTTGTAATCAGTCGTTGGTTATCACGTTGGTGCAGACCGATGGAAGGTTCATCCAGAACATACATAACACCGACCAGACCAGAACCAATCTGAGAGGCCAAACGTATGCGCTGAGCTTCACCACCAGAGAGGGTGTCTGCACTTCGCTCGAGGCTAAGATAATCTAGCCCCACATCGACCAGAAAGGAGAGACGTGCTCGGACTTCCTTGATGATTTTATCGCCAACTTTAGCCGCCTGTCCTTCTAACTCTAGGGTGTCAAAGAAATGTAAGGCTTCTCTAATTGAAATGCGCGTAATAGAGGGTAGGTTACGTCCACAAATAAAGACATTCCTAGCCGCTTCATTTAAGCGCTCACCGGAACAGCCTAAACACTTCTGCTGAGCTAAATACTTACTTAGCTCATCACGCACCATACTTGAATCTGTTTCACGGTAGCGCCGTTGCATGATCGGAATAATGCCTTCAAAGGTATGTGAGCGCTTGCTGGTTTTGCCATGTTCATTGATGTGACTAAACTCAATCAGCTCATCGCCACTACCATAGAGAATGATGTCCTGAGCAGACTTCTGTAATTCTTCGAAGGGAGTTTCGACATCAAATGAGTAATGCTCGGCTAAGGAGGCAAGCATCTGCGAATAATGAGCGTTACGTCGATCCCAACCGCGTATGGCACCACCCGCACAGCTCAAGTTTGGTGAGGCCACGATTAATTCTGATTCAAAGTATTCTTCTATGCCAAGACCATCACAGCTCGAACAAGCACCAATTGGGTTGTTGAATGAGAACAGGCGAGGCTCTAACTCTGTCACGCTGTAGCCACACTTCGGGCAGGCGAAACGCGCTGAGAAGACGACTGACTCAGCCTTGGGGTCGTCAATGAAGGCGATCTCAGCAATATCATCAGCAAGCTTCAAGGCCATCTCGAAGGATTCAGCTAAACGCTGTTCAATATCGGGTTTTACCTTGAAGCGATCAATCACCACTTCAATCGTATGTTTCTTGCGCAGGTCAAGTTTTGGTGGCTCATCCAGTTCATAGACTTCACCGTCAATGCGTGCACGTAAGAAACCCTGGGCATGCATTTGCTGTAACAGCTGGATATGCTCACCTTTTCGATTTTGCACCACGGGTGCTAAAAGCATTAGGCGACTATCAGTAGGCATTTTCATGACCTGATCAACCATCTGGCTAATAGTCTGGGCATTCAAAGCCAAGTCATGCGTAGGGCACATAGGCGTACCTACGCGGGCATACAGCAAACGAAGATAGTCATAGATCTCAGTAATGGTACCGACAGTCGACCTTGGGTTATGCGAGGTCGATTTTTGTTCAATCGAGATAGCCGGTGATAAGCCCTCGATGGTGTCGACATCAGGCTTTTCCATGCGCGCTAAAAACTGTCTAGCATAAGCCGATAAAGACTCCACATAGCGGCGTTGGCCTTCGGCAAAAATAGTATCGAATGCCAGTGATGATTTGCCAGAGCCAGATAGCCCTGTAATCACGATGAGTTGATCGCGCGGGAGATCAATGTCTATATTTTTTAGGTTGTGGGTTCGCGCCCCTCTGATCTGAATTGCGGTCATATTTACAGGCGTCTAGTTCCTTCGCTGGGGGTAAACTTGCTAATATACGTGGTTTCCATAAGCTGACGCAAAATAATTAAGTCGATGTATACAACATGAGCCAAAAGAATGAACTCGATTGAGCGTCGCGCGGCAATTTCGCTTGCCTTAATCTATTCCACACGAATGCTAGGCTTATTTATGATTTTGCCAGTATTTGTGCTTTATGCTGAGAAGCTGGCTGATATCACGCCTTTCTTAATTGGTGTGGCGATTGGCATCTATGGGTTAACGCAGGCGATGTTCCAAATTCCATTTGGTATTTGGTCAGACCGCATTGGTCGTAAGCCGGTAATTATCTTTGGTTTACTGTTGTTTGCAATGGGTAGCGTAGTTGCCGCTATAGCGACAACCATAGAGTGGATTATTATCGGTCGTGCCTTGCAGGGTACAGGAGCCATTGCCGCTGCCGTAATGGCCTTGGCTGCTGACTTAACACGTGAGCAGCACCGCACCAAAGTGATGGCCATTATCGGTGCCAGCATAGGTTTTTCATTTATGTTGGCACTGATATTGGGCCCCATACTGCAGGCTTGGTTTGGTGTCCCTGGGATCTTTTGGTTGACCGCCGTATTTGCCTTGTTGGGTATCTTAGTGGTTTCTTTCTTAGTGCCTAATGTACAACTGCCAAAGACACAGTCTGAATTATCTGTTGGACGACAGGGCCTAAGCCTAGCCATAAATAACGGCCAGTTGCTGCGTTTGGACTTTGGTGTCTTTATCTTGCACATGGTCTTGACTGCAGTATTTGTCGTCGTGCCAAGCATGCTACAAAGACAATTTTCACTGGATATGGCTGAGCATTGGCAGGTCTATCTTGCCGTGATGTTAGCTTCGATTGTGCTATTAATTCCAAGCATTATCCTGAGTGAGAAAAAACAGAAGACTAAAGAGGTCTTCTTAGCTGCCATCATCCTCTGTATTCTGTCTCAGCTGGGTCTGCTGCAGGCTGATCTCAGTTTCTGGTCATTCATAGTCGCTATGGTAGTGTTTTTCTGGGGTTTTAACCTTTTGGAAGCGATGCTGCCGTCATTGGTCTCAAAAACCTGCAATGCAGGTAATAAAGGCGCTGCTATGGGGGTGTTTTCAAGCAGTCAGTTCTTTGGTGCCTTTGTCGGTGGCAGTGCATCAGGCTTGATACTGCAACGTTATGACGCCAGTGGCGTATTTTTGTTCGCTGCGATTATGCTTACGCTATGGTTTCTAGTAGCATTCAGTATGCGCAAACCGGATTATCGGCCTAGTTATAGTTTTCAAGTCGGTGTGATGGCGTCGCAACAAGCTGCTGCAGTAGCGCAGCAGCTACAAGATGTTGAAGGTGTCCTTGACGCTACAGTTATTGGTGAGCAGGGTGTTGCCTATTTACGCATTGATAAGCAACGCTTTATAGAAAAAGAATGTATCGAAAAATTTGCTAATTAAATTTAGCTCATGAGGGGGAAAAATGGCTAGAGGTATTAATAAGGTGATCATTGTCGGTAATTTAGGACAGGATCCGGAAGTAAAGTATATGCCCAGCGGTGGTGCGGTCTGTAATATTACCGTAGCAACATCAGAAAGCTGGAATGATAAAACGAGTGGCGAGAAGCAAGAGCGTACTGAATGGCATCGTATTGTCTTCTATCGCAAGTTAGCAGAGATCGCGGGTGAGTATCTGCGTAAAGGCTCGCAGGTCTATGTTGAAGGCAAACTAACCACACGTAAGTGGCAAGACCAAGGCGGTGCTGATCGTTACACCACAGAGATTATAGCGAACGAGATGCAGATGTTGGGTGGTCGTGGCTCAGCATCTTCAGGTGGGGCCTCAAGCTCAGGTTCACCAGGCTTTGAGAATAATCAAGCTTCTGCTAAGCCTGCAGCGAGTAGTAATGCACCTGCACCAGCAGGTGGCATGGCGGATGACTTTGACGATGATATTCCGTTCTAGGCAGATCGTTCAGCAGCATTACTGAGCGCTTTTAAATTAAACGCTTAGTGATAACAGAAAAAGGCTACAGGGTTTTCCCGTAGCCTTTTTTTATGCGCTAATCTCAACTAGCTTTCCGTTATTGAGTTCATAAACATGATCAGAAACATCGACGATGGCTGGACGGTGAGAAATAGAAATGACCGTGATTTCGCGACTGAGTTCTTTAAATATCTGACTTAAGGCCAGTTCTGTTTCACTATCTAATGCGCTGGTTGCCTCATCTAATATGAGTAAGCGTGGAGAGTGTACTAAGGCGCGTGCAATCAAGATGCGCTGACGCTGACCGCCTGATAATTGAGCGCCATTTTCACCCACTACGGTACCGATGCCTAAAGGTAACTCATTAACAAACTCTAACGCTTTACTCTTCGCTAGTGCAGCGAGTACTTCGTCATCTGTGTAGCTAGGATCACCTAGAGTGACATTGTCGCTAATGCTTGAATTTAATAGGCTATTTTCTTGCGTGACATAGCCAATCTGTTGCCGCCAGTAGTTAATATCCAAGTCAGCTAGCGGAATATTATCAATTAATATTTGCCCAGCATTGGGTTGGTGCAGGCCACAGAGTAGGTCAACTAATGTTGTCTTCCCCGCACCTGATGGGCCAGTAAATGAGTTTAGTTTGTGTTGATGGATAATAGCTGTAGCTTCATTTAGTACGAGTTTGTCAGGATGGCTGAAGCTGAGATTTTGGAAGCAAATATTGCCGTCTAGTAAACTCTGTATGTTGCCATCTCGTCGCTCAGCATTTTCGACATTTAGCTCGATTAATTCGATGAGTTGCTTGTAGGCCTCATTATCATCAACAAATCTTTGATAGAGTTTTTGTGCCTTGCCAAAAAACTTCATTGAGCGCAGATATAAGATGACAAGTATAAAGCCATAGGTGAGGGGTAAATCTAGATGGCGGAATGAAAAGTAGACCGTGAGTACGATAGTACTCATCAGAATGATTTCTTGCAGCATGTCTAGAGTTTCTGATGCAATGGTTGATTTTCGAGAAGTTACTTTGAGTTGTTTTGCGTAGCTATCAAGTACAGCTTGAACATGCTGCTCTCTTGCCATTGCTTTTAGCGGCTTAATGCTGCGATAGGAATCGGTCAGCTGTGAGACGATTTTGCGAATAATTATCGTAGTGTCTGCACCAACTCTGCGACTATATTCAACTAAACGGCTGAACAGTAATACCAGCAGGAGACTGGTTACGATCGCTATGGTGGCAACTTCCCATGAGATCAGAAAGGCAACCGTAAGATAGGCAAACATCTGCACGATAATGCAGACGATATCAACAATCGTCCTATAACCTTGGCCAGAGCGCTCAGCCTCACTGACTAAGGCCGCAGTGTAGGCACCACTAGAGCGGTTAGTGAAAAACTTCCACTCTGTCTTAGACACCGAGGTTAATAGTCTTATGCGCAGGTCTTTTACAATTTTTGCCACAGTAAAGCCGGCATAAACACGAGTCGCACCAAAAATAATGCTTTGTATGGTGATGCCTACTAGGAGGAACGTGACCATGTTCTCAGTTGTTGGCGTAATCCCTATACCTTCAAAAAACTGGAAAAACATCTGCACCTTAGCGGTCTCTTTACCAACCATGCTGATCAGCAGCACAGGCATGGCCATCAGTGTCGCAGCGGTAATTAAACTGGCAATCGTAATAGCAAAACAGACGGCGAGGGTGCGTGCCGGGTAACTTAAGTAAAAATAACGTAATAAATGCATGATTTTGCCAGAATATCAGTAACGGATGGATGGTGGTTTCTATGTTGGGTGCGCATATAGAGAGTACTTATGTTACCTCGCGTTGTAGGTCATGCCAATTAGCCGAGGCCAATTACAGAGGTTTGTTCGCGTAATATGTAAGAACTACCTCTATTTATTAGTATATTTGTAATGTTTGGGGCATACCATCTAGCGCAACTGTTGATACAATACGCCTATGAAGCAAAAAGTATTTATTAAAACCCATGGCTGCCAGATGAACGAGTATGACTCGGACAAGATGGTGGATGTTCTTATTGATGCCAAAGATATGCAGCTGACTGATAATCCGGAAGAAGCGGATGTTCTATTGCTGAATACCTGCTCTATTCGTGAAAAAGCGCAAGAGAAGGTGTTCTCGCTATTAGGCCAATGGCAAAAGCTGAAGGCAAAGAATCCAGAGCTGATTATTGGTGTCGGTGGCTGTGTTGCGAGTCAAGAAGGTGAGGCGTTGAAACGTCGTGCACCGCAGGTGGACGTTGTATTTGGTCCACAAACACTGCATCGGCTGCCAAATATGATTGATCAGGTAAGAGATCAAGGTAAGGCTGTGGTCGATATCTCTTTTCCAAAAATTGAAAAATTTGACAGTTTACCTGCCCCCCGTGTCGATGGGCCCTGTGCCTTTGTTTCCATCATGGAAGGCTGTAGTAAATACTGCTCATATTGTGTTGTGCCTTATACCCGTGGCGAAGAAATTAGCCGGCCATTAAATAGTGTCCTTATTGAAATCCTCCAACTGGCTGAAAAAGGCGTTAAGGAAATCACTCTGCTAGGACAGAACGTAAATGGGTATTACGGTGAAATGGATGGCGGGCAAACAGCCAATTTTGCCTTGTTATTACATTATGTAGCAGAGATTGAGGGAATAGAACGTATTCGCTACGTGACTTCTCATCCTTTAGAGTTCAGTGATGAGTTAATTCAGGCTTATTCAGAAATACCGAAGCTAGTGAACCATTTGCATCTTCCGATCCAGAGTGGATCTGATCGCATTCTTGCGGCGATGAAGCGTGGCTATACCACATTAGAGTACAAATCTAGAGTGCGTCACTTACGTAAACACCGTCCTGATATCAGTATGTCTTCGGACTTTATCATCGGTTTTCCTGGTGAGACAGATAAGGACTTTGATGACACCATGCGGCTGATCGAAGATGTGGTTTACGATTACTCCTTTAGTTTTATTTTTAGCCCTCGCCCCGGCACACCAGCTGCTGATTTAGTCGATGAGACACCGCTTGCTGTGAAAAAGGAACGACTGCAGATCCTACAGACACGTATCTTAGAGATGGCTAGTGAAATCTCGACTAATATGGTCGGTAGTGAGCAGGTGGTATTAGTTAATGGGCCATCGAAAAAAGATAGTGAGGAAGTTGCCGGTAGAACTGAAAATAACCGCGTGGTTAATTTTGCGGCATCTAAGGATACCTATGGCCAGTTAGTGAAGGTCAAGATTACTGAAGCCAACCCCAACTCATTACGTGGCATCCTAGTTTCTTGAAAACTAGGATAGTTCATTGAGTAAGTCATTGGATACCGTAACACTAACGCTATCGCCGAGTGAAAACCCACGTTTAGCCAACCTTTGTGGCCCGTTTGATCAACATCTAAAACAGCTTGAAGAACGCCTTGCTGTTGAGATTGCTCATCGTGGTAACTTATTCAATATTTCAGGTGTGCTGGAAAACGTGCAGGCCGCCTCTAAAATAATTAAAAATCTATACTCAGTTACTCGTAATGAAGAGCTGACAAAGGAGCTTATCCACTTGCATTTACAATCTTCTGAAGTTGATAGCATCAAGAATGGTGAATCTGAAAAGTCATCAAATATTGTGATTCATACCCGACGTAGCATTATTAAGCCACGTGGTAAGAATCAGGAAAGGTATGTCCGTGATGTGCTCAAGAATGATCTTACCTTTGGTATCGGGCCTGCAGGTACCGGCAAGACCTATCTAGCAGTTGCCTGTGCAGTTGAAGCACTTGATTCGGAAAAGGTGCAAAAGTTGGTGTTAGTTCGTCCGGCTGTAGAAGCGGGTGAAAGGCTAGGCTTTCTGCCTGGAGATCTAGCGCAAAAGATTGACCCCTATCTTCGTCCTATCTATGACGCACTATATGAAATGATGGGTTTTGATCGGGTTAATAAATTGATTGAAAAAACAATCATTGAGGTTGCCCCGCTAGCTTATATGCGTGGCCGCACCCTGAATGATGCCTTTGTTATTTTAGATGAGGCGCAAAATACAACTAAAGATCAAATGAAGATGTTCCTGACACGCATTGGCTTTGGTTCTAAGGCAGTTGTTACGGGTGATGTCACTCAAATTGACTTGCCCAACCCACGCATGTCGGGGTTACGTAATGCGATCGAGGTCTTGAATGGTGTTGAAAAGATCAAGTTTAATCACTTCAAATCTGGTGACGTTGTGCGCCACCCGCTGGTTAAGCATATTGTTGAAGCTTACGATGACTTTGATAAATTACAGCATGACAAAACACCCTCATGATCACGCTTGGGCTGCAAACAGCAGCCGATTTCCCTTCAGCACCCAGTATTGAGCTTTTTCAGACCTGGGCGACAGCCATAGAGCCACTAGTTGATTCTGCCTCAGATGTTTCTCTGCGCATTGTTGATCGTGATGAAATGGCTGGGCTGAATCAGCAATACCGTAATAAAGTAGGCACGACTAATGTTCTTGCCTTCCCCTGTGAGTTACCAGAGGAACTACCAGAGGACTGGCAACAGTCGACTGCAATGCCTCTGGCAGCAGAAGAATTAGCGCTAGAAACCAGCGCAGAAATTACGTTTTTGGGAGATATTGTTATCTGTGCCCCTGTTGTTGCATCTGAGGCCGAACAACAGGGTAAAAGTGAACTTAGCCACTGGGCGCATCTAACCGTGCATGGTATTCTGCACTTACTGGGTTTTGATCATTACGAAGAGGCAGATGCCGAGCGTATGGAAGAAACAGAAGCAACTATTCTTAAAAAACTAGGATTTGAAAACCCTTATCACTAACGTGACGACAATTCTCTATTTTGCTGGCTTAGAAACAGCGCTCAAGTACCGCCGTCGTGGCTGATTCTGCGACGCCAAAAACTTGGCTTGCCCGACTCAAACGATTCTTTCTTGGTGAGCCCAAGGACCGTAAAGAATTAGTTGAGATCTTGCAAGATGCGCAAGAACGTAATCTCTTTGATTCCAGTGCTTTGACCATGATTGAAGGCGCCCTACAGGTGTCTGAAATGCAGGTGCGCGACATCATGATTCCACGATCACAAATGGTTGTGGTTGATGAAAAGCTTTCAGTGCAAGAAATGTTACCGATTATTATTCAATCAGCACATTCTCGATTTCCAGTGATTGGTGAAAGTCGTGATGAGGTAGTAGGTATTCTGCTAGCTAAAGACTTGCTGCGTTATCTGGTTGAAAGTAATACCGACGAATTTAGTATTCGAGATATTCTTAGGCCTGCGTATATGTCGCCTGAGAGCAAACGCTTAAATGTATTACTCAATGAGTTTCGCAAGTCGAGTAATCATATGGCGATTATTGTTGATGAATATGGTGGTGTTTCAGGTTTGGTTACCATTGAGGACGTGCTAGAACAAATCGTTGGTGACATCAGTGATGAGCACGATCTGGAAGAAGACCAATACATTACCTATTCAGAAGAAAAACATTATGCCCTGGTGAAGGGGCTAACTCCCGTTGAAGACTTTAATGAGTTTTTTGAAGTGGCTCTGGCTGAGGCTGACTTTGATACCATCGGTGGCCTCATCACGAAACAATTTGGTCGTGTTCCAAAGAGTGGTGAAAAAACACAGTATAAGAGCCTAATGTTTGAAGTTGTGCGTGCCGATAGTCGTCGGCTGCATTTGTTAAAAGTTAGCCATACTTAAGTCTTAATCTAGTGTTTGCTCTGCTAACCAAGCTAATGCAATCACCTATCCTCGCCTTTCCGCTTGGCGCCCTCAGTGTATTAGCGTTCTCGCCATTTAAATTTTGGTGGCTAGTATTAATTACCATTGCGCTTCTGCGAGTATTGCATCATCGACTGCAACGACCTGCTCTCACCGGATTTTTCTTTGGTTTAGGGTACTTTGGTTTTGGTGTCTCTTGGGTGTTCAATAGTCTCTATGAGTTTGGTCAAGCACCATGGCTAGTTGCTGTACTCATGACACTCTGTTTTGTCATGGCTCTAAGTCTTCTGATCAGTGGTTGTTTGATGCTGGCATCACGACTGGAATCATACTGTCCCTCACTTTTAGCCGGCGATGTAATCTTTATCGCCCTATGGCTTATTATGGAATGGCTCAGGGGATGGTTGTTTACAGGCTTTCCTTGGTTATTACTTGGGCATAGTGTGATTGATTCACCGCTGCAGGCTGTGTTTCCTATTTTTGGCACACTAGGCGCGAGTGCAGTGATATTGATTTTAGCTTTATTACTTTTAGCCATGTTTCGTGCTGTTCAGTCCTCGTCAAGATCATTTAAATTACCCCTAGTTGCTAGTCTATCGCTGGTGGCTGTATTGTTAGCCTTAGGGCAGAAGCAATGGACTGAAGAGGTTGCTGGCTCATCGCTTAAAGTAGCTATCATGCAGGGCAATATTCCTGTTGAAATGAAATGGTCTAAAGATCAGCGGGCTGAACTTTATGCCATCTACCTTGAGATGAGTCAGGATTATCTAGACCATGATCTGATCATCTGGCCGGAAACAGCTATTCCTAATTACTTTCGTGTTGCGGCACGTGATTATCTAGGAGACTTTCGTGATCAACTTATTGCCAGTTCCACACAACTGCTGAGTGGTTCGTTTCGTTACCAAGAACAACCAGAAAAAAGTTATAACTCGGTGGTTGTGGTCGGTAAAGAGCTGCAGAAATACGATAAACAGCATTTGGTACCCTTTGGTGAATACATCCCCTTACGAGCAGTACTTCATCTGTTTCGCCAATTTGTAAGCATACCGATGTCAGACTTGAGCCCAGGCACTGGCGCCCCCTTGTTGTCCATTGCCGGCATTCCTGTCGGCATTTCAATCTGCTATGAAGCCGTCTTTGGCAGCGAGGTGATCCGTGCGTTACCAGAGGCTCAGATGTTCATTAATATCGCAAATGATAGCTGGTTTGGAGATTCCATAGGGCCGCATCAGCACTTACAAATCACCCGAGTTAGGGCGCGCGAGACAGAGCGCTATTTACTGCGCTCAACCTCAACAGGTATCAGTGCCGTAATCGATCCTATGGGGCGTGTGCTGCAGCAAACCGAACAGTTCAAACGCCAAACCTTAAGCGCTGAGGTTCAAGCACGTAAGGGTCACACACCTTATTCCTATTGGGGTGATTCAGCGATTCTCATCTTAACGCTAGGGCTTTTAGTGATAGCATTAGGGCCGGCCTCTGGACGTGTGAAATCAGTCTAAGGTGTAGCAAGTCAGTTTTACGCATACCCGAATTAACCCATAAGCAGCTAAGCATAAAAGAATAAGAACTATGGAAGAGAATTACCAAGCCAGTCAGATCGAAGCAGAGATCCAAGCATACTGGGCAGACAATCAAGTATTCAGTGCCAGCGAAGATACCAGTAGAGAAAAATTTTACTGCTTGAGTATGTTTCCATACCCCAGTGGTCGCTTGCATATGGGACATGTTCGTAACTACACCATTGGTGATGTTATCAGCCGCTATCAGCGCATGCTCGGTAAGAATGTTATGCAACCGATGGGTTGGGACTCATTTGGCTTGCCAGCAGAGAATGCCGCGCTGAAAAATAAGGTCGCACCCTCACAATGGACTGATGAAAATATTAGCTATATGCGTGAGCAATTACAGCGTTTGGGTTTTGCCTATGATTGGCAGCGTGAATTGGCCACCTGCAAACCAGATTATTACCGTTGGGAGCAATGGTTATTTACACGACTGCTGAAGAAAGGCTTGGTCTATAAGAAAAAAGCGGTAGTCAACTGGGATCCTGAAGATCAGACGGTACTGGCTAATGAACAGGTGATTGATGGCCGTGGATGGCGGTCAGGTGCTCTCGTTGAACGTCGTGAAATTTCACAGTGGTTCTTAAAGATCACAGCGTATGCTGATGAGTTGCTAGAAGATGTAAAACAACTGGAAGGTTGGCCGGAACAAGTACGCACTATGCAGCAGAACTGGATAGGTCGTTCTGAGGGTTTACAGCTGCAGTTTGAAATGGATGCTGATTTTGCAGCATTAGAAGTGTACACAACACGGCCGGATACTTTGATGGGTGTGACCTATGTTGCGATTGCGGCAGAACATCCCATAGCACAGGCATTAGCGCTTAATAATGATGAGATCAAGACCTTCGTTGAGCACTGTCGACAAGGTAAGGTGGCTGAGGCTGATCTCAGTACGATGGAGAAGCTAGGCTGTGACACCGGCCTAAAAGCCCGTCATCCGATTAGTGGTGAATTGCTTCCAGTATGGATTGCTAATTTTGTCTTAATTGAATATGGCAGTGGTGCAGTGATGAGTGTGCCTGCGCATGACCAGCGTGATTGGGAGTTTGCTCATAAATATGGGCTGCCATTGAAACAGGTTATTAGCTCTTTGGAAGCTAGTGAACACGATATCAGTGAGTCAGCTTTTTGTGATCATGGAAAACTAATTAATTCAGCAAGCTGGGATGGCCTGACTTCTGAGCAAGCCTTTATTGCTATAGCGGAAGAGATTGAAGCCACTGAACAGGGGCAGCGACGAGTCAATTATCGTCTGCGTGACTGGGGTATTTCTCGGCAGCGTTATTGGGGTTGCCCCATTCCTGTGATTTATTGTGATGACTGTGGTGCGCTAGCGGTACCGGAGTCAGATCTACCTGTGGAACTACCAACAGATGTCGTTGTAACGGGTGCCGGTTCGCCCTTAGATACGATGGAATCCTTTGCTGCAGTCGACTGTCCAGAGTGCGGTAAGGCGGCACGTCGTGAAACCGACACCTTTGATACTTTTTTCGAGTCTAGCTGGTATTACGCACGTTATTGTTCGCAAGATAATAAAGAACAAATGTTAGATGAGCGTGCAAATTATTGGTTGCCGGTAGATCAATATGTGGGTGGCATAGAACACGCTGTGCTTCATCTCTTATATGCGCGCTTCTTTCATAAGCTAATGCGTGATGAAGGTATGCTGGAGAGTGATGAGCCATTTACCAACTTACTGACGCAAGGCATGGTGCTGAAAGATGGCACGAAGATGTCTAAATCTAAAGGTAATACCGTCGATCCAGAGCAATTAATTGAAAGCTTTGGTGCTGATACTGTTCGTCTGTTCACAATGTTTGCCGCACCACCAGAGCACTCTTTAGAGTGGGTTGATACCGGCGTTGATGGTGCGGCTAGATTCTTGAAGAAATTATGGCGTTTTGTCTATCAATTTTCACAAGAAACAGCGACCGAAGTTGAGGCTCCAAAACAACAAGAACTGAACGTAAAGCAAAAACAGCTGCGTCGCAAAGTGCATCTGACTATTGCCAAGGTCAGTGATGATTTCGATCGTCGCTATACATTCAATACGTCGATTGCAGCTAATATGGAATTGCTTAATGAAATGACGAGCTATCCGATTTCAGATAAGCAAGATCGTCTGGTAATTGCTGAGGGCATTCAGGCATTAATCTTGATGCTGGCACCTATAGTGCCGCATATTTGCACCCAATTATGGCGTGATTTGGGAAAGCAGGGACAACTAGAAGATGCTGCCTGGCCGCTGAGTTTGGAAGAGGCGCTGGTGCAGGATAGTCTTGAACTAATCGTGCAGGTCAATGGTAAGCTGCGGGATAAGATTTCAATAGCCGCTGATGCTGATCAGGCGACCATTGAGGCGACCGCATTAGCGAGTAAAAAGGTGCAAAGTTATACCGAAGGCAAGACCTTGCGAAAAGTTATTGTGGTGAAAAATAAGTTAGTTAATATTGTCGTTTAAAGGCATCCTCTGGGTTTGTCTTTATCGCCTATAGCATCAATAAGGAATCTATTTTGAAAAGTACTTTTCAAGTTATTTTGGCGTTAGCGCTCATCAGTTTGCTCGCAGCTTGCGGCTTTCAGCCTGCCGGTAAGGTTAATCTCGACTCAAAGTTTGCTAGCACGCATATTTATACGCTGAGTAATGCCACGGTCATGGTTGATTTGATAGAACGGCAATTCCAAGAGAATGATTTTCTATTGGTTGATCAAGCAGAGGCGATGATAGTGATCAACGTGCTTAATGAGAAAACGAGGAAACGCATCCTATCGGTAGATTCGGATGGTAAAGCTCGGATGTATGAACTTGAATTAACCGTCAGTATTGCGATTAAAGATGCTGCGGGCGAAAGCTTGCTGCCGAATCAAGAGATACAGGTTAGTCGTGAATTCTTATTCGATGTTAATTCAGTATTGGGTAAATCAAACGAAGAGCAGGCAATTTATACTGAAATGCAGAATGATGCTGCACGTCTGATCATGAATCGCCTGCAAGCGTCCAGTTCAACAGACTAACCACTACCCACAATCTTAGCGATGGCGGCTGAATCCAGTTCACCATCGCCTTGCAGCAGCAGTCTCTGTAGTAAGTCTGCAGCTAAAGTAGCCCCAGGCAAGTCAATCTGATTAGCCTTAGCGCTATCTAGTGCAATACCTAAATCTTTGGCATGTAAATGAGTCTTAAAGCCCGGTTTATAGTTTTGATCAAGCATGCGCTGTCCATGAAGCTCAAGTACACGGCTATAGGCAAAGCCACCTAATAAGGCCTCTCTCACCTTGGCCGGATCGACATTAGCGCTTTGTGCCAGTAAATAAGCTTCGGCCACGGCATTCATGGTCTGTGCGGCTAAGATTTGGTTGCAGGCTTTAGCAATCTGTCCGGCACCATTATCGCCAACATGGACAATATTTTCGCCCATCGCAGCAAATATCGCTGCAGCGCGAGTAAAGTCTGTGGTGCTACCGCCAACCATAATGGAGAGGTTGCCATTAATAGCGCCGATTTCACCGCCAGAGACAGGCGCATCGAGGAGGCTTGCCTGCTTACTTTCTAGCTGGCTAGCCAGTCTTTTAGTGACTTCAGCAGATATTGTGCTCATGTCGATGACCAGAGTGCCGGGCTTGATGCCATGTATCACCCCTGAAGGCCCGATTAAGACCTCCTCAACATCACTGCTGTCTGAAACACAGCTAATAATGATATCGACCGCTGAGGCGAGTTCTGATGGGCTCGAATAAGACTGAATATCAGTCAGACCCAGTTCATCTACCTGTGCCTGTCGGCGCGCGAAGACGGCTAGTGAAAAGCCAGCGCGATGGAGATTATGAATCATGGGTTTTCCCATAATACCGGGTCCGATAAAGCCGATACGTGGTGTCTGCATGCTAGTAGTTCCTCTTAAATAGCGGTTGAACCTAGACTTTATCCTCGTTGAAGGTGCTAAAAAGCGAGGATATTCACTAAGAAAGGCCTATAATAACCAAATATAAAGCCTAACGCAGAAAACGGATAACTACTTGGAGCTGAAGCCTCAACAACTCACTGACCACCTCAGTCAGAACCTCTTACCCATTTACATGGTATCAGGTGAAGAGCCCTTGCAGATTGATGAAGCGCTGCAATTGCTTCGTTATAGGGCCACTGAACTCGGTTATGCAGAGCGACAGAGCTATCATGCTGAGCGCAGTTTTGATTGGTCACTGTTGCTCAGTGAAACGACTAATCTTTCCTTGTTTAGTCAGAAGAAAATTATCGAATTAAATATTCCTAGCGGCAAGCCGGGGACAGTTGGAAGTAAAGCACTGCTTGAGTATTGTCAGAAGCTACCAGAGGATGTGGTGCTGTTTATCCGTAGCGGCAAGATTGAAAGGAATGCACTTAAATCTAAATGGGTGCAGAGCATTAGTCAGGCGGGTGCGCACCTAAGGGTGTGGCCATTAAAGGCAAATGAACTGACCGCATGGGTGCAGTCACGCTTGCAAAAGGAAGGCTTGCAGGTGGAACGTGCAACTGCTGAATATATTGCCGCAAGAGCAGAGGGTAATATGCTGGCGGCGGCTCAGGAAATTGAAAAACTAGCCTTGCTGCAGTTGAGCAAAGACGGTTCCGAACAGGCTGATGTTTGGATGGAAGATCAAAATAAGTTCACGGTGTTTGATCTGGTTGATGCCATACTCGCCGCTAATCGTGGCAAGGTGGTGCATGTATTAAAGCAGTTGCAAACTCAGTCCTTAGCGCCGAATTTAGTGCTTTGGGGATTGGCTGAGTTGGTGCGTGCACTGAGTTATAACGCGCCAGGTGCAGATCGCTCTGCTAGTGCTGCGCATAACGCGTTTACCTATAGTAAGCGCGATGCCCTACGCTTGCAGGCACGAAAATATAAGCCAGCTCAACTGGAAGCCTTGTTAGCGAAGTGCGCAGAGACTGACCAAATGATTAAGGGACGTGCCAGTGGTGAGCCATGGCAAGGGTTTATACAAATAGCGCTTAAGTTAGCGCGTTGATTAGTGTTGAAGGATTAATGGATGTGGATACAGCAATGACAGAGCAGAATTTAGCGACCTATATTCTTAGTCTCGGTGAGCAAGCTAAAGCGGCATCGCGAATCATGGCGATGGCGTCTAGTGAGCAAAAGAATCTTGTCCTGTTAACACTCGCAGAGCGCATTGAGGCTGAGGCTGAAACACTGATTGCGAAAAATACATTAGATCTTGATGCTGGCAAAGCCAACGGTTTAGATGCTGCATTATTAGATCGTTTAGCACTTAATCCGGCACGCATTGCCGGCATGGCTGATGGTCTCCGCCAAGTTGCTGGTTTGGCTGACCCCGTTGGACAGGTAAGCAATTCTGCTATGCGCCCTTCTGGGATTGAAGTGGGGCAGATGAGAGTCCCTCTAGGCGTTATTGGTATCATCTATGAATCACGTCCTAATGTTACTGCTGATGCCGCTGGGCTTTGCCTGAAATCGGGTAACGCGGCTATTTTACGCGGTGGCTCAGAGGCCATTCATTCAAATCAAGCGCTAGGTGATTTGATCAAAGAATCATTGGCAGCAGTGGGTTTACCTGCAGCGGCCGTACAAGTGGTAGCAACAACAGATCGTGAAGCTGTTCGCCATTTAATTCAGATGCAAGACTATGTCAGCGTGATTGTGCCACGTGGGGGCAAGGGGCTGATTGAACGCGTGAGTCGTGAAGCCACTATTCCCGTGATAAAGCACTTGGACGGTAACTGTCATGTCTATGTTGATGCAGAGGCAGACTTAGATAAGGCCTTAGCGATTGCAGTTAACGCTAAAACACATCGCTTTGGTGTCTGTAATGCCATGGAAACATTACTGCTGCATGAGGATATTGCAGCCACTCTGTTACCTAATTTACAGAAAGCATACAAAGAATTTAATGTTGAGCTGCGCGGCTGCACGCTGAGTCAGGAATTAGTTCAAGGGCTCACTAATGCAGTCGAAGCCGACTGGGAAACTGAATATTTAGCACCGGTTCTTGCGATTAAAGTGATTCAAAATCTGGATCAGGCTATCGAGCATATTGAACAGTATGGTTCTCATCACACCGATGCAATTGTTACTGAAAATTATTCAACGGCACGTCATTTCATTCGTGCTGTCGATTCCAGCTCAGTGATGGTAAACGCTTCCACGCGTTTTGCTGATGGTTATGAATATGGTCTTGGTGCTGAGATTGGTATTAGTACGGATAAGCTGCATGCACGCGGTCCAGTTGGCTTGGAAGGGCTGACTACACAAAAGTATGTTGTCTATGGTTCGGGAAATATACGTGAGTAGCCGAGTAAGTGCGGTCAGTTGGATTGAGTGTGAGTAGACGTGAAGAATATATAGGGATTCTTGGGGGGTCGTTTGATCCGATACATTTTGGCCATATTAAACCCTGTATGGAAGTCGCTAGTCGCTATGGTATAGATCAGGTGCGGTTACTGCCCTGTAAAGTATCACCATTTAAGCAGCAGACCATTGCTAGTGATGAACAACGCTGGCAGATGGTGAAAATGGTCTCATCTAACAGTGACGTCCTAGAGGCAGATCGGCGTGAACTGGATAGGACAGAGCCCTCTTATAGTGTGCTTAGCCTACGTGAGTTAGCAGCTGAAGCGCCCTCAAAACGTAAGTTATTCTGGTTGTTAGGAATGGATGCCTTGATCGGTCTCCCTAAGTGGCACCTTGCAGCCGAAATTATGCAACACTGCCATGTGCTTGTGCTGCGTCGCCGGGATTATGAACTGCCTCTAGACGGTGACCTGCGAACATGGCTTGAACCGTACTTAACTGATGACTTTGAAGCATTAGAGCGTAGCCTGAGCGGTCATATTTATATGACTGATATTGAGATGATAGATGTCTCTTCCACTGAAATACGAGAGATGATTAAAAAAAATGAACAGCCACGATTTAAGATGCCAGGGGGTATCTGGAATTATATTAAACGTAATCAGTTATATCAAAATGAGTAACGCTAGGAGCGCATGTGAAGCCTGAAAAAGTACTGGAGTTAGTCAACGAAGCATTGGCTGATGTAAAAGCCAATGATGTTGTTGCAGTAGACGTCAGAAAAAAAATTAATGTCACCGATATCATGGTGGTTGCCAGTGGCACATCTGACCGCCACGTCCAAGCATTAGCGAATAGCGTTGTTGAAACAGCGAAGAAAAGAGGCGCTAGTATTATTGGCGTTGAACGTGATCGCGCATGGGTATTGATTGATCTCTATGATGTTGTAGTGCATATCATGCTGCCTGAGACACGTGAATTTTATAGTCTAGAACAACTTTGGCAGGTTGATCGATCTGCTGAGTTATCAACGCCTGCTTAAACGAATGCGCTTTAACTTTTTATATATGAGCGAAAGGCCGCGTCCCTGGGCAGAAGAGGCGGCAGAGTTTTATATGAAACGTATCACGGCACAAGTGAAGTTTTCTGAGACTAGGGTTAGCCCTCAAAAGCGCACAAAAAATAGTGTCATAGACGTTGTGCGTGCAGAAGAATGGGGCAAGCTGGAAGAAAAAATAAGTTCTGGGGCGCTGCTTGTCTTGCTCGATGAGCGTGGACAGCAACTAGACTCTAAAGGTTTATCTAGCAAGGTCGAGTCCTGGCAGTTAACAGGCAGGGATGTCTATTTTGTTATTGCTGGTGCTGATGGTGTCAATCAAGAAGTACGTAATAAAGCAGATTTTCTTCTAGGCTTGTCACGCATGACCCTGCCACACGAGCTTGCACGAGTATTATTTTTAGAGCAGTTTTATCGTGCCTGGACAATTCTCAACAACCATCCCTATCATCGGGTCTAGTGTAGATAATGAATATTATTCTCGCTTCAGCCTCGCCACGAAGAGCACAGCTCCTAAAGCAAGTAAAACTAGATTTTACAGTGGCAGTTAGTGATATTGATGAAGCTCAATTAGAAAGTGAGACGGCTATTGACTATGTGCAGCGCATGGCGCGACAGAAGGCACTGGTCGGGCAGGCTAATAACCCTGGTGATTGTGCGATAATCGGTGCAGATACGATAGTCTGCTTGGATCAAAAAGTACTGCCAAAACCAAGCAATAAAGCAGAGGCCTGTGCTAGTTTGATGATGCTTTCGGGTAGAACGCATTCAGTCTATACAGCGCTGAGTGTCTTATCACCACGGCATAAGCTGCAGGCTATATCGGCAACAAGTGTAGATTTTCGTGATATTAGTCCAGCTGAGGCTGAGGCCTATTGGAATTCAGGAGAGCCATTAGATAAGGCTGGTGGATACGCTATCCAAGGGTGTGGAGCTGGTTTTGTCAGTAGTATTAAAGGCAGTTACAGTGGTGTAGTCGGTTTGCCATTATATGAATTAATGCAATTATTGGCAGAGTTGGAAATACCAGCCCCAGCCTTAATAGAGCAATAAATTAATCCCAGATAATCAAACATTGAGTATCGACATTGAGCGAAGAAATATTAATTAATATTACTCCTAGAGAGCGTCGTGTAGCGGTCGTAGAAAACGGTGTACTGCAAGAGGTGCATCTTGAACGCTTAGCTAAGCGCGGCTTAGTGGGTAACATCTTTAAGGGCTGTGTCAGTCGAGTCATGCCTGGAATGGATGCTGCGTTTGTTGATATCGGTTTAGAAAAAGCAGCCTTCATTCATTCATCAGATGTCACGCAGCTACCGCATGGCTCCGCTTCAATTAATGTCGATAGTGATGCTGTAGAACATGATGCTATCGCCAACTTATTGCATGATGGTCAGCAAGTATTAGTTCAGGTGGTGAAAGATCAGCTCGGTACTAAGGGCGCACGGCTGACGACGAATATAACCATCCCTTCGCGCTATGTTGTGCTCATGCCATACGCCAAAGGAGTCCGTTTATCTGCACGTTTAGAAGATGAGTCTGAACGTAGTCGTTTAACTGAGGTTATGGAACAGATTCTAGTTGAACTGAACTCACCCTATGGCTGTATTTTGCGAACAGCGGCTGAATCTGCCAGCAGTGATGAGCTCAGACGAGACCTACGTTTTCTGCTCAGACTTTGGGAAACGATTGTAGAAAATATTGGGAAAGGAGAATCCGTCTCTGAGGTTTATTCAGACCTGCCAATAGAAATCAGAACATTACGTGATTTAAACACTGACGATATCGAGAATATTCATGTTGATTCTCGAGAGACTGTTAGTGCAATGCGCAACTTTGCAGAAAAACTTGTTCCAGAACTAAGTAGTCGCATCCAACACTATAAAGGGGCACGCCCTATCTTCGATATGCATGGTATTGAAGATGAGCTAGAGCGTGCACTGCAGCGAAAAGTCATGCTCAAATCTGGTGGGCATTTGGTTTTTGACCAAACCGAATCGATGACGACGATTGATGTCAATACCGGCGCGTTTGTTGGCCATCGCAATCTTGCAGAGACTATCTTTAAAACCAATCTTGAATCAGCGCACGCAATTGCTAGACAGCTACGGCTACGCAATCTTGGTGGCATTATTATTATCGATTTTATCGATATGGAAGAAGATGAGCATAAGCGACAAGTATTACGTGCATTAGAAAAGTCTTTAGAGAAAGATCGTGCTAAAACAAAAATCTGTGATGTCTCACCTCTGGGACTAGTGGAAATGACACGTAAACGAACACGAGAGAGCCTCGAACATACCCTCTGTGAAGTTTGTTCGACCTGTGCTGGTCGTGGTTCAGTTAAAAGCTTGGAGACTGTTTGCTATCAATTATTTCGAGAAATTATGCGTGCTGCACGGAAGTATGAAGCCGATCAACTAATGGTATTAGCATCACCAGATGTTGTTGAACTACTGCTGGATGAAGAGTCCAGTAGTTTAGCTGAATTAGAAGAGTTCATTGATAAAACAATCAAACTACAGGTTGAAACGATGTATTCTCAGGAGCAGTTTGATGTTGTTCTGCTGTAATGGTTTGAATCAGTTGCAAACTAATGCCTAGTTTATTTAAACGATTAGCTGAATATACATTCTACTTGCTAGCTATCGTGTTGGTGGCGTTGGCCTCGTTGACGTCAGCAATTCGTTATAGCCCAGAATTCTCTAATGTTGTTGCAGAGCGCATAGAAGTACATCTTGGTGATCTATCAAAGATGGCTGTTGATGTTGAATCATTGGAAATAGGCGCAGATGGACTATCGCTATATTTAGTAGCAAGAAATGTTAATTTTCAATCGTTAGATAAAGCTGATCGCAGTTGGCAGATAGATCAGATTTCAATCAGTCCAGCAGTATTCAAATCCATCATTAAACAACGCTTATTACTGAGTGAAATTGTCCTGCAAGGGCTGGATCTTGAATTGTTACGTGATCAGCAGGGTCAAATTCATGTTAATCAATTTTTCGTCATACCTGAGCAAGCTACTCCGCAGAAGTCATCATTCTGGTCGGAATTACAGCTGCGAGTATTGGCAACAAATATTCATTGGCAAGATGAGTTGTTACAGGTTGATTATCACTTCAATGATGTCAATGCTTCAGTTGATCCAGTGGGACAGGGTGTTGCTATCTTCTTTAGTGCAGGGTTACCAGATGAACTGGGGAAACGGATTGTTTTGCATGCCGAGATGGATGAAGGTCTCACTGATTTCCGTCAGGCGGGTATAGATTTTCACTGGGAGATACAAGACATACAGTTAGCTGCGGTGGCTGAAAAACTCACAGATATTGATGGAGAGCGCATCAATACTTCATTGAATAGTGAGGCATGGGGCCGACTTGATGGAATGAGATTAAATGCTTTGCGTGGGTCAGTTGAGTTAAGCCAGTTAATGACAGAGAGTAGTTTGAACTCATATGATCGCTGCTTAAGTGAAGATTATATCAATCAAATTTCAATGAACTATGTGTGGTCAAGGGATGCGAATGATTGGGATGTGTTGCTAGATGATATCAAGATACAAACTGAACAAGAGGCATGGCCAACGACTTCAGCTCGGTTGAGTTTAGTTGAACATAATTCAACAGCACGAACCGTAAAAGCCTTTATAAGTTACCTAGATATTGGTGCGCTATGTAACACCGTAAATAGTTATGCGGAATATATTGATATCCTAGGTCAGAACCTGCAACCATTTAAGTTTAACGCTGATATTGAAGATTTAAGTCTTCAATTTAATTTATCAGATGAGCATCAGGCTGATTTTGATTATTCAGCAAAGGTTACAGATGCAGAATTTGTGCTAGCAAATGGACAGAATCTTAGTGGCTTGAGTGGCGCTATTATAGGTGCTGAGAAAGGTGGTAAATTTGTATTTGATAGTAAAGAACTGAGTCTGAGGCTACCCCAGCTTTATCCAGATAAGTTACTTAGTTTTGCCACTGAAGGCGAAATGTACTGGCATCAGGAAACAGGCCTACTGCGAATACATAGTGAGTATCTAAAGTTAAAGAATAGTGATCTGGATATGGCATTGCGCTTAACAGCTGACTGGACACGTGATGATATTTATATCGATATGCAGACATTTATAGGCACTGCAAAAATTGCTGTTATTGATGAATATATCCCAGACATCAGACGCCTAAGTAAGACTAAAACGTGGTTTTCAGAAGCATTTGAAAAAGGTGAGGTTGATTCAGCTAAGGGTATATTAAGAGGTAGTTTGCGTGATTTCCCATACCATAAAGAGGCGGGTGCATTTGAGTTATCTCTAAATGTGAAGCAGGCGCTGATCGAATACATGCCTGAATGGCCTATGTTAAGCAATGTCAGTGGTTCTGTTGCCATAGAGAAGGATCATATTATCGCTTATTCTGATCATGCGATGATCTATGACAGTATAATAAAAGACGTCACTATCGAGATCGACTCTTTCCTACAAGGGGTTTTACGAGTTAATGCAACTGCTGATGGAAGTGGTGATAACCTTATTCGCTATATCGATGAAGCAAAATTAATGAGCACAGATCAGCCCTTGTCTGAGGTGCTTGCCTTGCAAGGTGACACGCGACTAGAGTTTGAATTTAGTCATTCTATTTCAGAAAAAAGGCATCAACCCTTTGAAGTCTCAGGTGATCTTTTCTTACTTCAGAATCGACTGAGTATCCTTTCCTTTGATATTGATCTGGATGATCTAGTAGGCTCGTTATCTTTCTCTGAAGAAGGAATAGTTGGAGAAAATATTTCAGCAGATCTTCTCGATAACCCGATAAAGATACAGGCTGCGACTGGCATTAATGGTACCAGTAATATTTTTATATCTGGGACTTTGGATATTGCACGCTATCTAAAACAGAGATTCATCGTTTTGAAAGATGTTGTTGCTGGCCAAGCTGAGGTAAATGCCGTATTTAAATTACCATCCTTATTTATTGCTGATGCAAAAGAAAAGATGATAATCACCGCGTCTAGTAATCTTAAGGGATTAGCCTTGGACCTGCCTGAACCATTGAAAAAATCAGCTACTAGTTCAATGCCAATAAATCTTTCCTATGATGTTACAACACAGAGTCTAGAACTCAATCTTAACAACTTACTCTATTTAAATATGGGGCATTCTGAAGAAGGTCTTAGCCCTCAATCTATTGTATTAGGCGGGGATGCCGGCTCCGAAAGCAGTGAACTAGTGTCTGGGCATTGGAGCCAAGTCGATCCAATTGCTTGGTATGATTTCTATCAGAAAAATATGCAGTTATCAGAAGCATCAGTTATTAGCCTATTACCAGAATTTTCGCTGCATTTTAACGAGTTATTACTGGCAAATTTGCCCGCAAAAGATATCTATCTGAATGGCCGCTATCAGGGGCAGGACTATCAGTTAGATATTAGTTCCGATCTATTGGTGGGAAGTATTCATATTCCCGCAGCTGAAAATGAGTTGCTGAGCGTTGATTTAGAGCGTTTACACCTGAAAAAAGCAGAGCAAACTGATGATATTGAAATCGATCCTAGAGATCTTCCTGAAATACAATTAAATGTAGATGAATTAAAGTTTGATGAACTGACAGTGAATGATGTCGCTATTGATATATTACGATCTGAGCGAGGTCTTCTGTTTGACCCAATCACCTTCAAAGCGGTTAAGCTCGAAGCTCAAGGGCGAGGCAGTTGGCAGCTAGACAAAGAAAAGCAAGCACACTCAAACTTTCAATTATCGTTCAAAAGTAGTGATATAGAAGATAGTCTTAGGTCATTTGGTACAAGTAGTGCGTTAAAAAACAGTGATGCTGTTGTCGAAACAATTATTCGATGGCCGGCAGCACCTCATCAGATTGATTTAGAAATGGCTACAGGCATCAGTCATATCGACTTGGGCCCAGGCTTGGTGAAAGATGTTGAGCCGGGTGCGGGACGGTTTATAGCCTTGTTTAACTTGGCTGAAATTAGCCGGCGTTTAACCTTAGATTTTTCTGATGTTGCCAAGAGTGGTTTTACTTACGACCGCATCGAAGGCCAGTTTGAGCTATTTCCAGGTGGTGAGGTACATACTGATGAACTTATAATCACCTCATCGGCAGCTAATATTACAATTCAAGGTGACACTAATATCATTACTAAGACCTATGATCAGGATATCTTAGTCGAACCGACAGTGACTAACTCTCTACCTACTGCAGGTGCCATTATTGCTGGTCCAATTGGCATCGCTGCTGGCTTTTTGGCAAAGGGTATTGCCGCCTTTGTTGGTTTAGACGAACTAGCGAACATGAAGTATGAAATGAGGGGTACCTGGGAGCAGCCAGAGTTCACCAAAGTCCCAATCGATACTAAGTCAGCTGAATAAGCTAGCCCAGTACTAAAACTTGCTGTAGCTGAGCTTTTGTCAGCATAATCCTACTATTGAAACGAAGATTATAACGATGAGTCTTATCGCAAGCATTCAAATGATTTCAACCCCGCGCTGTGCAGACAACCTTGCCAGCGTAGAGCGATTGCTGTTACAAGCAAAAAATGCAGGTGCAAAGATAGCGTTGTTGCCGGAAAATTTTGCAATGATGGCGCAAGAAGACGCTGCGGTATTAAGCATTAAAGAACGCTTGGGAGAAGGGCCGATTCAGGAATTTCTTAGTCAGCAAGCAAGAAAACTTGGTCTGTGGATTATTGCTGGGACAATACCCATCGCAAGCGAAGACCCGAGTAAAGTTTATGCAGCTTGCTTGATTTATGACGCAGTGGGTGAGCGTGTGGCACGCTACGATAAGATTCATCTGTTTGATGTCGAGCTTGAGAATGAAGAGAGCTATAAAGAGTCAGCAACAATGATGGCAGGTAGTCAGCCGTTAGTGGTTGAGACACCCTTTGCGCGCATTGGCATTGCTATCTGCTATGACCTTCGTTTCCCAGAGATGTTTCGCTACTTAATAGATCAAGGGGCTGAGTTAATAGCTGTTATGGCAGCGTTTACTGCTAGCACCGGAGCAGCCCACTGGGAATGTCTGCTACGTGCAAGAGCGATAGAGAACCTTTGCTATATTGCTGCATCGAATCAAGGTGGCTTGCATGAAAACGGTCGTGAGACATTTGGTAACAGTATGATTATAGATCCCTGGGGACAGATAAAAAGTCAGGTTGAACAGGGTGAGGGTGTGATTACAGCACAAATAGATAGAACTAGTATGCAGCAAACTAGAAAAACCTTTCCTTGTTTGCAGCACCGAAAAATTAGTTAACGGTAAAATTAAAAATGGAATCAATAGACATTGCAAGAGCGCAACTACTCAGTCCAACAGGCTTGGTTGATGAAGATCTGAATAAGGCGCTTTCAACTATTCTGGGTGGTGCAGTTGATGCAGCCGACCTCTATTTTCAATCACAGGTGCGAGAAGCTTGGTCGCTGGATGATGGCATTGTTAAGGATGCCAGCTATAGCCGTCAGCGCGGTGTCGGAGTGCGCGCAATATCGGGTGAGAAAACTGGCTTTGCTTATTCTGATGATATTGAAATGTCGGCCCTATTAGAGTCAGCTCGAGCTGCACGTACCATTGCAAAAGTGAGTAACTCGATTGTAATGCCATCGCAACACATTCAAACAGGGCATCAACTGTATCTGCAAGATAGCCCATTTACTGTTTTAGATGAGCATCAGAAAATGGATCTACTGCGTCAGGCTGATGAGATTGCACGGCAAGCAGACCCACGTGTAAAACAAGTCATGGTTAGCCTAGTTGGCATGCATGAAGTGATCTTAATTGCTCGCAGTGACGGTTTGTTAGCTGCTGATGTGCGCCCACTGGTACGCTTTAATATCAGTGTTATTGCCGAACAAAATGGACGCCGCGAACAAGGCAGTATGGGTGGGGGTGGTCGCTTTGATTACAATCAGTTTATTCAAGAAAACAGTATTGAAACCTTCGCTAAAGAAGCCGTAAGGCAGGCCTTGGTTAACTTAGAGGCGAAGGATGCACCTGCCGGAAAGATGACCGTAGTGCTAGGCCCCGGCTGGCCAGGTGTCCTGCTGCATGAAGCAGTAGGTCATGGTTTAGAAGGTGACTTCAACCGTAAAGAAACATCAGCCTTCAGTGGCCGCATTGGTGAGCGTGTTGCTAGTGCGGGTGTCACAGTGGTCGATGATGGCACCTTGAAAAATCGACGTGGATCACTCAATCTTGATGATGAGGGGACGCCAACACAGTGTACAACATTGATTGAAGATGGTGTTTTACGTGGTTATATGCAAGATCGTTTGAATGCTCAATTATCAGGTACAGTATCGACCGGTAATGGCCGTCGTGAGTCTTATGCACATTTACCAATGCCACGCATGACCAACACTTATATGTTGGCTGGCGAACATGCACCAGAAGACATTATTGCTTCGGTTGAGCATGGTTTTTATGCGGTTAATTTTGGTGGTGGTCAGGTGGATATTACATCAGGTAAATTTGTCTTCTCAGCCTCCGAGGCTTATATGATTGAGAATGGCAAGATTACCTATCCAGTTAAAGGCGCAACCTTGATTGGTGATGGTCCAGATGTGCTGACACGCGTCAGTATGATTGGTAACGATCTGCAACTCGATAGTGGTATTGGGACCTGTGGTAAAGAAGGTCAAAGTGTCCCTGTCGGTGTTGGCCAGCCAACACTTAAGGTTGATGGTATTACTGTCGGAGGAACGCAGGCATGAGTAAACAAGAATCCACAGTAAATATTAATACTAGTAGTAAAGACATGGATATAGAACAAATAGTTACTGATGCCATACGCTATGCCAAGAACAAAGGAGCTGATCATATTGAAGTATCAGCACGCAATGATAAGGGCTATTCAGTTAGTTCCCGTTTAGGTGATATTGAAACATTGGAGCATCATAACCAACGTGCTCTTGGCGTCACCGTATATCGGGGGAAGGCAAAGGGTTCTGCTGATAGTAATGATATGCGTCCCAGTGCCATTGAAGATATTATTGATGCTGCCTTAAGTATGGCGAGTTTTACTGCTGAAGATGAATCTGCTGGACTTGCTGATGCTGAACTGATGGCAACAAACTATCCTGAACTTGAGCTTGATCGACCCTGGCAACTAGAGCCAGATCAGGCCTTGAAAATTGCGATGCAGTGTGAAGATATTGCGCGTGATGATGAGCGCATTGTTAATTCTGAAGGAGCCAGTGTTAGTACTATTCGTTCAGAGTCTATCTACGCAAACTCACATGATTTTTTAGGCCATTATGCCAGCACCCGCCACAGTATTAGTTGTTCAGTGGTGGCGGCAGATGAGAAAGGAATGCAGCGTGATTACTGGTACAGTGTTGCCCGTGATGCACAGGCATTAGATGCTGTTGATAGCATTGGTTTGAAGGCGCGAGAACGAACCCTGCGTAGGCTTAATGCGCGCAGCCTATCAACACGTGAAGTGCCGGTATTATTTGAACCTAATATTGCACGATCCATTTTTGGACATTTCTTTTCTGCAATTAATGGTGCGGCACTCTATAGAGATGCCTCGTTTTTGCCTGATTCTTTAGGTCAAAATATATTTCCAGACTGGCTCAGTATCAGTGAAGATCCTTATATTAAAACCGCATTAGCAAGTAGCCCGTTTGATGCTGAAGGTGTGCGTACACAGGCGCGTGATATCGTTTCTAATGGCGTATTAGAAGGCTATATCTTATCCAGTTACTCGGCGCGAAAGCTGGGTATGACGACCACAGGAAACTCAGGTGGTGTTCATAACATTCGTTTGCCAGAAAGTCAGTACACACAAGATGATCTGATTAAACAAATGGGTAGTGGAGTTTTGCTGACTGAATTAATAGGTAACGGTGTTAACCCTGTCACCGGTGATTACTCCCGAGGAGCAGCAGGCTTTTGGGTTGAGAACGGTGAGATTCAATATCCGGTTCAAGAAATTACAATTGCTGGTAACTTGAAAGAAATGTTTCAACGCATCGCCGCTGTTGGTAATGATATTGATACCTGTGGCGGTATTCATTGTGGCTCGATGTTGATGGATCAGATGACCATCGCAGGCTCTGTTGACTAGGTTACTGTAGTAATGAGCTAGCAACCAGTTGGGCGGTGAATTGCAATTCACCGTCTTTATAACGCTCAAACATTAATGGCAAACCATGACGTTGAGGATCTAGCCAAAGACGAATCTCAAGTGCATTTGTATTTTGTCGATACTGTTCTAGCAAAATACTATTAACTTCGCCGTCTAAGGCGGTCTTGATAAGCACCTCCGATCTATGTATTTCATATTCACGCAGACGCCGTTTATTAGCCAAATAAATAAGGCTGACTTGAGGTAATCGATGGGCATTAGCCATTAAGCTGAGTTGCAAAGACAAGTTATCAAAGGTGTTTTTAGGCAAGGGCTTATCCAGATGCTCTGCCTTATAACTGGCCTGTACCCTACCGGCCTGCCAGTCAAAAATAATTTTTTGGTCCTTGAAACCATCACTATTAGCGTTGATCTCTTCAAATAACAGTGGGTAAATGTTCCCTTGATGCAGACGTAAATGAGTGACTGCATAACTCTTACTGCTACCGACAATGAACTTTGCCAATCCCTTGGCCTTCACCGATGAACGATACTCCCAAGTTGCGGCATCATGCTGCTGCAGCTCGAGTTTAACCTCGCCCATAGTCATACCGTTCTTGATGATCTTATACTGAGCAGAGAAGGGCTTTGGGATGTTCTCTGCATTGAGGACTAGAGGATTAGCCTGCACTAGGCTGATGAAACAGCCTAGTAAGAAGAGGAGTAGGCTTACTTGCAGTCGATTTTGTTTTGCCATGTTAGTGGCTCCAGTAGTTTCTCATTGCAATAAAAGACTTCATTATTACTTAACTTAATTTTCCCCTCACATAACCACTGGATACAGAGAGGATAAATTTCATGTTCTTGCTGTAAAACCCGCAGTGCCAGTGTTTCTTCATTATCAGTGTCAAGCACAGCTACTTCAGCACGCATGATTAAGGGCCCCCCATCTAATTCAGCACTAGCGAAGTGCACACTGCAACCATGTCTTTTCCTACCGGCTGCTAAGGCTCGTTGATGGGTATGCAGTCCGGTAAAATCGGGTAATAATGAAGGATGAATATTTAAAATTCGGCCACTATAATGCGCAATAAATTCTGCACTCAAGACGCGCATAAAGCCTGCCATGACGATGATATCTGGCTGTTGTTTCTTTAACTCATCAAGAAGTGCTTGTTCGAACAGGCTACGTTCGGCATAGATACGGCTCTCAACGACGACTGCTGAAATATTCGCTTTTCTTGCACGTTCTAGCGCATAAACTTCTTTGCGATTACTGATAACGCAACAGATCTCAGCAGCGATATCAGACTCATGCACTTTATTTATGATCGACTGAAGATTACTGCCGCCACCTGATACCAGCACAGCGATACGATTCACGCTCGCTTGCTCAGCCATTAATATTTGACGTGTGCTGTGTCATTAGTTGAGATGATATGACCAATTTGAGTTGCCTTCATATCTTCTAACTGACAGGCTTTAACAACGGCATCGAGTTGTTCAGCAGGTACGATAATGGCCATGCCAACACCACAGTTGAAGACACGAAGCATCTCATCATCTGCAACCTCACCCTGTTTTTGAATCCAGTCAAAGATTGCTGGGCGCTCCCAACTGGTTTGATCAATCTGTGCTGCCGTGCCCTTTGGTAGAACACGTGGCAGGTTTTCTGTGATACCACCACCGGTGATATGGCAGAGACCTTTGATTTCAAATTCTGCGATTAATTTCAATATCAACTTGACGTAAATAGTGGTTGGCGTGAGCAGAGTTTCACCCAATGTGCTCTCATTAAAAGACTCATCTAATTGAAAGCCCTGTTGGGCAATCAAGGTGTTAACCAGTGAAAAACCATTGGAATGAACACCACTGGACTGCACTCCAATAACCACATCATTAGCAGATATATTGGCTCCAGTAATCAGTGCAGGTTTATCGGCAACACCTACACAAAAGCCAGCCAGATCATATTCACCTGCAGCATACATGCCCGGCATCTCAGCAGTCTCACCACCGATTAAGGCGGCACCCGCTAGTAAGCAGCCGCGGCTAATACCTTCAACAACCTCGGTACTGGTTTCTACGTCTAGCTTGCCGGTTGCAAAGTAGTCTAAGAAGAATAGTGGCTCAGCCCCTTGAACAATGACGTCATTGACACACATGGCTACCAGATCAATGCCAATGCTGCCGTGCTGATTCATCTGTTGGGCGAGTTTCAGCTTGGTGCCGACACCATCCGTACCTGAGACTAGGATAGGTTGTTTGTATTTGTGACTGGCAAGCTCGAATAACCCACCAAAGCCACCAAGATCGGATACCACTTCCTTTCTGTGAGTTGAGGCAACAGCCTCTTTGATGCGTTCTACGAAGGTGTTTCCAGCGTCTATATCGACGCCTGCGTCTTTATAACTGAGGCCCATAATATCTGTTAACTTTGTAGTTAAGTTGTTGAATTCTTTGTGTTTTGTATTGAAAGAGCCTAGCCATAGACAGCTCGCTATTGGCACTTTATACGATATACTATCTTACACACTATATTTTGATTTAGGCATAGTCAAAGAGACCTATGCTGCAATTATTAAGAATAGATGATTGAGTGATTTAGATCATCACAAAATTGACCAAAAGAGGTTAGATTCTTAGTAATTTAATGAGAAATATGTGGGAAATCTTATGGTTGTAGTAAGACAGATTCCAAATGTCATTACTGGGTTACGTATTCTCTGTGTTCCTTACCTGATTTCGATGATTTTTCTACAACAGTTTGTGCAGGCTTTACTATTGGTTTTAGCGATGGGCCTATCGGATAGCCTGGATGGATTTTTAGCTCGAAACTATGGTTGGCAGACTCGGCTAGGCGCTATACTTGATCCAGTCGCAGATAAGCTTATGATTTTAGCTCTATTTGTTAGCTTCGGTATCTTACACTGGGTGCCGTGGTGGATAGTTAGCCTGATTGCTCTGCGCGATGTGTTTTTATTGCTGGGGGTGGTCTACTTGCAGTGTTCAATTAACGATTTCTACATACAGTCGCTACTTATTAGTAAACTGAATACCTTAATGCAAATAGTGCTAGGTATTGTGTTGATCTTCTCGCAACTAAGCGTGGTTAACTCACAAATACTCAGTACTTTAATGATTATTGTTGCTTGTACGACGTTCGCGAGTGCAGTGCAGTATTATAAGCTTGGGTTGCGGCTTGTCAGACGCGTGGCGCAGTAGATTAATAGCTGGATTTTAGTGCCTTGAAAAACCAACAACAGTTGCTCCAATTGCAACTTACCGCCGAATACACATTCACTACTTTCTATGGTGATCAGACCTTAGTGCGCATGCTAACAGCGTTTTCAGAAGGTCATTGTGAAGAAGATCAATTGTTTCTATGGGGGGCTGCTAATAGCGGGAAAACCCATCTATTACATGCGCTTTGTCATCATGCAAATAATACTAAGAACACACTGCTCTATCTTCCTTGTGATGAACTCTTAGCTGCGGATACGAGTGTGCTAGAAGGCTTGCAGGCGATTTCTGCAGTCTGCCTTGATGGCGTTGATTTATTCTCAGGTGATCAGGCTTGGGAGTATGCCCTATTCAATTTTATTAACCGGATGCGTGCGCAGGGGACTCGCTTACTACTGACAGCGAATAAAAATCCGGCACAGCAGATCTTTGACCTAGCTGATTTGAATTCACGCATGGTTTGGGGCCCCGTATATAAACTGCCGACTCTGTTACAAGCTGAGGTCGAGCAAGCCTTGTTACTGCATGCGCAGGCACGGGGTCTAGAGCTAGGCGCTGAGTGCTGGGACTATCTGTTTAAGCATTGTCGCCGTGATACTTCCAGTTTAGTGGCTATTTTGGCTCTACTGGATGATGAGTCTTTACGCCATCAAAGACGTCTAACCCTGCCTTTTTTACGTCAAGTGTTAAAGGTGCAAGAAACACCTTAAGACGTGCGTTGTGCCCGCACAAAGAGTACTGCAGAAGCATATAAGCTTAGGCTGCAAACAATCTGAAGAATACCTAAAGGCATCTGACTCTCTTCCACCACATTCCAAATACCGCAACAGAAATACATCCAGACAAATAGAGTGATCCATTTATAAGTGTGTAGCTTAGGCGCCAATAGTCCTCGAAGAGCTAGCAGTAAGGGGCCAACAAAAAGTATCAAGGAAATACTCTTAGGTAAGACAGTGTTCGGATTTAAAGCGATAATCCATAGTGTCTGACCTATTAATAGCAGGCTGAAACTGAAGACAGAGAGTAGATAATAATGTTTTAGTTGCATGTGATTCTGGTCGTCGGTTAGGTGAGGCTTTAATGACTTATGAGTGCAGACGCAGAGCTAGCTCTGCAATACGTTGACCCTGCGCTAGGCAGAGTTTTGCTTCTTCTTCGGTCAGTGTCTGTTGATTATTGGCGCCGGCGACGTGACTAGCACCATAGGGCGTTCCACCACTCTGGGTCAGGCTTAGCTCAGGGACACTGTAAGGGATGCCAGCAATGAGCATGCCGTGGTGCAGCAGTGGTAGCATCATTGATAGTAACGTACTCTCCTGTCCACCATGTAAACCACCTGTTGAAGTGAAAACACCGGCCGGCTTGCCTTCAAGCGCACCTCGCAGCCATAACGGGCTGGTGCTATCTAGAAAATACTTCATTGCTGCCGCCATATTACCAAAGCGAGTGGGGCTGCCGAGTAATAAGCCTGAACAGTGTTCTAGATCGCTGAGTTCAGCATAGAGATCACCTGTGCTTGGGATATCATCCGTTACTGCCTCACATTCCGTTGAGACCGCTGGTACTGTTCTAATCAGGGCTTCAACACCGGCTTGTTCTACGCCACGAGCAATTTTATAGGCCAGCTCACGAGTAGCTCCGGCACGACTATAATAAAGAATTAGAATAGGACCCATATCAGAGTATCTCAAGTAGGCGCTCTACCGGTCTCGCGATAATAGAGCGGTCAGCATAAGTAAAAATAGGCCGTTGTAAGAGTCGGCTGTCGGCGAGTAATAAATCTATAATGTCAGTCTCAGTAAGGCTTTCAATATCTAAATTAAGAGCTTGAAAGGCTGGTTCCGAGGTGCGAATCATATCTTTAGGTGAGACACCGCGATGTATAAGATCACGTAATTGTTGTCTACTAAGTGCTTGATCTAAATACTCAATTAATTCTACTGCGACCTGTTTCTCAGCCAGTAATTTAACACTCGCTAGGCACTTGCTGCAGTTAGGATTATAAATAAGGCTAGACTTTTCCATCAGTTTTTTACTGTTTTGGATAGAAGATTGAGTATAAAGTAATGCAGCGGTGTTGCTAGTCTATGACACTGTACATAAAAGTATAGGAGATGTTTGTTTTGAATATATTAGTCATCGGTGGGGCAGGTTATATTGGGTCCCATATGACCCTGCAGCTAGTACAGTCGGGTCATCAAGTCATTGTCCTCGATAACCTTTATTCTGGACAGGCTGCGGCGGTTGGTTCCCTACCTTTTTATGAGGCTGACATGGCCGATATTGCAGTCTTAGATCAGATTTTTCAAAATCATGATATTGATGCAGTGATGCACTTTGCTGGCTATATTGAAGTGGCTGAATCGGTTAGCGATCCTGCAAAATACTATCAAAATAATGTCGCTAAAACGCAGCAGGTGCTGGACACCATGTGTCGCTATAAAGTGAAGCAATTTATTTTTTCATCAACCGCTGCTATTTTTGGTAATCCGAGTTACACACCGATAGATGAAACACACCCAAAGCAGCCCGTGAACCCCTATGGTCGTTCTAAGCTTATGGTTGAGCAAATATTAGCTGACTATGAGAACGCTTATGGCCTACGCTCAGTATGTCTGCGCTACTTCAATGCCGCTGGTGCAGATCCACTAGGGCGTGTTGGTGAATGTCATCAGCCTGAAACGCATCTTATTCCATTGGTGCTACAGGCAGCCTCTGGTAGACGTCAGTCTATCTCTGTTTTCGGTGTCGACTATGACACTGAGGATGGAAGTTGTGTACGTGATTATATCCATGTAAATGATTTATGTTCTGCTCACTCAAATGCCTTACATTATCTTGCTGAGGGTGGGGCAAGCAGCGCTTTCAATCTGGGTAATGGTGCAGGATTTAGTGTGCTTGAGATTATTCAGGCAGCAGAGCGAGTAACGGGTAAAGCCATTAAGCTGATCAAGGAAACACGGCGTGCAGGAGACCCAGCAATATTAATTGCTGATGCAAGTTTGGCTAAAGAGGTTCTGGCGTGGCAGCCTCAAAGAGCTGCCTTAGAAGATATAATTGCTGATGCTTGGGCGTGGGAACAGACACTCTGTGCTACACACGCAGGATAAGCCATTTATTTTGACTTAAGACCTGCTGCTACCGCTTCTCCAATGTCAGCGAGGGTGCTGACAGTATCCACGCCGACCCTTTTTAATGCCGCGTACTTTTCTTCTGCTGTGTCTTTGCCACTATGAATAATGGCACCGGCATGCCCCATGCGCTTGCCGACTGGGGCGCTAGCCCCTGTGATATAAGCCACTACTGGTTTACTGATCTCTGACGCAATGACTTCTGCAGCCTCTACTTCCGCATTACCGCCAATCTCACCGACTAAGACAATGATTTCAGTTTGAGGGTCTTGCTCAAATAAGCGTAGGCATTCGATGAAATCTAGGCCGTGAATAGGATCACCGCCAATACCAACACAGGTTGACTGACCAAAGGCTTCGGTCTGTGATACCGCAACATACGTTAATGTGCCCGAACGTGAAACAATGCCGACTTTGCCAGGGCGATGAATGGCTGCTGGCATAATGCCCATTTTGCATTCACCCGGTGTAATAAGACCCGGGCAATTAGGCCCAATTAATCGCGACTGGCTGGCAGCTAGATGTTCACTGACTATGAGCATGTCATGCACTGGCACACCTTCAGTGATGCAGACGATGAGAGCAATTTCTGCTTCTATCGCTTCGATCATTGCATCTGCAGCAAAGGCGGCAGGGACATAAATAATAGTGGCATCAATAGTCTGTTCGCGGCACGCTTCTCGCACACTGCTGTAAACGGGCAGGCCAAGGTGTGTGCTGCCACCCTTATGTGGATTAACACCAGCGATGATTTTACTGCCATAAGCTAGGCTTTGCTCAGTATGAAAACTAGCTTGGCTACCGGTTAGACCTTGGCAGAGTATGCGTGTGTTTTTATCAATTAAAATGCTCATGCTTTAGATATCGCTAGTTGTGCGCCTTCACTGAGATCTTTTACTGGGAATAGTAAAGGGTGCTGATCTTTCAATAGGGCTTTAGCCTGTTCTGCATTAGTCCCCTGCAGTAAGACGACAACAGGAACCTTTAAAGCAGTCTGCTTAAGCGCCGCTAAAATACCATGGGCAATCACATCGCAGCGAACAATCCCACCAAAGATATTAACGAAAATTGCATGCACATCGTCAGCCAGCAGTAATTCAAAGGCGTGGGTAACGCGAGCCTCATTGGTATTACCACCGACATCAAGGAAATTAGCCGGTTCACCACCAAAGTGTTTAATCAAATCCATGGTCGCCATAGCTAGCCCAGCACCATTAACAATACAGCCAATGTTGCCATTCAGTTTGACATAGCTTATGCCATGCGTTCGCGCCTTGCGCTCAATAGCATTCTCTTGGCTATCATCACGTAAGCTAGAAACTTGGGCTTGGCGAAATAAGGCATTGTCATCAATATTGATCTTTGCATCGAGGGCTTGTAGCTCACCGGCTTCGGTCACTATTAGAGGGTTGATTTCTACTAGAGTGGCATCAATATCACAAAACATACGATAGAGATTGCTCACTATCTGCTTGAACTCATGTGCTTGTATCTGATTAAGCTGCAATCCTTTAAGCAGAGTCTGATGATGAGAGGCTAGTAATCCGGTCGCCTTACTAATCGCTGCTCGATTGATTTTACTAGGGTCTTGTTCCGCGATTTCTTCGAGGTTGATACCGCCTTCGCTGGAAGATAGTACGGTAATGTTTTTTTGATTGCGGTCAATCAAGATGCCGAGATAGATCTCATTAGCAATGTTGGCAGGCTTCTCGATCAGTAGCGCATTGACAGGCAGCCCCTCGGCACCTGTTTGTGCGGTGATGAGTTGGCTGCCCAGCAGTTGGCGCATATGCTTAGCTAGTTCTGCAGCATCATGAGCAGATAAAATACCGCCAGCTTTACCACGACCACCAGAGTGAATCTGTGATTTCACAATCCATGTTTGATCGCCCCATTGTTTAGCGAAAGAATCGATATCATCACTTTGATGAAAGATATGACTTCGTGGAATAGGGATCTGATATTGCTGCAATAAATTTTTGGATTGATATTCGTGGATAAACATCACTGGCTCGCTTTGTCTGGACTACTTTACAAGCGTATAGCATATGCTTTTAGTCACTTAATTGCTTAATTTTTTTTACCTGTTACTCAAAGAATGTGAGTCGTAGCTTTGAAAATCGAATATCATTAGCCACTTTTCTCACGGGTGAGGTTATAGACTAGCTAACTCGGTGAGCGATGTGATAGTTGACTGTATCAAAGAGAATATATGACTGATTTAAAAGAGGCTGTGATTACTGACGTGTCACTGGACGGGAATGGTGTTGCTAGTGAAGATGGAAAAAAGGTTTTTATTCCTTTCACACTGACAGGTGAGCGAGTCAGCTATCGAGCAATCAAGAAAAAAAAGAAATTTGATGAGGCACACTTAATTGAAATCATTGAGCCTTCAGCAGAAAGGGTGGAGGCGAAATGCCCTAGTTTTACGGTCTGCGGTGGTTGTGCAACGCAACATATAACCCCTGCGATGCAGCTAGCATTCAAAGAAAAGTCAGTGCTTGATACCTTACAGCGTATTGGTCAAGTCAGTGCGGAAGAGGTCATTCCAGCATTGACAGATAAGGTCTGGGGTTATCGTCGGCGCGCGCGCCTCGGTGTTAAATATGTCATGAAGAAAGATGCCGTATTGGTTGGCTTTCGTGAGAAAAACGCACCTTATATCGTACAAATGTCCTCATGTGAGGTATTAGATCCAAAGATTGCCGGATTGATTCAGCCTTTTGCTGAGCTGATTTATCAACTGTCGATCAGGGATAAGATTCCTCAGCTTGAATGTAGTATTGCCGAGAATGCAACATCAGTCGTCATGCGCGTGTTAGAAACACCCAGCGAAGCTGATGTTGAGCTTCTACATGCCTTTCAGCAGCAGCAAGAGATTCGTTTATTGCTGCAGCCGGCCGGATTAAAGTCGATCTACCCTTTAGACCCGCTGCCAGTAGAGCCGCTGTATTTTACCTTGCAGCCATTCAATCTACGGCTACAGTTTACAGCCACTGATTTCATACAAATTCATGCTGGGATCAATAATAAAATGGTCGTTCAAGCCTTAGATTGGCTGCAGGTGACAGCGACCGATCGGGTCTTGGATCTATTTTGTGGGTTAGGTAATTTCAGTCTGCCCTTAGCGCAACTAGCGAATAAGGTGTTGGGCATTGAAGGTGATGCGGCACTCATACAACGTGCTAAGAATAACGCGACCCTGAATAAGCTGAGTAATGTGCAATTTAAGAAGGAAGACTTATTCAAGGTTAACGAGAGCAATAGTTGGTTAGCACAACAGTGGGATTTAGTGCTTATTGATCCACCACGCTCAGGTGCTAAAGAGGTTATTGATCAATTGCATCTGATCGCACCCAAAAAAGTGCTTTATGTGTCTTGTCATCCTGCGAGTTTAGCGCGTGACGCCAATGTCTTGGTTAATACCTTAGGCTATCGTATGACACGGGTCTGCGTTATTAACATGTTTCCACACACAGGACATGTTGAGACCATGGCTCTGTTTGAAAAGTTAGATTAAAGCTCAGTTATCACGGAAAGCTTTCCGTGAGAAGTTAAGGCGCAGTATATTGCCATTAGGAGCGACCCTCTCATGGACGATGGTGCCACGTTCTAAGGCATAAATGCGTTGATCGCGGGTTGATAAGGACTTTATCAATTCTGGACTTTGACAGTTCTCACTGCTGACAGTATCGTTTTGCTGAGGCTCATCACAGGGCCGTACACCAGGGAATAGTGAGTACTTATAAACAGTTCTTAGTTCGACACTATGCTGCTCTATTGTAGGTGGTTCCAGAGGGGCTTGTGTTTCATCAGCAATCACATTGACCTGCAGCAACATTGATAATGCTAGCCAGCAAGTTAGATCTGCTATTTTCTGCGCACAATATTTCATCTGGGCTGTCCTCCCAAAGTGTTATTAATAGCTATATTAGCATGTTGGCTAGCGCATAGAATATGCCTCTTGCCGGCTTAAGGCCGCTTATTTTGAATCAGCAGTTGAGGTCAAACTCCGAAGCAGAGGCCCATCGCTGTGTTAAATCGCATGGTTATGTTGAAAATCAGCGGATAAACCGCGACTAGAGGCCTTGATAGCCTACCTATTGTCGCTATGGGTCACTATACTTAGCCATTATCCTCTATCGATCCTAGATGGTAGTGGGGTAGTACGGCGGCCGAAGTTTGATATCGGTCGAGTTTTTGTTAAAGGAATCTAATGATATGCCGATTTACGAATACCAATGTGATGCCTGTGGGCACCAGCACGAAGTCTTACAAAAAATCAGTGACGATCTTCTTACGAGTTGTCCTGAATGTGGCAAAGATGCACTAAAAAAGATTATTTCAGCCGCTGGCTTTCGATTGAGTGGCAATGGCTGGTACGAAACTGATTTTAAATCAGGAAATCAGAAGAATCTTGCTAGTAAGGATTCAGATAGTTCCTCCGGCTCATAAGCTGTCAGTGACAGTCTCATGAGTTCATATTCAAATAAGTATAAGTGCAGATAAAGGCACTAGGGCTCTAAAATATGTTGCGTCGCTACTTGATTGCAGGTGTCTTGGTATGGGTTCCGCTAGGCGTGACCTTCTTTGTTCTGAAGTTTCTGCTAGAGATGATGGATAAGCTGCTGCTGATTCTGCCTATAGCGTTGCGCCCTGAGAGTCTGTTGGGTTTTTCTATTCCAGGCCTCGGCTTTATTTTAGCGTTTATCATTCTCCTGATCACCGGAGCCATTGGCGCGAATTTGCTTGGTCAAACTGCACTAAGGCTCTCAGAGAGTTTGCTCTCACGGATTCCTCTGGTGCGCACTATCTATTCTTCAGCCAAGCAGATTTTGAATAGCGTACTCAGTAACGGTGGGGATTCATTCCGCAAGGTGCTTTTAATTGAATACCCACGTAAAGGCATTTGGACTATTTGCTTCCAGACCGGGACTGCCGTCAAGGAAATTCAGGAGCAACTAGAGCAGCAGTCTATTATGGTCTTTGTGCCAACCACCCCTAATCCAACCTCAGGGTTTATTATGGTGGTCGCAGAAAGTGAGACACGTGAGCTTGATATGGATATAGAAACCGCTTTGAAACTAGTGATGTCACTAGGAATGGCGAAGACATCCAGTCCCGCGTCGGTTGCTTCACGTTAGCTTACTACGTAGTATCCACGGCAACCTTATTTAGCTACATTTCATCCAGATTTAACGCCAGGACAAGTCACATGCGCACGCACTACTGTGGAGAAACCACGCTTGAACATTTAGAGCAAGAAGTACAACTTTGTGGCTGGGTGAATCGTCGCCGAGATCATGGTGGTGTCATCTTCATCGATTTACGCGATCGCAGCGGTGTCGTGCAAGTGGTGTTTGACCCTGATCGGGCAGATATCTTTCTTGCGGCTGAGCAGCTCCGAAATGAATATGTGATAAAAGTCACAGCAAAAGTACGCCCACGCCCTGAAGGTACCGTTAATGCTGATCTCAGTACGGGTCAGATTGAAGTGCTTGCAACGGCTCTAGAAGTCTTGAATAAGTCAGATACACCGCCGTTCCAGCTCGATGATACTGATGTGAATGAAGAATCACGTCTGCGCTATCGTTATATCGATTTACGTCGCCCTGAAATGCAGCAACGTATGCAGACTCGTGTTCAAGTGACACGCGCCTTGCGCACGTATCTCGACACTAATGGCTTCTTAGATATTGAGACGCCAATGTTAACTAAAGCGACCCCAGAGGGTGCGCGTGATTATTTAGTGCCTAGCCGTACTCACCCCGGATCATTTTTTGCGTTGCCACAATCGCCACAATTATTTAAGCAATTGTTAATGATGAGTGGTTTTGATCGTTACTACCAAGTGGTCCGTTGTTTCCGTGATGAAGATCTACGTGCTGACCGCCAGCCTGAATTTACCCAGCTTGATATCGAGACCTCATTCCTTGGTCAAGAAGACATCATGGCGATGATGGAAGGTATGATGCGGGAGGTCTTTCAACAGTCTATCGGTGTTGCGCTAGAGGCTCCATTCCCGCGCATGAGCTATGCTGATGCGATGCATCGCTATGGTTCAGACAAGCCAGATCTACGTATTCCATTGGAATTAATCGATATAACTGACTTGATGACAGCGGTTGAATTTAAAGTATTCAGTGGTCCAGCACAGGATGAAAAAGGACGTGTAGCCGTTATTTGTCTGCCGAATGGCAGTGAACTCAGTCGTAAAGAGATTGATGGTTATACGAAGTATGTCGCTAACTACGGGGCTAAGGGCTTGGCTTACATCAAATGTAATGATGTTGAGCAGGGCCGTGAAGGTCTGCAAAGTCCGATTCTTAAATTCCTACCTGATGATGTCATCGAGCAAATATTGCAACGCAGTGCGGCAAGTAATGGTGATCTCTTGTTCTTTGGTGCCGATAAGACGAGCATAGTCAATGACGCTTTAGGTGCTTTACGTGTCAAGCTCGGCATTGATCGCGATCTCTTAGAGGGTGAATGGAAACCACTTTGGGTGGTTGATTTCCCTATGTTCGAGCTTGATGAAAAAGAACAACGTTGGAATGCTCTGCACCATCCATTTACTGCACCAAACTTTGATTCTGCCGAGCAACTGAAAGCCAATCCGGGTGATGCTCTATCACAAGCCTACGATATGGTGCTGAACGGTACTGAAGTGGGTGGTGGTTCGGTACGTATTCATAAGCAGGATATGCAGCGTGCAGTATTTGAAACATTAGGTATTTCTGATGAAGAGGCTGAAAATAAGTTTGGTTTCTTACTCAATGCACTGCGCTACGGTTGTCCACCACATGCGGGAATTGCCTTTGGTATGGACCGTCTGATTATGTTGATGACCGGTAGCAGCTCAATTCGTGATGTAATGGCGTTTCCAAAAACACAGACAGCCATGTGCCCATTGACCGATGCCCCTGCAGAAGTGAGTGAAAAACAGTTAAAAGAACTTAATTTGCGTTTACGTCCCAAGCTAAAAGAAGCAGTAGAGTAAATACTCAGGCTGAATCGCGGCGCCCTTATCAATAGGATAAGGGCGCCGCTCAATTTTATAGAGGTGCAAGCCTCTTACTCATCTAGCGGCACCCCATTATCGCCATGATTGAAGAAAAGAAAATTAAGCGCCCAGAGTCAGTACTCATCGTAATTTACACCAAGCAAGGTGAAGTACTGATGATGCGCCGTACTTTTCCTAATGATTTTTGGCAATCAGTGACGGGTAGTTTGGAATGGGGTGAGTTGGAAGATGCCGCAGCCGTACGTGAATTAAAAGAAGAAACAGGCTTGGATGCGACCACACTCATTAATTGTGATTTCTCCCAGGTCTTTGAAATCTACACTATTTGGCGTGATCGTTACGGTGAAGGGGTTACGCGCAATCAAGAACACGTCTTTCTATTGCCTCTAGAGGAGCGCAATACGATCCAATTAGACCCTAGAGAACACCTCGAATATCGCTGGGTAAGCCGCTCAGAAGCTATTGATCTCGCTAGGTCTCATACTAATAAAGAAGCTATTAGCCGTTGGGTACCTGAGGTTAGCTAATCCAAAGGGTTCTGCTGAGAAGTTGCTTAATTTACCGATTTTGGCGCTTTTCGGCCATTTTGGATAAGCGTTTCAGGTGGTACTATAGAGACTTTATTTTGTGACGAGATAAGGTATGGCAGGGCATAGTAAATGGGCAAATATCCAGCACCGAAAAAAGGCGCAGGATTCCAAGCGAGGTAAGATATTTACCAAATTCATCCGCGAAATCACGGTAGCTTCACGTATCGGTGGTTCTGACTTAGATTCTAATCCACGTTTACGTTTAGCCGTTGATAAAGGCTTAAGCGCTAATATGTCAAAAGACACCATTGAGCGTGCAGTGAAGCGTGGTGCTGGTGAGTTGGAGGGAGTCGAGTACGAAGAAATTCGTTATGAGGGCTATGGTCCAGCAGGGACTGCATTGATTGTTGACTGTTTGACGGATAATCGGAACCGTACGGTGTCAGAAGTTCGCCATGCCTTTGCTAAACATAATGGCAATATGGGAACCAATGGCTCAGTTGCTTACCTATTTACTAAATTGGGTGTCTTTAACTACGAAAGTGGTGTTGATGAAGATCGCTTGATGGAAGTCGCTTTGGAACTAGGTGCTGATGATATTGTCAGTGAAGAAGATGGCTCTATCGAGGTAATTTGTGATGCTGATATTTTCTTAGATCTTCAGACCGCCTTAAATGCCGCAGAGTTAAGCCCCAGTTTTTCAGAGATTGCGATGCGTGCCTCCACTATGGCAGAAGTTAGCGAAAAAGATGCTGAAAAAATCATCAATCTGATCGATGCATTGGAAGAATTAGACGACGTACAAAATGTCTATTCTAATGTCGAATTTCCTGATGGTTTATTGGAGAATATCGGTTAAAAAGCAGCAAGGTAAGATACGTATTATAGGCATAGACCCAGGTTCTATCCGTACGGGCTACGGCATCATTGATAGTGATGGGTACCATAGTAATTATGTCACTAGTGGTTTTTTAAAGTTACCGACAACGTCACTGGCTGACAAACTAGGTGCGATCTTTAAGTCCCTTAGCGAGCTTTGTCAGCAATGGCAACCGCAGCACATGGCTGTTGAGGAAGTCTTTATGGCAAAAAATCCAATGTCGGCCCTGAAGTTAGGTCATGCACGCGGAGCTGCGATCAGTGCAGGCTGTCACGCAGACCTAGAAATCTATGAATATACGGCCAAACAAGTTAAGAAGTCTGCCGTTGGCTATGGTGCTGCCTCAAAGGACCAAATGCAGCACATGGTGACGCGGCTACTCAATCTTCGTAAAGTATTACAAGAAGATGAAGCTGATGGCCTAGCAGTAGCCATATGCCATGCGCATACCGCTTTAAATACCCAACAAATTAACAAGTAGATCAACTCGAGCTAAGCATGTGATCGGTTTATTAGAAGGAACATTAATATATAAACAAGCCCCTGATCTGATGTTAAAGGTGCAGGGCGTTGGCTATGAATTACAAGCGCCGATGTCCACCTTTTACAATCTGCCAGAGTGCGGTGCAGAGACCGTGTTATATACACATTTACTGGTGCGTGAAGATGCTCATACGCTTTATGCTTTTCACTCAACTGAAGACCGCAGTCTGTTTAGAACCCTGCTCAAGGTGAATGGTGTAGGCGCGAAGATGGCCTTAGCCATTCTCTCAGGTATGGAGACTAAAGGTTTTCGCTTTTGTATTGAGAATGGTGACGTTGATGCACTTATCCGTTTGCCAGGCGTAGGCCGTAAAACAGCTGAACGATTGGTGGTTGAGTTACGTGATCGCTTAAGCGCAATCGGCAATGCTGATGGCATAACAAGCTCAGTGAGTGCAGGTAACGGGCTGAGTCTGCGTGAGGAAGCAATTACTGCCTTAATAACGCTTGGCTATAAAGGTCCAGAGGCGACACGCATGGTCAATAAAGTAGAGTCTGAGACGGAGAGTAGTGAAGAGCTCATTCGCTTAGCGCTTAAAACAAGTCTCAAGAAATAAGGCTAAAGTATGGCAGATGAAAGAATCATAGAAGCAGAGAATATGTCAGGAGAAGAACCGAGTTCTGATCGTGCCATACGACCTCGCACGTTGGCTGAGTACGTTGGTCAGACAAAGGTGCGTGAGCAGATGGAGATTTTCATCGCAGCGGCAAAAGAACGTAAAGAGGCGATGGATCATGTCTTGATCTTTGGCCCACCTGGACTCGGTAAGACCACCTTATCTAATATTATTGCGCAAGAATTAGGCGTTAATATTCGTCAAACATCTGGGCCTGTCTTAGAGAAAGCGGGTGACTTAGCTGCCATTCTGACTAATCTTGAAGAGAATGACGTTTTATTTGTCGATGAAATACACCGTCTCAGTCCAGTGGTTGAAGAGATTTTATACCCAGCGCTGGAAGACTATCAGCTTGATATCGTAATTGGTGAAGGCCCTAGTGCACGCTCGATTAAGCTTGATTTGCCACCCTTTACACTGGTTGGAGCAACCACACGTGCCGGATTATTAACAGCCCCACTCAGAGATCGTTTTGGTATTGTTCAGCGTCTTGAATTTTATAGTAGTGAAGAACTTAGTGGCATCGTTAATCGCTCAGCACGGATCCTTGGTGTGGAGCTAGCCGTGGAGGGTGGTTGGGAAATTGCTCGTCGTTCACGCGGTACGCCTCGGATTGCTAATCGCTTACTGCGTCGCGCGCGCGACTATGCTCAAGTCAAAGCAGATGGGCACATCACTAAAGAAGTCGCTCAGCAGGCACTGGATATGCTTAGTGTAGATCAACATGGCTTTGATCAGATGGATAGGCGAGTCCTATTGGCGGTGATTGAGAAGTTTGGTGGTGGCCCTGTTGGTTTGGATAGCTTGTCTGCCGCAGTTGGTGAAGAGCGCGGTACCATTGAAGATGTGATTGAGCCTTATTTAATTTTGAATGGGTTTCTGATGCGTACCCCACGGGGTCGTGTCGCTACTGCAAACTGCTATCGACACTTTGGTTTAGCAGTACCCAAGGCATTAGAGCAGTTTAGAGTGGATGCTATAGATGAACTAGATAATGCAAAGTAACGCTGTGCGTAGTTACCGGTTACCGATACGTATTTACTATGAAGATACCGATGCTGGTGGTGTAGTTTACTATGCTAATTACCTCAAATTTCTTGAGCGAGCAAGAACTGAATGGTTACGCAGCTTTGGCTTTGAACAAGACCAATTAAAGCAGCAGGAAGGGATTGTTTTTGCTGTTCGCTCAGTCAACATAAATTATATAAAAGCGGCAAGATTTAATCAGCAAGTGATCAGTTGCGTTGATGACTTTAGTCTGAAGAGAGCGAGTATTGCGATACAGCAATCTATTCTGATGCAGGCTGGAGAAGCCACATTGGTTACAGCTGAAGTTAATATTGTCTGTTTGGATTATGAAAAATTTACTCCGAAACCGATACCTGAAAAAATTTACCGAGAGTTATTAGCATGCAAGTAGATATGAGCGTTTATCATCTGGTAGCCAATGCCAGTATCCTAGTGCAGATTGTCATGCTGATATTGGTTTTAGCATCGATTGTCTCTTGGACTATGATAATGAGTAAGTCGCGCGTGTTACGTCTTGCTAATAAAGAGGCTGCTGGCTTTGAGGACCGCTTTTGGTCAGGTGCAGACTTGGCAACGTTATATGAAAAAGTCAGTGCCAAGCGCAGCCTTAATGGTATGGAGCATATTTTTGTTGCTGGATTTAAAGAATATATTCGTCTGCACAAAAATCGGAAGGTATCGCCCTTATCGATTACTGACACGGCACTGCGATCAATGAAAGTAGCCCTGTCACGTGAAATAGACTTCCTTGAAAACAATCTATCGTTTCTTGCGACGGTAGGGTCTACCAGTCCCTACATCGGACTATTTGGCACAGTGTGGGGCATTATGAATTCATTTCGAGCTCTTAGTGGTGTGCAGCAGGCGACATTATCAGCGGTAGCCCCGGGTATTGCAGAAGCGTTGATTGCAACAGCGATGGGTTTACTAGCAGCGATTCCAGCGGTGATTGCCTATAACCGTTATTCTAATAGTGTCGAGCGATTGATTACGCGGTATGACAATTTTGTTGAGGAATTCACGGGTTTACTGCAGCGACAAGCGATCACGCGTGAAGCAGAGACCCCTGAGCCTTTAATACAGGAAGGCTAATGGCACGTAACTTCAATCGCCGGCGCAAGCCCATGGCTGACATCAATGTAGTGCCCTATATTGATGTCATGTTGGTGTTATTAGTTATTTTTATGGTGACAGCGCCGATGTTTAATCAAGGGGTTGAGGTTAATCTGCCTAGCGCACCTGCCAAGCCTATTGAAGAATACATGCAGCAAAAGGAACCTTTTATTGTTTCGGTTGACCAGCAGGGGCGTGTTTTTGTGAATAAACTATCAGATTCTAAAAAAGATCTAAGCTTACTTGAATTCAATCAAATCATGCCGGGTCTATTCAGCCAATTTGGTGCTCAAACGGTTTACGTTAAAGGTGATGCAGCAGTCGATTATGGACGCGTGGTTAAAGTCATGGCGGTGATGCAGGCCGCAGGTTTTACCTCTATTGGATTGATCACACAGCCAGAATCAGAGTAAGCAGCGAATGCTGAAACGACCTGCTTATTTATCGCGCTCAGTGATTCTAGCGATAGCTGTGCATGTGGTTATGCTGATGGCCTTTACCTTTGGTTTTGATTTTGATCCCAAAGTAGAAAAGCCACAGCTTGCCCTACCACAGGTCGACATTATTAAGGCAGAAATTGTAGATGGTGCTGCAATAGAAAAGGCAAAAGCAAAAAAGCGTGCTGAGAAGAAGGCCGTTGAGCGCAAGCGTCGCGAACTAGCGTTGCGTAAAAAGCGAGCCGCTGAAGAAAAGATAAGAAAAAAGAAAGTAGCGCAACAAAAGGTTAAAGAGCGACAACAAGCTGAGTTGAGAGAAGCAAGGAGAGCCAAAAAATCTGCTGAAGAGGCACGCAAAAAGGCTGAACAAGAAAAGCTTAAGGCCGAAAAAAAAGCACAGCAGCTAGTAGCGAAGCTGAAAGCCCAAGAAAAAGCACAGATAAAAGCTGAGGCGAAAGCGGAACAAAAAAGATTAAAAGCCGTCCTAGAGCAGGAAGAGGCTGAAATGGAAGCGCTAGAAGAACAAAAGCGTAAAAAAGAACAAGCTCGCATTCAAGCGCAGCAAGATAAGGCAAGGCAAGCCGCTAGACAAAGTCAGCTGCAAACCATGTTGATGCAATACATTGCCGCAATTACTGCAAAAGTACAGAATCGTTGGAGAAAACCCATCGGTGCTAGTGCCGATAGATTTAGTTGTTTTGTTTATGTGGTACAAAACCCCTCTGGCTTCATTCAACAGGTCAAGGTGTTGGAATGTCGGGGTGGTGATGAGCAGTTAAAGCGCTCAGTTGAAGAAGCGGTATGGAAGTCTGATCCATTGCCAATACCCGCTGATGCCGCCTTATTTGATCGTGAACTGAAATTTAAATTTGAGCCACAGTGAGGAACTTAATGGTGCGTAGCTTAGTGTTGAGTGTTGCTTTTATAGTGTGCTGCTTAGTACAACCCGCCTTTGCGTTATTAGAGATTGAAATCTCTCAAGGCGTTGAATCAGCCTTACCTATCGCGATAACAGCCACATCCAGCGATGACAGTGCAGAAACTCGTTTAATCACACAAGTTATTAGTGCCGACCTCCATCGTAGTGGTTTATTGGGCGTTGTTGAGCAAGGACGTTATCCCACTGGTTTGATTAACAAGAAACAAGTTGAATATCAGGCGTGGCGTGATAAGGGGATTGAAGCCTTGCTGGTTGTCTCTACGCAACCCATTTCAGCAGATCAATATCAGGTAGAGTTTTTCTTGTATGACTTGGTGCGTAACAAACGTTATCTAGCGCATAGTGTCAACAGCAATAGCCAATCGTTAAGACGAGTAGCGCATAAAATAGCAGATGTTGTTTTTGAAAGTCTGGTGGGTCTGCGTGGTGCATTTAGTACACGTATTGCCTATATTACCGAGATGGGGATAGGCAAGAAAAGGCAATATGTCTTAAAAGTAGCAGATGCTGATGGTCATAATCCACTCTCGGTATTCATATCAAACAAGCAATTAATGTCACCAGTATGGTCTAGTAATGGGAGTAAACTCGCCTATGTGTCTTTTGAGAATGAGCGTTCCGAGATTTTTATTCAAGACATGGCCAGTGGTAAGCGCGAAAAGATTTCCTCGGCTCCTGGATTAAATAGTGCGCCAGCTTGGTCGCCGAATGACCAGCAACTAGCACTGACGTTATCGCAGGATGGTGACCCGAATATTTATATTTTAGACCTAAAGAGTGGCAACAAACGTCAATTAACCAGCCATTATGGTATTGATACAGAGCCCACTTGGAGCGCAGATGGCCGCTCTATCTATTTCACATCAAATCGTTCCGGTAGCCCACAGATCTATAAGCTCTCTATATCTACGGGTAAAGCGGAACGTATCAGTTTTGACGGCCGCTATAATGCAGCTGCAGCACTCTCACCTAATGGTGAGTTACTGGCGATGGTGCATAATGATGGTAAAGGCTACCGCATCGGTGTCTTAGATCTACGCAGTGATAGTTTTCAGGTCATTACTAACGGTGATCTCGATGAGGCGCCTAGTTTTGCGCCTAATGGCAGCATGATAATATTCTCGACACGCCGCAGTGGTAGCACGATACTGTCAGCTGTGAGTGCTGATGGTCGAGTGCAGCAGCAATTTCGATTGCAGTCTGGGAAAGTACGTGAACCGACATGGTCGCCTTTCCGATGAATTTGGTATTTTTATTGAGCATTTAGACTGAGGAATAGATATGAAAATTTTTCGCTATTTACTGCCCTTATTGGTTAGTAGTTTTTTAGTTTCTTGTGGCAGTAATGAAGTAAAGACTGATGATGCTAGCAGCTCAGCGGCTGCATCTGCTTCTAATTCACGATCACTAGATTCTGAGTCTTCATCTGTAGGTATTGAAGATCCACAGGGTGTGATGCTGGATGCACTTGATGATCCAGAGAATCCACTCACTGTGCGTGTTATTTATTTTGAATATGATAGTGCTGAAGTTGAGCAAGACTCTTTAGATGCAGTGCGCAGTCATGGGCAGTATTTAAGTGTTAATACGGGTCGCCTGCTACGACTTGAAGGGCATGCTGACGAGCGCGGTACGCGTGAATATAATTTAGCACTAGGTGAATCTAGAGCGAAAACAGTACGTGATCTGTTGATTTTAGAAGGGGCACAGCCCGAGCAGATTGAAGTGGTCAGTTTCGGTGAAGAGCGCCCAGCTGTTTTTGGCTCCGACGAAGCTACACTGCAAAAGAATCGTCGCGTAGAGATTGTGTATTAAGTGATGCAATCAATGCTGCCCTATCAAATTAAGTCGACGTTGCCTGTGCTCCTACTTGCTCTGGGCTTGTTTTTGTCAAGTGCCGATGCCGCACCAAAAGCGACTCAAGCAGAGGTTGACGCGCTACAGGCCGAACTGCGCATAGTACAGCAGCAGCTTGAGCAGCAAAGCCGGGTGGATCTGAGTGCAGGTTTACACATTATTCAAAGACGGCTGCAAAATATGGAGCGTGAGTTACAAGATTTGCGCGAATCTAACCAGCGTCTAAGACGGCAGTTATCTAAGTTTGAAGAGCGCCAATTCGGGGCAAATCCGCAGTTGTCGCAAAGCGTAATCACGCCAGCAGTAAAACCTGCCAACAATAGTAATTCTGTATTCTCAGCTGAGGAGACTAGGTCACCAATCTCTGTTGATTGGGCTGCAGTGGTGAGTTCAACTGCCACAGAAAGTGAGACAAACGATGTGCTTACTGAAGGGGTTGATAGCCGTATTGAGACGGCTGCTGAGGAACGTGTAGAGCAAGTCAGAAGCATTGAGCCAGTGAGCCTGACGGTGGTAGCCGCCGAAGAGGAACAGAAGGTCAATGTCAGCCCGAGGTTAGCTGCGGAAGAGGAGCTAGTAGAAGTTAACACTACTCTCTCTGGGGTAGGCATAGATCAGGTCACGCTGAATGAGGCATCCAAGCCATTGCCTACTGAATCTCAAGATTTATCTGAAAGTCTGGCTGAAAATGAAGAGCGCCTGAAAAATGAACAGAATCAAGGCCAAGTTGAAAATGCTGATGTCGCAAAATCAAAAGGAGTCACCAGTGTCATGCGTGAGACACAAGACTCTAGCGACACGACAAATGCCTATCGTGATGCCTTCCTGCTATTGAAACAGGGGCGATATGTTGAATCCATCGAGGCATTTCAGCAGTTCTTGAGTACTTATCCAAATAGTAAATACGCGGCTAATGCTCAATATTGGTTGGCAGAAGCAGTCTATGTTAGAAAACAATATGCTCAGGCATTGATTGAGTTTTCAAAGGTGATTGATGACTATCCAGGCAGCAGCAAAGTGTCTGATGCCCGCTTGAAAGTAGGTTATACCTTCTATGAGCTAGGGCGTTGGAAAGAGAGCCGCGAGATTTTGACGCAGTTACGCGCTGAACTACCAGATAGTACCGTTGCTGGCCTAGCGCAGCAGCGCATAGAGCGATTAGAACGCGAAGGTAGGTAGAGCAGTGACAGTTGACGTAATCAAGCTCCGGATCAGTGAGATCTTTTTCTCGTTGCAAGGTGAAACTCGAACCGTAGGTCTGCCCACTACTTTTGTGCGCCTAACAGGTTGTCCCTTGCGTTGTCGTTACTGTGACACCAGTTATGCCTTTACTGGTGGTGATTGGATGACACTTGACGAGATCCTCGAACAGGTCACGATACACTCAGCCAAACACGTTACCGTCACCGGCGGTGAGCCATTAGCGCAACCCAACTGTATTCCACTATTAACAGCACTCTGCCAACTCGGCTATAAGGTGTCTCTAGAAACCAGCGGTGCCTTAGATATTGCTGCAGTTGATGAGCGTGTGGTTAAAGTGATGGATCTAAAGACCCCAGCCTCAGCTGAGAGTGAGAAGAACCTGTGGTCTAATCTTGATCACTTGAGTGAGAATGACCAAATAAAATTTGTCATTTGTAACGAGTCAGATTACGAATGGTGTAAGGCACGCATGCTTGAACATAAACTTGAAGAGCGGTGTGAAGTATTGCTATCTCCTAGTCAAGATGAACTCTCTCCGAGCGTGTTAGCCGACTGGATTCTGCGCGATAAACTAAATGTTCGCTTTCAAGTGCAATTACATAAGGTGCTATGGGGCGATGAGGCAGGTCGGTGATATTACTGGGTATGCATTATGAGTGAGGCTGCTGAAAAGGCAGTAATTTTGTTATCGGGCGGTCTCGACTCAATAACAGCATTGGCCATCGCACAAGCGCAGGGCTATCAATGTTATGCCTTAAGTTTTCGTTACGGGCAAAGGCACTCAGCAGAACTCAATGCAGCCACGAGGATAGCTCAACAGGCTGCAGTCTTAGAGCACCGAATTTTCGATTTGGATCTGAGTTTATTCGATAACTCTGCACTCACTAACCATACGTTAACGCTGCCAGAGACTGAAAATTCAGGCATCCCGATAACCTATGTGCCTGCAAGAAACACTATATTTCTTGCTATCGCCATGGGCTGGGCAGAAGTGCTCAACGCGAGACATGTTTTTACCGGTGTTAATGCTGTGGATTACTCTGGTTACCCGGATTGTCGACCTGAATTTATGGCGGCTTTCCAAGCTATGGCTAATTTAGCAACGAAAGAGGCGGTTGAAGGGCGCAATATCACCATTCACAGCCCGCTAATTAGTTGGAGTAAAGCCATGATTATCCAGCAGGGTCAGCAGCTAGGCGTTGATTATGCTGAAACCGTCTCTTGTTATCAGGCCGATGATAACGGCCTTGCCTGTGGCCTCTGTGATTCTTGTCGACTGCGTCGAGAGGGTTTTAAAGAGGCTAATCAACTGGATCCAACTCGCTATCAACCGCTCATCTCTTAAATGAAGATAATGCTTATCAGTAAACGCACCATAATAGTGCGGCTTGGGTCTTATTTTTAGTATCCTTAAATAACCATTTATTCAAAATAACAGTAAATCGTTCAATAACCAACGAAAATCACATGTAAATACTGATATTAGGTAGATATCTATACCTGTAAGTTTCGTATTTTTAGTGAAGTGGTAATACAATATTTTTCAATAATTTAGGCATGATAGTAAAGAAACTTTGTTGATAAACACGCGCTAAAAAAATTTACCCAGGTATTTTCTGCGCATAAGCAGCATAGAGTAACTATGTTATTTTTATATACCTTATAAAATATAGGGTTAAATTTAAGCAGTCGATCATTTTTACTCTTGCACTATTAATGTGCAATTCGAATTGGAAGCCGATTACTCCTAGCCATCATGCTTTAAAAAAGATTCGCCTAATAACGAATTGATAGGATCTGATAGTTAAATAGAAATCGACTTAAACGCATAGCTTTCTCAAAATTCATGGGATCTTCACATTTAAGAAAAAATTGAGTACTGCTATACTCTTGCGCTAACAAAAATTTCAAGGTTGCTAAATGGAAGATTTCACACACTTACAACAAATTGCCTTATATGGATTCGTACTTGCGATCGTGTTTGGTGCAGTTGCGGCTAAAACTAATTTCTGCACCATGGGTGCAGTTAGTGACATCGTCAATATTGGCTCTCGTGGTCGTATGAGTGCCTGGCTGTTTGCTATTGGTATTGCCATGATTGGCACCACCTACCTGCGCACGAATGGCTATATCGATCTTGATTCAACCATGTATCTCGCTAGCAAGTTTACCTACCTTAGTTATGCGCTTGGTGGATTTTTATTCGGAATCGGTATGACCTTAGCGGCAGGCTGTGGCCAGAGAAACTTAGTACGTATTGGTGGTGGCAATCTTAAGTCGGTGGTCGTTGTTCTTATCTTCGGCATCACTGCCTATATGACTATGCGTGGTTTATTTGCCTATATCAGAATCGATTACTTAGCGAAGCCCGTGATTGACTTGGAATCAGTAGGCATGGCTGGGCAGGGCTTTGATCATGCAGTAGCCGCAGTCTTTGGTTTAACGCACGATGCCTCACTACAAATGATTGTTGCTTTGGTATTGGGTATTGGTTGTATTATTTATGCCGTTAAGCATGAAGAATTTAGAACAAGCTTTGACAATATACTGGCAGGTGTTGTCATCGGTAGTTTAGTTATCTTAGCGTGGTACATCACAGGTCATCTCGGTCAGGATGATTTTGATCCGATTGCTCCAGCAGGCCTCACCTTTATTGGTCCTACGGGTAATACCATTAGTTATCTAATGACCTTCACAGGCTCTGAGATCGACTTTGCCATCGCTGTGACTTTCGGCATGATTCTGGGTTCATTCATATATGCCATCGCCTCAGGCACTTTTCGCGTGGAGACCTTCAGTAACAAATCTGAAATGATCTCTAACATGGGTGGTGCAGTATTGATGGGCTTTGGCGGCGTACTGTCATTTGGTTGCACCATCGGTCAAGGTGTCACTGGTTTATCAACGCTAGCCTTTGGTTCTGCCTTGGTGCTGGGTATGATTATTTTTGGTAGTGCATTAACGATGAAAGTGCAGTATCACATGATGGATGAATGCAGCTTCAGCACAGCGGTTAAAAATGGTTTGAATGAGTTAATCAACCCATTCTACAAAGAAGCATAAAAACTTTCTTTTTTGCTTTGCAAAAAGCTCTTTATAGGTAATAATGTGCGCCCTCTAGTCCTTGGGCGTACTTACCTTTAAACGGTAGTTCTCAAGCTGAAAAAATGGGTCGTTAGCTCAGTTGGTAGAGCAGCTGGCTTTTAACTAGTAGGTCGAGCGTTCGAGTCGCTCACGACCCACCATTTTTTTAAGACTTCGTTATATTGTCTATAACGATTTAATCAGCACCGTGATACATCTCTTGCGGTGAGCCATGTGATCGGCAGCTCTGCCGTCCTACAGTTTCTCCTAGTGTGCTAGTCAGCAGTAATTTCGCCACAGTGTGTTCCAATTCATAGCGCATACTTTTCTAGGCCTATTGATTAAATGGCAGGCGAGCGACTGCATGAACTGATGACGATGTTGATGGATTTTTAATCTATAAGTTGTGGATAAGATGCAAGAGTTGGCAGGAAGCCGGAATGACTGTGAGTTAAATGGCCTGCAAAAGATTGTGCAGACCACCTAAGCTTGATCTACTTTGCTTTGACCTTAGTCTCAGCGGTATTGCTTTCACCTAAATTATCTTTCCAGCTAAGCGCAACCATGTCGCCAGCAACGCCACCCTTGATATTAATAGAAAGGTATGGATTTTTAGAGACACCAGTACCCCAGTCGGCATTAAATACCTGTTCACCATTAAGACTGACTAAAACAGTTTGAATATAATGTGCTGGAATCAACTCACCACTTTCCTTGTCTTTGCGTGATCCAGTTTCCATAGGGTGAGTCATTATCGCTTTTACCGTAGTGACATCGTTTTTCAGGCTTGCCCTGATTTTAATTTTTTTGGCCATTTTCTGTAGTCCTTTTCGATTAAACGCAACCGCCAGCTGTAACCTTAACTGACTGTTTAGAAACAAAATATCCGTCATCAGTTTTCACTATGGCGACAATATTAGAGGTTTCACGCATCTTCACACGCAGTGAAACGTTGGCTTCAATACGTGGGTTGATGTGGAAGGTTGCGATATAAGGGCGCGGATTATTTTCAACAAAGATGCTGATACTGCGCGTGTTCTCAATGCTGCTGGTGATCATAATAGGGACCGTGGCACCATTTGCGGCTACTTCCGGCGCCTTAATTTTAATGTCACCGGCACTAAGCTCGTTGTCAGCCAGGAATAGTTCGAGTGCTTCATTGTAATCAGTGGAGTCGAAGGCGGTTGCATTCGCCATGGCTGCCTTCATCAAACCGCTTGATGACAGCGCTAAGGCAGCTAAGGACGCGCCTTTTATTGCTTTACGTCGTGTGATTTCCATATTGTCCTACTTGTCTTGGTTTATGTTCTATAGGGTTATTTTAGAGCCTTGCTGAGCGTATGTTAAGTGACCATTTTGGCGTACAGGTATAATACTTATGAGACAGAAAAATGGTTCAAAAGTGCCTTTTTAAGGAATGCGTCTTAACGGAGGTTATGTTTCTTACGAAATTCTTTAACCTCAAGTTTTTTTGCTTTGATTCTTTCGCGGCTGTGTTGGTCTATTCCAAGTTGGCGTTCAGCCAAGATGAAGTGTTCTATAGCCTTACTGTAGCGGGCATGCATCAAGTTATAGTCAGCCAATGCCTCATGGCTACGCCATGGTTGACCAGCAAGCTCTGCAGCTTTTGCACGGAGTCGTTCTAGTGCTGGGTTGCTACTGAATGTTATGCCAAAGTCATCTAGTGTATTAAGTGCCTGCAGAGGTCTTTTAGTTTCCAATAATGCGGTTGATAAATAGAGTGTAACAGCTTCATTGTAAGGATAAAGGCGCTCTAAATGCTTAAGTAGATCAATCGCTTTAACATTGTTACCAGCCGCGATATTGACCTGTGCGAGTGCGATAGAGACTGGAAATTCTTCATAGCGTGTTGGTTTAATGGCTTGTAGATGGATTAGAGCCAAACGATTGTTACCTGCACGACTCAGTGCTAGGGCATAGATATAGCGGTCAATGTTACTGGGGTCATCTTTAATAATCTTTTGATAGTGCGTAATTAATTTACCGGGAGGGCTGGAAATAGCTTGTGCACGGGCTCTAGCGTAGTGATATTGCACAGTATTTTCTGAATACTGTTGCTGTTTATATTGGCTAGCCCTGATTTTAGAGTCACTGATGCGCGATAAAGTCAGTGGGTGTGAGCTCAAGAATTCAGGAGGGCGATCGCTATTGATTTGTGAATGTGAATTGAGCTTATCAAAAAAGCGAGGCATGCCATAAGGGTCTAGCCGCGCACTTGATAAAAGGTTCATACCAATGCGATCTGCTTCACGTTCATAATCGCGGCTATAGGCCATCTCTTTGTTATGCATGCCGCCCATAGTGGCAGCAACAGTAGCCGTAGCCGCATCAGAGCTGTAAATAGCGGCAACCAGAGCGCCAAGCATAGTAATGGCATTAAGTATGCTGAGTCGCTTTTGACGTGAAAAACGCCGAGCTATGTGACGTTGTGAAACGTGTGCAATTTCGTGAGCAACGACACTTGCAAGCTCAGATTCCGAGCTAGTGAGTAAGAGTAGACCGCTATTAATGGCGACAATACCGCCTGGCATAGCGAAAGCATTAATACGTGGGTCAAATACTAAGCGGAAGTAATAGGGGAAGTTTGAGTCGAGGCTGCTTGATATCAGGCGTGTGCCCAGTGACTGCATATAATTGCGTAACTCTGGATCAGTCGAGATAGGCAGACGACGATTAATCTGTGCTAATAGAACCTTTCCGAGCTCTGCTTCTTGGCCAATACTGAGAACCTCACTAGCGGGATCACCTATATTGGGTAAGTTCGTGCCATAATCCTGTGGATTATTAGCGAGTGCCGTCTGCGTAAGCAGGATGACGAGTAAAAAGCTTAAGGCAAGATGGTTTAATGAGGGCCAGAATCGAATCATTTTATCTGTTAAACATGTGCATAGAGGTTTAAGGGCAGACCGTCCATAAAGTGATATCAGTGTAGAAAATGCGAAGTTTCTGTGAGTATCTTCTCTTAATTCGGAATAGAAGGGAAAAATTTATTCTAAAACGTTTAAATACGGCAGTTTCCTTGACACTCTTTAGGCGCTAAATCATAATTTTAATATTCTCTAATATTCAGCTCTGTTGATCGCAAGTGTATTGCGCTTAACGGTGCCTTATTAGCTATCGATATTGGTGGCTATTTTTTAGATTAACTTTAATACCCATAATAATTAGCGAGATTCGCGGAGGATTTTCCTGTGGCAGATTTTGATCAAGAGTTAGACGCGTGTGGCTTAAATTGCCCACTTCCAATTTTACGTGCAAAGAAAGCGTTGGCATCACTAGATAGTGGTCAGGTTTTACGTATTATTGCGACAGATCCGGGTGCTATAAAAGATTTTGAAGCGTTTTCAAAGCAGACAGGTAATGAGCTGCTAGAAACAACAGAAGACGGTGATAAGTACCAGTTTTTAATTAAAAAGAAGTAAGTTTAAAAGCCTATAGCTATTCTACTCAGCGATGAGCTGGAATTAATGCTAGCTATGTCGCTAGCATTATAGGCTTAGGTTAGACGGGCCAAATGGCTTGTTCAGCTGAAACTATCCAAACTAAGGGCTTTTGTAAAATTATATGCGTCATATTATTTCGATCTTACTGGAAAATGAAGCGGGGGCTCTGTCTAGAGTTTCCGGACTATTTTCTGCGCGTGCCTACAATATTGATTCACTCACGGTAGCACCGACGGATGATTCTACGATGTCGCGTATTACAGTAGTGACCTGTGGTGATGACGCTGTAATTAATCAAATTACAAAGCAACTGCATAAGTTAGTGGATGTTGTGAAATTAGTTAAACTTGCAGATGGCGAGTACTTTGAGCGAGAAATACTATTGCTTAAGTTAGCGCCAACTGAGAAGCAACAAGCTGAACTTAGTGACTGCATTGAAAAGATGAATGTGGTTATTTTGGATCAAACTGAGGGTTGCATAACCCTAGAAATTACTAGCTCTGGGCCAGAGTTAGATGAAGCAATAACAACACTGGCCCAGTTTAATGTTATCGAGGTTGTGCGGTCGGGTACGGTGGGAATTAGCGCCGGTTCTTCAGTGCTTCGTTTATAAATCCCCAAATAGAAAATGGGATAGGAGTTTGTATGAAAGTTTTTTACGATAAGGATGCTGATCTTTCCATTATTAAGGGCAAGACAGTTTCAGTTATTGGTTATGGTTCACAGGGTCATGCCCATGCGAATAATCTAAAAGAATCTGGTGTGTCAGTGATTGTTGGCCTGCGCGAAGGTTCTAGTTCTGCAGCTAAAGCGAGTGCTGCTGGTCTTGAAGTGCAATCGATTGAAGACGCTGTAAAAAATTCAGATGTCGTCATGATTTTGGCTCCAGATGAGCATCAGGCAACACTTTACAGAGATCAAATTGAGCCAAACATTAAGCAGGGTGCAGCAATGGCCTTTGCTCACGGCTTCAATGTTCACTTTGAACAGATCGTGCCGCGTAGTGATTTAGATGTGATTATGATCGCGCCGAAAGGTCCGGGTCACTTAGTTCGCTCTACTTACACACAAGGCGGTGGTGTACCGAGTTTGATCGCGGTATATCAAGACGCTTCAGGTACCGCGCAGAAGATTGCCCTGTCATATGCTTCTGCTAATGGTGGTGGTCGTGCTGGTGTAATTGAAACTTCATTTAAAGAAGAGACTGAGACTGACCTTTTTGGTGAGCAAGCTGTACTTTGTGGTGGTGCTACTGCATTGGTACAAGCCGGCTTCGAGACCCTAACTGAAGCGGGATACGCTCCAGAAATGGCCTACTTTGAATGTTTGCATGAGTTGAAGTTAATCGTTGATCTGATGTACGAGGGCGGTATCGCTAACATGCGTTACTCGATCTCAAACACAGCAGAATACGGTGACCTGACTCGTGGTTCACGTATCATCACAGAAGAAACCAAGAAAGAAATGGCGAAGATTTTGAAAGAGATTCAAAACGGCGAATTTGCTCGTGATTTCATTCTTGAAAATCAAGCGGGTGCAGCAAACCTCAAAGCTATGCGCCGTATTGGCAAAGAGCATCCGATTGAAGAAGTGGGCACTAAGCTTCGCAGCATGATGCCGTGGATTCAGTCTAATCAGCTTGTGGATAAATCGAAAAACTAAGCTAGCGTAAGCGCGTCATTAAGCGATGCGAATTGCGCATGAGTTTCGTACAGTCACTATTCTTGCGACGCTTGTACTCATCACCCTGCAAATATCCAGCTCGACCGTTTTATGGTTGGGTTGGGTTTTGTGGGGTGTTTTCGTTTTATTGCTGAGAGATTTTAGACGTGTTATTCCGGCACAGCCGCTTGCCATCGTAGCGGTAGTAGATGGTCATATAACAGCGGTTAAGCCAGCTTTGGATCCTTTTTTACAACGCCCTAGCTTAGTTTGCAGTATTGCGCAGTCATCTTTTGGGGAGTTTAATATTCATAGCCCTATTGAAGGTAAAATTGAGCAACTGTGGTTACGTGATCCAGTAAATCTACGGCATATACTTGCAGTATGGATAAGAAGCGATGAAGCAGATGATGTTGTCTTTACTTTCGATTTGCATGCGCTCCACCATAGAGCCATTGTTTCTATGCAGCCAGGTGAAAGAATTGGCCAAGGACAACGCTGTGGTTTCGCTGCAATGGGGTGTGAAGTGAAGCTTTATATACCGGAAAATGCACAAGCGACAGTGAAGCCAGGTGACAAAGTGAAGGCTGGTCGTGCAATGCTCGCAAAACTCAAACATGGTTAGATGATGAACTCTAGAAAAGGAATATATCTACTCCCTAATTTGCTCACCACGGGCGCCTTATTTGCTGGTTTTTATGCCATTATTTCAGCACAAATGGGACGTTTTGAACCAGCCTGCATAGCTATTTTTATTGCAATGGTTCTGGATGGCTTAGATGGACGAGTAGCCCGTATGACGAACACCTCCTCGGAGTTCGGTAAAGAATACGATAGTCTTTCTGATATGGTTTCCTTCGGTTTAGCACCAGCATTAATCATGTTCGAATGGTCATTACAGCATGTTGTTTATGATGGTTGGATGCTGCAACGCTTAGGCTGGTTGGCAGCATTTTTCTATACCGCCTGTGCCGCTCTACGCTTAGCTCGTTTTAATTCGATGAACAGTGATCTAGACCGACGCTATTTCCAAGGCTTACCGAGTCCCGCAGCGGCTGGTTTATTGGTAGGTTTCATCTGGACCTGTCATGACCTCGGTTACCGTGGTGGTGACTTATGGCTGATAGCGTTGTTGACTACTTTATTGGGGGGCGGGTTGATGGTGTCACGCTTCAGCTTTTACAGCTTCAAAGATTTAACGGTGAAGAATAAAGTGCCAACAATCGCCGTTTTGGCTGTGGTTGGTCTTTTCATTCTAGCGGCAATGGATCCTCCAAAGCTGATGTATGCGGTATTCCTGCTATACGCCTTATCTGCGCCACTGTTTCAAATTTTACGTCTGTATCGTAAACGAAGAAGCCGAAGCCAGGGTGCAAAAGCCCCTAAAAACAATAAATAGGTTTGGTTTGCTGGAGCCTTACTAAATAGGCATTGGCAGCTGTAGGGGAAATGGTTATAGTCAGTCTATGAATACAGTTATTCACAAGAATATTTTCAGTGCAGCGCAGCTTCCTGCTGCGACACTAGTACTACGCCTGTTTCGACTGCCGCTGTAGCGGCTTATCCTGTCCTGACGAGGCGAAACGTGTCCTTTCAGTAATATCCATATTAGTAATAAAATAGCGACCGGAAGGTGGATTTCCATTAAATTCTGGTGACAGTTGGAGTATGAGCAAAATGAGTAGCAACGATCATTTAATTATATTTGATACAACTTTGCGCGATGGCGAGCAGAGTCCGGGTGCGTCTATGACGACAGAGGAAAAATTACATATCGCTAAGTGTTTAGAGCGTATGAATGTCGATATTATTGAGGCTGGCTTTCCAATCGCAAGTCCAGGTGACTTCGAGAGTGTTAAAGCCGTCGCAACGGCCGTTAAAGACAGCACCGTATGCGGTTTAGCTCGAGCTCTAGATCGTGATATCGACCGTGCTGGAGAAGCCTTAAAACCCGCTAATTCAAGTCGGATTCATACCTTTATCGCAACCTCGCCGATTCACATGCAACATAAGCTGCGGATGCAGCCGGATGCGGTTGTTGAGCAGGCTGTAGCTGCCGTTAAACGGGCACGTGGTTTTACCGACAATGTCGAGTTTTCACCTGAGGATGCAGGCCGCTCAGAGTTTGACTTTCTTTGTCGCATTATTGAACAAGTCATTAATGCTGGTGCAACAACGATTAATATTCCAGATACGGTTGGCTATAACCTACCGCATCAATTTGGCTCGCTGGTCGGACGTTTGATAGAAAACATTCCCAATTCAGATAAAGCCATATTTTCTGTGCACTGCCATAATGATTTGGGACTAGCAGTGGCTAACTCATTATCAGCTGTGCTTCAGGGGGCACGCCAAGTTGAATGCACAATTAATGGCCTTGGCGAACGCGCGGGTAATGCATCTTTAGAAGAAATAGTGATGACCGTGCAAACACGCCAAGACGTGTTCACCTGTAATAGCCGCTTAGACACGACTCAAATCGTACCGGCTTCTCGTTTAGTCTCAAGTATTACAGGCTTCCCAGTACAGCCTAATAAGGCCATTGTTGGTGCGAATGCTTTTGCACATGAATCAGGTATTCACCAAGATGGTGTGCTCAAGGCACGAGAAACCTATGAAATTATGCGTGCTGAAGATGTCGGCTGGTCTGCGAACCGGATTGTCTTAGGTAAACATTCAGGGCGTAACGCATTCCGTTCACGCTTAGAAGCATTGGATGTGTCATTTAAATCAGAAAGTGAATTAAATAGCGCCTTTACTGCATTCAAAGATCTTGCTGATAAGAAGCATGAAATCTTTGATGAAGATCTCTTTGCCCTAGTCTCCGGTGAAGATGCTAACAGTGAAGAGAAGTTTAAACTGCTGTCGTTAAATGTGTGCTCTCGAACCGGTGAAACACCCAAGGCAGAGATTGTCTTATCGCTTGATGGTAAGGAGTTTACGGCAGCCTCCAACGGTGGAGGTCCAGTTGACGCTGCATTTAAAGCGATAGAAGTGATCGCTAAAAGTGAAGCGGTACTGCAACTCTATTCCGTTAACAGTATTACCAGCGGTACTGATGCGCAGGGGGAAGTGACTGTTCGTCTAGAACAGGATGCTGTTATCGTTAATGGTAGTGGTGCTGATGTTGATATTGTCATCGCTTCAGCTAAAGCTTATCTGAATGCACTCAACAGATTGAGTGATGCAGCACAACGTGCTCATCCTCAGCTTAGCCAAGTTTAGTCACCTTAACCGAGGATGGATGCCACACGTCGCAATGCTTATCTAAAAGCATTATCAATACCACAGTGGCACTTGCGTAAGCAGGTGCCATCAGCAGCTGTAGCATCAGCTGCTGCCTCCATTGACTCTAATGATGTAACTGCATCTGTGCCAACCGCAGCAACTGAGCTTACTAGTGGTAAAGAAACGGCTAGAAGAGATTTAGTGGCAGCTTTGGCAGCTGACGCCAATGTCAAAAAACCGACCTCAGGCGACTCAGAAGTAATTAAAACGGAAGCAGAAAAAAAGTCTGTTGTTGTCAAAGACCTCTCGCAGTTTGATCTTGAGCAACTGGCAACAGAGGTGAGTCAATGTAATGCCTGTGATTTACATAAAACACGCAAACAGACTGTCTTTGGAGTGGGTCATGAGAAGGCTACTTGGATGATTATTGGTGAAGCCCCAGGTGTCGATGACGAGAGTCAAGGTGAGCCATTCTTAGCCGCTTCAGGACAGCTTCTAAACCAGATGCTACGCGCTATTGGTTTGGCCCGCGAAGAAGTTTATATCGCTAATGTGTTGAAGTGCCGGTTACCTAATAATCGTGAGCCTAAACAACCAGAGTTACTGTCATGTCCGCCATATTTGCAACGGCAAATAGAATTGGTACAACCTAAAATTATTTTATTGCTTGGTCGTATAGCGGCACAAACTGTCTTGCAAAGTGAACAACCTATGTCAAAACTGCGCGCTCAGGTGTTACACCACCCTGTCTTTAATATCCCAATGGTTGCCACTTATCATCCGGCTTATCTATTAAGAGCGCCACGTGAAAAGCGAAAAGCTTGGGAAGACCTACAACTTGCTCGACAGCAAATACTCGGCGAGTAAGACCCTTAAGCATGTGCACATTAAGTATTGAACAATCTCATTCTTTTCGGGGTATGACCGAAGATGACTTGCTAGCTATCAAGAAAATTGAAGATGCGGCTTATGTATTCCCATGGAGTGAGACTATATTTAGAGACTGTATAGCGGTTGGCTACCCCTGCTGGGTGATGGAGTTAGAGAATGAAATCATTGGATACTCTGTGCAGCAACATATTGTTGATGAGAGCCATATACTGAATATTTGTATTCGTCCGAAACTACAAGGCCATGGTTATGGCCGTAGTCTGCTGCACTTTATTCTTGCGCAAGCGCGCGCAGAAAAAACCAAGAGTGTCTTTTTAGAAGTACGTCCTTCAAACATTGCAGCGATTGAGTTGTACGAGTCTGAAGGCTTTAATGAAATTGGTTGTCGTAAAGACTACTATCCTAGTGTTACTGGGCGTGAAGATGCCTTGTTATTCGCGCTTGAGTTAAGTGAGGAAACGCTAATTTAAGCGACTAATAATTATGAGTGAGCATTTAGATCAAACCAAAAGACGGCGAACCTTCGCCATCATTAGTCACCCCGATGCTGGAAAAACAACCATCACTGAAAAGTTATTATTGTTTGGTGGTGCTATTCAGCTTGCAGGTACGGTGAAAGGACGCAAGGCAGCACGCCATGCAACATCTGATTGGATGGCGCTTGAGCAGCAGCGTGGTATCTCAGTGACCAGTTCAGTTATGCAGTTTCCCTATAAAGATTGCATCGTCAATTTGCTTGATACGCCCGGTCATGAAGACTTCTCAGAAGATACTTATCGCACCTTAACAGCTGTTGACTCGGCACTGATGGTTATTGACTGTGCCAAAGGTGTTGAGACACGCACAATTAAGCTTATGGAAGTGTGCCGCTTGCGAGACACGCCTATTGTTACCTTCATTAATAAGCTTGATCGTGAAGGCAGAGATCCTATCGATCTTATTGATGAGGTTGAGTCTGTCTTAAAAATAAACTGCTCACCGGTAACCTGGCCTATCGGCATGGGTAAATCCTTAAAAGGTGTTTACCATCTGATCAATAATTCAGTTCATCTGTTTGGTGCTACGCATGGTGGCAAGATCCTCGATGGCGAGGTGATTCAAGGCTTAGATAATCCTCGATTAGATGAAATACTGGGCGATCAAATTGAAGAGTTCCGAGAAGAAATCGAACTGGTTCTGGGCGCAAGTCATCGCTATGACCATGAGGAATTTCTAAAAGGACGCCTGACTCCAGTATTCTTCGGTTCAGCGATCAATAACTTTGGTGTGCAGGAACTACTTGATAAGTTTGTTGAGTTTGCACCCAAGCCACAACCACGTATAACCACTGAGCGTGTGGTGACAGCAGATGAAGCTACCTTTAGTGGTTTTGTATTTAAGATTCAAGCGAATATGGATCCAAACCATCGTGACCGCATCGCGTTTATGCGTATTTGCTCAGGTAGTTTTGTAAAAGGGAACAAGCTGCGCCATGTGCGCTTACAGCGTGATGTAAAGATTAGTGATGCCCTAACTTTTTTTGCATCAGATCGAGAACATGTCGATCGTGCCTACCCGGGTGATATTATCGGTCTGCATAATCATGGCACGATTCGGATTGGCGATACGTTTACCGCGAAAGAAGAGCTTATCTTTACAGGTATACCTAACTTTGCACCGGAGTTATTTCGTCGCGCGCGCTTGAAAGACCCGTTGAAGAACAAAGCCTTGATTAAAGGCTTGATGCAGCTCTGTGAAGAAGGTGCAACACAGCTCTTTAGACCAGAGCTTGGTAATGACCTGATTCTGGGTGCTGTCGGCATCCTACAGTTTGATGTGGTTGCTCATCGCCTACAGGCTGAATATAACGTTGAATGTCAATTTGAGGCAGTTAATACCAATACTGCGCGTTGGATTTATTCTGACTCAGAAAAAGAGTTAGAAAAATTTAAGGTAAAAGCAGGCAGTGGTTTAGCTTTAGATCATGCTGGTGAACTGGTTTATTTGGCACCATCACGTGTTAATTTACAGATGATGGAAGAGAAATGGCCGGATGTTGAATTTAGGAATACTCGTGAGCAGGTTTATAATTAAGCTGTGATTCAGTAATAGTGCAGCGGCCTAAATGGCTGTGCATAATTTAGGGAAGAAATAATGTCAGACAAGGAAGGCCTTTCAACGTGGCAGGTATTCAAAAGCATCATGATGAGTTTTTTTGGTGTACAGACTGAAGCGATTCGTGAGCGAGATTTTACTCAAGGTAAGCCAAGTCAGTTTATTATCATCGGCCTTCTTATTACTCTCGCCTCTATTCTTGGTCTTTATTTGTTGGTACAGGTCGTCCTATTTTTCGCGCTAGCGAGCTAGCACCTGTTAGTGCCAGTGTGAACGCCGACAATAGCCTTCATACTCACAGTAATCACAGATCTTCTCGCTGCCATTGGCTGGGAGGCTATGTTGTTGCTGCAAGTCTTTCACAAGTTCTATTAAGCGCTGATGATGCGCTTCTTTTAGACGACTAAATTGGTCGGCATCATAGATGCCGACGGCCTCGGTTTTCTTTCCATGACCAAGCACCAAATAGCTCGCCTGCTCAGCCTGCTCACAGAGTAAGCCGTAAAAAGGTAGCTGCACTAAGTCACCATTCTCAATTGACATCTTTTTGTATTGTTCAGTATTGCTACTCGTCTTGTAGTCAATAACTGACAAGCCATCAGCACTATGATCAATCCGATCAATTTGGCCTTTAAGACTCATCTTCTCTGTTAGTTTCATTTCAAAAGATTGTTCACCAGCATCAATCTGCCAGGTACTTTCACGCTTTCTTAGCCATTCGATATAACTAGGAATACTATGCAGCCAGCGTTGATACCAAACTGAAACGTCAGATGCGGCATAGGGTAGTTTTTCAAACACTAGCTTACTGATTTCTTCTAATCGTTCTGCCTGCTGATCAATAGTGAGACTAGAGAGAGCAGGTTTATGCTTATCTGCAAAGTGTAGGTTATATAAGCACTGGTGTACGGCTTCACCGTAGGCGCCACCGTTTAGTTTTTCTTGTGTTCTATCCTGTTTGATATGTAACAAGTGCTTCATTAAATACTGATAGGGACAGTTGACCAGTGTTTGATATTGCGTAGCACTAATATGCTTGGGCAGTAATCTTGCTGCAGAGGCGGTGTTAGGGCTAGCCGCTGCTTGGATGTCACTGATATGCTTTTCTTGTTCATGGCGTTGACTGAGTTGCATGAGTCGAAGCAGCTCATTATCTTTCAGATCGGAATTAAAGCCTTGTTGACTAAATATCTTAAGTAACTGTACCCACGCCTGTAAGCCTTTGCTTTCATCACCTATCTGAGTCTGTGCGCAGATGAGTATTTCTTGGTGTTGTTCTAAAGCCTGACGGAACTGCATATATTGTACGGCTAAAATTTGTTGGCTGGTTTGCAGGCCGAGTTCATGCCGAACATTCTGATTAAAAAATGTCTTTTGATCTGTGTTGGTACTGTAAGCAGTCTCATCCATGCCAGCAAAAATCAGGTGGCTAAAGTTACCATAGGCTAAGCGCTGCAATGTACAAAAGTGAATGCGTGGATCACTTTTCTCGGCTACGAAATACTCATACTCAAATTGATCATGTAACCATAAACGCCAATCACGCCAAGAGACAAGGATGTCTTCATCTGCAAGGCTAAGAGCCTCTGCCTGTAGTAAGAAGAGTACCTGTGCACCGGCATCATCCTCTTCTAATCCTTGTGTAATGCGCAGATCATCTAAGGCCTGAAGCAGGATGGCAGTGCTGCCAGCAATAGCCAATTCATCTTTGTGCTTTAGGTTTAGTAAGGGTCTTACTGCGACTCGAATCGTTTCCAGACAGTTCAAAACAGCCTCAGTACTAGCCTGCTCTTCTATGCCTTCAGAATGGTTGTTGATCTGTATTCTTTGCATCAATGCCTGCATGCCTGAATCTTTGCTACCTACATTACTTTGTAATGCCTTGAAGGTAGCTAGTAGGCTGGCCTCTAACTCGACTGATTCAGCGATAGGCGTGAATAGAGGAGAACTCATAAATTCAAATACACTGATCTCATCAAAACCAGACTGCAGCATATCGAGTAGCTGTTGGATGATGCTTGCCGCAGCAGTGGTTGAAATGGCCCAGCCACCACTATCGCTGACAGGAATGCCTTGGCCTTCCATTGCAGCACGGATGCGACGTGTTAGCTCTCGATCATCACAGAGGATGGCTATCGGCTGGGCATCATTGATTAACCAGCGCTTACTCTGTGTCACCACAGCAGATATGTGGTCTTCTAAAGAGGCGGTCTCGTACAGATAGATACTCTTCTCTAGAGGGTTCTTTGGGTATAGGTGACGTGCTTCTTGAAGCCGTGTAATCAGTGTTTCAGGACGATCAAAGATGAGTTGTAACAAGGCTTGCTTGTCACTTAGTAGCTGTTCTTCTGCACCTAGGCTATCTAATGTTTGTGAATAGCCCGGTAAGCGATGATAGGGGTGATGACGGCCGCAGCGACTATTTTTTGCTACCTTGCTATAGACAATGGTGAGGTCGCTATAGTGCTGTAGCTCGAGGAAGAATTTACGTTCTACCGCGCTAATATGGTCTCTAGCAACAATATAGATCGGAGTTTTGATGCGGCTGCTGTCAAGAGAGGCGAGTAAGGAGCAGTAATACTGGCTGGCATCGAGACAATTTCGCGCCTCAATCTGACTTTGATAAGCATTCCATAAGGTGCAGAGTATTTTGCTTTCACGTGAGATGTTGTGACTGCCTACATCGAGTGCAGCATAACTCTCACTGAGTAGACTGCTGAGCGCGCTTTCACCTTCATCAAGACCTAACTGGGCCCAGCTGAGCTCATCGAATAATAGGACTAACTCTTTGGCTACAGCCCAGTTATTTTGGCTCTGGAATAATTCAGGAAACTGACGAATAGCATCGACCAGTATGAGCTGTTTATCATGCTGATTAATAAAGGGTTTGGCTGCTGGATACTGTTGTCCTAGCCAATCTTGTAATGTCATGATCTTCGGTAGCACCACAGCCGCTTGGCCGCGTGCCTGACTGAGCGCTAATAAGGCGCGCTGGATAGGTTGTATTTGTGGGCTGTGATGACACCAGATGGTAACTTTTTCTAGGGCTGCAGGGTCTGCCTTAATCTGCTCTGAGTTATCATCAAGAACTAACTCAGCTAAGCGTACGAACGGATCTTGATCACTATCAATCAGGATGAAAGGGAGTGCTGCGTCCGTGTCTGACAAGCTGTTATTAACGCTCTAGATACTGACGTTTGTCGGGTACATCATCCCAGTCATTGGCATCTTCAGGGGCATCTTTCATCACGGTCAATACCGGCCATTGCGCAGATAACTCTTCATTGATTTCAAGAAAGTCAGCCTGGTCCTCAGGAAGGTCATCTTCTGAAACAATTGCATTTACCGGACACTCGGGCTCACACATGGCGCAGTCAATGCATTCTTCAGGATCAATGACAAGGAAGTTAGGACCTTCATGGAAACAGTCCACGGGGCATACTTCTACACAATCGGTGTATTTACACTTAATGCATGATTCTGTAACAACAAAGGTCATTCTAACTCCATAAAAAATCGATTTTTAATGCTCTATCGTATTATACCGATAAGCGGCTCCGGCCAAAAGTTTTAGTGATGGCTTAGGGCTATAACATGAGCACTTTTGAAGGCTCAAAGTGTGTTGTAACGTAAGCTCGTAGCCAGTTTAGGTCGAGTTCACTCTGCACTTTTGTTTTCTCTAGCGCTGCAGTATATGCGGTTTGAAACTCACTATCTTCTGCGGCACGCATCTGATCGGCAAAGGTGAGTACTTTAGTAGACTCACGGCGAAACACTTCTTCAAAAACATCATCGCATATAAATGCGATCTGGCGTTGATTCGTGACTTTCTGCAGGGCGGCATAGCCCTCACATATGGCTAGCATGCTAGCCACAACATAACGGTTGTCGTGTAAGCTAACAGGGACGGTTCCTAGTTCATCCTTAAGGGGATTGAAACAATCCGAGAACGCGCTGCGTAAGTGGCTTTTACAGCGCCCAGTTTTAAATCCAAACATGCCTAATATCCTAATAATCAGTAGCCTGATCTTACAATAAATTTAACGTTCTATATGCCCTCAAAGAGGGTTATATCAGGCTATACATGAAACGTAGAGCACCGGGTTTCTTGCTGGCTTGAATTCCTTCCTTTTAAGATTGCTCAGAATTTAGCTGTTCTTTCAGCTGATACAAGATAGCTAGTGCTTCTTTTGGACTGAGCTCATCGGGTTGTAAGCGTTGCAAGCTTTGCAGGGTAGGAGATTCTTTGGCAGCTAAAGCAGGGCTGTCGAGCAGCGTTATTTCTAATTGCTGATTATCATCAGCCGCTGCTTTGGCCTCTAAGCGCTGCAGTTGTTGCTTCGCAATATTGATAACAGAGGCGGGAATGCCAGCCAGCTTGGCGACTTGTAGGCCATAACTCTGGCTTGCAGGGCCCGCTTTGACACTGTGTAAAAATATAATTTCATCACCGTGTTCAACAGCATCAATATGCACATTAGCAGCGCCATCAAGGTCAGCAGCCAGTGTTGTTAGTTCGAAATAATGAGTTGCAAATAAGGTTAAGGCACGGTTTTTACTGAGTAGGTATTGAGCACAGGCCCAGGCTAAGGAGAGGCCGTCGAAGGTACTTGTGCCACGGCCAATCTCATCCATTAAGACGAGGCTGTTAGCACTCGCATTATTTAATATATTAGCGGCTTCAGTCATCTCAACCATGAAGGTAGAACGTCCGGTGCTAAGATCATCTGAAGCGCCAACTCGTGTAAATATACGGTCAATAGGGCCTAGTAAAGCCTCATCGGCAGGCACAAAGCTACCGGCATAAGCGAGTAAGCAAATTAACGCAGTCTGACGCATATAGGTCGATTTACCCCCCATATTAGGACCCGTAATCAAGAGTAAATGAGTGTCTGCATCAAGATTGACATCATTACCGACAAAGGGCGCATCATGCAGCTGCTCGACGACGACATGACGACCCTGCTGAATATGAATCCCGACCTCTTCTTGTAAGCGTGGTTGGCAGTAGTTGTAATCAATGGCAACCTGCGCAAAGCATGTCAGTACATCCATTTCAGCGAGGGCGAGGGCAATGATTTGCAACTCATCGAGTGAGTCGAGAAGTGTTTCTAGTAAGGCGTCATAGAGCTGTTTTTCTCGGCCTAATGCACGCTCGCGAGCGCTGAGGATTTTATCTTCAAAGGTTTTCAGTTCAGGGGTGATGAAACGCTCAACATTCTTTAAGGTTTGTCGGCGAATATAATGCTCTGGTGCCTTCTCTGCCTGTGTTCTACTCATTTCTAAGTAATAACCATGAACACGGTTATAAGCAATCTTGAGACCACTGATCCCTGATTCAGTTTGTTCGCGTTGTTCTAGTTCTAAGAGGAACTGGTCAGCATGACTATGCAGACCACGCAGCTCATCTAGCTCAGCATCATAACCAGCAGCAATGACGCCGCCATCTTTTAAAGATACTGCAGGCTCTTCTGATAAAGCAGAGCGCAATAAACTTGCTAAATCTTGAGGGAAGCTGAGGGATGATTTCAACTCATTCAGACGTGGACTCTGATGCTGCTCCAGCTGTTTGAGTAGTTCAGGTAATGCCCAAAGCGAGTTGGATAAGGCGGAAAGATCACGCGGTCTAGCGGTTTGAATCGCAATGCGAGCACGGATACGTTCAATGTCTGCAATCGGCTTTAGCGCAAGTTGTAATTCACGATAGGCCTGTGCTTTAGTTAATTCAGCAACACTGTCATAGCGTTTATTGAGGACATTACGGTCTAGGGTGGGTTGGCCCAACCAGCGACGCAGGCAACGGGCACCCATGGCGGTCTGTGTTTTATCGATGACACCACAAAGAGAATGGTCTGAACGACCATCAACCGACTGATCAATTTCAAGGTTACGACGGCTGACGGCATCAAGGATAATAAAGTCTTCATTACGCTGTACCTGCATACCTTTAAGATGCGGTAGCGATTTTCGTTGGGTGTCTTTGATGTACTGTAGTAAAGCACCCGCTGCAGAGATCGCGCTGGGTAAATCTTCGCAACCATAGCCTGTTAAATCACGTACTGCGAATTGTTGGCAAAGCAGCCGACGTGCACTGTCTTGATTAAATAACCAGTCCTGTAAGGTATGACTGTTGCTCTGCTTGACGAGTTGATCCTGCTCTTCTGAGGTAATAATCTCAGCAGGCTGCAGGCGTTCCAGTTCGGCCATTAAGTCAGAAGTATCATTCAACTGCTGGACTATGAAGGTGCCGGCACTGAGCTCAATGGTGGCAAGGCCAATGCCACTGCTTGTCTGATAGGCAGCACAGATAGGGTTATCTCGTTTTTGGTCTAAAAGAGACTCATCAGTTACCGTGCCCGGTGTAACAATACGCACAACCTGTCGTTCGACCAGACCTTTACTGGCTGCGGGGTCGCTGACCTGCTCGCAGACAGCGACTGATTCACCGAGTTTGACCAGACGCGCGAGATAAGCTTCAGCGGCATGCACGGGCACACCACACATCGGAGTTTTATTGCCAGCAGATCCACCTCTAGCTGTCAGCGTTATATCAAGCAGTTTTGAGGCGCGCTCAGCGTCTTCCATAAACAGCTCATAGAAATCACCCATTCGATAGAACAGTAACTTATCTGGATGTTCTGCTTTGATGCCTAGAAATTGCTGCATCATTGGTGTCTGCGCAGGACTTTTATTAGCTGATTTATCCAATTCTTTGCTCATTTATTGTGTCTAAAGTCTCTATAGGATAATGGCTCTGTCGCTATTTCTATGGTGTCTCACTGAGCCTGCTTAAGGCTGAGGTGACAGAGCTCGAAAATGTAATTCTAATCTGCTTTGCAAGTCGCTGCTGCGTCTTGCCTAGAAATCAGCAGGCTGCATAAACGTGTTTGGCTCTTGTCCTTTTTAATTAGCTTCCCAGCACAAGAGTAAAATAATCAGTGATAGAGGATAGCAAACCACTTCTAAAAGCTCTACGTGACTTAGCCTAGAATCAGCAGAATTTCGCTGCACTTGTTTTCTGAACACTGGATTAAGGTCTTTTTCAGAGCAACCGTAGAGTGACTTTTCGAGTTGAGCTTTAAATTAGGCTTTTAGCCTGTAGATAAAGCATTAAAGTAAACAGTTCTGAAGAAACAGCAGCGTTTAATGCTCAATTAATGGTATGTAGGTTAACCTTACGCACAATAATTTCAGCGATAGAATCACATTGGGTTGTTTTATATTACGTATCAATGTAATCAGTTTGACCATCATCCAAAACCTTACGATCAATAACGAGGTGTTGGTAAATTACTTCAGCCTCATCCGAAACTGAAACAACTTGATATGAACATCCGACCTCACCAACGACATCGCCAACATTATATAAACCGTCTACTGCATAAATTTGCTCATTCAGCGGCAAATAACTAGCAGAATGTTTTTCACGTACGACACTTAAACTATCAATATGACTGATATCGACCAAATTTTTAGTGTTAAAAAGTAAAAAATTGATCTGACAATCTCGGTGCCCCGAGCGTGTAGGGTCACTGGAGATGGTTAACTTTAGTATACTGAAAAAGACTTTATTTTATAAATTATTTATTAGTTTAATGGTTGCATAGATTCTTAAGATAAAGCCTGCGTTACAGCAGATAAATAGCCCGGGTTACTTAGTGACGATACACGCCATAACCGACATGCTCTATGTATTCCGCTTCCCGTAATGCAGCTTCGACACTTTCTTTAGGAAAGTACTTATCCGCTGCTGAACAGGCCTCCGTCATACTAGGCATTATTTTAGCTATTTTCTTATGAAAACTTACAATCTAGGTAGTCTCGTATCCGTTCCATTTGTCTGTAGCTGCTGCCTCACAAATTTGGGGTAGTATGGCTTTAATACTCTGCATAGATAAAATAGCTAAGCCTGTCACTAAATAGAGTGAGTTCTCATCTCTAAAGACGTCTTCAGTTCCGTTTGTAAGTAATTCATTTTTCTGTTCAGGCTTAAAAGCCTCATCTTGCTGTACTGTTCTGCTGCTTCATAGGCCACCTATTATTTGAATAATGATTATAATCACTATGCTGATTCCAATAATCCAAGCGTGTGTTTTTAATATTTGCTTGCTTATTCTTTTGTTTCTAGCCTGTTTACTTTCTATTGTCATCATTGAACCTACTTACGTTTATCCAACCGTATGATTACATTTTGGATACTGATTGCGCGCCGAAAAGAGACCATTCTTACCTTTTTCTTTACTATTTTTCCAGTTAGGTCACTGACTAGTCTAGTCACTGTATGCTAGGGACTCTAGGTATACAAAGCAGTGACTGAAATTTACGGCATAGATTTCTCAGCGTATATTGATTTTGAGTGTATCGCTGGAAATTGAGATCTTTAAGAATAGGAGCTATTCAACGGTGAAGAATAAGCAGGTTTTAAACGTCATAAATCCATCAACTGGAGAGACTCTAACGGAGTTGTCAGTCGATGATGCTGATAGTGCGTTAAATAAGCTGAGTAAGGCGCAAGCACTCTTTGCTGAAAAGTCTCGCCAGCTGCCACTGCATGAACGCATAGCCATCCTTGAAAAGCTGGTGCTGCAGATAGCTAATGAGCATGAGAGCTTTGCTATGACAATTGCAGAGGAGGGTGGAAAGCCACTGCGTGATGCTCGTATTGAGGTCTCACGCGCCGTTGCTGGCATTCGCACGACGATTGCTACGGTGAGTGAGCAGCATGGTAATGTCATCCCGATGGGTTACCAGCAGTCTTCCTCTGGACGAATAGCCTTTACTCAGGTCTCTCCGCGGGGTGTGGTGCTCGCTTTTAGTGCCTTTAATCATCCGCTCAACCTAATTATTCATCAGATTATTCCAGCCTTTGCTAGCGGATGTCCCTGTGTGGTCAAGCCAGCCCCTGATACACCCATGTCGTGCATCAAGTTGATAGAGGCGATGTATGAGGTGGGCGTCCCAGAGGATTACATTAGCTACGTTATCACTGCAGATCTAAACATTGCTGATGCCCTAGTACGCAGTAAAGAGCTGGCTTTTTTTAGTTTTATTGGTTCAGCAAAAGTTGGCTGGATGTTACGTTCACGGCTGCAGCCCGGCGTTCGCTGTGCACTAGAGCATGGTGGTGTAGCACCTTGTATCGTCTCGTCATCAGCAGATATGTCAAAGGCAATCCTTGCCATTACAAAAGGGGCTTTCTATCACGCAGGTCAGGTCTGTGTCAGTACACAGAGAGTCTATGTGGAGGAGTCAATTTATCTGCAGTTTGTCGAACAACTAACTAGTGCTATTAGAGCGCTAAAAACAGGTGCAGCAACAGAAGAAGCCACCGATGTTGGGCCATTAATTCGACCGCAGGAAGCACTTCGGGTGCATCAGTGGGTTAAAGAAGCTGAACACATGGGCGCTGTGATTGCTGTCGGTGGTGAACCCCCTAAAGATAATTTCTATCAGCCAACGCTACTGCTATCACCTAGTCTCGACGCAAAAGCCAGTTGCGAGGAAATATTTGGCCCCGTGTTATGTGTCTATCCAGTACGTGATCTTGATCATGCTTTAGAGCTAGCCAATGTTGCGCCCTATGCTTTTCAAGCATCAATTTTTACCGAGCAACTGGATGAGGTTTATCGTGCTTATGCTGCTTTTGATGCCTCTGCGATCATGGTTAATGATCATACCGCCTTCCGCGATGATGCCATGCCCTTTGCAGGATTAAACGTCTCAGGTTTAGGTGTCGGTGGCATTGCTTACACCCTTGAAGAAATGCAGTTTGAAAAAATGTTGGTGCTGAATCAGCATTGATCCCCTCATAGGATTAGGAGTAGTAATGAAAGCATCAGATTTGATGGTGAAGTGTCTAGAAGAAGAAGGTATTGAGTATATTTTTGGTGTTCCCGGTGAAGAGAATGCTGACTTCATGATGAGCCTTGAGGAGTCTAAGCAGATTAGATTTGTTCTCACCCGACATGAGCAGGGTGCTGCATTTATGGCCGAGATTTATGGCCGACTGACTGGTACTCCAGCGGGCTGTCTAAGTACCTTAGGGCCAGGCGCGACTAACCTAATTACGGGTGTTGCCGACGCTAATATGGATCGGGCGCCGATGTTGGTCTTAACAGGGCAGGGTAGTACACGTCGTCTGCATAAAGAGTCACATCAAATTATGGATGTGGTAAAGATGTTTGAGCCAGTAACCAAATGGGCAACCAGTATTATTCACGCTGATAATATTCCTGAAGTGATGCGCAAAGCGGTGCGACTTGCTCGCAGTGAAAAGCCGGGTGCTGTGTTGGTTGAGTTGCCTGAAGATATTGCGACGCATGATACTGAGATGCTACCGATGAAGCCGGTTCGTTTCCGGCGTTCATGTGCCAATCAAGAAATGCTGTTATCTGCTGTAGAAAAACTTAAGGCCGCGCGTCGTCCCTTGATTTTGGCAGGTAACGGCTGTGTTCGTAAGCGCAGTGCCCACTATCTGCGTGAGCTAGCAGAACTGACTGGGATTGGTGTTTTAAATACCTTTATGGCAAAAGGCGCTATTGACCCTGACAGTGAACAATCACTCTATACCATTGGTTTAGGCTCTAAAGATATTGGAACCTGCGCTATAGATGCTGCTGATCTAGTGTTGTCTATCGGTTTTGATATGGTCGAGTATCCTCCAAGCCTTTGGAATGAGCAGGGTAAGAAGTCTATTATTCACCTTGATTTCCTACCCGCTGAAATCGACAGTGCCTATCATCCTGAGATTGAATTAGTCGGTGATATCGCTGATACATTGAAGGCGTTATTGGTAGAGCTTAAACGCCATGGCGAATTCGATTACGATCTTTCTCAGCAGGCTGGGGTTAGGGCTCAAATGCAGGCTGAGTTGATGCGCTATAGCGATGATAAAACCAGTGGCATTATTAAACCGCAAAAAGTACTGCACGATGTTCAGCAAGTGTACGCAGAAGACGGTTTATTGTTATCCGATGTCGGTGCTCACAAGATGTGGATTGCACGACATTATCATTGTAAAACACCGAATGGCTGCTTGATTCCGAATGGGTTCTGTTCCATGGGATTTGCCTTACCAGGCGCTATTGCAGCATCAATTGTCGACCCGCAGAGAAAGATATTAGGGATTGCTGGTGATGCCGGTTTCTTGATGAATGTGCAGGAGATGGAAACAGCAACACGACTGAATAGTAATATCACCATTATGGTCTGGGAAGATCATATGTATGGCTTGATTGCTTGGAAACAGTCTGCACATTTTGGTAAACATACTGATCTCTCGTTTACTAACCCAGACTGGGACTTACTGGCGCAATCATTTCGTTGGGACTACCAATTTGTTGGGGAGAGTGAGCAACTGTTGGCCGCTTTGAATCATGCTGTGAATCATAAGGGCCCAAGCCTAATCGTTATACCCATCGACTACAGAGAAAATGATAAGTTAACGCAGCAGCTAGGTGAACTAACTTGTACTATCTAGCGGCTAGCTATTTCCACAAAGGTGAATGTCATGAATGATCTCCAACAACTCGCACAAGCTGTTATTCAATGGGGAGCCTTGACCTTATTGTTTGTTGTCGGCATCAGTGTGTTGATTATTGTGGTGCTCTACTTTATTGATAAAACTCAGACCACCCAAACGATACGACGCAACTACCCTGTTGTCGGACGTTTTCGTTATTTGTTCGAACACTTGGGTGGCTTTCTTCGGCAATACTTTTTTGCTATGGATAGAGAGGAACTACCTTTTAATCGGGCGGAGCGTTCTTGGGTTTATAGGGCAGCAAAGAATGTCGATACAACGATTGCTTTTGGTTCGACCAGACCACTGAATCAGGAAGGTGAAGCGATGTTTTTGAACAGTGCGTTCCCGACCCTTTCAGAGGAGATAGCAGAGCCTAAACCGATAACCGTAGGTGCAGGCAGCTGCAACAAGCCATACACCACTAAATCAGTTATTAATGTCTCCGGCATGAGCTATGGCTCAATCTCCGCACCAGCGATACGTGCCTTATCAAACGGTGCTCGTGAAGCAGGTATTTGGATGAATACCGGTGAAGGCGGGCTGTCTCCTTACCACTTAGAAGGAGGCTGCGATATCGTCTACCAAATTGGTACAGCAAAGTATGGTGTGCGCAATCTCGATGGGACACTAAGCGATGATAAGTTGCGCGAAGTATCAGCACATGAACAGGTGCGGATGTTTGAAATTAAAATGAGTCAGGGTGCCAAGCCAGGGAAAGGTGGCATTTTACCTGCTATCAAAGTCACTGAAGAAATTAGTCGTATTCGAGGCATACCGGTGGGCATCGATTCAATCAGCCCTAACGGCCATGAAGACATAAAAAATGTTTCAGACTTGCTCGATATGATTCAACGTATTCGAGAAGTCACCGGCAAACCGGTGGGTTTCAAATTAGTGGTTGGGCAGCTAGAGTTTTTTGATGACCTGTTGCAGGAGGTGCGTAAGCGTGGCACTAAAAGCGCTCCAGATTTTATTACTATCGATAGTGCTGACGGGGGTACAGGTGCTGCACCACAACCCTTAATGGACTATATGGGGATGCCGCTGCAAGAGAGCCTGCCACTGGTTGTGAATGCACTGCATGCCTATGGCTTACGTCAGCGAGTCAGGGTGATATCTTCAGGGAAATTAATCACCCCTGGCAAGGTAGCCTGGGCGCTCGCGATGGGAGCTGACTTTGTCACCTCTGCTCGAGGCTTCATGTTTGCACTAGGTTGCATTCAGGCGATGCAGTGTAATAAAAACACCTGCCCTACAGGCATTGCGACACATAATAAAGACCTCCAACGCGGTTTGGTACCTGAAGACAAGGCTGTTCGGGTCGCAAATTTTGCTAATAAGATTGTTTATGGTGTTGGCCTGATTGCTCATTCATGTGGCGTCACTGAACCCCGCCAGCTAGAGCGACAACATATTCGAGTGATCGAGAATAGTGGTCGTTCAATATCGCTGGCAACGGTACACCCGATCCCAGAAATTAACCCACAATATAGTGCTGCCGAGGGTGGTCAAAAAAAATAGGTTTGATAGAATTTTCAGATCAGCACCTGTACTTAGTAATTCAACCCATGCTAAGAATTTAATCAAGTAGTGAAGGCTGATCTGGAATATTCATTGCCTAACAGAGCGTATTATGACAGCTGAAGATCACACTCAAACGGCGTCCATCGTCCATCGTTTGGCGCAAAGCCTTTTGGCACAAAAACAAAGCTTAGCCGTGGCTGAATCCTGCACGGGAGGCTGGCTGGCCAAGTCTTGTACTGATTTAGCAGGAAGTTCTCAATGGTTTGAGCGCGGTTTGGTGACCTATAGTAATGCTTCAAAGGTTGATCTGTTAGCCGTACCGCTAGCAACAATCGAAGAGCAGGGTGCAGTGAGTGAGGCGACGGTCAGCGCTATGGTTGCTGGACTACTTGATCGCAGCCCCGCGGATTGGGTGATTGCGGTATCAGGTGTTGCTGGGCCGGATGGCGGCAGTCCGATCAACCCCGTGGGTAGCGTTTGGTTTGCATGGCAACAGCGTGGGCATGCAGCGTTCACCAGCAAGCAAGTGTTTGCAGGCAATCGCGAGGCTATTCGAGAGTCGGCAGTGAACTTTGCAATCGTGCAATTAATCGATTATCTAAAATGAATCTTCGTCGCATGTTTCTAACAGTCTGGCCCAACGAGGTACAGGTCGAGCAGCTATACCAACTGCAGGGTGACTATATCGGCTGTGGTAAAGAAGTCAGCCCTGAAAATCTTCATATGACCTTATTGTTTATGGGAGATATGCGAGATGATGAGGTTGACTGTTTGATTCAAGCTGCGCAAAACCTTGTGGTTAGGCCATTTACTATCCACCTGGATCGTCTCGGCTACTTTCCTAAGAAAAAAATCTTCTATGTCGCACCTAGCACTGTTCCTGACGAATTAACGCAGCTACAACGTCGATTACGCAGTTGTGCGCAACACTGTGGTGTGCAGCAGTTAAGTAAAAAGTATTTGCCTCATGTATCGTTACAGAGGAATAGTGAGATTCCATTATCTAATCCATCATTTTCGCCGATTGAGTGGGAAATTGACGAATTTCACCTAGTGGAGTCACGTTTGGATCGTCGTGCCGTGCTGTATAATTCAATCGAAAGCTTTAGCTTGATAAATCACAGCTAGACGCCCTAGATTGCGCCATTTAAGATAGCAGCATAGCTTTATAACTGTATTACAGAGGAACCCTATTTTGGACGAAGATAAGAAGAAAGCATTAGTTGCTGCATTAGGCCAGATTGAACGTCAATTCGGTAAAGGTGCCGTTATGCGTATGGGGGATGATGCCGCGCATCGTGATATTGAGGTTATTTCTAGTGGTTCGTTAACCCTAGATGTCGCCTTGGGTATTGGTGGTCTACCTAGAGGACGCGTGATTGAGATTTTTGGTCCAGAGTCATCAGGTAAGACGACCTTAACGTTGCAGGTGGTTGCACAGTGTCAGGCACTGGGTGGCACAGCCGCCTTTGTTGATGCCGAGCACGCCCTAGATCCGGGTTATGCTCAAAAGCTGGGTGTTAACGTTGATGATCTGCTGGTATCACAACCTGATACGGGTGAGCAGGCGCTGGAAATCACCGATATGTTGGTACGTTCAAGTGCTGTTGACGTCGTCATTATTGACTCAGTTGCAGCGCTGACCCCACGCGCAGAGATTGAAGGCGATATGGGTGACTCACATATGGGCTTGCAAGCACGTCTGATGTCACAGGCCTTACGGAAACTTACCGGAAACATTAAACGTTCCAACACGATGGTAATTTTCATTAACCAGATTCGTATGAAAATTGGCGTCATGTTTGGCAGTCCGGAAACCACCACCGGTGGTAATGCCTTAAAATTCTACGCTTCAGTACGCCTTGATATTCGTCGCATTGGTGCGATTAAGAAGGGTGATGAAATTCTGGGTAATGAGACACGCGTTAAAGTCGTGAAGAATAAGGTCGCGCCTCCATTCAAAATAGCTGAGTTTGAGATTCTCTATGGTGAAGGTATTTCACGCCTCGGTGAATTAATTGACTTAGGTGTCGATAATGGCTTCGTTAAAAAAGCGGGATCTTGGTATAGCTATGGTGAAGCACGTATTGGCCAGGGTAAGGAAAACGCCAAGACCTATCTAAAAGAGCATCCAGAAATAGTGACTGAACTTGATCAGTTACTTCGCGCTAAACTGCTACCTGATGTGGGTAAGAAAAGCAGTGACGCAGAAAAAGATATTGAAAGCGAAGAAGCCTGAACGTGATGCCTATGCTTGCGCCATTGATTTGTTATCGAGGCGCGAGCATTCGCAGCTTGAGCTGCGGGCGAAATTAGAAAAGCGTGAATTTCCACAGGAACAAATAGAAAAAGCATTGGAACAGTTGATCACTCGTGACTATCAGAGTGATCAACGTTTCCTCGAAGATTTTGTCCGCTCACGTGTTCTGCGTGGCAAAGGCCCCCTACTTATCTCTCAGGAACTCCGTCAACGCGGTGTCGATCGATCGGCATTTGAAGCGCATTGTCACGAGTGTGAAATCGATTGGTATGAGGTTGCTGAGCAGACGTATCTTAAAAAATTCGGTGAAATTGCGGCTGATTCGATGCGTGAGCGTGCAAAACGCGTACGTTTTATGCAATCGAAAGGTTTTCCCGGTGATATAATCGGCCGAATCTGTCGCAAATAGCGATCACCAGACACATTAGACATACATTTAGGAAGTTGGCATGGAAGGTAGTGCACAAATACGTAGCGCGTTTTTAGATTATTTTCAGCGCGAAGGGCATACAGCTGTACCCACTAGCTCGTTAGTGCCAGCTGCAGATGCCACCCTGCTATTCACCAATGCCGGTATGGTGCAATTCAAGGACGTTTTCCTAGGTAATGAGACTTTGCCCTATGTGCGAGCCACCTCCAGTCAACGTTGTGTACGTGCTGGTGGTAAGCATAACGATTTAGAGAATGTCGGTTATACCGCACGCCATCATACTTTCTTTGAAATGCTCGGTAACTTCAGCTTTGGTGATTACTTCAAGCGTGAAGCTATTCACTATGCTTGGGACTTCCTAACTAAGGTGGCTGCTTTGCCAGTCGATCGTCTCTGGGTCACAGTGTTTGAAGATGACGCTGAAGCGGCTAAGATTTGGCTGGATGATATAGGCGTCAATCCTGAGCGCTTACGCCGCATCGGCGCTAAAGATAATTTCTGGTCGATGGGTGATACCGGCCCTTGTGGCCCCTGCACAGAAATATTTTATGATCACGGCGAGCATATTGCCGGTGGCCCCCCGGGCAGTCCGGATGAGGATGGTGATCGCTATGTAGAGATCTGGAATCTAGTCTTCATGCAATATGAGCGGGATAGTTCTGGCCATCTCAATCCATTATCACGGCCCTCGGTTGATACCGGCATGGGTTTGGAGCGCTTATGTGCTGTTTTACAGGGCGTTAACAGCAACTATGACACGGATTTATTTCAAGGGCTGATCCAGCAAACAGCTGAGATGGCTAAGATAAAAGATCTGCAGAACCCTTCACTGAAAGTCATCGCTGATCATATTCGGTCATGCAGTTTTTTGATTGCCGATGGTGTGATGCCATCTAATGAAGGACGAGGTTATGTCTTGCGTCGAATTATTCGTCGTGCAGCGCGTCATGGGCATCGTTTAGGCTTACAAGAACCGTTTTTCCATACCCTAGTAAAGCCACTGATTGAGAGTCTGCATGGCACTTTTCCTGAGTTGATAGCGCAGGCTGACAGTGTGCAGCGTGGTCTCTTGAATGAGGAGATGCGCTTTGCTGAAACGCTCACTCAAGGGATGCGTATCTTGCAGGATGAGTTTGAAAATCTTAGCGGAAATACCATTGCTGGTGAGACAGTCTTTAAGTTATACGACACTTTTGGCTTTCCTGTCGATCTGACTGCAGATGTTGCACGTGAAAAAGGCCTGAGTCTTGACCTTGAAGGCTTTCAGCGAGAGATGCAGCAGCAACGCGAGCGGGCACGTGAAGCCAGCCGTTTTGGTGAGGGCTATGATGTTGCCTTGGATGTTAAATCAAGCACCATCTTTACTGGTTATAGCCTGTTGGAAGAGCAATCTGAGGTGAGTGAACTGTTTATTGAAAATCAAGCAGTTGAGCGGGTGACTAGTGATCAAGAAGCGATCATTTTCTGTAAAAGCACGCCATTCTATGCGGAGTCTGGAGGCCAGGTTGGTGACCAAGGATTACTGCTTGCTGAAGGTGTTAGATTCGAGGTGAGTGACACACAAAAAAGAGGTAATGGTTTTGCTCACTTTGGTAAATTACTCACAGGTGAGATAAAAGTCGGGCAGATGCTGACGTCTCAAGTTGATCAAAGTTATAGAAATAAAATTGTTTTGAATCACTCAGCAACGCATCTGATGCATGCTGCTTTACGCGAGGTGCTGGGTCCTCATGTGCAACAAAAAGGCTCTTTAGTTAATGCTGAGAGGCTACGTTTTGATTTTTCACATGATGCAGCAGTGACGCGAGATCAAATTAGAAAGATTGAACAACTGGTTAATCAACAGATTCGAAAAAACACAGCGACAACCGCAGAGCTTATGAACAAAGAAGAGGCACTAGCAGCAGGTGCCATGGCTCTCTTTGGTGAAAAGTATGGGGATGAAGTGCGCGTGCTTTCAATCGGTGATTTTTCAACAGAACTCTGTGGCGGTACTCACGTAGAACGTGCTGGAGATATTGGTAGTTTCATTATTGTTGCAGAAAGTGGCACAGCATCTGGTGTTAGACGCATTGAAGCCTTAACTGGCCCAGAAGCGCTGCGATGGTTACAAGACTACCGTGATGACTTTGAACGTACGGCACAGACATTGAATGCACCTATTGCTGATGTTGTAGCAAAATCCTCTGCATTAGTTGAGCGTAATAAAGAGTTAGAAAAAGAGCTGTCTAAAATCAAGGCTAAGGTAGCAACGCAGGCGGGTGCTGATATAGCCGGTCAGGCGATTGAAATAGAGGGCTGCAAAGTATTAGCGTATGAGCTTGAAGGAGCGGATAGCAAAGCATTACGCGAGACACTAGATAAACTCAAAGATAAATTGGGTTCAGCAGCTATCGTATTAGCAAGCATAAGCAATAATAAAGTGAGTCTGGTTGCCGGTGTCACCAAGGACCAAACAGCTAAGATTAAAGCCGGTGATTTAGTCAACATGGTTGCACAACAAGTCGGTGGTAAAGGCGGTGGTCGACCAGAAATGGCGCAGGCAGGTGGTGATAATCCAGCTGCTTTAGCAGAAGCATTAAAGAGCGTGCCGATTTGGATACGTGAGCAACTATAGGGTATTACTGTGGCAGTAATTGTACAAAAATATGGGGGTACATCGGTCGGTAGTGTCGAGCGTATCCAGCACGTTGCCGACAAGGTGATCTCTTACCGTGAACAGGGGCATGAGGTCATTGTTGTTGTCTCAGCTATGAGTGGTGAAACAGATCGTCTACTCGGTCTTGCTAAAGGCGTGCAAGGCGATTATCCAACCGGCCCAGAGCTGGATGTTTTACTCTCTACTGGAGAGCAGGTCACTATCGCTTTGTTAGCAATGGCACTTAATCAGCGTGGCTGCAAAGCGATATCGCGAACCGGTCATCAGCTAGGTATTAAGACAGACAGTGCCTTTAATAAGGCGCGTATTACAGAGATGGATGAGTCTGGTATTAAAGCCTTATTAGCGCAAGACCAGGTGATTGTCGTTGCTGGATTTCAAGGGCTGGATGATAACGGTAATATCACCACCTTAGGGCGTGGTGGCTCTGATACAACAGCTGTAGCGATAGCCGCGGCGATCAAGGCAGATGAATGTCAGATATTTACCGATGTTGATGGTGTCTACACCACTGACCCACGGGTCGAACCAAACGCACGGCGTCTTGAAAAGATCACCTTTGAAGAGATGTTAGAGATGGCTAGTCTCGGCTCAAAGGTCTTACAAATTCGTGCTGTTGAGTTTGCAGGGAAATATAAAGTGCCTTTACGCGTGCTATCCAGCTTTAAAGAAGGTGACGGCACATTGATTACAACAGAGGAAAATCAGATGGAAGAGGCCAAGATTGCAGGCATCGCATTTAATCGTGATGAGGCCAAGCTAAGCGTTAAGGGTGTGCCCGATCAGCCAGGTATAGCCGCAAAGATTTTGGGTCCCATATCCAGTGCCAATATTGAAGTTGATATGATCGTGCAAAATGTAGCTTGGGATAATACCGCTAACTTTACTTTTACCGTTCATCGCAATGATTACAATCGTGCCTTGGGAGTTTTACAGGATACAGCGAAACAATTGGGAGCTTTGGATGTCAATGGTGATACAAGTATTGTAAAAGTGTCACTAATTGGCGTTGGTATGCGCTCACATGCGGGTATTGCTAGTGAAATGTTTGACTGTTTAGCGCAAGAGGGTATTAATATCAGAATGATTTCAACCTCAGAGATAAAGATATCTGTGGTTGTGGATGAGAAGTATCTCGAGTTAGCGGTAAGGTGTCTACATGAGAAGTTTGATTTAGCAGATAGTATAAAAGAAGAATCATTATAGTATGTAATGATTAGGCGCTTCAGGCTGCGGCAAGTAATTTTGGGTTTGGCGTTGTCTGGGATTTAAAGGTAATAAATCGTAAGGAAAATATAACGGGGGTTGGGGATGTTGATTTTAACCCGCAGAGTTGGAGAAACTCTGATGATTGGGGACAGTGTGTCAGTCACAGTGCTGGGCGCTAAGGGTAGCCAAGTTCGTCTTGGTGTCAATGCACCACGGGAAGTATCCGTACATAGAGAAGAAATCTATGCGCGGATACAGAAAGAAAAAGAGGTGGAGGAAGACTCATAAAGCCAGACTGCTGGTGTGAGTATTCATTGGGATAATCAATTCACTAACCACTATCTATTTATTGTTGCATGGACTCATAGCCACATAATGAGCGAGTCAACCTTATGTCAGTTAGCATCATCTACTAACACAGGGTTGACTGTCACTACACTCAGACATCTCAAAAGACGGTTAGTGTGGTTTCTTTGAAATATCATTCAATGTTAGCGTTATGAGGATTAATAGCGTTTTTTCTCAGAGCTATTACAGACCCTAGTTTAAAGTGGGAATACCTAATAATGGTTCCTATGGCTAGAGTCTCTAGTTACGACGAGTCATTCTGAGTTTAGTACGAGCAATGATTTATTAATAATACGGCGTATATCCTCGTAGCAGCCATGGTTGTACTTACAACTATGCGTTTGTATCACGGTTTACATCAGTCTAACTGCTTATTCTTAATTGAAAAGCACGCCCAAATTTGCGACACTCTCGCTCGCACTATTTAACATCGTCTAACGACCTATTATTATCTAACATAGTCCTTTGCTGCAGCGTTTGTTGTGATTAAAGATTTATTGCTGTGATATTAAATACGGTTAAAGCGTTATAAAGTGTTGATTTGTATTGTGGAGAAGTGGCCGAGCGGCTGAAGGCGCTCCCCTGCTAAGGGAGTATAGGGTTTATAGCTCTATCGAGGGTTCGAATCCCTCCTTCTCCGCCATTATTAAGAGAATAGTAAAGATTTCTCTTGTAATGGTGATGCGATTTATCACCTCTCTCGCAGTTCTACGGTCTCGTCAACGGCCTATCTTCTGTTATCTTCGTCAGTCTATCTTCGCGCTATCAATCCAATCAGCTTACAGGCAGGGCTAAACAACAGGTTTTTGTTATCTTGTTGTCTAGGTTTATCGTTAACAGTGATTTTGATATTGTGCGCTGAGATTAATCAATACTGAGTCAGAAAAGGAGATTTTCCAATGTCCCATCCTAAAATTGGCAATAAAGCCCCAGACTTCACCTTAGCCGCTACTGGTGACCAACAAATTAAGCTCTCTGGCTTACGTGGTGCCCCTGTGGTGCTTTATTTCTACCCTAAGGATGCTACTCCTGGGTGCACTCAAGAAGGGCTGGATTTCACCGCTGCAATCGCTGAATTTAATCAGCTTAAGGTGACTATTCTTGGTCTTTCGCGTGACTCAGTGGCCTCACATGAGAAATTCAAACTGAAGCAAGCGTTTGCTTTTGATTTGCTCTCAGATAGTGAAGAAAAAGCCTGTCATCTGTATGACGTCATCAAAGAAAAAAACATGTATGGCAAGAAAGTCATGGGAATTGAACGCAGCACCTTCCTCATAGACGCCGATGGCGCTTTAGTGCAGGAATGGCGCAAAGTGAAAGTGAAAGATCATGTGCAAGAAGTGCTAGAGGCCGTTAAGCAGTTAGCTTAGTTCTGAAAAGTACCTAAATTGAAATTAAATTTGATCGCGCGGTACGAATTCCGCATAATGCGCGCCTACATGAAATAACGCGCCCGTAGCTCAGCTGGATAGAGTACTTGGCTACGAACTAAGGGG